>FSWQ01004132.1_pt1 | contig 10888 bp, 6 predicted proteins | sample 1637691 | NCBI WGS metagenome assembly FSWQ01 (sample SAMEA3914814, study PRJEB12502) | metagenome | biome: forest; material: soil | place: USA | collected 2011-09-16 | depth 0.1 m | reverse complement strand
CCTCAAAATGGCGGCCTCGGGCTCGGGCTTCACCTTTCAGGCCAAGAGCACGAGCAACTACGTGCGTACCTCCGGGACCATCTCTTCCGGCAACGACCTCGTCGTTGACGTGACCGTCGGTGGCGCCGCCGTGTACACGATGCAGAACTGCAACGGCAACGGCAACTTCGGCTACTACAACCGCTTCGGGTTTCAGTCTGCCACAGGCTCGAGCCCGTATTGGAGAGCGCAGAACCCGACTGTCGATGCGGTCAACAATGGCACCGGGTCCGCGTGCAACGTCAACGCAGGCAATGTGTGGGAGGGTTTTTGGCTGGAGCCAGCTTCAGACACGCTGACCATCAGCGATACGGGCTCGCTCACTGGCGTACTGACGGTGACGGTCGAGAACCCCGTCGCGTTCACCCCGACCTCGACCTCAGTTCAGGTATCGACCGCAATCAGCGTGCAAACCTGGGGCGGTAGCGGGCTATTTACCGGTGGTTCTTCGGCTTGCGCGGTTACGACCAACGCCTCCGGTGGTGGCTCGTGCACCGTGTCTGGCAGCGGCGTGGTCAGCTACACCGCGGGCGCGGGCGCGGGCACGGATGTGATTCGCGTTACGGATTCGCAAGGGCACACGGGCACGTTCAACGTGGTCGTTTCTCTGCCCTATAGCGTGTCTTCGACGACGTCTTACGCGCTCGCTTCGAGCGCGATCGGTCAATCCATCACCGTCGTTGGCGGCACTGGTCCGTACAGTTGCACGGTCGCAACGAGCAGCTCAGGCGCGGCAACGTGCAGCGTGTCGGGCGGCGTGGTCAGCTACACCGCGGGCGCGACGGCGGGCTACAACATTTATTCCGAGCGCACCACTGACTACTTGAGGCTCGTGGCAGGTGGCGGTGGCCCGTATGTGGAAACCGGCGGCGCAGTCGGCAGCAGCGCCGAGCTTTGGAAGATCAGCGCGCTCGGCTCTGGCTACGTTTTCCGCGCGGCAAGCACGGGGCTCTACGTCCGCAATGCGGGTACGGCGTCTACGGGCAACGACCTCGTTGCGGACGTGGCGGTCGGAAGTGCCAGTCTGTATTCGATGCAAAACTGCAACGGCTCGGGCTTTCCGGGCGTTTACAACCGTTTCGGGTTCCGGTCCGCCAGCGGTATGTATCCGTACTGGCAGGCAAAGAGCCCGTACGTGGACGCCGTGAGCAATGGCAATGGCAGCCCGTGTGAGCCCGCTTTCGGAGGCCGCTGGGAAGCGTTCTATCTGAACCTCGGCGTTGATGTGCTCACGATCTCGGATTCGGCGTCACATTCAGCGTCACTCACCGTCAGCGTGGAACCTCCGATCTCGTTCATGCGCTCGGTGTTCGACGTCTCTGCGTCGGGCGCGATCGCCACGCAGGCCCTTGGCGGAAGCGGTGTATTCACTGGCGGCTCTGCAGGCTGCGGCGTGACGACGAACAACAGTGGTGGTGGAGCGTGCTCGCTCACCGGGTATGGTCTCGTGAGCTATACGGCCGGCGCAACCACCGGCACGGACACGCTGACCGTGACCGATTCGCAGGGCCACACCGCGACGATTACCGTGAACGTAGGCATTCTTCCGACGCAAATCAGCGCGGGCCCCAATTACTTCAGCTGCGCACGCACGAGCAACGGCAGCGCGCGCTGCTGGGGCTACAACTCCGACGGGGAGCTGGGCAATGGCACGACGTCCGCTTACAGCGCGACGCCGGTGACCGTGAGCGGGCTGAGCACGGTTTCGGCCGTAACCACCGGCGAAAACCACGCCTGCGCATTGCTCACGGATCAAACGGTGCGCTGCTGGGGTGACAATACCTACGGGCAGCTTGGCAACAACAGCGTGACCGCCAGCTCCACGCCAGTGACCGTGAGCGGCATCAGTGACGCCACCGCCATCTCCGCGGGCATGCTGCACACGTGCGCATTGCGCAGCGGCGGTACCGTCGTGTGCTGGGGCTACAACGCCAGCTCCCAGATCGGCAATTCGACCGCGACTTACTGGCCGAGGGCGCTCACGCCGGCCGCCGTGACGGGTGTGTCGAGTATCTCCGCGATTTCGTCCGGTGGTTTTCACACCTGTGCGTTGTCTAGCGGTGGCGGCGTGAGCTGCTGGGGCGACAATAGCATTGGGCAACTCGGTAACGGCGGCTCACCCACGAAGAGCTTCTCCGCGGTGTCCGTGACTGGGCTCAGCTCCGGCGTGAGTAGTATCTCGGGTGGCGAGCAACACACCTGCGCGGTAGTGAGCGGCGCGGTCAAGTGCTGGGGCGACAATAGCTATGGGCAGCTGGGCAACAACTCCACGACCAACGCGAACACGCCCGTGAGCGTGTCCAGCCTGTCCAGCGTGGCGCAGGTTGCGGCGGGCTACGTGTTCAGCTGCGCGCGGCTCACGACCAATGCCGTGAAGTGTTGGGGGCGCAATACCGAGGGCCAGCTCGCCGACACGACCAGCACCAACAGCTTGGTACCCGTGAGCGTTTCCGGAATTTCGACCGCGAGCAGCCTTTCGGCCGCTGGCGTGAATGCCTGCGTGATCCTGAGTAGCGGGCTCTCTTCGTGCTGGGGTTACAACGGCTACGGCGAGATTGCCGACGGCACCACGACCGATGCGCATTCCCCCACCACGGTGTCCTTGGGCGGCTATGGCTCCGGGTTGCCACTCAACCTGGCGACGGGCGGCACCGGGACGGCCAGCAGCTACGGCACTGCGCCGGAAGCGCCGACGATGGCATTCGATAGCACCCTGACCACGAAGTGGTACGGCGGCGACAACATCACCACCGCGACGCTGCAGTACCAGTTCGGCACCGGCGTTTCCCGCTACCTCACTTCCTACGCGCTCACCTCCGCCAACGACGTCCCCCAACGCGATCCCGCAGCTTGGCAGTTTCAAGGCTCCAACGACGGTTCGAGCTGGACAACCGTCGACACACGCAGCAGCCAAACCTTCACCAACCGTTATCAAACGAACTTCTACACGTTCCCCAACGCCACGGGTTACACGTACTACCGCCTGAATGTGACGGCGAACGCCGGTGCGACTGCGATACAGTTAGGGGAGCTGCAGTTTTTCGGACAGTGACGCCGGCGCGTGGAGGTTGAAATTCGGCTACGCTGCCGTTCGTGGCTGCCGATACAAGACCGTGCCGCTTGTTCATCTACGGCACATTACTGCCCGGAGAACGCGATCACTCGCTTTTGGCCGGAGCAGAGCTGCTCGGCCCTGCGCTCACGGAGCCGCGCTTTCAACTCGTGGAGTTGAACGTGTACGCCGTGCTCATTCCGGACGGCGCGGTCGCCGTACACGGCGAGCTGTACGCCGTCGACTTGCAGACGCGCCGCGCCATCGACGTCGCACGCCAAGTGCCGATCCTGTTCCAACGCGAAACGATTCGCCTGGCTGACGGGACTGACGCAGAGACGTACCTGATGACGCCCGATCAAGTGCGCGGCAAGCGCCGGCTTGGGCACGGTGACTGGCGGAAGCGCTTCGCTCCGCCCGTCGAACGCCGCGCGGGTGGCGGGTTCGTCAAATGGACGCGCACGCGCTTCGACAAGTAGCTCGTCGAAGCGCGTTGTCCTTGCGTGTTACTTGAGAGCAGCGCAGCGATTGAGCGCTTCCAGGTAGTAGTAGTCCGCGTAGTTGATGGCGGCGTCTACTTCGCCGTTGATGGGGAAGTTGCCCACGCTGTGCAGAAGCAGGAAATTGCCGTTCGTGCCGGCGGCGGCGCGGTACGCGGGTGAAGCCAGTGAGCGCAGCGCCTTGATCGCGAACGCGCGGTAGCGCTCCGCCGCTTCTGGCGTTGCGTAATTGGCGAGCTCGAGCAAACCGCTCGCGGCGACCGCGCCGGCTGAGGCGTCGCGATAGTCCGGTATGTCCGTGCGTTGTACGGTCAAGAAGTCGAAGAAGGGCACGTTGTCTGTCGGGAAGTCTGCGTGTTTCGTGTAGAACTCGGCAATGGCCAGGGCTTGATCCAGGAAGGCCTGCGTCTTCGACTCGCGGTAGCTCATCGTGAAGCCGTAAAGGCCCCAGGTTTGGCCGCGTGCCCACGCGGAATCATCCGAGATGCCTTGTACGGTTTGCTTTTTGAGCACCGCGCCCGTGTTCGGGTCGTAGTTCACGAGGTGGAACGAGCTGAAGTCAGGACGGAAGTGATTCGTCTTCGTGGTCGTTGCGTGCTTCACGGCGTCCGCCGCGAGGTCAGCACTGCCGCCGAGCTCGGTTGCTCGGTACAGCAGTTCCAGGTTCATCATGTTGTCGATGATCACAGGGAACGGCGCGTACGCCATATTGTCCCAAGACTTCGTGCAACCGACCTTGGGATTGAAACGCGTGGCGAGTGACGCGCCAGCCGTTTTGATCACCGGCGCGTAGGCTGCGTTCTTGGTGATGCGGTAGCCTTGTCCGTAGCTGGACATGATGATGAAGCCGACGTCATGTGTGTCGGTGCGCAAGCGCACGCTGTATAGCGCGTCCGTCCACTTCTGAGCCGCCGTCAGGTACGCGGCGTCCATCGTGTGCTCGTACAGAAACCACAATGCGCCGGCGATGAAGCCGCTCGTCCAATCCGCGGAGGTGACGGTCGCGAGCGTGCCGTTCACGTACGCGCGCGGCACTTTCGTTGGGTCCGTGTATGCTTTCAAAAAGCCCTTGTAATCAGCTGCCGCGGAGTCGAGTGCGGTGCTGCAGAACGCGGCGTCCAGCGCGTGTGAAACCGCTGCACCGCCGGCGCCCGCGCTGCCGCTCGAACCACCGTTGTTCGCGAGCCCTGCTTCGCCGCCGCTGCTTTGGCCAGCGCTGCCTGCGGTGCTCGCACCCGCGTTGCCACCGCTGCTCGCGCCCGCTTGCATGCCGCCCATCGAAGCGGTTGCACCCGCACTGCCGGCGCTTGCTCCCCCCGCGCCAGCACCTGCACTAGCTGCTGCGCCCGCGCTGTTTTCCGAGCCGGCACCGCCCACGGACGGAGTCGTGGGGGCCGATGAGCACGCAATAATTGTAGCTGTAAGAGCTACGCACGCTCGAGCGGCCGCGCTGCGCGGTGTCAGGGTGCGAGCAACCAAGGAGAGGCGCGTTGTCATTGCGTTTCCGGTACGCAAACCACGTGCCGAAACTTCGCGCCTTCATTACGAGCACGTTCTGATCAATTCCAATTTGGAGACGCTCGCTGTAGTGCTCCGGTTGACAGGTCTGTGTCCGGACGAGTGCCAGGCCATTGCACAGAAGATTCTGTTCGAGGTGGTTAGGCATTGCGCTTGCACTTGCCGCGACACGTACCTGCTGTTGCTCGTGCGATCGGGACGCGGACCTCGCTGTCGCCCCGACCGATGGGCTGACCGTCCCCTAGGAGTGTTGATGAACCGTTCGAGTGCCGCTCTGCTGTTGTGTGTCGCTGGAGCCGCCGCTGGCTGCTCGCAAGGAAACCTCACGCCAAGCACCGGAGGCGGCATGGCTGGCGCGACCAGCATGGCGGGCGGACCCAGTGGGTCGGCTGGCAGCAGCGGCGCACCCACGAGCATGGCCGGCTCTGATACAGGCGGCGCCGTGGGCACCGCAGGCAGCACCGACATGGGCGGCGCGCCGGCAATGGGCGGCGCCGTGGGCGTCGCTGGTATGAGCGCTGGCGGCACGACGGGTATGGCGGGCGGCGCGGGAGCTGCGGCCGCTGGTGCTGCTGGCATGGGCGCGGCGGGCGCCCCCACGGTAGCGAGCATCGTTCCGACGCTCGACAACTTCTTCTGGCTCGGCAAGTGCGGTGACCAGCAGAGCACCACCAAGGACTGTCCGGTGGCCAGCGACGTCGGCACGGCGTGTAAGACCGGCGTCACGGATTGGTTCGCGTTGGGCGCGTTCCGTGTCAACACGCACAAAGTCGGCGGCGTGACGGGCACGAAGTACGTCATCAACTTCGATGCGCGCGGCTTCACTGGCGGCAAACACTACGACGGCGGGACGCGTCAAGACACCGGCACCATGTACAACCAGACCGGCAATGACGGCTGGGAAGTGGGTGGTACGCCCTCGCCAACGAAGTGGAATACCTACGAAATCCACGTCAGTCCCCCCGTTCCTGGCCAACCGGTGAACAACCAGGCGCTGACCTGTGATGAGTGCCCGAAGGGCCCGGACAACGTGTACTACACGAACTCGTTCTCCGGCACGGTGGACGGCACGCACGAGGTATTCCCGGTCAAGATCAGCGCCAGCTTCCCGGTGTTGGGCGGCGGTACCATCACGCTGATCATTCACGACTCGAATTGCTTGGCGCAGCAGAATTGCGGTACCAACACCGACCCCGCAGCGATGTGTGATGCGCCGCGGTCGATCGATTTGGGCGGCTTCGCTGCTGTGCCGCCCACCGGCTTTGCGCAGCCCTACGTGCAGGCCGGCAGCCAGTACAACTGGCATCCTCAGTGGTTGCTCTTCGACGTGAAGTCGATCACTCAGTAAGCGAGGCATAGAAATCCGTGATCACTCGACGAAAATCACTGGGATACGTGTATGCGCTGGCCCTGTTCACCGGGCTCCTCGCGAGGAATGCACACGCCGAAAAGGTCATCTTCAAAGACGGCGACTGGGAAGTTTACACGGACGGGCGCGTTGGCGGGTACGTGAGCTACGTGCACGGCGACGGTCTGCCGCAGTCCGCGTACAAGAATGGCGTGCAGATTCACGATATTGCCGGCGGCGGCTTGTCGGGCATCGCCGATCGCCAGGCGATTGGGACTGACGGCGAGGTCACCCAGGGCACCATCGACCGCTGGCGTGTGCACACGGGCTTCATTGGAAACACGCTGGGTTTGGGCGTACGTGGAAAGTTAGACGAGCAAAACACGATCGTCGGCTACACCCAGATGTGGTCGTATATCGAGGCCCAGCAACAACGAAAAGGCTCTCCGAACCCGCCCGACGTACGCCAGGCGTACGTCCAAGTCACCGGCCCGTGGGGTGACGTGCTCATTGGCCGGTATCGGACGCTCTTTTCGCGTGGCGCCACGGACATCGACGTGATGTACGCGCACCGCTGGGGCGTGGGCTATTCGGGCGGCGCGACGGATTCTTATGGCCCCACGCAAGGCCAGGTCGGGTTCGGCGTGCTCGGTAGCGGTTTCGCTTCCGGCATCCAGTACGGGACGCCCACGGTGGGCGGTTTGAAGCTGACGCTCGGCATCTTCGACCCCGTTGCGCTGCAGGGCGCCTGGGACCGCACGAGATTGCCGCGGCCGGAGGCGGAGCTCACGTTCGAACAGCCGCTCGGAGCCATCGGCAAGGTCGTGCTGTTCGGCAACGGTGCCTACCAAGACCTATACAAGCGCGACTCGAGCGAGCACACACATGCGGCCGGCTTCGGCTACGGCGGCCGCCTCGAGCTGGGGGCGTTCCACCTGGGTGTTGCCGGTCACTACGGCAAAGGCTTGGGCTTGAACTACGCCTTGGAACCCAGCGATGCCACGCTGGATTACACCGCCGCGTTGCGCAAATTCGACGGTTATTACGTGCAAGCGCAGGTTGTTTTGGGCCGTTTCGATGTCTTCGCAGGCGCCGGTATCACGCGCGTGTTCCTGGGCCCGAATGACTTGCTCACGGATGCCAATGGCAACATCCCGCACAGCGTGGTGAAGAGCCAAACGGGCATCAACGGCGGCGTGGTCTTCAACATCAAGCCCTGGCTGCACTTGGATGTGGACTACTTCCGCGCCCAGTTCGCCTGGTTCTTGGGTGAGAAGCAGAACGTCGACAACTACAACGCCGGTCTGGTCTTCAATTGGTGAGTGCACTTGAAGTGCACGACTGCGCACGAAGCGCATCAGATGCACTCGAAGCTCGGGTGAAGTGATGGAGCCCTCGACGCTCGCGAAAGCCAGCATGCCGACCCTGGACGACGAGGACCTGCACGCGGTACCAGTGGTAGAGGTCCCGCGGGCCGGTCGCTATCGCTGGCTGGTGTGCTCGCTGTTGTTCACGGCGGCCACCGTGAACTACATCGACCGCCAGGTGATCGGCGTGCTGAAGCCGGTGCTGCAGCATGACCTCGGCTACAACGAGATCGACTACGGCAATATCGTCACAGCCTTCCAGGCTGCCTACGCGATCGGCATGTTGACCATGGGGCGCCTCATGGATCGCTTGGGCACCCGCCGAGGGTTCTCCATCGCCGTTGGCTTCTGGAGCCTGGCGGCGATGGCGCACGCGCTGGCCGCGACGGTCACCGGTTTCTCTGTCGCGCGCTTCGCGCTCGGCATTGGCGAAGCGGGCATGTTCCCGGCCGCAATGAAAACGGTGGCCGAGTGGTTCCCGAAACGAGAACGGGCGCTGGCCACCGGTATCTTCAACTCCGGTGCGAACATCGGTGCCTTGGTGTGCCCGCTGGTGGTGCCTTGGCTCGCCTACCACTGGGGTTGGCGCTCGGCGTTCATCGTTACGGGCGCGCTGGGTGGCTTTTGGGTTTTGGTCTGGGTGCTCGTGTACGTGCCCCTCGTGCACAACAAGCGCGTCAGTGATGCAGAGCGCGCTTACATCACACAGGGCCGGGAAGTGTCCACAACGGCCATCCCGTGGAAGGCGCTGCTCCCGCACCGCCAAACTTGGGCGTACGCACTCGGTAAGTTCCTCACCGACCCCTTCTGGTGGATGTACCTGTTTTGGATCCCGGACTTCTTGCACAAGAAGCACGGCCTGAACCTGCTGCAGATCGGCGCGCCGCTGGTCGTCATCTACTTGCTTTCGGATCTCGGTAGCGTTGCCGGTGGCTGGCTTTCGTCCCGCTTGATCGCGCGCGGCTTCAGCGTCAACCGCGCCCGCAAGACCGCGCTCTTGGTGTGCGCGCTGGCGGTCGTGCCGATCCTGTTCGCTTCACGGGTGGAGTCGCTTTGGCAAGCGGTGTTGCTCGTCGGCTTGGCGACGGCCGCGCATCAGGGCTTCTCAGCCAACCTGCTGACCCTACCGACTGATTTGTTTCCGACTAGGGCCGTGGGCAGTGCCGTGGGCATTGGCGGCATGGCCGGCGCCATCGGCGGCATGTTTATCGCACAGGCGGCAGGGCACATTTTGGCCCTCACCGGCAGCTACACCTCTCTCTTCGCTTGCGCTGCGTGCGCGTACTTGCTGGCGTTGGGTGTGATTCACGCGCTCGTTCCGACTCTCGCCCCCGTCACCTTCGAACAGACGGCCCCATCAGGGCCGCCCAGGAGCTCTTAGTGTCTCAAGATCCTTTCCGCATCGACGGCAAGGTTGCGCTCGTCACGGGCTCAGCCTCCGGAATCGGTGCGGCCATCGCCACCGCGCTGGCTGCGGCAGGCGCAGATGTCGTGTGCCACGGTCGCAGTGATTCAGGCCGCTCTACGGTCGAAGACGTGTTGCGCCTGGGCCGCCGTTCGTTCGGTATTCAGGCGGATCTCGCCGATCGCGCGACCCACGCGGAATTGGTCAACGAGACCATCAAGCGCTTTGGGCGCTTGGATATTCTGGTCAACAACGCCGGCACCATTCGGCGCGCGCCCGCCGTCGAATACAGCGATGAAGATTGGGATGACTTGCTCGCGGTGAATCTGTCCGCGGTGTTTCGTCTGTCGCGCGCTGCAGGTGCCCACATGCTCGAACGCGGTAGCGGGAGCATCATCAACATCTCCTCCTTGCTGGCATTTCAGGGCGGCATTCGTGTGCCTGCGTACGCGGCTTCGAAGGGCGGCGTGGCTCAGCTCACCAAGGCGTTGGCCAATGAGTGGGCCGCGCGCGGCGTGACCGTGAACGCGATCGCGCCTGGCTACATCTCGACCGAAAACACCTCTGCGCTGCGCGCCGACCCGGACCGCAGTCGTCAAATTCTGGAGCGCATCCCTGCGGGTCGCTGGGGCGAACCCAGCGATATCGCCGGGGCTGCCGTATTTTTGTCGGGGCCAGCGAGCCGCTACGTGAATGGTCACGTGCTTGTGGTCGATGGCGGTTGGATGGGACGATGACCGAGATGCGTACTCGAACGGCAGAGAGCGTGCGTTGGGATCTGGTGAGCTTGGGTGAAGTCATGCTGCGCCTGGACCCAGGCGAACGGCGCATTCACACCACCCGTAGCTTCGACGTTTGGGAAGGCGGCGGGGAGTACAACGTGGCCCGCGGGCTACGCCGCTGCTTCGGGCTGCGCACCGCGGTTGCCACGGCTTTCGTGGACAACCCCGTCGGGCGTTTGCTGGAGGACCTCGTGTTGCAGGGCGGGGTGGATACCTCGCTCGTGCGCTTTCGCGAATTCGACGGGCTGGGCATTGCTGCGCGCAACGGGCTCAACTTCACGGAGCGCGGTTTCGGGCCACGCGCGGCGGTCGGTTGCTCGGATCGCGGGCACACCGCGGCCTCCCAGCTGGAGCCGGGTGACTTCGATTGGAGCGCCATCTTTCGCGAGCACGGCGCGCGTTGGCTGCACACCGGTGGCATCTTCTGCGCGCTGTCGAAGACCACGCAGCTCGTCGCGCAAGAAGCGATGCAGGCGGCGCGCGACAATGACGTGCGCGTTTCCTACGACCTGAACTACCGCCCTTCGTTGTGGAAGAGCAACGGCGGTCAGGTGCACGCCCGCAAGGTCAACCGCGAGCTGATGCCGCTCGTAGACGTACTCTTCGGCAACGAAGAAGATTTTTCCGCGGCGCTCGGCTTCCGCGTGCCGAACACGGATGATTCCTATGCCGAGCTGGATACCAGCAACTTCCGGCGCATGATCCAAGAAGTCGTGGCTGAGTTCCCGAACATCTCCACGATTGCCACCAGCCTGCGCACCGCCAACTCTGCAACGGTGAACGCTTGGGGCGGCATTCTGTATCACCGCGGTGAGTTCTTCGAAGTCGCGCAGCGCGAAGTGGAGATCTTGGATCGCGTCGGCGGCGGGGATTCCTT
>FSWQ01001695.1_pt1 | contig 10895 bp, 13 predicted proteins | sample 1637691 | NCBI WGS metagenome assembly FSWQ01 (sample SAMEA3914814, study PRJEB12502) | metagenome | biome: forest; material: soil | place: USA | collected 2011-09-16 | depth 0.1 m | reverse complement strand
CGCTTACTCGACTCAGCATTTTTACGGTTTTCCAGGCCTTTCGGCGCCATTATTTCTCGGACGTTGTCTAAGTTACCTAGTGCTGCGTCCCAAAAGTCGTGATGCATTTGGTTTTTATGCATGGAGTACTCGGCCGGTGTAGGTCCAGTCGAACGGGCGGCGCGTGACCTCGTTCCAGTACTTGCCGAAGTGGTAGATGGCCTTCGCCAACGCAGCCACGCTGGCGAAGGAACGATGACGGAGCGCGCTTCTGGTGAGGATCCCGAACCAGATCTCGACTTGGTTGAGCCAGCTGCCGTGCTTCGGTGTGAACACGAACCGAATGCGTGGGTGACGACGGAGCCACTCCGCCGCCGCATCACCGGTGCGTGTGCTGATGTTGTCGGTGATGATGACGACGCAGCCTTTGCGGTAGTACCGAGCGATCTGGTCGAGAAAACTGAGCACCATTGGGGTTGTCCGGTCGGGCGTGACCCAGAGCAGCACGTGCGCGTTCTGCACGTTGAACGCAGCGAACACGTTGCGCGTTCCTTTGCGCTCGTACTCGAACTCAAGTCGGGTGGCTTTGCCCGGGCGCAAAGCGCGTGCGGCGGTCGTGCGCTTGAGTGCCTGAACACCAGGCTTTTCGTCGACGCACAGCACTGTCGTGCCCGCTGGCGGCGACACGTAGAGTTTGCAAATCTTGGCGGCTTTCGCGTCGAAATCTGGATCGCTGGGGTTGAGCCAGTACCGAACCCGGTGCGGCTTGAGCGCCATCGAGCGCAAGAAGCGACTGATCGACGAGCGACTGACATGCCAACCGAAACGTCGAGCAAGCAGCTCGTGCAACGCTCGGACCGACCACCGAGACAGCGACCAGCCAAACTTTTCCGGCGACTGCACCACAACTGTGGCGAGCTTCTGCCAAACGTGTCGCTCGATCTGCGGTGGCCGCCCGCTGCGCTGCTGGTCGCGCAAGCCGTCGAACCCCGCCGAGATGTAGCGCTTCACCCAGCGACGGACGACCTGCCGATCGACCGACAGCTGCGATCCGATCTCGTGCACCTCGAGTCCGTCGGCCGAAAGCAGCACGATTCGCGCGCGCTGCACCATCCAATGTTGCGGACTTCGCCGCCGGACCAGTATTTCCAGCCGCCTGCGCGGCTTGCGATTGAGCCGAACCCGATGCTCCGTTACTCTGCCTGCCATCCGTCCTTCTCCCGTGGTTTCGTCGAGCGCCAACTCGATTCCGCGGGTGAACGGACGGGTGCGTCCGCATATTTCCATCGCTACGCAAAGCGATCGTTACTTTTGGGACGCAGCACTAGTTGCGAGCGCAATTCACGCGCGCAGCGGTCGCCGCGGTGCGGCGCTGGTCGCCCTGAACTGCGCGGCAATGCCGACGACCTTGCTGGAGAGTGAGCTCTTCGGACACGAACGTGGCGCCTTCACCGGTGCTCACATACGACGCACGGGTCGTGTCGAGCTCGCCGAGGGTGGGAGCCTGTTCCTCGATGAGGTGGGCGAGATGCCGCTCGCCCTCCAACCCAGATTGTTGCGTTTGCTTCAGGAACGCACCTTCGAACGCTTGGGGAGCAGTTCGACAATGCGCGCGAACGTCAGGGTGATCGCGGCCACGAATCGTGACTTAGGAGTGATGTGCGACGCTCGCGCGTTCCGCGAAGATCTGTACTACCGCCTGAACGTATTTCCGATTTGCCTGCCGCCGCTGCGCGAGCGACGCGAGGACATCCCGATCCTCACGACGCACCTCGTGAGTCGCCTGGCGCAACGGATGGGCCGGGCGGCTCCCAGCGTTTCTCGAGCAGCGATGTCGCGGCTATCGAGTTACGATTGGCCCGGAAACATTCGAGAGCTCCAGAACGTGCTAGAACGGTCGGTAATCCTGAGTGCCGGCGCGGAGCTGGAAGTCGCCTTGCCCACACCGCGATCGCCAGACGGCATTCTCGCGCTAGGGCGCCGCGCCGCGTCGTCTCTTGCAGACATCAACCGCAATCACATTCTCGATGCGCTCGAGCGCACGAATGGCGTCGTGGCTGGCCCGAACGGCGCCGCCGAGCAGCTCGGCCTCAAGCGCTCGACGCTATTGTTTCGCATGAAGAAATTGGGCATTTTGCGCGGAATCAACTGCCGCCGCTACATCGACGCAGCCGGCGCTCCGCCGAACGAGGCGTTGACGTTGGATTCGCGAGCGACCGAGCTGGAGATTGTCGCTTGATTTGGCAAACTACGAGCGGCGCTGCAAAGCTCGGCCGCGCGCGGATCGTACCGCGGTTCGCGCCAGACCTCTGGCCGTCACTCCGCGTGTCCAGACGTAGTCACGGCGCCGCGCCGTGGACACTCACGTATTCTCGAAGTGGCGCTCGTTCCACGAGTTCATGGTTTTGTGGCGCTCGCTCGCCACTGGCACGCGTCGTGCGTTATGCGAGGTCCAGACTCAGCCTCGCGTATTGGGCGTAGTCAACAACTCGAAAGGTTCGCCATGTTAGCTATCTTCCGTCATTTCACCTCCGTCGGCATCATCACGTGCGTGGCACTGCTCACCGGTACCTCGGCCGTAGCTGACCCCGGCAAGCCGCAACGAAGCATCGTGCTCGTTCACGGCGCCTTCGCCGACGGCTCGAGCTGGGATCGAGTGATCCCGATCTTGCAAGCCAAAGGCTACAACGTCGTTGCTGTCCACGAACCGCTCACTTCACTGGCCGACGACGTCGCGGCGACCAAACGCGTGATCGATGCTCAGCCGGGAGAGGTCATCTTGGTCGGGCACTCCTACGGCGGAGCCGTCATCACCGAGGCTGGCAACAATCTCAAAGTAGTCGGTTTGGTATACGTCGCCGCCTTCGCGCCCGACACTGGGGAATCGGTCAATGACCTCGGGAAGGGCAAGCCTGCGCCGGGCTGGGTCACCGGTGTCAAGGTGGACGAAGGCGGTTTCGCAACGTTGGACCCCGTCGACGGTCGCCAAATACTTTGCGCAGGACCTGCCGTCGCCGGAGCTCCAGGTGATTACTGCCAAGCAGGGCCCGATATCGCTCAAGAATCTGGACGAGAAGATTAAGAGTGCAGCGTGGCGCAGTAAGCCCGTCTGGTACGTCCGCGCCAGTCAGGACATGATGATCGATCCGGCAGGAGAGGCGTATTGGGCCAAGCGCATGAACGCGACCACGATCTCACTCGTCTCGAGTCACGTCGCCATGCTTTCAAAGCCCAAGGAAGTGGCCGCCGCGATCCTGAGCGCCGCTGCGGCGCCGAGCAAACCCGGCAAAGTGGCGAACAAGTAGCGAGCGCCTTCGGCGGCTGTGCTCGAGCGACCACATTCGACGTGCCGGTGGTTCGTTTTTCCCCGAGCAGCGGGCTCATTGATCGCCCGCGAACGAGCGGAGATAGGAGGAGTACTACTCACGAACGAGCTTTTAAGTCTGGCCGTCCACGCACAAGGCGGCCTCGAGCGTTGGAATGAGTTCAGGGCGATCAAGGTCGCCGCATCGATCACTGGCGCCATCTGGTTTTCGTCAAAGGCAAGGGCGACTTCCTGAAGAACGTCGTTTGACGGCCGATACGAGGAAGGAGCGCCTCATCGTCGACTTCCCCGAGCAAGCTCGACGAGCGATCTTCGAGCCGAACCGGGTCACGATCGAGACGTGGCGACGGCTCAAGGTGATATTGCGGAAAACGTGAAGAGCCACTTTCCGCGACCTGCGAGCGAGAAAGCCGCCATCAATGCCACGAGAACTGTCCGGCGTTCGACGCCAGCGCGATACGCAGGATCGCGGCGATTATGAAACCCGTCGTGCCGACGCAAGAGGTACCGAGCGCAAGCCAGAAGAGCGGCCCGTAGCTGAACGCCAGAGCGAGTGCTGCATCTGGGGCTTGCGCGCGCCACGACGCGAGGTCACGAGTCATTTGACCACCGCTTCGGTGTCCGCGTACGAGGTCTAGTCGTTGCTTGCAGAGCTGCGATCACGAGCACTTCTTGAGACGAACAGTCGACTCACTTCGGGGCGAACCTGGTTTGCCGCGCCGACCGCTTCGATGATGTCGGCCTGTCGGCTACCCCGGAGGCCAGCGGTCGTGGGTTGGCCGTCTCGAACGAAAGTGTAGACGCCGGTGACATGAAATACGCCGATCGCTCGCAAATGCTTGCGTTGACCCGGAACCGTCGACTTGAACAAATCGGTTTCGAACCACTCGCGCGCTTGCACGGCGCTCTCGAAGCCAATCTCCATCGCCGCGATGCTCTTACGTTCTGCGGTGAGGAAGTGGTCAACACCGGGGGATGGCGGCAATGGCTTGTCGTTATCGTACGGCTCAGGTAAGTGCAGCCGAAGTTTCCAGACGACGCTCGCCGAAGCAAGCTCGCTGGCAAACCCTCGAGCCCACGCCTTGAAGTCTTCGCCGGGGCCACCCGAGAGATGCAGGTGGAGTCGATGCAAGCGGTCCGGGCCATGCGGTACGCCGTCAGATTGTCGATCGACATAGGTCTTCGACCCGCCCGGAATGCTGTAGGCGTTGTCGTGCTCGAATAGGTTCAGCTCGTCGCCGAAGAGGACGGGGCTTTCGCGCACGAAATCCGCCTCATCGTCAGAGTTTGCAAAGCCAAGCTCTACCGCGCCATCGAGCACCACTGGCATTGGCGCGATGCCCTCGATCCGTGGCCACAAGTTCGCCGTGTGCTCTCTCGAGAAGTGATGCTGAACGTAGAAACCGAGGCCGGGGAGGCGAGCGCACAGCGGGGCATGAACGTTGCGCCAATACTCCCAGAATAGTGGTTCCGGTAGCCCTTGCTTGCGTCGGACAGGCGAATACGTTTGGCGTCGGATCCGCTCATCGCGGGTTCCGAAATCGGGCAGGCTAGGGACGGGCATCATGTAGATCTTTCCTTTTTGCTGACGAGTTGAGCGAGCAGGAGCTCGGGCTCGTAGTAGGCGACCCACAAGGAGATCGCCTTCGCGTCTCGTAGACGCCAATGCTCCGAGATCTTCACGGTGCTGTCCGTTTCGTGAATGCCCACGTCGATGAGCACGATTACGCGATCCGCCTCGGCGGTTTCCGTGACGTACTCCAAGCGCGCAAAATCGAGCGCCCTGCCGACCTGAGGTAACACGACGTCGAGGTATTGTCGTTTGTCGCTGACGCCGCCCCAGGGCAGGTAGGTGGGCGCAGACAATAGAAAGGAAGCGTCGAGCGCCTCGGCGAACGAAGTGATGTTCCCCAGTCGTCCCCCTTCGTAGAACGCTTTGACGATCGCCTTGTTGTGGTCGATTGCAGAAACTGTCATGGAGATATCCCCTGTCGTGAGTGCGCTGCCAGCGGAGCGACGCGACGCGTTTGTCGAGCGTCGGCGCCATGCCGAGCGATGGTGCAAGCTGCAGGCCACGTAGCTTATCCGCGCAATTTGCCGAGCATCGAGCCGCCGCTGACCAAATGCCGACTCGATGTCGAGTCCGACCAAGAAAACGGTCACGGCTTCTAGTGCTAGTCCGCGCTCGAACAAGTGGGGCGCAACAGACTAAAAAAACGCGGCGTCCTCCGCCTTGGTTCTGCACGAAGGGAGTGAGCCGGTCTTCGCGGCGGGAATCCAGAGCTTCAATCGAGGGAAGCAATCGGCCGAATGGGCGGCGCGGTCTTCGCGTTCGTCGTTCGGGCCATCGTGAGCCGCAAGGCAACCTATTAGTGGTGGCAGCCAGTGGACACGTTGCTGGAGGGCGGCTACGCGAACATGCCACCATTGCGGATCTCGTGAGGAAAGGACGATATCCGTCGTGGCACGATCCCTGCTGACTCCACTGTCGAGCAAAGGAGATTCGAGATGAAGGTAATGTTCATTGTTACGGGTGCCGAGTACACATGGCTGTCAGAGGCGACCCATCCCTATTGGCACCTCGCGGAGAACGGTGTGCACGTCGACTTCTTCACGCCGAAAGGGGGGAAAGTCATCTGGGACCCTGCGAGCGATCCCTTCGCCGTGGGGTCGCGTGAGCCGAACGACCTGGTCACGAAGGGTTTCATGTCGGACGAGCTGCTCATGGGCAAGCTCGCTACGACGAGTCCGGTGAAGGATGCCGTGCTCGACAGCTACGACGCCGTTCACGTCGTCGGCGGTCTCGGGGCGGTCTACGATCTTTACCCGAATGAGGACGTGGCGCGCGCGCTCGAGCACTTCTGGGAGCGCGATCAGGTGGTCGGAGCGATCTGTCACGGCGTGATCGCCCTCGCTAACAACCCCGCGCGCATCCGCGGTCGGAAGGCCACGGGCTATTCCGTCGAGGAAGACCGCGAGGTCGAGAAGCTGTACAAGCTCAAGATCCCGCAGCTGCCGCAGTCGACGCTCGAGGCGGCCGGCGTCGAGTTTCGCGCGGCTCGGCCGCATCACTCGTGCGTGGTGCGCGACCGAAAACTGGTGACCGGACAGAACCAGTTCTCGGCGTCGGACTACGGATTGGTTTTCTATTACGCGCTGATCGGGCGGAACCCCGTCTCGATCTTCGAATGAGCTCACAGGTACAAGGACCAAGGACAATGCTAAAACTCGATATTCTCATCACTCGCCGTCATGACATGAACCACGCCGAGTTCGAGGCGTACTGGCGCGACCGGCACGTCGCACTATTCGTCAGTCAACCAATCGTGAAGAAGACGGTTCGTCGTTATCTCCAGTCACGGACCGTTCCCGCGGTTCCGCAGGGGATGCCCGCCGCACCGTTCGACGGCATCGCGCAGCTCTGGTTCGACGACGCGGCTGGCTTCCTCGAGTACCTGCATTCGTCGAACTACAAGGAGGTCATCCAGCTGGACGAGCAGAAGTTCGTGGACCCGGCCCGAACACAATATCTATTCAGCGAGGAGACGACGGTGATTGCCGGTAGCGATGTGCTCGCCGCCTGACCAGCACGCGTAAGCGCGCTCGTAAATCGTCGCGTCGTTCTACCAGGAGGCGCCGGCGGCGATATCACTAGCCTCGCCGAATGGCTGGACGACGACTTCGACTTTCTCGTCCCGCGGTATCTTCCCTGGGGCGGGAAGTTCGGCAAGGACGAGTACGTCGCGCTTCTCCCATTCATGGCGGCGAGCCTCGATTTCTCGAGGATGACCTACGAGAGCCTGACCGCCGAGGAGGCCACGTGGTCGCGCTGATCAACATCCCGGTGAGTGGCACCAGCGAGTGGCGGATGATCTCGGAGCACTGGGACATCGTCCTGACCAGGCCATCCGTCTGCGCGTCGTACTTCGACGCCAGCGCTCTCCTGCCCCGGGCGTCAGGTCGTCGACTATGGGGCTCGGGCTCTCGATCTCACGCTCGATCATCGAAGCGCACGGCGGCCGGCTTGCGGCGAGCTCGATTCCGGGAAGGCCCGCCGCATTCGGAGCTCAACGTGCCGGTCGTCGAGGCTCACGCTGCGCTGAAGGCGGGGTCGTCGGTCTAGCGCCGGGTGCCTGACACCGCACCTGCTGGCTTCCGCTCCGTCATCAAGTACCCGAGGCCCATGAATGGCAGTCCCACGCCTAGTGCGGTCACGCCCGGCCAGCCGAATCTCGCGTAGGCCCATCCGCTCGCGGCGGCACCGAGTGCGCCGCCGGCAAAGAACGTTGCCATGAAGAGGCCATTGATGCGACTGCGCTGTTTCGCATCGAGCGCATAGATTGCGCGCTGCCCGAAGACCAGGTTGGCGGAGACTGCAAAGTCGAGAACGATGGCTGCGGCAACGATCGGAGCGACGCCGACGAGCGAGCCGTCACGGGCCAGCGTCGAGAGCAGGACTGCGCCGATCGCGACGACCATTGCGACCGCGGTGAAGGGCCTCGAGAGACCGCGGTCGGCGATTCTCCCGGCGAACGGAGGCGCAATGGCGCCCGCCACGCCCGCCAGTGCGACCCACGCGATCCCGCGCTGCGTCAGTCCGAATCGCGAACTGCTCAGCCAGAGTGGCGCTGCCGTCCAGAAGACACTGAACGCCCCGAACAAGCACGCGTGGTAGAAAGCGCGCCGTCGCAAGATCTCGGTGCCGACGAAGATGCGACCGAGTGAGAGGAGCAATGCGCCGTAGCGCAGGCCGGCGGGCGGACGACGTGCCGGCAGCGCCGCACGAAGGCCAACGAACAAGGCCGCCATCAGTACGGCCGAGATGCGAAAAATTGCTCGCCACGACCAGACGTCGGCGACCAGGCTCGCCGCTGGGCGGGCCAGCATGATTCCCAGCATCACGCCGCTCACTACGCGCTCAACGACGCGGCCGCTCACATTCGAAGGAGCGAGGTGTGTGGCGTACGGAACGATGATTTGGACTGCGGACGCGCTCAGGCCGACCAGGAACGCGGCAGCGAAGTAGCTCGCCGGACCGCACGCGAAGCTGACGCCGAGGAGGCAAAGCGTCTCTAGGCCGACGAGGACCATGACGAGCCGCCGATTCTCGAGGAGGTCGCCGAGCGGCACGATCACGAGCAGGCCCAGGCAATAGCCCATGAGCGGAAGCGTCTGGAGAAGTCCGACCGCGCCCTTCGACATGCCGAGCGCACGCCCCACCACGCCGGTCAAGGGCTGGGCGTAGTAGAGATTCGCGATGATGAGCCCGCCCGCGGCGACAAGCAGCCACTGGAGGGCCAACGGCAGCTTCTCGGGCGGTGCCACCGGCTCGGGGATCAAAGCACCTCGAAGAGGCTGTAGATCGGACCGTCGGCTCGGCGGTAGCCGACCCCGATCGCCAGGATTCGATTCAGCCACTCGTACCTCGGAGACGCCGTCTCGAACATGGGGTTGATTCGGAAGTAGTAGGTAGACGGATCCACGGAGGTGCCCGTCTCCAACTGCGCGATGACGTCCGCAGCGCCGCTCCGGACACCACGATATGTCATGCAGATCGTGTCACCGCTGTCGGTCTCCAAGGCCAGCCGGACGTCGAGCGTCGTCGAGCCGTCGCCCCGCACGTTCTGCCAGTCGCTGCCGCCGTCGTTCACGATCCCGCGCAGACGATCCCCTTCGAACATGCCTCCCGGAACGATGCCAATGCGTCGGAATGCATCGGGCGTCCTGCCGATAACGAGCAACGGTCGCACGTCGAGCCGCATGACGAACAGCGGCCGCGTGCGGACGCTCCGGAGTGTCTCGGGGAGTCCGTTCAGTTCGAGAGTGTCGGTCATGTCGTCGAGAGAGCACGTTCCGTGCCGCAGCCGCTCGTCACTGCTCGGTGGTCGGACGCAGGGTCGACGGTCGCTCGATACCCGAGCTTCTTCATCCGGAAGTCGATGTTGGTCTTGCCCAAAGCGGATGTTCTCGTGCATGCGCGTCGCGAGCTCGCTCAGGAAGTACTTCGCGAGTGCGTTGGGCGTCGTCATTCGTCGCCAAGTGCCCTTGCTTGGTCGCTTGATCGGGACCTGTCACGGCTTCACGAACCGATAGGCGAAGCGATCGGTCTCGCCCTTGATCGAGGGATCGAACACCTTGATCGAGTGCTTATCGTCCTTGTTCGCGAGCAGGGTGCTTTCCGCGTCCAGTACGAAGCCGGTCGCCTCGACCTCCTCGCGAACGGACGCAGGCTCGATCCGATGCAGCGACTGGGCGTTGCTCGTACCTGACCCGACGGCGGCGGCGTGGTCTACGATGACGTAGAACCCACCGGGCTTCAGCCGCTCGTAGACAGCTCGATTGAACTGGGCCGCCGTCGCCCCCCTGGCCTGGATGAGCGGGGTGTGGAGGTCGTGGTAGAACAGGTGCAGCCACAGGAGATCCACTGGTTGCGTGGCCTCCGGAAGCGCTACGAGGTCCGCCGAGACGACTTCGACGTTGTCTCGGCCCGGCTCCTTCGCAAGCGTCCGCATGCGGCCGACCGGATCGTTCTTGAAGTGGGCGACTTCGGCGGGCACGAAGCTGTGGACCCGTCCTTCGGCTCCCACGATGTCGGAGAAGAGACGGGTCCAGTCGCCGTCGCCTGGGTAAACGTCGATGACGGTGGACCCCGCATCGACTCGTGCGAACCTGATCAACTCGGATAGCTTGGATTGATCGTACATCGGGATCTCCTTTACGGTTGAGCATTCGACGAGCGTGCGACGTGCGAGGAGGCGTTCCACGGCCTGATCCACCGTCCACCCCGACCGATGGCCGCAGATAGCCAGCACTACTCTAGCGCGGACGCGTCCATCTGTGAGGCCCGCGCCAGTGCTTGGGTGTCGACGTACTCCCGGATCTTCTGATCCACTCGATATCTTCGGCAGACAACGCCAACAGACCTTGCTTATCGCCGGTCAGTGCCGCAAAAAAATCCTTCACAATCTGGATATTTTCTTGTGTGCTCATCGAATCTCTTCATCCCCCTGACGATCCAAATAGACCCTTCAACGCGCCGTCATTCCCCCGTCGACGTGGATGTTCCCGCCCGTCATCCAGTTCCCGCGATCCGACACGAGCAACGCGACGACCTCCGCCAGGTCCTCCGGGGACCCATAGCGACCAAGCGGAACTTCCTTGGCGAAGAGGTCGGGCGGAGCGCCCAGCGCGTCGCTGAACTCCCTGCTCCCGGGCGTCGTCACCGGCCCCGGCGACACGACGTTCACACGGATTTTGCTGGGCGCGAGATCGATCGCGAGCGCACGTGAATAGCTGTTGAGTGCCGCCTTGGCGGCGGCGTAGTGTGCGACCGCCCCGACAGCCATCGTCGCCGCGCCCGACGACATGTTCACGATGGCGCCGGCCTTCGATTCCCGCAGCGCCGGCAAAAGCGCATTCGTCAACCGGATCGCGGCGAACAGGTTGAGCGCGAAGGCGGTCTGCCACGCCTCATCTGGGATGGACGCGGTGCCTTGCGGGAACCCGCTCCCGCCGCCCGCGTTGTTCACGAGGATGTCGAGGCCGCCGAGGGCTTCGAGCGCTCCGGCGGCTATGGCCTTCACCCCAGAGG
>FSWQ01004735.1_pt1 | contig 10908 bp, 6 predicted proteins | sample 1637691 | NCBI WGS metagenome assembly FSWQ01 (sample SAMEA3914814, study PRJEB12502) | metagenome | biome: forest; material: soil | place: USA | collected 2011-09-16 | depth 0.1 m | reverse complement strand
GGCTGACGAAGTGGATCGTGCGTTGACCTTCGCTCATCGGTCCATCATGCGCCGGAAGCGATCGAAGAGGTACAGCGCGTCGTGCGGGCCCGCCGCTGCCTCAGGGTGATACTGCACGCTGAACGCTTGAGCCTCCGGCGCTTCCAGACCTTCACTGCTGCCGTCGTTCAGGTGAATGTGCGTGGTCTTGGCGCCACCCTTGATGGAGTTCACATCCACCACGAAACCGTGGTTTTGCGTGGTGATTTCGACCTTGTTGGTGGTCAGGTCCTTGACCGGTTGGTTCAAGCCGCGATGCCCGAACTTGAGCTTGTAGGTGCTGGCACCAAGCGCCGTGGCGAGCAATTGATGCCCGAGGCAGATACCGAAAATCGGCTTCTTACCGAGGAGCCCGCGGATGCTTTCCACCGCGTACGGCAGCGCCGCAGGGTCACCGGGACCGTTCGACAGGAACACGCCGTCCGGATTGTACTTGAGCACCGCTTCCGCGCTCGTGCTCGCGGGTACGACGGTGACCTTGAAGCCACTGTCCACCAGGCAGCGCAGGATGTTGCGCTTGGCGCCGTAGTCGAAGGCCACGACGTGGAACTGGCGACCGCTGGGTGCGCTGCCGCCGCTGCGCGGGTCGACGGCTTTCACGTTCCACTCTTTCAGTCGCGCTTCCTTGAACTCGTAGGCCACCTTGGGGCTGACCAAGCTCACTAAATCCAAGCCCTCCATGTGCGGAGCGGCGCGTGCGCGGTCCACCAACGCGTCCGGCGCTTCGGTCCCGATGGCGCCATTCTGTGAGCCGTTGTCGCGCAAATGCCGGGTCAGCTTGCGCGTGTCGATCTCCGAGATGCCGATGATGCCGTTGCGCGCCAGGTATGCATCCAGCGTCTCTTGCGAGCGGTAGTTGGACACCACCGGGCTCTCTTCACGGATCACGAAGCCCGCGACCTGCGGCTTGTCGTCGACGCTTTCCGGGTCGTCGTGGTTGATGCCCGTGTTGCCGATCTGCGGCGCAGTCATGGTCACGATTTGACCGGTGTACGAAGGGTCCGTCAGCACTTCTTGGTAGCCGGTCATGCCGGTCGTGAACACGACTTCACCCACCGAGGGCGTGTCCGAACCAAAGGCTCGACCGGGGAACACGGTGCCGTCAGCGAGGGCGAGGTAAGCGCGGCGCGTGCTCACGAGGCGCCTCCGCCGGCCTCGAAGGCAATCTGACCTCGAGCGAGGGTGAGCATGATTTTTCCTTTGAGTTCGTGCTTCATGAACGGCGTATTCCGGCTCTTGGATTTGAAGGGCAATTGCTCCACCTTGTGCACCGCTTCGGGATCGATCAAGACGAGCTCGCCGAGCGCGCCTTCGCGAATGCGAGGCACTTCGATACCGATGATGCGGGCGGGGCGGGAAGAGAGAGCGTCGACCAAGCGTGCCAGCGTGAGGCCGGATTGCCCGACCAACTTGAACAACAGGCCAAAGCACAGCTCGAGCCCGATCATGCCCGGCTTGGCTTCGGCGAACTCACAGTCTTTCTCCAAAGACGAGTGCGGCGCGTGGTCCGTGGCGATGGCGTCGATGGTGCCGTCCGCGAGCGCGCGACGCAGCGCATCGATGTCCGCTTCCTCGCGCAGGGGCGGGTTCACTTTGCAGCCGGTGTCGTAGCCGAGCACTGCTTGGTCCGTGAGCAGCAAGTGATGCGGCGTGACCTCGCACGTGACGTCGATGCCGCGCGATTTCGCTTCGCGAATGATGCGTACCGCGCCGAGCGTTGAGATATGCGCTGCGTGGTAGCGCGCTTTGACGTATTCGGCGATCAGCACGTCGCGCGCGATGATCACGTCCTCGGCGATGCGCGGCCAACCGCGCAAGCCGAGCCGCGCCGAGATCGCCCCCTCGTGCATTTCGGCGCCTGCGGTGAGGTCGTGATCTTCGGCGTGCTGGATCACGGGCAGATCGAAATTCTTCGCGTATTCCAGGGCGCGGCGCATCACCGCGGAGGACATCACGCACACGCCGTCGTCGCTGACGGCGACCGCGCCGGCTTCGCGCAGCTCGGCCATTTCGGTCAGCTCTTTGCCCTGCTGGCCCATGGTGATCGCGCCAATCGGGTGCAGGCTCGGGCCGCCCACCTCTCGGGCGCGATTTTTCATCAGCTCGGTCACGGCGCGCGTGTCGTTCACGGGTTTCGTGTTGGGCATCACACACACATGTGCGTACCCACCGGCAGCGGCGGCGGCGAGCCCCGTGCGGATGTCTTCTTTGTATTCCTGGCCGGGCTCGCGCAGGTGTGCGTGCATATCCACGAATGCGGGCAGCAGCAGCTTGCCGCGGCCGTCGATCACGCGCGCGGCGTTGGCATTCTCGAGGCCTGCTGCCGCACCGCGCCCGACGCGGGTGATGCGACCGCGTTCGAGCACCACGTCTCCTTGAACATCCAAGTTGCCGCTCGGGTCGAGCGCTCGCACGTCGCGAATGATGAGCAGTTCGGGGGGGGCGTCCACGGCGGCGGGTGATAGCACGGCGTCGCGGGTCAGGGCAGGGGTCCGGCCCTCGGGCCACGCCGGCCGACGCGGGGGCGACACGGAAGGGAGCGCCGGTCAGGATTCCGCTGGCGGTGCGCGCCTGCGCAGCGGGCGTGTTAGATTAATTCCGGCCATGGCGGACGAACCCAGCTCCCCGAAAAAGCCAGCACCGGCGCCGCGTCCCGTGACGCGCTCGGTGCCGCCGCCGCTGCCCCCGGCAGCTCGCGTGTCCAAGGCGCCCGAGCCTGCGCGCAGCAAGGCGCCTCCTTCGCCGATGCGTTCGGCGGGGCCACCGGCACCGCCGCGCCGCTCGCAAGGAGCCCCTGCTTCTGCTCCAGGCGGGTCGTTGCCCGTGGAACCTCCAGCGCCCGTGTCAGCGCCCGCAGCAGCAGCGCCCGCGCCGCTCGCGCCGGTGCCCGTCGTACCGAGTGAGCTCAGCGCCGCTGGTCGCGCGGTCGTGCTCAAGACGTTACCGCTTGGCACCACCAGCGAAACCGCGAGCGACGCGCCCACGCTGATGAAAGCAGTCGCGCCCGGCGACAAGAACCAAGCCGCGGCCGCCCGCGTGCAAAACGCGAAGGACGTGATCGCGGCCTGCGAACAAGAGCTCGCGCAAAAGCCGACGCCGGCGCGCGCCGGTCGCCTGCACTTCGAGATCGCGCGCCTGTGTGACAGTGGGCTTGGGGATTTGAGCAAAGCGGCGGAGCACTACCGGCAAGCGTACGCGCTGCAGCCCGACCACCTGCCTTCGATTTTGGGCGCGCGCCGCGCGCTCCTGCAAGCGGGACAATTCGCTGCTGCGTTGCCGCTGTTCGACGCGGAGCTGCGGGCCACGGCGAACCCGGCACGCAAGGCGCTCGTCTCGCTCGAGAAGGCGCGCATTCTCGACGAGAAGCTGAACCAAAAAAAAGATGCGCGGGACGCTTACGAGGCCGCGCTCGATCTCGACGAGAGCAATTCTTCCGCATTGCGCGCGGTGGAGCGCGCGGAGCTCGCGGTCAAAGCGTGGGACGCGCTGGACAAGACGTATCAGCGCGCGGCGCAGGTGCTCACCGAAGACGGTCGGCACCGCGCGGCCGTGTTGTCCGAGCGTGCACGCCTGTTCGAGGCACACAAGCGCGACAATCACACGGCCACTGAGCTGTACCAGGCGGCCTTCGAGGCGGACCCGGGCGCCCCGTCCGCGATTTTGGCGTTGAAGCGGCTGCACACGGCGCATCAACGACACCACGATTTGATCACGGTGCTGGAGCGGGAAGCCACGCTGTCGGCGGACCCGACCGTGCGCGCGCTGTCGTTGTATCGGGTGGCGCGCTTGTTCGCGGATCGCATCGGCAACCTGGAGTCCGCGGCGGACGCTCTGGAGCGCGCGCTGACGCACGTTGCGGATGAGCCGATGATCTTGGAGGAGCTGGCGCGCGTGTACGAGCTCTCGCGCAAGCATCCGGAATTGGTGCGCGTGCTCGAGCGCATCGCCGGCCGCGTCGAAGTATCGACCGAACGCGTCGGCATCTTCCACCGCATCGCCCAGATCTACGAAGACAAGCTGAACGACGAGGCGCGCGCCGTCGAATGGTACGAGCGTGCGCTCAAGGAAGAACGCGGCTACGTGCCCGCGATTCAAGCGCTGGCCAAGCTGTACGCGCGCCGCAAGCAATGGCAGCAGCTGGTTTCCGTGCACAGCGGTGAGGCGGAAGCCGCGCAAGACCCGCTGCGTCGCGCGGCCGCGTTGGCGCGGATCGCCCACATTTTCGAGGCCGAGCTGAAGCAGACGGAGCAGGCCGTGCAGCATCACGCGCGCGCGCTGGGCATCGTTCCGGGCTACGCGCCCTCGTTCAAGGCGCTGTCGCGCTTGTACACCCAGGCCTCGCGCTTTCCGGAGTTGGCAGAGCTGTACGAGCGCGCCGTGGACGGCGCCGGCGACGACGAAACCAAGATCACGTTCCTATTCAAGGTCGGACGGCTGTACGAAGACGCGCTCGAGGCCCCTGCGCAGGCGCTGACGGCATATCGCCGGATTTTGGACGTGGATCCGCAACACCTGGGCGCGATTCACGCGCTGCAACGCGCCGCCGAACGCGCGGGTCGTTACAAAGATCTGGTGCAAGCGCTCGAGCTCGAAGCGCAAAAAGTGACCGACAAACGACAGCGGCTGGCCCTGCTGCACCGCGCTGGCGAGGTCTCCGAAGTGGAGATGGGCGACGACGACGCCGCGCTCGTGCTGTACCGCAAGGTTTACGATCTCGACCGCAGTTACGCGCCCGCGCTCTCCAGCCTGGGCCGACTGCACTACCGGGCGGGGCGCTTCGAGGACCTGCTCGAGACGTATCAAGCGGAGCTGCGCGCGTCCGGCAAGAACCCGCAGTCGGCGGCGCTCTTGTACAAAATGGGCGAGCTGTTCGAAGAACGCTTGGGCCGTGATGAGGACGCCATCATCTCGTACCGCAAAGCGATCGAGATGGATCCGTTCAACCATCAGGCGTTGCACGCGCTCGGGCGCAAGCTGACCGAACGCAGCCGCTTCGACGAATTCGCGAAGCTGCTGGAGCTGGAGCTGAGCTCCCTGACCGACCCGGCGCAGCGCGCGCGCACCGCGTTCCGCTTGGGTGAAGTCTATGAATACCGCCTGAAAGCCCCGGAACGCGCGCTCACTGCGTACGAGCAGGCGTTGAGCGTAGAGCCTGATTTTCGACCCGCGCGTGACGGCCGCTTGCGGCTCCTGACCGAGGCGCGTGACTTCAAACGCTTGGTGGAGGAGCTCGCGCGTGAAGCGGAGGCCGCCAAAGATCCGAAGCTCGCTGTCGCGGCCTTGCTGCGCGAGGGCGAGGTCTGGCGTGATGAGCTATCCGAGCCCGTGCGCGCCATCACCTGCTTCGAAGCGGTGCTCGTGCGCGACCCGGGCCACATCGACGCGCTGCTCGCGCTCGAACCCCTGTATGCCGAACGCGGCGCGTGGGATCTCTTGTGTCAGGTGCTCTCGGCCGAGGCGCGCGTGTTCAACGACCCGGCCGCGCGTGTCGGCGCGCTGCGTGAGCTGGCGCGCATTCAAGAGGAATTCGCGGGCGGCACCCCGGAACAAGTGCAGCAGAGCTACTTCGCGATCCTCCAGCTGCTGCCGGCGGATTTGGCGGCCTTGCGCGCGCTCGAACAGCGGGCGTTGCGCGAGGGCGACAAGAAGCTGCTCGCGCACATCGACGCGAAGCTGGGCGCACTGGTCGAAGAGCCGCAGCTGATCGCGCTCTATCACACGCGCTTGGCCGAGGCGCTGGAGGAACTGGGCGATCCGTCCGCGTTGGATGTGTATCGCTCGGCACTGACACGCGACCCCGAGAGCATCGCTGCGGCGCGCGGCCTGAGCCGCATCGCCGAAAAGAGCCAGACGCCGGAGTTGCTGGAAGAGGCTGCCGAGAGTGAAGCGCGCATGGGGCTGGATCTGGGAGCGTCCGCGCGCCTCTTGATCAAGGCTGCCAACCTGCGAACGGACCGCGGTGATGTCACCGGCGCGGTGCAGAGCCTCGCGCGGGCGTTGCAGATCAACCCGGAGCACCACGCCGCGGCGGGCCGCGTCCGCGAGCTGCTCTTGGCAAGGGGCGAGGTGGATCGCCTGATCGCGATCCTGACGCAGGCCGCGAGCGCGGCGAAAGCTCCCGAGCGCGTGGCCAGCATTTGGGTCAGCGTGGCCGAGCTGTATGCAGACAAGAAGCGAGACGTGCCGGCGGGGCTCGCCGCGCTGCACCGCGCCAAGAACCTGGTGCCCGGCCACGTGCCCACGCTGATGAAGTTGGCGGAGCTGTACACGCGAGACGGTCAATGGGCGGAAGCCGTGGATCGCCTCAATCAGGTGATCGCAGAGGCGCCACCGGAAGACGTGCGCGTAGAAGCCCACGTGCGTTTGGCAGCGGTGTTGGACGAGCAGTTGGGGGATGCCGTTCGCGCGCTGGCCAACCTGAACTTGGCGCTGTCTTTGGACCCGAATCATCGCGCTGCGTTGGAGCGCCTACTCACGTTGCAGAAGCGGCACAAAAACCTGGATTCTGCGGCGGAAACCGCACAGAAACTGGTTCGCGTTTCGCCTGAGCTCAATGCTCGCGTGGGCGCGCTGATCGAAGTCGGCCGACTGGAGCGCTTGCGCGGTCAAGGCGCGGCGGCGGCGCAGGCCTACGAGCAAGCCGTCGGCTTGGTCGGTGTGGATGGCTCCGCGGCCGCAGAGTTCCGCGACTTGGTCACGGTCGAAGGCCGCAAAGGGACGCCGAACTACACGCGCTATGTGGGCGCACTGTCCCGCTTCGCGGAGGAAGCGCGCGCGTCATCGCCGTCACTCGTGCCCACGTACTTGGAGCTGTCGCGCGTTTTGGCCGAGGACATGGGTCAGCCGGAACAAGCCGTGCAAACGTTGGCGCGCGGCCTGACCAAAGCCGGCGAGAAGGTGGAGCTGCAGGCGGAGTTGGCCACGCGCCTACTCAAAGCTGGCCAATTCACGCCGGCACTGGCGGCCGTGCGTCGTTTGCTCGAGCTGGACGTGATGCGCCCCGCGGCTTGGCGCGAGCTTTCCGAGGCGTTCAAAGGCTTGGGACGCAGCGCCGAAGCGACACTCTCACTCGCGCCCCTGGTGGCCTTGCAGGATTCGAACGACTTGGAACGCGCCACGCTCGGCGCGCGCGCCTCGCGCACTGGTGCGGGCCATGCGGGCGCCTTCGACGCCGCTCAGTTCCAAGCCATCACGCTGCTGCCCGCGGATGACCCCGCTTCCGAGCTGCTCGCGCAAATCGCCGAGGGGCTCGGCAAAGTACACCCGCCGGAGCTGGAGAAATACGGCGTTTCGTCGCGTGATCGCCTGACGTCCAAGTCCGGCCACCCACTACGCGCGCTGGCCGATCGCGTCGCCAACATCTTCGGCGTCGAAGAGTACGACCTGTATTTGCACCGCGCACATGCCGGCGCAGTGGAGGTGGAGTTCAGCGACCCGGTCAGCGTGCTCGTGCCCAGCCACTTCACCAAGCTGAGTGAAAGCCAGCAGGTATTTTCGCTCGGGCGCGTCATGGCCAACATCACGCGCAAGCTCCACGCGGTGGATCGCCTGCCGCCTGATGCGCTGGCCGTGCTGCTCGCGGCCGCCGCGCGCACCATCGATCCGGCGTTCGGTACGGGCCTCGCGGATGAGGACTTCCTGAACGGGCACGCGCGTCGCGTGTCGCGCTCGTTGCCTTGGTTGGGTCGCGGCGCTGTTGAAGAGGCCGCGCGCGCCTACGTCGCCGCACCGCGCCTGGATGCAGTCGAATGGCAGTTCCGCGTGCGGCTCAGCGCTGCTCGTGCGGCGCTAGTCGTGGCCGACGATCTGCCGGGGAGCATCGGGCTCGTACGACAGGCCGAGGGCGACCTCGCCGGTCTAACGGGTGCCGCGCTCGCTCAGGGCATGCGTAGCGTTCATGATTTGATGCGCTTCTGGGTCAGCGAGCCCGCGCTCGCGTTGCGTCGCCGGCTCGGCACGCTGTAGCCCGCTCAGAACGGCGTCGTGGCGCGCTCGGCGAGTAGGCCCTCGAGCGAGGTCCACAGCGCGCGCACGCTCTGAAAGCGATCGTTCGGGTCGATGGCGAGCGCCTTTTCAACCCACATGTCGATCGAGCGCGGCAAGCTGGGGCGAAGGGCATGCAGGCTCGGACGCTCGCCGCTCATCGCCCAGCTGCACACGTCCAGCACGTTGCCCTTGGGTGTCGGCGTGCGGCCGCACAGCGCGCGAAACACCAGGATGCCGAGCGAGTACACGTCGATGCGATGATCCAGGATGCGCGAATTGCCCTTCCAAGCTTCAGGCGCAATGTAACTCGGTGTGCCTGCAACCATGCCATCCGCAGTGAGCGCGCTCGCGTCCAGCAGTTTGGCCAAGCCAAAATCCAACAAGCGCACGCCGCCGCCACGCTCGGCGTCCACGATGAACACGTTGCTGGGCTTCAGGTCGCGATGCACGATGTTCTGCTTGTGCGCTTCCTCGAGCGTGTCCACCACGGGGCGCAGCAGCTCCAGCAGTTTGCTTTTCTTGATCTTGCCGCCAACGCGCTCGGCATCCCCGAGGTACGCCTCGAGGTCTTTGCCGACCAGCATTTCCATCGCCAGGTACAGGGACCCGTCCTCGGCGACGTTCAAACCGTGTACATACACGGCGCTCGTGCCGCGGAGCCGCGCCATGGCCAGGGCCTCACGTTCGATGCGCCGGCTGTACTCGGGGTCGAGCGACTTACCGTCACCCAAAAACTTCAGCGCCACTTCATCGCGAGTCTCGAGGTCACGAGCGCGGTACACGATGCCGTGCGCGCCGGAGCCCAACTTGTCCAAGATCCGGTAGCGCTTGTTGACGATTTCGCCGGGTCCGTAGGCCATGAGCTGACTTTCCAGGGTAAACCAATCCTCAGCCCCGGGCCAGGCGCTCCTGTGCCAGACTCCGCACCTAGGTTTCCCTTCATCGTCCCTTTCGTGGTTGGTATGGATTTCAGTCAGTTTCTCGGCCGCTTTTGCACGCTCACGTTTCGTCGCTTCAACGCCTCAGGGGGCTTCCTCGGCGATCCTGCGGACGAGCGCGCGGACGCGCCGTGCCTGCTGCTCATCGGTAGCGAGATTCCGCTCGGCGCCCGCGTGGGCGACACGCTGGAAGTGTTCGTCTATCTGGATTCCGAGGGCCGCCCGCTCGCAACGACGCGCAAGGCAAAGCTCAGCATGGGTGAGGTCGCGTTCCTGCGCATCACGGATTGCGCGAGCTTCGGCGCCTTCGCTGATTGGGGGCTCGCCAAAGACTTGCTGATCCCTTTTGCGATGCAGACCAAGGATCTGCACGTGGGCTCGTTCGAGCCCGTCGGCTTGTACGTAGACGACAGCGGGCGCCTGGCTGGAACGATGCGCGTCGCGGAGCTCCTGGATCTGGAGAGCGTCGAGCTCGAGCTCGATAGCTGGGTGGAAGGCGAAGCCTGGCGCAACGATCCGGAGATCGGCCTGTTCGTGATCATCGACCGGCGTTTCGTGGGTCTCGTGCCGGCGGCAGAGCCCCACCGCCTCACGCGCGGCCAAGCGGCGCGCTTTCGCGTCAGCCACGTGCACTCGGATGGGAAACTCGAGCTATCGCTACGCGCGCACGCGCATGAGGAGCTGGAAACGGACGCGCAAGCCGTGCTGGACATCGTGACCAAGCCGGGCGGCCCCCGCGTCGGCGATCACTCGAGCCCGGAAGAAGTGCGTGCGCTGTTCGGCCTCAGCAAGAAGGCGTTCAAGCGCGCGGCGGGGCGTTTGCTGAAGCAGCGTCTGGTCGAGCTCGATGCGCAGGGTTGTCTGGTCAAAGCGCGGGGCTAAGGGTGACTCGGCTCGTCGTCTGCTTGACTGCGTTCGTGATCGCGCTGGCTGCGGCGCGCTCCGCCGCCGCGAGTGAGCGCGCGTTTGCCGTGGCCTGGAGCGCGCCCGCGGAGTGCCCGGACGCCGTGGCAATTGCACAATACGTCGACGACGTGTTGGGCGGCGCGGATGCCGGCCCTGTCGCCGTGCGCGCGGTCGGTGTGGTGACGCGCAGCGCTGATGCGAGCTACGCGGTGACGTTGGATCTGGACGCCGGCGCCGCGCAACCGAGCAAACGTTCGCTATCCGGGCCGGATTGCGAGTCGGTCTCGCGCGCCGCCGCGCTGTTGATCGGCCTCGCGGTGCGCGCGCGCGTCGAGCCGCCACCCGCGCCCTTGCCGCCGCCACCCGCGCCGCCGCCACCCGCAGCGCCCATCACGCATGCTCGCGCCTTCATGTCCCTGCTCGTTCTGGCGGATGACGGCTCGACTCCGAAACCTACGCTCGGCATCGGCGTGGCAGGTGGTGTGCGTTGGTCGCATCTCCGACTCGAACCGATGCTCGGCTACTTCGCGCCGCGCTCGACGAGCATCGCCTTGCATCCGGGTGTGGGCGCGCAATTTCAATTGGCCACCGCCGGCGCGCGCGCTTGCAGTCCGTTTTCCGCTGACAGTGTTTGGCTGGCGCCCTGTTTTGGGGCCGGGGTGGATTGGCTGCGTGCACGCGGGTTTGGTGCACACATCAACCACACTGCCAGCTCTTTGGCCGTCATCGGGCGTGCCGGTCTGCTCGCAGGTTGGGATATTTCCCCAATCATTTCAGCACGTATCGAGCTTGAGGCCGTGATGCCGTTGGCGCGGCCGGAGTTCATGGTCGACGGCGACGGCGACGTGTATCGTCGAAGTCCATTGGCCGCGCGCGCTGCGCTGGGGCTTGATGTGCATTTTTGACGATGGATCCCCGTGTCCCCGGCCAGTTAGAAGACGTGGGCACGTCGGCTCAGCTCTTTTCGGCAGCGGAGTCGTCGGATGTCAGCGCCTCTCACGCTAGCGCGCGTCCGCAGGCATTCGAGACCGTTTACGAG
>FSWQ01001222.1_pt1 | contig 10910 bp, 8 predicted proteins | sample 1637691 | NCBI WGS metagenome assembly FSWQ01 (sample SAMEA3914814, study PRJEB12502) | metagenome | biome: forest; material: soil | place: USA | collected 2011-09-16 | depth 0.1 m | reverse complement strand
GTGCTTGGGCAAGACGTGCGCGGGATGGCCACGCACCGCGTGGTGGAATTGGGCGCGGTGCTCGTGCCCGAGGGCCGCGCCATCTTCGGCAACCTGAGCGTGCGCGAGAACTTGTTGCTCGGCGCGTTCTTGAAGCGCGACCCGGCGAGCGTGCACAAGAACCTCGCGCGCAGCGTTGAGCTGTTCCCGCGCTTGGGTGAGCGCATCGACCAGAACGCCGGCACGCTTTCAGGAGGCGAGCAGCAAATGCTGGCCATTGCGCGCGCGCTGATGGCCGACCCGAAGCTCGTGCTGCTGGATGAACCGAGCCTGGGGTTAGCCCCGAAGTTGGTCGCGCAAATATTCGAATCTATTGTTGAAATTGCGAAGACCGGGATCACGATTCTGCTCGTGGAGCAGAACACGCGCCTGGCACTACAGGTCGCGCAGCGGGCGTACGTGCTCGTCACGGGCGAGGTCGTGCTGACTGGCGCGAGCGCGGATCTTCGAACGGACCCCCGGATTCGTGAAGCGTACCTCGGCGAAAACATCTCGGCTTGAGCCGACCACTGCGGGCGCGCTTGCTGCGCGTGATGCGCCCAGCGTGGTGAGCCGCACCTCACGCGCGCGCTTCACGTTCCACGGCAATGTGCGAGACACGCGCTACGGCTGGCTGCGCCTGACGCCTGCGTACTCCGTGCACCTAGTGCGTGAATTGCTGGACACCCGCACCAAGCCGGAGCTGCCCGTGCTCGATCCGTTTTGCGGCACGGGCACCACGTTGCTCACCTGCGCTGAGCGCGGCATTGCCTGCAGCACGCTGGACGTGAACCCCTTCTTGGTCTGGCTCGCGCGCGCGAAAACCGCGAAATACAGCCCGGATTCGTTGCGGCAGGCGGAAGCTTTGATCGCCGAGATGCGGGCAGCAGCGAGCGCGCGCGGCAAGGCGCCGTGGTTGCCCGCGCTGTTTCAGATCGAAAAATGGTGGGCACCGCCGACGCTGCATGCGCTGGGGCGTGCTTTTGCGGTGCTGAGCGAGAGTGACGCCTCGAAGCCGGCGCAGGATTTGGCGAAGCTCGCGTTTTGTCGCAGCTTGATCACGAGCGCCAACGTGAGCTTTGGACATCAGTCCATGTCTTTTGCGGAGGTGGGAGTGACGGCTCCGGGCGCGGCGCGACGCGTGGGTCAAGCGCTGACGGATGCCTTCGCGCCCATTGCCGCGGCGGCGCGCGTCGCCCTTCCAAACAGCCCGCGCAGTGTGGTTCTGGGCGATGCGCGCCGTGTCGCAGACAGCTTGAAAGACGCTAAATTCGGGTGCGTGATCACGTCACCGCCGTACGTGAATCGAATGAGCTACGTGCGCGAATTACGCCCGTACATGTATTGGCTGGGCTACCTGGAGCAAGCTAGTGATGCGGGCGAGCTCGACTGGCAAGCCATTGGTGGCACCTGGGGCTCGGCCACGAGCCGCGTGGCAGCCTGGCAGAGTGAGGGCAAAATCCCGCTCACCGATCTCGCGCGCTTGACCGACAAGATTGCCAAGCAGAGCGATGTCTTGGCGCGCTACGTGAACAAGTACTTTTTCGACATGCTGTTGCACGTGCACAGCTTGTCGCGCTTGATGGCGCGCGGTGGGCAGGTGCACTACGTGGTCGGCAATTCGAAGTTCTTCGACGTGCTGCTGCCGGTCGAGCGGCTATTTGCCGAGATTTTCGAGCTTTCTGGGTTCAAGAACGCGACCGTGACCACGCTGCGCAAGCGCACGAGCAAGCGTGAGCTGTATGAGTACTTGGTCAGCGCCACCAAACGCTGACCCTGAGCGACCGTGAAACCGGGCTTTGGGACGGAGCGCGTGTGACGCGCCCGCTAACCCAACCCCAATCAACGCAGCGAGACGCTCTTTGCGTTCGACTCCGTGACGCCGCCCGCGGGCACGGCCGCGCCATGAGCGATCAGCATGTAGTTCACGATTGCCCAGTATTCTTCGGGTTTGAGCGTGCCGGCTTGGGATTTGGGCAGTGGCATGCGCGAGCTGACGTAGTCGTATACGTCTTGGGCGTTGCGGAACGCGTCGCGCTTGGCTTGGCCCGGAACGTGCGCCGAATCCGCCTGCGAGGGGGCGTTGGTGGCGAACGCGGGACTGGACGAGGAGGTGTCTTCGCGCGGGAATTCAGCCAAGGCGCCCGAGCCCATGATCGCGGGAGCCGTGGTCAGGCCTTCACCGCGCTTGCCGTGGCACGAAGAGCATTCGCGATCGAAAGCGTCTGCCCCGGGCGGCACGGCACTGCGCGCTTTGGCGATGCCGCTGTCTGTCGCGCCGAGGGGCGTGACGCTGCAGGCCAAGAGCCCGAAGCTGACCCCGCAGGCCAAGCCCGCGACCAAGGAACGAAGCTGCTGAAGACGAGGCGACATCTGAGGATCCTTCCGCACGACTGAGCTTCATTCTGCACGGGATCGAGGCATAAATCCGTGCCAAGTCGTGTCTTTTTCGGGCCGGCCGCAGGCGGCGAAGTGTGCCGGTTTTGCTATCCTGTGTGGGTGCACCCCCTGTTCAGGCTTGGTCCCGCTGTTTTGCTGTCGCTGTGCGCGCTGAGCTGCGCGCCGAGCGCGCCACCGCGCTGGGCCGAAGGCGGCGCGCAGCTGCTAGTTCAGCCCGCGCACTGGGAGCGCCCGGATGATGACGCCATCGACATCAAAGCCAACGGGCAAGTGCTCGAGGGCGGGCACCTGCGGTTCGTGATCGATCGCGTGGGGCGCGTGACGGACGACGACTATGAGCCGTTCGCGCTGCTGGCTCCAGACGGTCACCTCATGGGCACGGACGACCGCGTGCTCGGCTATGTGGGGCTGAGCAATGCTTCGCCGCCGTTCGCCGAGCAGGCGTGGCTGAGCTTGCAACCGGATGGGCGCGTGCTGTTTTTCGAGCCCAACGGCGACCGCTCGGAGCGCGGTAAGTGGACGGGCTGTGACGGCCCGGGGCGGCGCGCGTGCACGCTAGTGACGCAGATCTTCGCCGTCAAAAACTACCGCGTGGGGCCGAGTAGCGGGGTCACGCTGGGCGTGGGTGTTGGCGTCGGTGTCGGTTTTTAAGGTATGAGAGCAGAACTATGTTGGACGCACGTTACGTTGCCGATCATCTCGATGAGGTCCGAGCTCAGCTGGCGCGCCGCGGCTCGGAGTACGCTGAAGCTCTCGACGGCGTAGCGAGTTTGGTCACGTCTCGGCGCGAGCTCACGCGCAAGACGGAGCTGTTGCAAGGCGAGCGCAACACCGCCAGCGACGCGATGGCGAAGCTCGCCAAGAGCGGCGACAAAGAGGGCATGGCTGCGCGCCGTGATGAGCTCAAGGCGCTCTCGGAGCGCGTCAAGGGCTTGGAGACGGAGCTCGCTGGCGTCGAGGCGCAGATCGAGGAAGTGCTGCTCAACATCCCGAACGTACCGCACGAGTCCGTGCCGGACGGGCAGACCGAGGACAAGAACGTGGTGGTGCGCACGTGGGGGGAGAAGCCGAGCTTCGCCTTCGAGCCCAAGCCGCACTACGAACTGGGCGAAAAGCTAGGTATTTTGGACTTCGAGCGGGCGGCCAAGCTGTCAGGCGCGCGCTTTTCCGTGCTTTGGGGGTTGGGCGCACGGCTGGAGCGCGCGCTGCAGGTGTTCATGCTGGACCTGCACACGAGCGAGCACGGCTACACCGAAGTGCATCCGCCCTACCTGGTGAAGGCCGAAGCCCTGCGCGGCACGAGCCAGCTGCCCAAGTTCGAAGAGGACTTGTTCAAGACCAAGCGCAGCGATCCGAACGACCCGAGCGCGCTGTACTTGATTCCGACTGCCGAGGTGCCGGTCACGAACCTGCACGCGGATGAGATTTTGGAAGCCGCGAGCTTGCCGCTTGGGTACACCGCGTACACGCCCTGCTTCCGTAGCGAGGCGGGCTCGTACGGGCGTGACGTGCGCGGGCTGATTCGGCAGCACCAATTCGACAAGGTGGAGATCGTGCGTTTCGCGACGCCCGAGCAATCCATGGCGGAGCTCGAGAAGCTCACGCTGCACGCGGAAGAGGTGTTGAAGCGCCTCGGACTGCACTACCGGGTGGTCGAGCACTGCGCCGGGGATCTCGGGTTTGCAGCCACAAAGGGCTACGATCTCGAGGTTTGGCTGCCCTCCCAGAACACCTACCGGGAGATTTCCAGCTGCTCCGTGTTTGGGGATTTTCAGGCGCGCCGCGCCAAGATCCGCTACCGCCCGGACCCCAAGGGCAAGCCCAAGCTGCTGCACACGTTGAACGGCTCAGGCCTGGCCATTGGCCGAACTTGGGTCGCGATCGTGGAGCAATATCAACAGGCTGACGGCAGCGTTGTGCTGCCGGAAGCGCTGCGTGCGTTCATGGGCACGGACCGCATCAGCGCGAAGCCAGCCTGAGGCCAGCGACGCGCTGAGTGCGCCGGACTCAACGGCGCTTCTTGGCGCGGCCGCCGGTGCCGGCTTTGCCGCCGCTCTTAGCGCCAGCGCTCTTGCCACCGGTGCCGGCGCCGGCTTTGGGCCCAGGGCCACCGCGACCCGGCTTGTAGCTCTTGCCGCCACCGGTGGTGGGCTTGGCGGCGCCCTTGCGCGTTGGGGTCGGGCGATGGCCGACCTTGAGCAACGGCGCACCGCGACCACGCACCGGCACACGCGGGCCGCCAGCGCGGCCGGGCGCGCGCAACTTGGGCTTGCCGCCATCCGCCTCACGCGACTCATAAACGCCCTCTTCTACGGCTTTTAGGACGCTTTCTGGGACCACGCGCCGCGCCAGCGTTTGGCGACGCAGGATAGCAACGTCTTCGATCACGACTGCGATGCGGTCACCCAGCGAGATGGTGTCACCCGAGCGCTGACCGACGACGCTCAGCTCGTCCTCGGCCATCTCGTAGTGGTCTGGGCCCATGCTCTCGTATTTCAGCATGACGTCCACGAACGGCGTATCGAGCGTGACGTATGCGCCGCTGCCGACCAGCGCGGTGACGATGCCTTCGCACGTTTCACCGATGTGATCGCGCATCAGCAAGCAGCGATACAGATCCACGACCTCGCGCTCGACGTCCATCGCGGCGCGTTCGCGCACGCTGGCGGAGGTGGCGCTCTGCGCGAGCTCTTCCAGCGCGGGCTCGGAGCTGATCGGCTTGCCGCCGCGCAGCAAGTGCTTCACGGCGCGGTGCACTTGCACGTCCGGGTAACGGCGAATCGGCGAGGTAAAATGCAGGTAATTCGTGGATGCGAGGCCAAAATGACCGACATTCTTGATGTCGTACGCGGCTTGCTTGAGTGAACGCAGCAAGAGCATTTCCAGCACTTGTTTGCGTGCGTGCGTGGAGATGCGCTGCAAGAACCTGGACACGCCGAGCGGCTCGCTCATTTCGTCCGCATCGAACTCCACGCCGAGCTTTTCCGCGACCTTGCCGAGGCGCGCGAGCTTCACGGGATCCGGCTTGCCGTGCACACGATAAATCGCGGGCGACTTCTTCTGCCCGAGCCAGGTGGCCACGAGCTCGTTCGCCAAGAGCATCAGCTCTTCGATCATGTTGTACGCGCGCTTGATGCCAGGGTCGGAGGTGCGGCGCGTGACGTCGATCGGAGCCTTGGTGGTTGGGTCGAGCGTCAGCTTGGCTTCCGGCAGATCCAGGTCTAGTGAGCCGCGAGTCATGCGCGCTTTACGCAGCTTCTTGGTCAGCTCCTCCATCACGCGGAGCTCTTTCTTGAACGCCTCCGCCGGGGCACTCTTGGGCGGAATGTCCCTAAATCCGAGGGTTCGGGCCACGCCGCCGTAGGTGAGCATGGCGGCCGAGCGCATCACGCCTTCGACGATTTCGAACGTCGTGACTTTGCCGTCGCGGTCCAGATCCGCGATCACGCACAGACACAGGCGCTCTTTCTCGGCCAGCAGCGAGCACAGATCCGCCGCGAGCGCCGCGGGTAGCATCGGAATCGCGCGGTCCGGCAGGTAGATGGTGCAGCCGCGACGCAGCGCTTCTTTGTCCAGGGCGCTAGCCGGTTGCACGTATTCACTCACGTCCGCGATGGCGATCCAGGCGCGGAAGCCGTCACCCTGTTTTTCGACCCAGACGGCGTCGTCGTGATCGCGGGCGTCTTCCGGATCGATCGTGGGCAGGGGGATGGCGCGTAGATCGACGCGGCCCTCCAGGTTCAGCGGCAAGAGCCGCACGGCCATGGCTTCAGCTTCGCGAATGGCGGCTTCCGGATGCTCTTCCGTGACTTGCTCGCGGATCAGGATCTTGGCCACTTCCACCGCTGGGTCGCCGGGGGCGCCCAGCACCGTGATCAGCTCGCCTTCCGGATTTTCGTCAGGAAACTCCGGGAATTTGGTGATTTCCGCGACCGCGGCGTCGCCGTCTTGGCCGAGCTTCAGGTTCAGCGACAGCACGATTGGCCCGCGCAACCGCGAGTCATCCGGCTCGAGCCACATGCTGCGGCCGCGCTTGCGCAGTACGCCCGCGACGCGCGGATTACGACGCGACACTACGTGGTCGACACGGCCTTCAGTGCCGCGGGTCGAGCGGCTGACCACGGTGACCTTCACGCGGTCACCGTGCAGCGCGGAGCCGATGGCTTCCGGCGCGATGTACAAGTCGTCGTGACCGACGGAATTGACGAAGCCGAAACCGCGGGCATTCATGCTCAATACGCCCTCCCAGCCCTCGGTCTGGGTCACTTCACGCAGCTCGATGGCATAACGCTGCCCGCTCAAGCGTTTGACCCGGCGTTGCTCCGCCAGCTCATCGAGAGCGCCAATCAGTCGCGGCACGTTCGCCTCGCTGACACCGAGCTTCGCGGCGAGCTCGCGTGCATGTACGGGCTTTTTTGCTTCGGCAAGCAGGCGTAACACTTCGCCCTTCGCCGGGATTCGACTGGCCATGCGGCCTTGTACCATCCAGGTTTGCGCTTCGTTGGGCTTTTTGCCCAGTTCGAGCTAGGAACCGAAGGGTGCGAAGGGCAATCGGTCTGTTTGGAGTGCGGCTTGCCGCGGTCTTGGCACTGGCGGTCTCAGCGGCGCTTTTCGTGGACTACACGAACGCCATCCCCACCTTCTGCGGAGCGGCTTCTGGCTGTGCCGTAGTTCGTGGCAGTGGCTACGGCTACGTGGCTTTGGGCGGGTACCCGGTCCCACTGCCGGTGTTCGGCATGCTGGGTTTTGCCGTGTTGCTCGGGTTCTCCCTGGCGCGCCCGGTGCAACGTTGGCTGCCGTTGGTCGCCATCATTGGCGGCGTGCATGGGCTCGGCTTGTTCGCGCTTCAGGCATTCAAGATTGGGCAATTCTGTTCGCTGTGCGTGACGGTCGACACACTGAGCGTGCTGGCCGCGCTGTGCAGCGTGCTGGTTTGGAAAGGCCCGGGAGAGGCCAACGAACCCTTTGCGTTGCGCAGTGGCGCCTGGCCTGCCCTCGGGCTGCTTGGTTTGTGCGCACCGCTGCTGTGGCCACAACTGCGGCCCGCGGCGCCGGTGCCCGCTGGCGTGCTCAAGCTGTATGTGCCGGGCAAGATCAACGTGGTCGAGTTCGCGGACTACGAGTGCCCGTTCTGTCGCCGCTTGCATCCGGAGTTGCAGGCCGTGATTGCCAGCTACCCGAACAAGGTGAACTTCACGCGCCTGAATTTGCCGCTGCATAGCCATGAATTCGCGCACGTAGCCGCACAAGCGCAGGTTTGCGCGCGCGAGCAGGGCAAGGGCGACGAGATGGCAAATCGGCTGTTTGCGGCCGACGATCTGACGCCCACGACGAACCGCGCCACGGCGCAAGCGCTGGGCTTGGATCTCACTGCGTATGATCAGTGCATCATTACCGGCAAAGCCGATCGCATCATCGATGCGGAGTCGAAGATCCTGATCGATAGCGGCTTACAAGGCCTGCCCACCACCTACGTCGGCGCCAAGACGATTCTCGGCGCGCAACCCGAGGAAGTATTCCGAGATGCATTCGACCGCGCCGCAGCCGGCGAAGGCGACCGCGGAATTCCTCGGCCCATTTATTGGGGCGTCGTGTTCGCGCTGGTTGTTGCCGTAAGTTGGGTGGGTCGCGTGCGGCGTGCTACGCTCTGATATGCAACACACGAACACGAACGACAGCGCCAGTGCGGCAGCTGATATCGAGAACGTTCCAGGCCTAGTTCCGTTCGAGGTTTTCCGGGCATTGCCCAAGACTGACTTGCACGTCCATTTGGACGGCTCGCTCCGTCTGGAAACCATTTTGGAGCTGGCCCGCGCGTACAAAGTCGACCTTCCGGCGGATGACGTGGAGGGCCTGCGCGCCGCGATTGGCTGCGGAAATAACTTCGGCTCACTCGTGGAGTACCTGCGTGGTTTCGACATCACGCTGCGCGTGATGCAAACCGAAGCAGCGCTCGAGCGCATTGCCTTCGAGCTTGCGGAAGACGCGCACCGCGAGAACGTGCGCTACATGGAAGTGCGCTACGCGCCGATGCTGCACACGCAGCGCGGCCTCAAATTGACCAAGGTCGTGGAAGCGGTGCTGGACGGCCTGCGCCGCGCGCGCGAGACGTACGGCATCAAGGCCAACGTCATCGTGTGCGGGATCCGCAATATTTCGGCGGAGTCCTCGTATCAGATGGCGGAGCTGGCCGTGGCGTACAAGGGCCGCGGCGTGGTCGGCTTCGACCTAGCGGGCGCGGAGGCTGATTTCCCGGCCAAGCATCACCGCGCGGCGTTCCAACTGGTACGCGACAACAACATCAACTGCACGATTCACGCGGGCGAGGCTTATGGCCCGGAGTCGATCGCGCAGGCGATTCACGTGTGCGGCGCGCACCGCATTGGTCACGGCTGCCGCCTGCGCGAAGACGGCGACTTGCTGCACTACTTGAACGACCACCGCGTGCCGCTGGAGTGCTGCCCTTCGAGCAACGTGCAAACGGGCGCAGTGAAGGACCTGGCGTCGCACCCGATCAAGCTGTACTTCGATCTAGGTCTGCGCGTGACCGTGAACACGGACAATCGCTTGATCACGGACACCAGCGTCTCGAAGGAGCTGTTCTTGGTGCACACGAAGATGGGCGTCCCGTTCGCGGACATCAAGAGCATGATCGTGGCCGGCTTCAAGTCGAGCTTTCAGCCTTTCCACGAGAAACAAGCCGCCTTGCGGCGTGTGGGCGTGGAGCTGGACCGCTATGACGACAACGGCGTGCTGCGCGCGCCCGCCAGCAACGGCGGCACGGAGCGCAGCTCGCGCCGGCCGCGAGGCAGCGCGGCTGACGTAGCGGTCGCTGACGCGGAGTGACGCTCAGAAGTGAACGTCAGCGCGCACGTCGCCGGCCATCGCGGCTTCGAGCGTGTTGACCGCGGACTCGATTTCATCCGAGTCCAACGCGGGCAACTTGATCTGAAAGCGGATGAACAGGTCCCCCTGTTCGGCTTTGCGTTTCACGCCGCGGCCCTTCAAGCGCGCGACCTGACCGCTTTGCGCGTGCTTGGGCACGGTCAGCGTGATCGCGCCGTCCGGCGTGGGCACGCGGACCTTGGCGCCGCGGTACGCTTCACCCACGGTGATGGGCAGATCCAAATACAAATCCAGCCCCGAGCGCTCGAAGTGCGGGTGCTTTTTGACGCGGATACTGAGCAGTAAGTCACCGGGGGGACCGCCGTACGAGCCGGGGGCGCCGTGCCCGGCGATGCGCACTTTGTCGCCGTCACCCGCGCCCGGCGGCACGCGCACCGTGATGTCCTCACCGCCGTCTTGGAGCCGTAGCTTGAGCTCCGCGCCGCGCAGCGCGGACGTGAAATCCACACTCACTTCGCTGGCGATGTCCGAGCCCTTCATGCCCGGGTTCGAACCGCGACGACCCGCGCGGCTGAACAGATCCCCAAACAGATCCCCGATGCCGCTCGGTGGCTCACTGCCGGGACCGCTGTTGTTGAACAGGTCCTCGATGCTGGGACCAGTGCCGCTGCCGCGACGGCCGCGCGAGCTGCCCATGCCGCCACCGCGATAGGCGCGCGCTGCGCCGGAGTTGAAGCCTTCACGCAGGCCTTCTTCCCCAAATTCGTCGTAAAGACCGCGCTTTTCTTTGTCCGAGAGCGCTTGGTAGGCAGCGTTCACCGTTTTGAAGCGAGCCTCGATCTTCTTATCCCCCGGGTTCTTGTCCGGGTGCAGCTTCGCGGCGAGCTTGCGATACGCCTTCTTGATCTCGTCGTCGCTGGCAGTGCGCGACACTCCGAGCTCTTTGTAGAAATCGACGGCCATGGGTCCTTCCACAAACTAAGCGCCCCAACGCGCTCCGGCAAGGTCAGCCGCGCGGAACGCGCTTCTTCGCGACCGGACGGGTCTTGATTTGGCGCAACTGCACGGGCTTGCGGGCCTTGGCGGGGGCCACACGGCAACTCACGACCATGGAATCCACCCACTGGTCCGCGGGTTGATCGGTGAAATCAGCCGTGAAAAAGATGTCGGTGAAGCCGTTGTAGTGCAGGAGCGCCTCGACCTCGCGCGGGAAGAACTGGCGATGCGTGAGTGGCACCTTCCAGGGCTTGCCGCCCTCCTCGGGCTCGAACTCCATCCAGATCAGGAGCAGCTGGCGCAGGCGGTCGTACTCGAAGCGCTCCGCATATTTCACGAGCTCGCCGGTCGTGGGATGGCGGATCTTCGGTGAGCCGTAGCTGCGCTCGGGATCGCGCGACAAGTCTTCACCGTGCGGCACCGAGAAGTCGAAGACGAACTTGCCGCCGGGCGCCAAGTGCGCGCGCACACGAGCCAAGAACGCTTCCACGTCCGGGCGCGTGTACAAGTGCAGGAAGCAATTGAAGGGCGCGTACACCAGCGGCACGCGCTTGCCGAGGCGGTACTCGCGCATGTCGCCCTCGGCGAGCGAGACGCGAGCGCGCACTTGTTTCGGCTCTAATTTGAGGCGTTCCTCGAAGTCGTCCAGC
>FSWQ01002815.1_pt1 | contig 10915 bp, 6 predicted proteins | sample 1637691 | NCBI WGS metagenome assembly FSWQ01 (sample SAMEA3914814, study PRJEB12502) | metagenome | biome: forest; material: soil | place: USA | collected 2011-09-16 | depth 0.1 m | reverse complement strand
GTATTCATCGCGGGCGCGCACCGCGTCGAGCACTCGAGGCGGCACCGTGTCCTTGACGACCTTGCGTGAGTCGCCTTCGCCGTCGAAGCGAACCTCGCCGCGTTTCTCGATGCCTTGCGCCCCTTTGCTGTCCTCGAACTTGCGGTACTCGTCCTCCAGCACTTTTTCCGCCAGCGTCACGACGTCGTACGCGGCAGGCTGCAGGTATTTGTCGTCCTCGTTCGAATCACGCACGGCGACCGCGCTGTCGTGCGCAGTCTTGATTTCTTCGGGTGTCGGCGATTTGGCGATCGCGATCTGCAAAACGACGACCCAATAGCGCGCGTCCGCGAGCCAATAACGGCTCTCGTAGGCGTCCATCGCGGTCGGATCTTGTTCGAGATATGCGCTCCAACCCGTCTCCGCCAAACGATACTCGGCGATCGATTTTTCGAGCAGCGCGTGCTGTTCGCCCGCGTCGTTCAGCTCGAGCGCTTTCTCGTAGTAGCCGCGTGCGAAATTGGTGTGATCGGCCGCGGCTCGTTTCAGCCCACCCTTGACCAACTGCTCGGCGGTTTGCAGCGCCTCGGGGTCGTCCTTGTTCGCATCGACCCAAGGCGTCGTGCCGACATACGCGGCGAGCTTGGTGCGCGCCTCGAGTGCCTTGGAAGAGTACTCGTTCTTGGCGGCCGATCCGTCGGGAGCCAGCCGCGCGAGTTGGTCGTACAGCTCGGCGACCTTGTTTTGCATCACCGGCGCGTCGCGGTTCATGGGGAACTTCTGGAGGGTGAGCTCCAGCATGGCGACCGCGTTCCGGTTCTGCGTGATCTCGATGTATTCCTGCGCCAGCGCCTTGTAGATCTCGACTGTCCACTTTTGATCTTGAGGGACCAGCGCCGGATCTTGAACGCGCTGGATCGCCACTGCCATCTTGTTTTCGGCGGCGACTGGGTCGGTCTCCGTGTCGAGCACGTCGTTGCGCGGAATGTACGGCAACTCGGGTGGGGGACCGTCGAAGTCGACGTACGTCAGGGAGCCCGCGATGTACGTGTAGGCCTCCGAACGGAAATCCGCCCCCGGATCACCCGTCTTCGCTTCTTGCTCGTCCGCGTAGTGCAATAGCTTGACGAACCAATCGACGGCAGTTTTGTAACGCTGCTGCTTGTAGTAAGTCCAAGCTTGCTTGTACATCGCCACGCCGTAGATGGGCGGCTTCTTGAACTCCATCGAGTGATCGTAAGCGCTCACTGCGCGGTTCAAATTGTACGGGCCGCCGTGCGGATCGATCTGATCGAAGTGGAAGTTGCCGAGCTGCCACCAAATCTCCGCGAGGTAACGGGGGTCATCGGAGCCTTCCACCTTTTGGGGTAGCGGCTTGCAGCCATCGTACGGATCGGTGAACACCCGCTCTTCGCCGTCGGCGACCGGCCTTACGGGCGCCGCCTTGGCGGCTTTGGTCGCAACTTTGGGTCTGCCGCCGCGACCGACCTGGTCGAGTGGCACTGGGTTCTTGTTGTACCAATCCTGCCAGAACTTATCGTCGTGATCCTGAGGCAGCGGGTCGAGCGCAATTTTACCGGCGTCCTTGGGGTCGTCCTTGACGGTGTAGCGGTTGTTGCACACGAGCGAGCGCCACGCCTGCTGGCCTTCCTCGATGCGCGCGGCATCGGTGTAGGCATGCCCCAGGTAGTAGTGAACTGCCGCAACTTCCTCGTACTTCGGAAACTCCTTGATCAGCCGCCGATACATGGCGATCGCCGGATCGAGCGCGGTCGACAGATCGGCGTCGGCGTTCGCACGCGCACGCTCTTCATACAACGCCCCCAAACGGAACATCGCGTCCGGCGTAGAACGCGGATCCGCATTGGCACCGCTGTAGCGCTCCACGAACCGCTCCAAGCGAGCGATCGCTTCTTGGCGAGCGTCATCCAAGCCGTGCTTCTCTTCGGTGATCTCGCGATCGAGCGAAGTGAGCACGCGCTGGCGTCGCTGCTCGTAGTGATGGCGCACGATCATGGTCAGGTTGCGCCGGAAGTCTTTGGAGCCCGCTTCGTAGTCGCGCGCTTCCTGCTGCAAGACTCCGAAGCCCTTGAGCTGAGCCGGAGTCGGCGCTGGCGGCGGAGGCGCCGCCTTGCGCAGCTTCGGCGTAGTATCGCCCGTCGAAATGGTCGAAGACGGTCCGACCGTGGGAGCCGCACTGGCGCTCGACGCAGCCGCGCTGGCGGCGGGGGCCGCGCTGGCGCTCGACGCAGCCGCGCTGCCCGGCGCGCCGAGCGCTGCTTGCGCCAAGCTCAACGCCGCCGCGATCAGCGACACCACCGTTACAGGCCGACCGCGAAAATGACGAATCATTGCTGGTCCTCCGCGTCGTCGAGCACTTCGCGGAGCTCGTCGTTCAGCGTTTGCTCTTCGCGCGCGCGCTCGCGCTGCAGGTTGCGCACCCGCAGCGCTTGCTCTTCACGCACTTCCCAAGCTTCCTGAACGACGCCGACGTCTGCTCGAAGCACGATGCTCTTCAAGCGATCGCGCACCAAACTGAAATTCTTCATCGCGATCTCACCGACCAACAAGCGCGCTTGTTGGTCGAGCCCGTCGAGGTTTTGCGCATAACCTTCGATCAAGGTGAGCTCCTGAGTAATCTTGTCGCGCAGGATATTGGCTTGTTCGAGCGCTTGGCCTTCCCACTTGGCGCGCTGCACGTCGAGAGCGGCATCGTCGTTGTCCGCGCGAATCAAGAGCGGCTGAATCGAGCGAGCGTAGGCGGCCGCGTTGGAGGAGTCCTGTCCGGATGCGGCCAGTGCGACCTCACGCGCGAAGGCGTCGCGGAAGCGCTTTCGCACGTCTTGATCGTCGATGTAACGCTGATCGCCGAAGCCGATCTGCGCCTTGCCCACGTCGATCGCGCGGCGAAACTCCTCTATCTTTTTGTGATAGGTGCTGAGGTCGCGCTCGTTGGCGTCGATTTCCAGCTGGAAACGCGCCCGGCTCTGCGGGTCGGCGGTGACGCCGTTCTTGTCGGCCTCGTTCATGACGCGATGCAGGCCGTTCACGATCGCGTTCAGCTTGTCGGCCTCGATGGTGAGCTCCTGCAATGCTTGCGAGGCGCTCGCCCACTGCGTATCGCCCGACTCGTCGCGGCGAATGAACTCGCCCTCGGTCACCGGCATCCAGCCCAAGCGCTTCTGCAGCGCGCGCCGCTCGGTGCGCACCGACGAGAGTTCGCCACCCACATTGCCATTCGCAGCGTCGTCCATGCCTTCGGCCAAGGTGCCGCGAGCGCGAGCCAGCTTGTTGGACAGGCTCAAAACCTGTTGCAGCTGTATTTGGATTTCCGGGAACGCCTTGATGCGTGAAGACACGGACAGTACGGCGCCCAACTTGGACGCAAGCTTGCGCGCGTCACGGATCAGCGCGCGCGAGCGGGACACGTCGTCGATCACGCCGAAGACGTGCTGATCTTCGGCCTGATCGCGGGCCCAATCGAGCACGACTTTGGGCAACTTGTCGTCCGATGTCGCGCCGAAATCGTCGGTCGTCAGCTTGTCGTAATACACGGCGGGATCGTTCGTGGACTTCAAGAAATCATCGAGTTGCTGCCGGATGGGATCGAAATGGCCCGAGACGTCCTTGTACAACCCGAGTGCGTTTTGGAACTCGCCCGCGCGCAGCATCAAGTCGGCGCGCAGCAGCGAACCGTCTGCCAACTCCAGGTTGTTGGGATCGGTGATCGTCAACACCTCGAGCGCGCGCTGCGCGCGTTCGAAATCGCCGAGCCGCACGTACACCCAAGCGAGCTCGTACAGCATGGTCGAGAACTCGGGCGAACCGCGATCGACGTGGCTGTAGGCTTCGGCAGCTTCCACGTAGTCGTCGGTCTCGTGGAACAGGCGTCCGATGGCCATCCACGCCAAATCCACGACGTGGCGAGCGGCGGCGGTGGTCGCGGGGATGCGCGTGACCTTCCGAAATTGCTCGATGGCTTGAGTGAAGCGCGTGTCGGGGGCCGGCTTCGCGCTGGCCGTAGCACCGGCGCCCGGCACGGCGGCAGTGGTTGCGGGGGCCGGCGCTGCCGCCAAGGTCTCTTTCATCAGCACCACGCCGAGCAGATATTGAGCCTGCAAGGTGTAGTCGGAGCCGACGGGGACCGCGTTCACCGCCGCTTTGGCGGAGTTGTAGTCTTTGCGAGCGTACAGCGCTTTGGCGCGAGCGTACGCGAGCGAGCCCGACTTATCGGACTGCGGCAGCGCGTCGAGCCGTGAAAATACGTAATCCAAGCTCTCCAGATCGTCGGTGCGCAGCGCAACGTCGACCAAACGGCTCAACGACCGCCCCACGTACTCCGAATATGCCGGGCGCGTCGCGTGGTCCAGCACCTCACGGTAATGACGACGCGAGGACAGATATTGCTTGGATTGAAAATAAGCCTCGCCGATCAAGAACGACGCGTCAGCGTAGTCCGATTCGGTCGCTTTGTTCTGGCGTGCCAGCTCCAGCACCTTGCTGAGCAAGGCGATCGCGGCGTCGTAGTTCTTCGCGTGCAGCAACATGTCCGCGTTGGCCAAGCGGACCGCGGGCGTGGCGGGCGACTCGCGAAACTTGGACGGCGGTGGTGGACGGCCGAGGTCCGACTCGACGCTCTGGATCGCGGTCGTCGCGCGCCCCTGCGCCTCACTCGTGTTCAGCGCGAAGCTCGGACGCGCGATGCACAAAGCCAAGCCGACCGCGGCGAGTCCCCCGCTCCGAAGCGGCCTCGTGCGCATCACTTACCTCCCGCGCCCACCGAGATACCGACATTGGCTGACGCGGGCGACGTGGCGGCGGCCCCTGCGGGCGGCGAGCTGTCGGTGGCGACTCCGGAACGCACGTTCTCCGTGAAACGAATCGCGGGGCGTTCGGTCAGGTCGGTGGTTACGTCACCTTTCTCCCAGGCGATCACGTCGAGCTTCAGCGTCTTGCCTTCGGTGATCGTGAACGAGTGACTCGACGGCACCTTGAACTTGTAGCCCTTCAAATACGAAAACACGCCGTAGCCGTTGCCGCGGAGCTGCAGCACGATTTGCACGGTGTGATCGCCTGGCGGGATCGAACCGATGAAGATCGGAATGTCCTTCTGATTCGCCAGCGCGCTGTCGTCCGCCTCGTCCTGCTTGTTGTACTGAACCGCGCCGTCGAGCACGAACAGCGCGCCCGTCAGGCGAAATGCGCTACTCAAATCGTTACGGAAGGTGACCTCTGCGCGCGCGCCGCCCGCCCCGCCGGACAGGATGGTGTCGCTGAGCAGGCTGAGCCGCGTGTGGCTGCGCCGGATCTGCTCCTTCAGTTCATCGATGTGCTGTTCGAGGTCACGCAGCCGAACCACATAGGTGGAGCCATCGATCGGCGCGTTCGCGCTCGCAGCAGACGGGCCTGGAGCCGGCGCCGTTGTGGGTGCCGGGGTGCTGGGCGCGGCGCTCGCCGCAGGAGCTGCGCTCGTGACCGGAGCCGCACTCGCCGCGGGAGCTGCACTCGCCGCGGGAGCCGCACTCGCCGCCGCCGCAGCGGGTTTTGTGCTCGCCGTCGGGGTCGCCGACGCGGCCTTTGCGCTATTCGCGGGCGTCTGCGCGCTCACGGCGGACGCCAACGAAATAATTCCCGCGAAGGCGGTCAACCAAACGGCTTTGCTAAGGCGCATCACTACCCTCTCCAGAGATTGAGGATCGGCAAGGAAGTTCAGTCCTTCCCTGACTCCAAGGCACGAAATCCAGGCGGAGCCCCAAGCTCCAGCCCGGCATCTTCTACCGCTGTGAGCTTCCCGCCAAGTCAGATTTTCGCACTTCGTTCGCGAGGTTGCGCGAGCGGGGGCAGATACCCCCGAGGGATCGCGAGCGCGCAATCCGGCCACAGTTTGCGGCAGTTCCGGTTTGGCGAGAACGCAGAGCGCGATTCGTCAGACGAGACCATGGTTGAACTCGAGAGTTCGGCCGGCGTCGGGCCCACGCGCGCGCAGCAACTCGCTCACGAGGCGCAGTTAGTACCCGAAGCCGCGCATTCAGTGCACGAGTGACACGATAAACTGACGGCGTTGCCGGCCCTTTGGTCGCTCTTCCGGCTCGCTGTGCTCGCGGTAGTCGTCACCCCATCGCCTCGAACCGCTGGGACACGCCGAGCCGAACGGAGCACCGGCCGGAGCACGTTCTCGGTGCGGGAAAGCCTTCTTCTTGCGGGAAACAGCGGCCGAGAGCTACGGTTATCGCACCGGAACGGACCGCAGATCGAACGCCGCCATGGGACGTACTAGTTGGGCAACGGCCCAGGCCTCAGACCGAGGCTCAATCCCAAGCAACGAGCGCACTGCCGCCCGCCGGCGAGAGTGAATTCCCGAATGGCGGCCGTGCAGGGCGATGCAACGGACGAAATGCTCATGGTGCGCTACCAGCGAGGCGAGCGCAAAGCGTTCGCGGAACTCGTGCGTCGTCACAACCGCCCGATTTATAACTTCGTGCTGCGCCAACTGCGCGTGCCGTCGATGGCCGAGGATGTGACGCAGGACGTGTTCATGCGCTTGGTTCAAAACGCAGCAGAGTTCAAACACGAGGCGCGCTTCCTCACCTGGCTGTACACCATCGCCAGGAACCTATGCATCGACCAGCTCCGCAAGTTGTCGCATCGCCGTCATGCGTCGCTCGATCAGCCCACGTCCGACGGGCCCGAAGGCAAAACTTTGGCTGAGTCGGTTTCGGATCCGAACCCGATGACCAGCGCTGAACGAAGCGCGTCGTCGTCCGAGGTGGGCGATTCGATCGTGCGCGCCATCGAGTCGCTCCCCGACGATCAGCGCGAGGTGTTCTTGCTGCGCGAGGTGGCCAACTTGCCCTTCCGGGAGATCGCCGAGATCACCGGCGTCGGGGAGAATACGGTCAAGAGCCGGATGCGCTACGCGCTCGATCGATTGAAGGATGCACTGAGCGACTTCGAGGAGTACGCCCGCGCGCTGCGCTGAGGCGTTTAGAGGCATTTTACCGTGGATTGTGAGAAATTCGACCGAATCGTGCTCGACCTGCTGTACGACGAGCTGGACGAGCTGACGAGCGCCGCGGCCAAGAGGCACATGGAGCACTGCGCTCGCTGCCGCGGCATCGGCGCGGGCTTACGGGCCACGCGCGAGGTGGGTGTGCTGCCGTTGGTCGAGCCGCCCGATGGACTCGAGTTGCGCATCTTGGAGGCCGAGCAACGCGCGACTCAGTTACTGCCCGTCGGCAAGCGGCTCGGGCGCGGCCTGTCGCTGCTCGCGGGCTACGCGATGCGCCCGCAGCTCGCCATGGCCGCGCTCTTGATGCTGGCGATCGGTTCGAGTCTCTTTTTCTTGCGCGCTCAACCCGGCGATCGCGAGCACGTGCTCGTGACCGAGCGCGGCGTACCCGAGAGCGACAACGATCCGGTCTCCGTGATTCAGAAGGCGCCGGAGACGGCGCGCGCACCACGACCGAGCCCCGCGGCGGCGGCAAGTCCGAGTCCGACAGCGCACGCCGACGACGGCGTTCTGCGTCGCGAGCGCGCGCTCGACGCGAAGCTCGAACCGCGCGCAGCGGCTCCAGCGCCGTTTCAGGAGGCGGCGCCTTCGTCAGCACGAGCCTCTGGCGCTGACTCGCTCGGCGCGGCCGCCGATGACAAAGATCTCGAAGGCGCGAGCCAAGTCGCGAGCGACTCGGACGCAAGCTACGACGCGGCGATGGCGGCGTACCGCGACGGCCGTTACTCCGAAGCCCAGCGTCGCTTCGGAGAAATCGCGAGCCAGGGCGGCTCACACGCGGCCAATGCCGCGCTGTTCGAGGTGCAGGCGCTGCGCATGGTTTCGGGTTGCCCCAGCGCGGCCCCCCGCTTCGAAGACGTGCACACCCACTACCCAGGCTCGGTCGGCAACGACGCGGCTTGGCAAGCCGCCGACTGCTATCGCTCCCTGGGCGAGATCGCGCGCGCTCGCCAAAACTACGAGTTGCTCTCGGCCGACCCCAGCTACAAGGCGCGAGCCAAGGAAGCGATCGCCGAATTGGATCAGCGCGTGGCAAACCAAGAGGCGGCCGCGCGCAAAGCGCCGGCGGTGGCCGCCGGGCCTCCGGTCAAGGCAGCGGCGAAGGCCGCCCCGCCCGCTACGGCCGCGCCGAAGATCGACGCCGCGCAATAAATTGCGGCCCGCGTTCAGGCGCGGTTACGAGCACGGAAACGCTCGGCGCGAACTCAGGAGCCGACCATCTGCGCGTTCGTGCCGGCTTCACCGACGTCCACGTCCGCGGACGCCAGGTTCACGGCTGCGCCATCCGGTGCTTCGAAGGGCGCGCGACCGATTTGCTTGGAGCCCAGGCTGGGGATGAACGGAGCGACGAAGTACTCGCGCGTCCAATACCAGAACAGGCTGCGCTCGATCAGCGCCGGGTCGATCAGCGGAGCCACAGCGGCGTGAACCTCGGCGAGCTTGCTCCAATGAGCGCCCGGGTTCTCGTGATGAGCGAGGTGGTAGCCGTTATTGAAGAGCAGGAAATTGAGCAGTTTACCATCCCAGCTGCGGGAATGATTGTGCTTCGACCAGGGGTCGGTGTGCACGTGCTGGTCGTAGTTGAACAGCATGATCGTCCACAGCGCGAAGAACGCCGGTACGAGCAAGGTCATCACGTAGACGTACAGGCCCGTCTTCACGCCGTGCAGCGCGATCGACAGCGCCAAGAGCAGCAAATGCGCGCCGCCCCAAACCGCGTACTGCACCAAGATCCGGCGGTACAGCGGCGGGTTCTCCTTGCGCGCCTTGCGGGTGAAGAACTTGATTGGGTCGCTTTGCCAGTAGCTTGACACGAAGAAGTAGCTCACCGCGACCAGCAGATTGTGCTTGTTCGTGTAGCGCCAGGTGATCGTCGCGTCGCCGGCCCGATTCACGTACTTGTGATGATTCAAGTTGTGGGTCGGGATCCAGGCGAACGTCGGATAGCCGTAAAAAATCGAAATCCAGTTGCCGAAGATTTGATTCTGCAGCTTCCCTTTGAAGGTCGGGCAATGGTTGTGATTGTGAGCTATCACGCCGCAGGCGAGCGCGAAGTACGCGCTCACCCACCACAGGTAACGGACCAGGTCGGGGCGCGCGAACTGCACCGCCACCAGCGCGGGAGCGATCATCACCCAAAGCAAGGTGCGGTAGTCGGCGGCATTACGAGGTCGCATCGGTCGGGCACTGTAGCAGCCGGAAACCGAGCAGGGGTCAGGGTTTCGTCATTCCATGCGGGTTTTCGGGCTAGCCAAGCGCTACACCGCGTAGCCCGCTTCGCGGCGTGCAGCGGAAAACGCGAAAATTGGCTCAGTTCGTGTTGTCGCGCACGTACGCGATGGTTCGCACCGAAGCGATGATCCGCTCGCGATTCTCGCTCGAAAGATCCACGAAGCGCACGCCCATCCCCGGGTTGGGATTGTCCGAGAGCAACTTGATCACATTCACCCAAGCGACCTGGCCGCCCAGAATGAACGGCGCCTGCTCGCCCGGCATGGCGAAGCGCAAGGTCAGGCGCGTACCGACCTCGAGCGGCTCGTGCGTCGCCACGAAGATCCCCATCTCGGAGATGTTCGTGATGCTGGCGTACAGAAAGGTCTGCTCGGTCTCGCAATCGACGGACCACTCGACGTCGATGCGCTCGTAGCTACGGCGCTCCGAAACGGGCGGTTGCTCCGACACCGGCGGCGGATCGGACGGCTTGGACTGCTCGTCGCTCACGGCTTTCGCTTAACCCCATTGTGAGCAGGTGTCACGGAGCAATGCGCGCGGCCTCACATCCTGCGTCAGCGGACCTCGAGAAAGCCGGCATCGAGGCGGTTTTCCTCAGCCGAACCGCGCCGCACTTCGAGCCGACGGTTTCCGCTGTAAAGGCCAAAGTACACCCGATACTTGCCTGGCCCAAAATTGGGCTCGAGCGCAAAGTCAGCACGGTCCGCGATGAAATCCCCGACATGCCACAGGTTGAAGGGGTACTTGCCGTCCAACGTCGGATGATCGCCGTTGAAGCGTCGTTGGAACCCGTCGATGTGAATGAAGGTCTGCCAGGCACCGGCAATCGGCTGGACGACCCGGAAGTAAATCACGAACGTGTAGTGCCGACCGGGCTCGACGGCATGCGCGACCTGGCCGTCGGCATCGAGCGTGTCCCAGCCCAGCACGTCGAGCTTGTCGCCGAGGTTTGCATTGAAGGCGTGGCTCGGCTGCGGCGCAACGTCGAGCAAGTAACGCGCGAGCGGGTTGTCGTTGTGCGAGTCCGCGAGCTCGTTCGAGACCAGCAGCAGCTCGCTCGAACCACCGTCGAACACGGGCAGGTTGCGCGCCGGCCACTGACGCGCGCGATACATGGAGTTCAACTCGGCCAAGTCGGAGTCACGGATCGCGAGCCAGCGACGCTGCGGCCCGGTCATCAGCCAATCGAAGGCCCGTGCCGGCGCATCGAACGTGGGCACGTTGCCGCCCGCATAATACGTCGCGCTCCCTGCGCCTGCGCCGAGCATGCCGAGCGGCTCGCCAGGGCGCGCTTCATGGCGGTAGGTATCGAACACTCGTTTGGGTGAAATCTGCGCGGCGAGCAGCGGATAAAAGCCGAGGCTCAGACACAGACCGAAGCCCGCGCACACGAACAAGGCGGCTTGGGCGCGCGATAGGCCGCCCGCGAGAAAGCGCGCCAGCTTGCCCGAGCCGAATAGCGTGCCGAGTTCGGGATCGAACAAAGTGCGGAAGCTGTCCCGCACCAAGAGCAACAAAGTTGGCGTGAGTACGGAAAGCGGCAACGCAAAAGCACCGAGCAACGCCGCAGAGCGCGTCGTGGTGCTGAGCGCGTCCAGTTCAGCGACGGCTCGCACGTGATCGGCGAAATAGCCGAGCACGCACAGCCCGATCAACGCCGCCTCGAAGACGAGCACGACGAACTGAAGGTTGCCC
>FSWQ01003882.1_pt1 | contig 10921 bp, 5 predicted proteins | sample 1637691 | NCBI WGS metagenome assembly FSWQ01 (sample SAMEA3914814, study PRJEB12502) | metagenome | biome: forest; material: soil | place: USA | collected 2011-09-16 | depth 0.1 m | reverse complement strand
CGGTGGGGGTCAGACGACGGACGTCACGTTCACCGTGGCCAAGACGGACTTGCCGCGCGCCAAAGAGCTGATCGAAAAGACGGCCGCCGAGTACGGCAGCGAGCCGGTCGAGTACGACCCGGACATCGTCAAGGTGTCCATCGTCGGGCTCGGCATGCGCTCACACGCGGGCGTCGCCGCCAAGATGTTCGGCATCCTCGCGGGCGAGGGCATCAACATTCAGGCCATCAGCACGAGCGAGATCAAGATCAGCTGTATCATCGCGGCCAAGTACACCGAGCTTGCCGTGCGCGCCTTGCACGAGGGCTTCGGGCTCGACAAGGCGCCAACCGCCTGAACCCAGCGTGGGAGCTGCGTGCTCCGTAAAACGGAAGGGCGCGGCGCACTCGTCGCCATTTTCTGGCGGCGAGCTTGACCGCGTGGAGTTCGCCTGGGATCTTCAGGGTCCGTGTCCGATCCTTCCGAGCCGCGCCGAGGCAGCCGTCCCTACCTGCCTCCTCCGCCCGAGACTCGCGATGATTCGCCCGAGTCGGTCGACGTGCCACGCATGGAACCGCCCCCGGCGTCGCTCGAGGCGCTGGTGCGCAGGCGGCCGGCCTCATCGACGACGCCCGAGCGAAGTTCGCGCTGGTTGTGGATCGGCCTGCTGATGGTGACGATCGGCGTGGTCATGTATTACGCGGGATTGCGCCGGTAGTTGAAGGCGCCGTGAGCGAGGCAGAGTCCCCTCGAATCTTCGCGCGTGTCGCGATCCCCGTGCCGCTCGGGCAGGCCTTCAGCTACGTGGTGCCGCTGAAATTGGCGGCCGACGTGCGCCGTGGCGCGCGCGTGCTGTGCCCGTTCGGTAAGCGCCGGGTGCTCGGCGTCGTGCTCGAGCTCGGCCACGAAGCGCCGGACATTCCCGAGGAAAAGCTGAAGTCGCTGCAGGCCGTGGTCGACCCCGAGCCGGTACTGCAAGACGAGCTGCTCGGCTTTTTGCAAGAACTCGCGCGCTACTACATCGCGCCCATCGGCGAGGTGATCGAGCTCGCGTTGCCGGCCGTCGAGCGCACCGCGGCCGAGGCGCTCTCGGCGCGCGAGTCGTTCGCGGTGGAGTCACTCGGGCGCCTGGTGCAACAGGTGAGCGCCGTCGCGGGCGCCGAGGCGGGCGCGAAGCTCGGCGAGCGCGCCCGGGAGATCCTCGAACACTTGCGCCAAGCCGGACCCGAGACCACGCCGCAGCTCATCCGTCGCTGGCCCAACGCGCGCGCGGCCGTGAAGCGCCTGGAAGCGCTGAATCTGGTCACCACCGAGCGCGTGCAAGCCCACCCAGATCCGTTCTTTGCGCAGGTCGCGCGCGACGTGCCGCCCGAGCTCACCGCTCCGCAAGCGGCCGCGGTCGAACGACTCACGGGCTCCTTGGTGGCGCGCGAAAAGCGCAGCTTTCTCTTGGACGGCGTCACGGCCTCGGGCAAAACCGAAGTGTATTTGCGCGCCGTCGAGCGCGCGCTCGAGCTCGGCCGCGGCGCGATCGTACTGGTGCCGGAGATCGCGCTCACGCCGCAGCTGGTGACGCGCTTTCGCGCGCGTTTGGGGGACCGCATCGCCGTGCTGCACAGCGGGCTCAGCGACGTACAGCGGCATGCCATGTGGCGCGCGTTACGCCGCGCTGAGCTGAAGGTCGCGGTGGGGGCGCGCTCTGCGTTGTTCGCGCCCGTGCACGACTTGGGCCTCGTGTGCGTGGACGAAGAGCACGACGGTTCGTTCAAGCAAGAAGAGGGCGTGCGCTATCACGCGCGCGACATGGCGCTGCTGCGCGCGCATCGCGCGGGCGCGGTGTGCGTGCTCGGCTCGGCGACGCCCTCGTTGGCCAGCGTCGCGCTCGTGCAGAGTGGCCGGCTCGAGCTCCTGAAGTTGCCCGCGCGTGCGCGGAGCACGGCCGTCTTACCCCAAGTCGAGATCGTCGATTTGCGCTACGTGGGCCCGGGCCCCGGCGGCGATAAACTGCTCAGTTTGACGCTGTTTCGCGCCCTCGAAGTGTGCCTTGCCCGGCGTGAGCAAGCGATCTTGTTCTTGAATCGCCGCGGCTTCTCGCCAAGCTTGATTTGCGGCGCGTGCGGCGAAATCGTGCGTTGTCCGAATTGCTCGGTGTCGCTCACGCTGCATCGCGCGCGCGGGGAGTCCCTGCAATGTCACTACTGCGACTACTTGGTGGCCGTGCCGCAGCGCTGCGCCAAGTGCAACGCCGTCAAGCTCGCGGAAGAGGGCTCGGGCACGGAGCGCATCGAGCTCACGCTGAAGCAACAATTGCCAACGGCGCGCGTGGCTCGCTTGGATCGCGACGTGGCCGCGGGCGCCAAGAGCGAGGCGGTTTTGGACCGCATGCGCGCGGGTGAGATCGATATTTTGGTGGGCACGCAGATGGTGACCAAAGGTCACGATTTGCCGAACGTGACCTTGGTTGGCGTGCTCAACGCCGACTCGGCGCTCTCGATGCCCGATTTCCGAGCGTCCGAGCGCACCTTTCACCTGCTGGTGCAGGTCGCGGGGCGCGCCGGTCGCGGGGACGCCGCGGGTCGAGTGCTGATTCAGACGCGGCAGCCGGAACATCCGGCCATCGCCTTCGCGCTGAAGCACGACGTGCCCGGCTTCGTGGCGCGCGAGATGCTCGACCGCGAAGAGCTACGCTTTCCGCCGTTTTCGCGCTTGGCCCTGGTGCGCTTCGACGCGCTCGACGAGGCTCAAGCGCTGGCCGAGTGCAGCCGAATCGCCGAGATCGCACGGGCTTTCACGGTGAGCGGGGTCGAGGTGCTCGGCCCGACGCCAGCGCCGCTCGCGCGTTTGCGCAACCGCTATCGATTTCGCTTCGTCTTGCGCGCCGCCGACCGGAAGCCGCTGCGCGACGCGCTGCTCGCGGTCGCTCGGGCGAGCGTGCACCGCTTGGTCCGCATGGGGATCGACGTCGACCCCGTAAATATGCTCTGAGCGGCGTGAATTCTCGGGCTATGCTCGCGCCGTCCATGGTAGCCGGCAGGGTCTTTGGGTTCGCACTGGCCGCATCGGTCGCGTTCAGCGCGCTGCTCGGCTCGCGTCCCGCGCAGGCCTTCGAACGTGAATGGCACGTCGGGGGCGGCCTGGGCGTGACCGCGTACCCGCATTACTACACGGCAGGGCCCGCGCTCGGTCTGAACGCGGCCTACGGCATCTCCGACGTGTTCGATCTGAAGCTCGAGCTCTTGGGCTCACTCGACTCGTACACGCAACCTTTGTCGAAGGCCGAGATCGCCGCCGGGCGCAAGCCCTACCCGAGCGAACACGCTGAGCCGTGGTCTGCCGTGGCCGGCCTCTCCTACAAGCTGGATGTGCTGCAGTGGATCCCTTACGGCGCGTTGCTCGTGGGTTATCAGCACATTGGCGGGCGCTTGCCGCTGGGCGAGCCGTTTCGGCGGGACGACGCTATTGCGGCGGTCGTGCTCGGCTTGGACTACGCGGCCACGCGGAACTTCGGCTTGGGCGCCTCCGTGCGCTCCGATATTTTGCTCACGAGCTCCGAGCGCGGCGCAGCCATCACTTCCATGTTGCGGGCGGAATACCATTGGGGGTTCTGAGGCCGCGGCTCTTGGTGTGGCTGCTGTTCGCCGCTTGCGATCGCGGGGCCCACGGCGCACCGGGCGCGAGCTCGGCGGCGGCGCCCTCGCTCGCGCGCAGCGCTCCCGCTGCCAGTGTCGCGCCCGCGGCGTCGAGCGCGGCGCTCGTTTCCGCGCCCGCGTTTGCGTCGCTCGTGCGCGCCGAGCGTTGGAGTGACGCGCGCACGGCGCTAGAGGCCGTGCCGGAGAGCGAACGGAGTCAGCCCGAGCTACGCTTCGTGCGTGCCCGAGTCGCCCTGGAGCTGGACGACGCGCGCGCCGCGCTCGAGCTGCTCGAAGGCTTGGAAAGCAGCCTGCCCGCGCTAGCCACGCAGATCGCGGCGCTGCGCGCTCGCGCTCAGTTGCGCGTTGGTCCGTTCAGTGAAGCCGCGCAGTACTTCGAAGCGCGCGGTGACACGGAAGCGCTGCTGTCTGCGGCCTTCGCGTATCAAGAGGACATTGCGCTCCCCAAAGCGCGCTTGGCTTTGGACCGCGTGCTGGCGCGCCTAGGCAAGTCGAAGCGCGCGCGCAGCGCGGAGGTTCGGGCCCGCGCTTTGCGCGCCGTTCTCGCCGCCCAAATGGGCGACAAAGGCACGGCAACCGCCGACAATCGCTGGCTCGCCCTGGTCGCGCCACTGCGCCCCGAAAGCGACGCCGCCCTGCAGGCGTTGGAACGCGCGGGGGGCGCGAGTCGCTTGAGCAAGTCCGAGCACCTGGACCGCGCGAGCGCGCTCGCCGAAGCGGGGCGCGTCGAGGCCACCGAGGCAGAGTTTGCGCTGCTCGGCAAAGCGCCCGGCGCGCCGGTGCCAGTCGGCCGCATCACGTATCTGCGCGCGTTCGCGCTGTACGCGGCCCGCTCCGACTACGCCAAGGCCGCCGAGTCGTTCGAGCGGGCCGCGCGCGAGGATCCGGGCAACGCGCCGCAAGCCCTATTTTTCGCGGCGCGCGCCTTGTCGCGCGCTCAATTGGATGAACGCGCCATCGCTGGCTACGAGCGCGTGAGTCGCGCGTTCCCCAAAACCGGCTGGGCCGAGCAAGCGCAGTACCTGTCGGCGCGTTTGCGTTTCATCGCGGGCGAGTACCAGAAGGCGCGTGACCTGTACGACAAGTACTTGTCGGCGTTCGGCAAACGAGCCCGCTTCGGCAACGACGCCAACTACGAGCGCGCGCTGTGTGCGCTCGAAACCGATCAACCGCTCGCGGCCGCCATCACCTTCGAGCACTTGGCTTCGCGCGCCAACGAGCGGCGCGCGAAGGCGCGCTTGCGCTACCTGGAAGCGCTCGGCCTCGCCCTCGGCAATCAAAAAGAAAAGGCGATCATCGCGTTCAGCGCGGTGGTGCATGGCGAGCCGCTGTCGTTCTTCGGCCTCGCGGCGCGGGCGCGGCTTCAGATCGTGGGTGCTCCGGTGCCGCCGCTGATCGCGGACTCGCCCAATGCTTCGCGTCCGGCGCTCAGTCTCGTCTTGCCGCCGGACGTCGCCGCGCTGTCCCGCGTCGGGCTTTCGCGCGACGCCGAACGTGAGCTGATTCGCCAGGAATCCAGCGTGAGCCGTGACTATGCGCCGCGCGCGTCGGAGGCGCTGTGCCAGGCCTACGGCTCGCTCGGCGTCGCGCAGCGGCGCTATCGCCTAGCGCAAGACGTTGTGCGCGGAGACGTGCTCGACGTCGCGCCCACGGACGCGAACCGATGGGCGTGGGAGTGCCTCTACCCGACGCCCTACGAGGATCTGGTGCAGGCCGCCGCGCAGCGCGAGAACCTCGCGCCCACGTTGCTGTTTGCGGTGATGCGCCAAGAGAGCGCCTTCGATCCGGGAGCGGGCTCCCCCGCGGGCGCGTGCGGTCTACTCCAGCTGATTGCGCCCACTGCGCGTAAAATAGCCGAGCAGTTCCATGAACCGTTCAACGACGCATCGCTACTCGTGCCAGACACCAACGTGCGCTACGGCGCGCACTACTTGGCGCAGTTGAGCGGCTACTTCGGCGGCAACGCGGCGCTGATTGCCGCGGCGTACAACGCTGGCCCCGATGCCGTCTTTCGCTGGCTGAGCGCCCCAGAAAAAATTGGCATGGACGCCTTCGTCGCTCGCATCCCGTTCGACGAAACGCGCAGTTACGTGGAGCGGGTGCTGGGTAACCTCGCCCGCTATCAGTACCTCACGGGCGGCGCGCCGGCGGTTGCGGCGCTGAATCTGGACCTGCCGCGCGGCGCTGCGCGGCCTGACAAAGTGTTCTGACCAATCGAGACGAACCTCCAGGTAGGCGGTGGCGGCCCAAAAAACGCCATCCACCACCTACCTGGACAATCCGGACGGCACCCAACCAGCCGTGCCGCCGTGGCTGTGACGGCTACGAAAATCGCCCGGGGTGATGCCGGTCCAGCGCACGAACGCGTGGTGAAACGCCGAAGCGTCGTTGAACCCGAGGGCATACGCGACTGCTCGCTCAGTGCGTCGTCGCGGCTTTGCATCGGAGCGGCAAGAACTCGAACTTGGCGCGCAGGGCGGCCGCCACGGTGCGCGCATTGCCTTCCAGATACGTAATCACGTCACACGTGGTCAAATCGATGTGCTCGGCCGCGCGCAGCGCAAAGTAGGGATCGCCCGTGACCTCCAACAGCCGACCCCAGACGCCCGCGATCTGCGGCAGCGGCAAGCGCACCTCCCAGCCGGTGGTTGCCGGATCGGGCATGTCGAATTCGCCGAACAGGCTTCGCCGCGGAAATGCCGGACGCCTCCAACGCGAGCGCAATGGGGCGGTACAAGCGAACCGCAACCGTGGGCGTGAACACCAATCGAATCGTAGCAACCGCTAGGGCTCGCTCACAACGGCCGAGTCGAAGCGGTACTCTGCGATTGGGGTGTCGCCGCATTGCTGAGCGCGAATAGGGACACGCCCGGCCTGTGCGGAACCGCGCAAAATGGCCAAAAGAGCCGGCGCAGCTCGTTGGCGACGCCGCGTTCGTGCCAGTCCGAAAGTCGAGAGCTCCTGGCCCTCAGCCGCCCAGGCGGTCAAACGCGCGTCCGTGGTCGTCTAACTCGTTCCTGCGCTCATGGCGCGCGCACCCGAAGCGAGCCATAAATTCGAAACACGTAGAAAGATCTGATCATTGCCGCTGGTTCCGGGAATCCTGCATCAGTCCGGAGCGCGGCACGCCCTTCATCCGAAGGCCTCCTGCGGTTCACCTGACGCCATCGCGGCCTGATCTGGAAGTTTTACGGCATTTTGATCGTACGAACAGTGACATCAAAAAATCTTCCCCTGCCTCAAGAGCCCGCTTTTAATGGCAGAAACCAGAAGATCCGCGTCACTTGAAATGCGCTAAGGTCCGCGCCCCGCAGCTGTGCGGCCGGGCCGTGGTGACCCTCGGCGGCTAGCAGTCGCTTGTTTTTTGTTTCACTCGTTTGATTTGATTCGTTCGAAGGAGTTCTCACTCATGAGTCGGTCGATGCCCACTAAGCGCTCTGCGATCACGTCAATCTTGTTCCTGGGGCTGGTCGCCTCGTGCGGTCACTCGAGCGAGACGTGGAACGCCTTCCGGGCGCAAGGCAGTAACCAGGGCACGGGCGCTGGTACCAGCACGGGCACAGCCGGTGCCAATGGCACGGCGGGCTCGGGCCAGACCGGGCCGCAATTCGACTGCACCAACGCCGCCTCGCAGCAGTTCGATCCGAGCTACATGCAGGCCTACAGCGTGTCCGCCGACGTAACCAACCAGGTTCAACAGACCCTCGCGCTGATGGACGGACCCTCCAAAGCCTCTCAGATGATCGGCGTCGACTACGGGCCGATGGACTACCAGGACATCGAGCGCAGTCCGGACGTGAGCGTCCCCGGCATCGGTACCATCCGCGGTTACAACTACCGTGACGCGGGTCGCGGCGTGAACCTCGACGCCGGTCAAAAGAACCGCGTCACCGACAACAACAACTTCGCGACCGTGTTCCCGGTCTCGTCGGCGCGCGCGGCTTCCTGGGACCTCGATCTAGAGAAGCGCATCGGTGAGGCTGCCGGTGACGAAACGGCCGCTTCGCTCAACAACATGCTGCTCGCCCCCTGCATGAACATCATCCGGCACCCGTACTGGGGCCGCACGCAGGAAACGTACAGCGAGGACATGTACCACATCGGCCGTATGGCCACCGCCTACACGGTTGGCTTGCAGGAGTACGTGACGGGCTGCGCCAAGCACTTTGCCGCGAACAACATCGAGAAGTTCCGTTCCACCAACAACGCGGTGATGAACGAGCAGACGCTCCGTGAGATCTACGGTCGCCATTTCGAGATGTTGGTTCAGGACGGCGGCATCGGCTGCATCATGGCGTCCTACAACGCCATCAACGGCAAGAAGAACACGCAGAACGCGCACTTGCTACGCGACATTTTGAAAGCGCCCGTCGAGCAAAACGGCTTTGGTTACCAAGGCCTCGTGATCTCGGACTGGTGGGCGATGCCCGGCGATCAGAACGCACCGGATGCGGCGACGGCGCAGACCCTCACGAATGAAGCGGTGCTGGCCGGTCTCGACATCGAGGTGCCCTGGACCCTACACTACTCGCAAGCAACGCTGGCCCAGGCCGATCAGACGGCAGTCGAAGAAGCCGCGCGGCGCGTCCTCACCCAAAAATACCGCTTCAAGACCGCGAAGGACTCGGACGGTTGGAGCCTCAAGGCCCCGACCTCGACGATGACCAACGCGTCGATCACGAGTAACCCGGATCACGAAGCCCTGGCTGAGGAAGCAGAGGTCAAGTCGGCCGTTCTGCTCTCGAATGGCACGGGCGGCACGCCAGTGTTGCCGCTCGGCAGCGCGTCTACGAACATCGCCGTGGTCGGCCCCGAAGAGCCGTTCTCGCTCATCAGCTCTTCGGTTCCGAAGACCTGCAACCGCTCGGGCGACGCGCTCCAGAGCTGCACCTTCCACTTCGCGACGGACGCCGCCCTCGGTGATCGCGGTTCTAGTCGCGTCAATGGTGACCCCGCGCACACGGTGGGGCCGTTCGCGGGTGTCCAGATGGCGGCAGGCAGCAGTCGTACGGTGACGAGCGGCAGCTCCGCGGCAGACGCCGCGGCCGCGGACACGATTGTGGTGGTCGTCGGCTACACCGCAGGCGACGAAGGCGAAGAATACGCCATCGCGGCTGGCGGCGATCGCAGCACGCTCAACCTGCCGGGCACTCAGAACGATTTCGTGAGCAGCGTGCTCGATCTGGGCAAGCCGACGATCATCATCATCGAGTCGGGTTCGATCGTGAACCTGCCTTGGCTGTCGCACTCGAACAAGAACCAGGCCACGATTTGGGCGGGCTACGGTGGCCTCCGCGGCGGTGCGGCGCTCGGCAAGCTCATCTTCGGCACCGCCAACTTCTCGGGCAAGATGCCGATGGCCTGGCCGACTCAGGCCGAGCTCGATCAACAGGTATTCAAGGACAAGGATACCGAGACCAAGATGGGTTACTTCTTCGGCTACCGCGAGTACGACCGACGCAAGGCGGCTGGTACCCCGCCCGTGATGGTGTTCCCATTCGGCCATGGCTTGAGCTACTCGACGTTTACGTACTCAAACCTGACGGTGCCGTGCACGACGGCCAGCGCGGGCGGCGTCGTTAATGTCACGGTCGACATCAAGAACACCGCGGCGGTCGACGGCGACGAGATCGCAATGCTCTTCATCAAGCCGCCGCCGAAGCCGGCTGGCGAGTTTGGTAGCCGCCCCGTGAAAGAGCTCAAGAGCTTCGCGCGCGTGAGTGTAAAGGCTGGCGCGACGGTCACTGCGAGCCTGCCCGTGCGCATTCGGGATCTCCGCCGCTGGGCCCCCGACACGGATCCGGACGCGGCGGCCACCGCGATGGACACGACCGGTAAGTGGGTTATCGACAGCGGGGCCTACACGCTGCTAGTTGGTAAAGACGCTGACGATGCGGAGGCCTCTGGGCTCCAGGGGACTCTGACGGTCAACGGCAACTGAGCCACTACCCGAGACACGCTCGCGATATTCGGAAAATAAGCATGACTTCTCGACGAAATGTGTTCGGGCTCGGTATAGCCCTGTCTTTTGCTTCGTTCTACTCGAGCTTCGCCACGCCTGCGTTTGCTCAGGACGACCCCACCCCAGCCGCTTCGGCGCCCTCACCGGACGACACGGCGAAGCCAGCCGACGCTCCGGCAGGCACTCCTGCGGTCGAACCCGCGAAGGAGCCCGCAAAAGTTGCGGAAGAGGTGAAGCCTCCGGAGCCGCTCCCTCCGCCGACGGCGACCACGGCGTCCGGTACCAGCGTCGAGCGCGAAAAAACGGTCGCGCTCGTGGGTCTGGAAGAGCTGCCCGGTTCGGCTTATCCGAGCGAGCAAGTGCGCGGCATCAAGTACGGCTCACTGTGGCTCACGTTCCACGGCCAGCAGTGGCCGTACATGCCGCTCATCGAGGGCGGCCCCGCTCTGCGCATCGGCTTCTCCGGATCGATCTGGAACGATCTGAGCAATACGCACATCGCGGTGGACCCGAGCCTCTCGGGCTCTCTCGCCGATCAGAACCGCTGGACTACGCAAACGCGCGGCGTGTTTCGCGTAACCCCGACGTACAACGCCAAAGGCGGCTGGTTTGCCCAAGGCAATGCCGAGTTCGTGGTGCACGGCGACATGAACCCCGATCCCACGACGGGCGTGCTCGGCTCCACCGATGATCTGTGGGTACGGGCCGGCAAATGGGGCGTGTTCGACGTCACCGCCGGCCGCTTCCAGGGTTGGGAAATCGCCAATCACTACGGCATGGGCCTCGACCAAAACACGCTCGAGCGCTCCGGCGCCTGGATCGTGACTTCATCGCTCGCGCGGCCGACCGACGGTTATGGCCTCAGCTACTTCTGGGACCGCACCGACAACCTACTCGGCGCTTACGCGGCGCACGTTTATCCGACCAAGTACCTGCGTGGCGAGCTGATGGGTCACGTCGGCACCGGTAACAACACCTCGAAGCCGTACCAGCTCGACGTGCGCCCCGCCGCTATCTTCGACATTGGTTGGATGAAGCTGAAGGCGGGTTTGGAGTACGGCAAGGCGATTCCGCAGGACGCCAAAGCCAAGGTGCGTGATTCGCGCAACGGCTACGGGTTCGCCGCGCAGTTCGTGGTCGACCCCTACGTCGAGTTCGGCGGCAGTTTCGCGCGCGGCTTCGAAGACGTGATCAACCAGGACGGCATACCCGATCTCGAGAAGAGCAATACCGTGCAAACCGCCGGTGGCTTCATCAACGGCAGCCCCGGCTACCCACCGCTCGTGCTCGGCTTTGGCGCTTTCAAGAACCAATTCAAGGATCTGCGGGT
>FSWQ01002611.1_pt1 | contig 10931 bp, 6 predicted proteins | sample 1637691 | NCBI WGS metagenome assembly FSWQ01 (sample SAMEA3914814, study PRJEB12502) | metagenome | biome: forest; material: soil | place: USA | collected 2011-09-16 | depth 0.1 m | reverse complement strand
GGTAACGAGCCTGCGACCGAACGCTGAAACGTCGGACGGCAGTTCAGGCATACACGCCCCGGCCGGCACCCGAACGTCGCATCTGGTCTTGGACGCGAATCAGCGAACGCTTTCGTTCGATGGCACGACGGTCACGCTAACCTCCAGTGAAATGCGCATCTTCGAATACCTGCGCTCAGTCGCCCCCTCGTGGGTCACCGCAGCCGTATTGATGGAGCAGGTCTTCGGCTATGGAGGCCACGCCGACACCACGCTGGTCCGCGTGCACCTGTCCTCCTTACGTAAGAAGCTCGGAGCTCATACGCGCTTCCTCGAGAGTCGTCGCACGCTCGGTTATCGTTGGCGCACGTAGGCCAGCGGGTTAACGCGGTGGCTCGACGCCGCACGCATCGCTCGGCGCGGCGGCATCGCAGTGCGCGGCCAGGCTCACGCGCGCTCGCGCGGCGCGAGGAACGCGTTGACATAAGACATCGGCAAGACGCTTGCTGCATAAACAGCGGAATAAACCCCATCGTCTTTACGGAAGCTTAACTGTCATCAGCCATAGCCGATGAACTATCCTCTCCTGAGTCGGAATGGTGTTGGGGTGTCGATGCGGCCCAGGGTTGGGCGGCTCCGACGATTCTAGCGGTGTGGTCGGGCGCATAACAAACGACGCTGTTCGTCAATCGAGGCACACTCTCTGACTGAGACGCGTGATTTTGCGCGCACCATTGTCGTTTTTGGAGGGAAATTCGCTATGCGGCTAAAGTCATTGCCTATCTGTGCGGCGCTGGCAGTGAGCCTGTTCGCCAACTGGGCCTCAGCAACTCAATATCACGTCGAGCCGCTCATGATTAATGGGCCGGATTCGCAAAAGAAAATCATCGCCATCGTGGGGGATGGGTACGACTCTTTCTCGCTCGATGAATACGCCTCGGTCGTCAATTCCTACATCATGCAGGGTGTCTTCTCGCAGGATGAAACGTACCGCAAGGACTCCACTGCGTTCAACGTCTACCGGATCGACGTCACCTCCGTCGACTATGGCGTAACGGTCCGCGCGACATACGAATATCCGTCCGGCTCCGGTACGATTGTGGCTTCGGACGTCACGGACCCATATTACGCGCAAAACACCGCGTTGGGCTTCGTTCAAACCGGTAACTGGAACGACTGCTGGATGTACCCAGGTCCGAACACGGACGCCAACATTACGGCGATCATGAGCGCGAACCTGAGCCGGCAGCCCGACATCGTCATGTCGGTGCTCAACGTTCTGCCGTTCACGACTCACAACGGCGTTTTTCTCAATGAAACCTTCGGTGGCTGCTCGCGCGGAAACCGGTTGGCGGTGACGAACAACGTCGGCTACACGGTCGCGGCGCACGAATGGGGACACGCCATCGGTGGGCTACTCGATGAGTACGTCGCCTATTCGACTCCGCCGCCCGCGGGCACCACCATTACGGGAGTCACCAATTGTTCGACCGTCTTGAACAAAAACACGGTGTCCTGGGCCAGTCTCGTGAGCACGGACTCACGGATGACCTTTCCGACCAGCTACGACAGCAGTTGGATGGACAGCAACAAGACGGTTGGGGAGTTCGAAGGCTGTAACTACTACCCGACCGGCATCTACCGACCCGCTTATCAATGTCGCATGAACGGCAACAACCCTGGTTTTTGCCCAGTGTGCAGGGGGATATTCGATACGGCCGTCACCCCATTCGTCGACAAGCTGTCGAACTTTTTCGACGTGACCACGTACCTGGGCGCCTTCTGTCGTCCCGTGTCCGGTGCCGTGACCTACACGACCGATGGAGCCGTAGCCAATGGTTCGGGCTCTTCGGTGACGGTGGAGTGCGGCGGTCGGCGGACGCAGAGCGCAGGGGTATTTTCCGGTAGAATCGTGGCGAACGCGACGGTGATCGACCGAAACCCCAGCTCGGACGTGTGCTGCTCGTTGATTGCGCGCGATCCGAGCGGTACCCAAGTGACGGGCAACCAGGTCTGCTCGGCCGGCTCGAGTGCGAGTGCGCAAGTCTTGCCGCTCGTCTACCCCAAGCTGACGGTGGGGAGCTCCGTGGCCTACCTCGACGTCGAGTGCAGCGTGCCGCCCATCGCGAGCGGGCTGTCGTCGTCCGTGTTCGATTACCAGATTGAGCAGCAAGTGCAGAATTTCTGAGCTCCGTCCACGTCGCGACGGGCTGGTACGGATAGCGCGCCCGGAGTGAAGTGGGGGACCCAATGAAAGACCCAGATCTGGAATCTGGCGAATGCCGGCACTCCGATCATCTGAGGTTTTGGCTTTATCCATTACGTGAGTTTACGAGGAGAATACAACCATGCTCGTTCGGCTAACTACCAAGATCCCGGTGCTCGCGATCTTTCTCGTCACCTCGGCATTCGCCGTCGAAACTGACAACGCGCCGGGCGCATTTTGCGTGCCCGTCAGCGGCGCCACGATGACGCAATTGTCGGGCGGCGAAATTCAAAACGGAGGCACGGCGACCGTAACCGTCAATTGCCCAGCCAATCGCAAGACCGTCAACGGTGTGTACACGACACGCTTTTCCGGCATCGTGTTCGGTCGAGACAACAACACGAGCACCAACCTGTGCTGTAAGGCCCTCTCTTCCTCGCCTTCGGCAACGGTCACCGGTACGGAGATTTGCACGAGCGGCGTGACGCCCGCGGCCAACTACTCGCAGCTCACGCTGCCGGAAATTACCGATGCTTCGACCACCAGCCACTTCTACATTCAGTGCAAGGTGCCGGCGAAGAATACGTCTGACAACAAGCTGTCATTGGTCTACTCGTTCCGCTCCGTGCAGCAATAAAGGGGGGGAACCAATGACTCGACTTCTAGCTGCAGCAGCATTGCTCTTGGTCGTGGGGTGTCAAAACACCACCGGATCGCCCGATGCCAACGCCGATGTTTCAGATGCCGCCAAAACCAGTCAAGCCGTCACGGGCATGGTGACGACGCAGCTCGCGGTGGATCTATTTCGCAACGGGCAAGCCGTGGTCGCGGCCGCGACGGTCATTCCTGGCTCGGTCGTCTTGAACACCATGGTCACGAGCGAGTTCGTGTACGAGGTGCAGTCGGGCGGCAAGGTCATCGCCGCCGAGCCGCTCCCGCCGTTGCACGCCGCGCGTGGGATAGCGAAGCCCGGAACGCTGGAGGAGTACCACGGCGTAGAGGATGCAACGCGGGTGCTCATCTATGTACCAGGCAAGTCCACTACCGACGCGGACTACGACGTGGTGGTGCATCGCCTGGGTAGCATTCCGGCGGGCCAACCGCTCGCGGCTGGCAACTTTGCCGCGATGGCGCAGTCCAATGGAGCCTCCGTGTTCGCGCGTCTGAGCGGTCAGAGCATCGTTCTGCGAGTCGCACAGTTGAAGGCGGCTACCCCGTAAGAGTGGGACCCGCTCTGCCGCCGTAGTCCGGCGCGCTCGCGGCGCGACGCGGCGGCGATCCGTCAATCGAGTCGTATTTTTGAGAACCTGTTTGGAACAAACGAAGGAGAATCGTGATGCGTTACAATAAGAAGTTGAGTGGTATCGGCGCGCTGTGCGCTGGGGTTTTGGGAGTAGGACTGTTTGCGCCGAGCGTGGCACACGCAACGAACCCGAGCGAAGTGGAAATCTTCCTGTTGGACGCCAGCGGTTCGATGCTGGGCACCTCCAAGATGACGAGCGGCATCACCGTATCCAAGTGGGACGAAGTGTTCAACCAGGTGACGGCCAAGCTTCACGCTCAAGGCCAGCTCGCCGATACGACGCACAGTCAAGACCTCGACTACACCGGCACCACCAAGATGCCGGTGAAAAATCATTGCGTCGCGGTTTGGGCCTTCGCCGACAATTGGCTCAAGCAAGTTTATCCGATGCGTGCCGGCGCTCCCTTCGACGTGACCTTGGATGCGGCGGGCCAGGTGACGAACCTGGTGGCCAACGACTTCAAGTGCGCGCTCGATACGGATCACAGCACGGACCCCACCGCCTCTACCCTGTACGACCAGATGGGCCTTGACCTGGCCGGTACGGTGCAGAACCGGACCGACGTCAAGCCCCAGACCGCCAGCCCGTCCACGCCGTTAGCGAAGAACTTGTGTGTGGCCTTGCATATCTCACGGCTGATGCAGGCCAGTAACAACACCACGACGCGGCGCGTGGTGTTGTTGTCGGACGGGGCCGAGAACTCGACGCCATCCACCGACTCGTGCGGCGACACCACGCCCGCGGGTACGACGCGCAAGACGTTCACCATCGATCCGGTGGTCAACGGCAAGATCCTTTGGGGCGGCGGCGTGCTCGACACGCAGTGGGAGATGAAGACCTTCGACGTGGCTATTTATGACAAGCCACTCAAGTCTCAGGCTCCGCTGGTCCAGGGCACCCTGGATGACCGTGGTGCGAACGAGACCTTCGACGCCTTCCTAACGCGCGTCTTCCCGCCCAACTTCAGCAAGCGGGTCAGCATCGATGCCATGTCGTTGTACGACTACGTCCCGACCCAGGTAAACATCACGCCGGCGTTGCAGGCCGAGTTCACCGACCTCGCGGTCAAGACGAAGGGTTCTGCGCCGCGTTTTCAATACGGCGCCAGTTACCCGGTTCCGCTTCCGGGCGTCGACCGCGCGGCTTGCATCAACCGCATCCAGGGCGACGTGGACTGCAGCGGTGTCGTGGACGTCGCAGACATTCAGATTCTCTACCAAAACGACATGTGGCGACTCCCGGTCGTGCTGAGCTACAACCTCCAAACGGGCAAGCCGATTTACCACAAGCATCGGAACGAGGGCGACTTGAACCGTGACGGCATCGTCAACGCCTTCGATGAAGACATCGTCTACGATCATTGGGGCGAGCACCGCTGATCGCCAAGCGTCGTTAGTCTTTCGTGCCCGCTGCGCATGGCAGCGGGCATGCACATTTTGTGAGCGGAGAATCGACGCGCTGAGGTAAGCTGAGTCATGCGCGGCGGAGGTGGGTTCGGGGTTGTCATGTTCGTGCTGGGCGTCACGCTGATGCCGTCGTGTCGAGCTACAGCGCCCCACTCGGCGGCCTCAAACACCGTGACGCCAGCGGGTGCCGCGTCCACGACGGTCAGGCGCAGCTCGGCCGGCGATGACCGGCAAGAGGACTTCGAGTTTCCCAATTCAACTTGGCTCTCCCGGCTGCAGAGTGCGACCTCGGCCTTGATGCTGGCCGAGGACTTGGATACCTCGGATCCGGCAGCCATTCGCGTGGTCGGCCCGTCGTTGGCCGAAGTGTTCCACGTCTGTCCCGGCGTCCCGTTCGAGAGCGAACCGACCTCTGCCAAGTGCAGCGCGACGTTGATCGCGCCGGATCTGGTGTTAACCGCAGGTCATTGCACGCGGGAGCTCCCGTGCAAAGACGTGCGCTTCGTATTCAACTACGCGATGCAGGCTGCGGACCGAGCCGCGCCCATTTACGAACGCGACGTATTCGCATGCAAGCAGGTGCTCGTCGATTCGGTCGGGGACCTCGACTATGCGGTAGTGCGGCTGGACCGGCCCGCGGTCTCTCATACTCCAGCCAAGCTGAGGTTGTTTCGGACGCCGGTCATGCTCGGTCAGTCGCTGTTGGTCGCCGGTCACCCGTCAGGGCTGCCGCGAAAGATTTCTAGTCGAGCGAAGGTGACTGACGCGCGCGCGGGCAGCCCGGACTACTTCCTGAGCGACCTATTCAGCTTTCCCGGCAGCTCGGGCGCCGGGGTATTCGAGCCCGAAAGCGCCGAGCTGGTCGGTTCGGTGATCGGTGGTCTCTCCGGCACCGGCTACACTCGACATGAAGACGAGGCCTGCTGGCGCCCGCAGTCGCTGGCCGACCGCGCGCAGGAGCCGATTCACGTCAGCTACGCGGCCGCCGCAGTCGCCGCCTTGTGCCAGAAAGAACCGGCCGCCGAGCTCTGCCCTTGCGGCAACCAGGCGTGTGAAGGCTCGGTCGGCGAGAACAGCCGCACTTGCCCGAGTGACTGCGGAAGCCAATGTGGTGATGGCGTGTGCAACGGTCCCGAAGACGACACCAGCTGCTACGCCGACTGCGGCGCGTGCGGCAACGGGGTGTGCGAGGCGCAAGAGTCCGCGCGGCTCAGCTGCTGCAATGACTGCGGGTGTCCCACCGCCTACGCCTGCGCTAACGGCATGTGTCAGCCGGCCCTGGGCAACGCCAACGCGGACGGCGCCATCGACGCGCGGGATCTCGTTCTGCTCGAGTCCGCCGCGGCGGGAAGGCAGCCTGCGCCGCTCAACGCCCAGGCGGCGGACGTTGATTGCGACGGCGCACTCAGCCTGCGTGATGTTGCCCTGTTGCGTGACCACCTGGGACCCCGGCGCGGGCGATTGCCCTGCTTGGAGCTCAGGGACATCGCCGTGGGTTCGCGGCATAGCTGCGCGCTGCTCGGCTCGGGTCAAGTGCGCTGTTGGGGCAGCAATAGCCACGGACAGCTCGGTGCCGCCGGCGCGGGGGCCATCGTCACGGCTGACGCGGCCAAGCCGCTTCGGTTTTCGTCCAAGGCGCTGGCGGTCGCGGCGGGCGGTGAGCACACCTGCGTCTTGTTGGAGGACAAGACGGTGCACTGTTGGGGCGCTGGCGGCTCAGGCCAGCTCGGCTACGGGGATCGCAACGACCGAGCCGATGCATCACAGGCGAACGCGGTGCCGCTCGGCGCTGGCGCGCTGGGGTTGGCCGTGGGAGCCGCGCACAGCTGCGCGATCTTGGTGGGTGGAAGCGTCACGTGTTGGGGCAGCAATCACAACGGCGAACTCGGCCTTGGGCACACCCGGGACATCGGCGACGATGAGACCCCCGCGATTGCCGGCAGGGTGGATCTCGGCACGGCGAGGGTGCGTGCGCTCGCGCTCGGGGTCACGCATTCTTGCGCACTCACCGAGCGCGGCGCGGTACTTTGCTGGGGGTCGAACGCCGTCGGTGAACTCGGACTCGGCCACACCTCGAACATCGGTGATGACGAAAAGCCACTCGTCGCAGGGCCGCTGAAGCTCGGCGGTCCCGCGATTCGGATCGCAGTGGGCGCGCTCAACAGCTGCGCGGTGCTCGCCGACGGCGGCCTTCGCTGCTGGGGTGACAATCAGCGTGGGCAGCTCGCCGACGGGACGCGGCAACGCTTGGGCGATCGGCGAGTGCCGAGCGTGCTCGGCACGGTTCCGATAGGTGCAAAGATCGCTGACGTCGCGGTAGGCACGGCGCGCGTCTGTGCTCTGGATACGAGCGGCGGAGTTCGCTGTTGGGGCAACAATTCTCAACGGCAGCTGGGCCCCGGAAACCTCAGCGCGCTACCCCTAGGGGCCACGCCGGCGACACTGCCGAGCTTGGCGCTCGGCGGCGCGGTACGGCGCTTGTCTGCCCGCGCGGATCACACCTGCGTCATCCTCGAAGACCAGAGCATCCGCTGCTGGGGTGACAACCGCACGCGTCAATTGGGCAACTCGACGACGTCTGAGGTACGGGGCGATGAAAGCCCCGAACTCGCCGGGAAAGTCCCGCTTTTTGGCACGACCCGCGGTAAATGGCGGCTCGTCGACGAGCTCGGCCTGGCCCCGAAGGTCGTTGCGCGCCGCGCCTCCAGAGAGCCTTGCCAGTACGAGATAGGTGTCGATCTCGGCGTGAGCACGGGCGCCCTGCCCGCTGACGTCGAAGTCATCTATCGAGGCAGCGGCGGCGAATACTCACTTCACTTTGGCAAGCGCGAATCGACGATGAAGTCGCTGCTGCTGCCGCCGCGAAGCTCGGGCCCCGCTGCTGCTTCATTCGATGACCGCAACCCGTGTGATGCGGCCGAGGACTATTCAGCACAAGATGGTTTGGGCGTAGTGGGTTGGTTTCCTTCAACCCGAGTTCAAGTACTGAGTGCCGGCAACCACGTCGTTTACGGTTGGGTGCGGAGCAAAGAGTAGCGCCGGCCCGAAGCGAGACCGCGCGTCCGAAGCTCGGCGCTGGCGAGAATCGCCTGCATCAATTGCGGCGCGCTGCTTGACCGAGCGGAGCGCGAGCGGTAGACCAAGTCATGCAAGGGTTGACGTTGGTTGGGGGGATCGTGGGCACCGCTTTCATGGTCATCACGCTGGGAATGGGTGCGGTATCTGCGGCTCCGGGCGCGGTCGTCGTTGCCGCCGACGTGAACCAGGACGGTTGCGTCGACGGCCTCGATCTCGATGAAATCGATCTCTGGAATGGAGAGCCCACCGGGCCCAACCATCCCGTCACCGGCCGACTCGACGTCAATCACGACGGCATCATCAATGGGGCGGACTACGACCTCGCGCTCGATCAGTACGGAACCTGTCAATGAAGCGAGCGCTACGCCGGGTTCTCAGCCCCGTGCGAATACTGAATCTGTTCTTTTTCGCGCTCACCATCGCCTGTGCCGACAACGATTCGTTGCCGAACCCGGACGCTGGCGAGCCGAACCTGAGCGGCGGTGCCGGCGGGGGCGCGGCCGGCGACTCCCACGGCGATTCCGGCGGAGACTCCGGCGGCGGCTCGGCGGCAGGCGACTCCGTGATGGTCAGCGCGGGCGCCGAATCCGCGGGTGCGGCGGGCGCAGATGGCGGCGCTACCGCGCGGGAGGACTGCTCTGTCCTCGCCGAGAACACAGCGTGCGACGATCATGACGTGTGTACGGTGGATGATCATTGCCAATCAGGTCGCTGCGCGGGAGCCGCGGTCGTTTCCGCGCCCGCGGTCATCGGTAGTACCAGCGTCTTCGGCCGTGGCCCCGTACCACCGAGCTTGGGAGGCTCTGGACCGGTCGAGCTCTCGGGGATAGCCGCGCTCTTGGCCGACGACTCCGCGCTGTTTCTCGACGCGGACGCGGCAGGCTCCACGGTGCACTTTTCGCGTGTCCAAGTTGGCGAACACAGCCTCGTGCAACAGGCAACGTTGGACAGTGACGAATCCTGGGGCGTCGATACGGTGAGCTGGGTCTTTTCGAGACAACCGACGCTCGCGGCGATCGCGCTCACGCCCGAGCGATTCGCGGTCACCAGTCACGGCTCGCTGACGCTGTACGCATCGACAGACCGACAGCTGACGAAACTGTCGCGAGTTGCAACGAGCGGCGCTCGCGGCCTCGTTGGCCGAGGGAACCGCCTCTGGTCATGCTCTCACAAGGTCGAGAATTTTCATCTCGACAGCGCTGAGTCCCTCGTTGCAGACGGAGTTTCGGAGGGAGAATTCGGGACTTGTCTCTCTTTGGTGCTGTCCACCGATGGCAATACGCTTTACGGCGTGGGGGACCGGGGCATCGCCGAGTTCGACGTCGGCGCCGTTGGGACACCCGTCACGTTTCGTCGCATGCTGCTCAATGACGCGGCCTTCGCGCTGCAGCTATCGAACGACTTCTTCGTCGTGCAAAAAATCCAAGATAGCGTCGCGCTGGGCGACATCATCGTGTATCGCGATGCCACCTTGACGGAGCAGCTCGCGCTGTTCGACAAGTGGGCGCCCGAGGGCATGCCGCTCGGCTTCAGTCTCGTGGGCAATGGCATCCTCATCGTACGCTCAATCAGCAAGGACGGCAGTGCCGCCATCGTCGCCGAGTACTATGAACTGAATTCGAGTGGCCCGGTGCTGGTGTCGCAATACCTCGTGCAAGAGCGGATGGCGGCCGACGATCGCAGCTTCGTCGATGGCGTTCGTCCGGTGGTCATGGGTTCGACCATCGTTTTGCAGCCCAGCCGGCGCATCTTGCACTTGGATCCGGCGAGCCGTCAATTGAGTGAGGTCCAGGGTCCCGAGCAGGGATACGTGGAAGCGCTGAGCGCTTCGAGCGCGACGCTGCTCGTCGGCAGCGGCGCTAGTTCGTCGCAGCTCATCGACTTGAGCGATCCGAAGTCCCCGGCGATTGTGAGCGGCGGTCTGTTGCCGCCCGCCGCTCAGCCGATTCAGCTCTCGTTCCCGGATCAGCCAGGAACTCTGCCGGTGCTGGGGCCGAAGCGCGAGCTGACGGCGAGCGACGACCAAGTGAGCTTGCTGCAGCAGCACGCGGCCTCGGCGCCGACCTTTCTGCGTTCGCTCGCGATCCATGGCGGACCCGCGTTGCTGAGCCAAGGAAAGCGCTCATTGCTGGGGTTCAAGGCCAGCAATGCTGAAAACTCGGCGAGTATCCTCGAGTTTCCGCTCGACGGGCTGCGCTCCGCTTCGGGCGGCCCGAGCGAACTTCGCGCCTCGTTCGAGCAAGATCTGGGCATCGCCGCCAGCTCGGCATTCGTCGACTCCGCTGCGGATCAGCTATTTGTCCTGTCTTCTGGCGCGGGCGCTATGCCGTCCCTAATGGTGCACCGCTATCGACGAGGCGACGCCGGCCGCTGGGCGATGGCGGGCGAGCTATCGTTGCCGGGCGCGCATGCTCAGGGCATCGCCGGCTTTGGTCATGCCGCGCTCGTCGTCGACGGTCATCAAGTCGTGTTGCTCGAGGCCGGCGAGCGGTTCGAGCAGATCGCCTCGCTCACCGGTGACGCTTCCGACCTCTTGGATGCTCCACTCCGACTGAGCGATCGAGAGCTAGAAGTCTCGGTCCACTCACCGCGTTCGGGTTTGACGGTGCTCGGCGTGCCCGCGCTAAATCTGATCACGAACTATGAGTTACCGGGTCGGGCATTGTCGGTCGAGCACTCGGGAAATACCGTGGTGGCGGCTACGGGCAACGGAGTGTTCGCGCTGAGTCCCAAGTGTCCAGCGCAGTCGGACAGCGCCGAGTGCCCGGCCCCTGGTGAGCTGAAGTGCGGCAGCGTCCACGAGCTCCAGTCTTGCTCAGGGGCGACCGGCCAATGGGAAACCATTCTGAGTTGCGTGGACACCTGTCAGCAGGGCAAATGTTTGAGCGTCCGTGGCGTTCACATGGGCCAACGACATCAATGCGCGACCATCAGTGACGGCAGCATTCGTTGCTGGGG
>FSWQ01001778.1_pt1 | contig 10941 bp, 11 predicted proteins | sample 1637691 | NCBI WGS metagenome assembly FSWQ01 (sample SAMEA3914814, study PRJEB12502) | metagenome | biome: forest; material: soil | place: USA | collected 2011-09-16 | depth 0.1 m | reverse complement strand
GCCTTCGCCTGCTTCGGGATGGACACCGTCAGCACGCCGTTCGTGAGGCTCGCGGATAGGTTCGTGTCATCGAGCGAGTCAGGAAGCACGAACTGCCGCTGGAACTCGCCGTAGCTGCGACCGAGCACGACCCGCTCGTTCTCGGCGGTTTCGAAGCTGCGCCTTCCTTTAATCGTCAAGACGCGGTTCTCCAAGACGATGTCCAGGTCCTCGCGTCTCACTCCGGGGACGTCGCAGATGACCCGAACTTCATTGTCGCTCGCTCGCACGTCCACGCTCGGGTTGAACGTACGCGGATTTGTCGCCGCGCCTAGCGCGGAACCCATCACGTCATCAATGAAACCGTCGACGTTTGAAACAGTTTGCCACGTTGTAGTCAGCATCGCAGACCTCCTTGTTGATTTTAGTTGGGGCGCAAATCAGTGATCTTCTCGTGTGTCTACGCAGCGCAGACAGGTATTAACTTGCCGCTCAGAGTCAGACGTTTCGGTACGCGAATCGTCAGGACACCCTGTCGGACCTCCGCCGTTGCTTTTGCACCGTGCGCGTCTGCCGGAAGGAAAACCTCGCGGTACCAGTCCGATTCGCGGTACTCGCAAACCAACTGCGCGCCGGCATCGGACGTGGCGCGCCGAATATGAACCACCAACGTATCGACATCATTCCACGTTAGGTGCGTGTTCGCTGCAGTCGCCCCCGCTACGTCGGCGACCACACGATATTCCCTCTCACTCTCGAACAAGTCGAGCGGCGGGATGACCGCTGCCCCGGCTGTCAGGGCGTCGACCGTGTCAGAGCGGGTGACGGGCACATCATCACCGGTGAGCTCAGACAGCTTGCTCTTCGTCCACTCGACAATTTCTCCGATCCCCATCGGCACCTCCTTTCCGAGACGGAGCGCACGCTCACCCCTGCTTCACTTCGATCCGACGCGGCTTGACCGATTCGGACTTTGGAAGGCGGAGCCGCAACACGCCGCCGCTCAACTGAGCGTCGATCTTGGAGGGGTCGATGCCCTGCGGCACCGAGAATACGCGCAGGTAGTCGCAAGATCGGTATTCTCCCGTTAGGAGCGAACCGGGTGCATCCTCCCGGCGTTTTGCCAGAATCGTAAGCTGGCCCTTATCTAGCTGCACGTCGATACCATCGTTGGCGGCGCCTGGCACATCGACAAGCAACAGGAGCTCGTCCACGTTCTCGTAGACGTCCACCACGGGCGCGATCGACTCTCGGTGGTGCACACCTTCGGCGCGGCCATTCGAGCGGTTCACTAGGTCAGTCTGGTTTGCCATCTAACCTCTCCTTCAATGGGCCTGGACCGCAATCTGCCGCGGTTGAGCTTCCGGCGCCTTCGCGAGGGTGACCGTGAGTACGCCGTTCTTGACCGACGCCTCGGTCTGTTCGGGGTTTACTTTGCATGGCAAGGCGAGGCTGCGGGAGAAACTGAAGCTTGTGCGCTCTTGCCGATGTGCGGAATACCCGTCGGGCGGCGAGACCTTTCGTTCCCCGGAAATCGAAACGCCGCTTTCATTGAGAGTGACGTGGACGTCCTTCTCCGAAAGGCCGGGCACGTCGGCTTTCAACACGAGATTCGAACCCGCGTCGTAGAGGTTGACCCTCGGCCAGGCAGACGATGAGTAAGTCCTGGCGTTCGACGGGTTCGCTTGCCAAGACGGGTCGATGTCCTCCCAGACGCGTTCCATACGACGCCGAAATTCATCGAGCAGCGTGAAGTCGCGGCTCGCATCACCAAAACGCGAAAACATGGCGTACCTCCTGGTTCTTGGTCCGTGCTCAGCACGGGGTTGATGAAGTTGCAATCACGGGCGAAACCTCGAGCAGCGAGTTGCCCGTTAGTTTTGCGATATTCACGAGATTGATTGTGTCAAGAGATTAAGCACTGCCCACTACGCGGCGCACTCCGTGGAGCCGGGCTGCGCGTGGACTCGTCGCTTCGCAACTCGAACGTGTAACAGATCGCCCACGTACGAAATTCGTAGGTCACGCCGGGAGACGTCAAACGGAAGCGCGAACACGCGCATTGCGCGGCGCAGCTCCGGTTGATCGTTCCCCGCGTGGTTTAGCGGTGGACCCCAAATGAAGATGTTTCGATGACTTGCCCGAACCCGTAGTTCCTTGCGGCTGCAGTCACCGAGGCGGAAGGTCACCGTTAACGCTTGCTCGTCCTCACGTGCGTCGATGGGCGGGGCGAACCACGTTGGCTCCGCTACTGTGGGAACAGCGGCGCGAACCGAGTCGTTGAAGTTTTGTCGGAACTGGGAAAGAAGACCATCACGAGGAAATTCGGACCGCGGAAACATTGACTCCTCCTTTAGAGCCATCGAACGGGGTTTTGCTGCAGGAAACTGGCCGCCCGCGCGACCTCTTTCCGCTTCTGGACATTCGGCAAACGACCGTCAAGGGGGCCACCGATTTTTTTTCGTGCGACGCGAACGAGCAGGGGCGTCCCACTTGACGAAGCCTCGAGGGCTGAAAAGAATCGCCTTGTTTGGAGGCGCCCTGATGACTGTTCTCTGGCTCGGCAGTGAACCCATTCCGGACCAATGGCAAAGTGTGGGGCACGCTTTCGTGCGCGTGCTGTCGCCCGAGGACGCGCATCGTGCGGTCGGCGTACAGCTCCCCGAGCTCATCGTTGTTGGTTCAGCTGAATGGGCGCAAGAGTGGGTGCGGGTATTCCCTCGCGACACGCGCCCTGCCATTGTTGCGCTGGGCTTCGGGGCGCGAGCCATTGCGGCTTTGGCAGACGATTGGATGCTGCCTACTCAAAGTGCGAGCGAGATCGCCGAGCGCCTCAGGATCGCATTGCAGCGGGCGAGGCACCGTCGCCGGCTCGCTCGACGCGCCATGGTAGATCCACTGACGAACCTACCCAATCGCCGGGCCGCAATCTGCGGGATCCTCCGCGGAGCAGCAAGGGCCAAGCGTGAGGGGACAGCGCTCTCCCTCGTACTGATCGATCTGGATGACTTCAAGTCAGTCAACGAGCGCGGCGGGCACGAGGCCGGGGACCGTGTCCTGCGCAGCGTCGGCGGGGTTCTCGCTCGTATCGTCAGGACGGGAGAACTTGCTGCGCGAATCGGCGGAGACGAGTTTGCCGTCGTAGTCGGGGACGGACTCGCGCAAGCTGAGGCCACCGCGCAGCGAGTCTGGGCCGGGCTGGCAAACTCAGGGATTTCCGCGAGTGTCGCGGCTGGCGAGCTCGAACCGCGCGAACAGCTGCGGGGGCTTTATCGCCGCGTCGACTATTTGCTCAAGGCGAAGAAGGACGCGCGGGGCACGATGCGCGGCGCCTTGACAGCTCGACAGGGCAACTTAACGAAATCCACAGGGGGACACTAGGGCAGGCCGATGCTTTTTGCGCGCCCTGAATTCGTCAACAACCCCTCACGCAACGCACCCACTGGCGCGGAGTTAGTTCCGAATGAGATCAACGTCACCCAAACGCGAAACGGCACGCAAGACAGGCTCGTCAGCCGATTCACTTCGCGCGAACCACCTTCGTCGCGAAGTGAAGACGGCGCTCGAGCTCGCGGTAGCCTCGATGAGTCCCACCGAGATCGTCGATCGCCTGGCGATTGCCGCGGGCCTTCTGGAGGCACTTGCGGAATTTCCGCCCGACGCAGCGCCGGTCGTCGCGACAACGCCGCGAGCCGTCGCAATCGGCGATGAAGCACTCACCGCGTGGCGTGCATGGGAATCAAAGCCGGGTCGCAAAGGCTTGGTCTAACTGCCCGCCTCCTAGGGGACGCTACTGGCGTGCAACGCCCTCGTGTAATGCCGTTAGTCGCTCCAGCGAGCCCAAGATAGCCATGCAAACCACTGATCCAAAACCGAAGCCAAAAGGATTTCGGGTTCTGGTGATTGGCGAGAGCGGACCAGGCTCCGAGCACATTGCTTCGCTGCTCGAACTGCAGGGACATGATGTCCGGGTCGCCCACGATTCTTTAGATGCGTTACGGCTCGGTCTAGAGTTCGTCCCGCATGTCGCTTTCATCTCGATGCGGTTGGCGACCAAAAACCAATTCGAGCTACCGGCCGCGCTTCGGAGTCTGCACGAAACGCGGCACTGTAAGCTGATTTTGACAGCGGAAGCGGTCGAAACTAGAGACCTTCGAGAGCTTACAGGAGCCGGGCTCACCCACGTTTTGCGGAGGCCTATCAACCTGGAGTCGCTCGCCCGCGTGATGGATGAAGTGTACGCCCGGCCGCTCCTGTTGTCTTAACCTCTGACGCTTCACGCGCGCTGGACTATTGCCAGCGAGAGATCACCGCTAGTCCAAAGAGATTTGGACGCGACAATTGCACGCCGACCTCGAAGCGTCGCTCGCGTGAAAGCGGGAGGAACGCCCTGCCGTCCTGGCACTGTAAGGGTACGGCGCGGGCGAGAGTATCGAGCGTCTCGTGCGAACTAGGGTTCGGATCTGGATGGCTGTTGTTCGCTCGGAGAGAGCGCTCGCCTGTCTCACTCTTGGGCGATGATGCTGTCGCACTCGCCTCGACTGCAGGAGCCGGCAACGCGCCTGTGCTTGTCGCGCATCCGCCCAAGAGAGCCGAACAGACCGCCCCGATAACCCAACGTCTCATCGCGGGCGCATTCCAGACCCTCATCAAGCCCCTCGGCAGCCTGCAAGAATCGATGTGAGCCATGCTTCTCCGATAAATATCGGCAGAGGTGAGTCAACTGTGACACGGATGACGAGGCGGTATTGGGCACTCGTCGGTGAAAAAGGCGAGCACCCGTTGACAGCTCGGCGCCGGAATTTATTGAACCGGTGTGGCCCAATCAACCTCCACCCTCAAGGAAAAGCCGTTGCCGCACGGGCCACGCGGTGACCATTGCCGTTCGAGGAGATTAACCATGAGAGCATCAGCTATCCTGGTTTCGCTAGCCGTCTTGGTCAGCGCCTGTGGCGCGAGCACCACTTCGAGGCCGGCGACGGTCGGATCGGGACCGGCGCCGGCCGGCGCGCAGCCGCGCCCCATTCGTACGGATTCGCAAGCCGTAGCCCAACAGCCAAGCCTCCCAAGCGCGACGTCCGTTGGAATACGTACCGACGCGCACGCCGCTGAGGGCAGCGTCGCCAACGAACGGTTGACGTCCGTCGAGCCTGAATATCCGGACCGTCGCGCCGTCGAGGCGCTTGACACCCTAGCCCTACTCACGCCGGTCGACTATCAGGCGCGCGGCGCCGTGATCAAATTGCCTACCGATAGCTTTTTCGAGACTGGGACTGCCAAACTCACGCGCTATGCATGTTGGCGTTTGGACGAGATCGCAACCGCGTTGGCGCAACAATACGGTCGCGACATCGTCATTCGTGGATTTACAGATAGTCTGGGGAATCCCGACGAAAGTGCTTCGCTTTCGCTACGCCGCGCAACCGCGATTCGGGACTACGTCGTTTCGAAGGGCGCCAACGCGCAGCAAATCAGCGTTGAGGGGCTGGGACAGAAAAGCCCCGTGGCCGATAACGCGACGGTTAGCGGGCGATTTAATAATCGGCGGATTGAAATCGTAGTCGAAAAGCGCGAACCCTCACAAAGCTGAACGCCGTGCTCACTGCGAAGGGCTTTGTGGAGGTTGTGCACGGGCCTTGGGGTTCGAGCGGCGCCGCTGATCCTTTCAGCGCGCGACGTCCCTAGTGACAATTCTCGCACCCTAGGGCTTCGTGCCGCATCGACGGAGTACTCGACCAGCCATCGCGTTTCGCACGCTACGGCTTCGGACGAAATGTCACGACGGTTGGGACAATTCGCGACCCCGCGTGAACGTTGTTCCGAAGCTCAAGGCAAGCACCGTGTAGAGCCCTCGCCGTTTGCGAAGGGGTACGGTTCTTGCGACACGAGTGGGAGCTGGTGTCAGTGCTCAGACACACGGAGGGGTCGATACCTTCGCCTACTGAAACTTGAATGGAACGCGTGGAGCTGGTGCAAGAGCTGGCCCGGCCGCGCTAGTAAAATGGATCAGAAACGACGACTCGGCGCTTGGCCCGACCACGGTGGGACACGATTTGCGGTTTGGACAGATAAGGCCGCAGACGTAAAAATTCGGTGGAGTAACGAAAAGGGCGGTCATTGCGGCGAATTCGAGCTCGCGAGAGGTTCAACCGAGCCTCACGTTTACGAGGGGTTCGCTGCGGAGGTCGCTCCGGGGACGTCGTACGAAATAATTGTAGATGGTACGGCGTGCGTCGACCCCTTTGCTCGATCACTACCGAGCGGTGTGCACGGCCCAGCAGTAGTCGAAGAGCTCCCGCGTTTGGCGAAGCCCAAACGTGCAGTTGAGCTCGAACGCGGCGAAGTCTTCTATGAGCTGCACGTTGGGACCTTCACTCCGGAAGGAACGTTTGCAGCGGCCGCGCGTTTGTTGCCGCGGCTTGCCGAGCTCGGCATCACCGTCGTGGAACTAATGCCGATTGCGGCGTTCGCGGGTAAGCGGGGCTGGGGTTACGACGGCGTAGCCCTGATGGCACCTTTTGCGCCCTACGGCACGGTAAAGGAATTGAGCACGTTGCTCGACGTAGCGCATGGCTGCGGACTGAGCGTTGTCTTGGACGTGGTGTACAATCACCTCGGGCCAGACGGAAACTACTTGCCGGCTTTCTCGGACAGCTACTTCGATAGCGAACGTGAAAATGCTTGGGGTAAAACGCCGGCGCTCGAGAAGGCAGCTTTCCGTCGTCTGGTGCTGGAAAGTGCCCACTATTGGCTGCAGGACGTCGGATTCGACGGTCTCAGGATCGACGCCGCGCACGAGTTGGAACCGGGCGGCGATCCTCACATTTTGAAAGACCTTTCGATGATCGCCAAGGCTTGCTCGCCCCGGGCGGTTCTAACGGCCGAGGATGATCGTAACGATCCGATTGCGCTATTCGAGCTGGGCGTCGATGCGATCTGGAGCGATGATCTCCACCACAGCATCCACGCGTTGCTGACTTCCGAGCGCGACGGATACTACGCTGCGTACCGCGGAGACTTGGCGGAGGTTGCACGCATCATCGAGCGCGCACAGTTGTACGAGGGCCAAGTTTTCCCCGTGACTGGGCGGCCTCGAGGCAAACCGTCTGCGGACGTGCCTCGACACAGGCTAATCTACGCTCTCCAGAACCACGACCAAGTCGGAAACCGCGCGCTCGGCGAACGCCTGCACGCGTTATGCAACGTTTCGCAGGTTGAGGCCGTGACACTACTGCTTCTTTTCCTTCCGGGCACGCCACTGCTCTTCATGGGTCAGGAGATCGCAACCGACACACCGTTTTTGTACTTCGCAGACCACGCGGGCGCGCTGGGGGAGTCGGTCACTAAGGGCCGCCAAGAAGAATTTGCACACTTCGAAGCATTTCGGAATGCAGACCCCAAAGAGATTCCCGATCCACAGAGTGAAGCGTCCTTCCTCCGCAGCAAAGTACGCCACGATGTCGAGGGCGCCGAAGAAGTCTGGGACTTCCATCGTCGGGCTCTGAGGCTGCGACGCGAGGACTCAGTCTTGCGCGGCACGCGACAAGTTCGCGCAGGAGTCGAGGGAACCGTGCTGTGGGTGCTGGCCCGAAGCGGGGCGGGCTGCCGACTACTGCTTTTGAACGTCGGCGGCCCGGTCGTGCTCCAGCAGGCCGGTGGCCAAACCATCGCGGGAGCTAACGTACTTCTCTCCACTAAGCCCACCCTACACGATGCGGCAGGGCTGAATCTGCCGGCTGAGTGCTGCGCGATTTTCGCCGTGCATGAGAAGTAACGATGCGAATCCCCCGATCCACTTATCGCATCCAGCTAAACAAGGATTTCGGATTTCGTGATGCCGCTCGCATCGCAGGCTACGTTGCGCGACTCGGCGTATCCGAGCTGTATTTGTCGCCGATTTTGAAAGCGGCCCCGGGCAGCACGCATGGGTACGACGTGCTCGACCATGAAACGTTGAACGCCGAGCTAGGAGGCGAGGCCGGGTTCGCCGAGTTGGTCGCCGCTGCGAAGTCGAACGCTCTCGGCATAACGGTGGACTTCGTGCCGAACCATATGGGCGTCGGCTGCGATGGCAACGCATACTGGGACGACATTCTGAAGCACGGAACTGCGTCGCAATTCTCCGAATATTTCGACATTGACTGGCACTATCCAAAGGAGACGCTAGCCGGGAAGCTGCTCATTCCCGTGCTGCCGGAGCAGTACGGAGTCAGCCTCGAGAATGGTGATATTGCGCTAGCCTGGGATGGGGCCGCGCTCAAAATTCAGGTCGGTAAAAGGAAACTTCCGGTTCGGCCAAGCTCCCTTCCGAGCGTGCTCTACCGTTCGGCTCACTTTCTCGTCGACGCCCAGCCAACGCTCGCGGAGGGGTTGCGTCGGATCGCGGGCGTGTGCGAATCGTTGGTCGAGTCATGCAAGGACCCCGAAAGAGCGGCTTACCTGGCCTCGGCGGGGGCCGCCGAGAGAGAGCTTGCTGAGCTGCTGCAAGGTGCCGAGGCTGCTTTGGGTTTCTCGCGCGCTCTCCAGCACCTGAACGGCGTCCACGGAAACGCGACCAGCTTCGACGCCTTGGACCAGGTGTTGCGCATGCAGGTCTATCGACTCAGCTCGTGGCGTCTTGCACTTGAATGCATAAACTATCGGCGCTTTTTCAACGTCAACGAGCTCGCTGCGATTCGGGTCGAGCGGCCGGAGGTATTCGATTCAGCCCATGCAAAGTTGCTACGCCTCGTTGCGGACGGTTCGATCACCGCGGTTCGGCTCGACCACATCGACGGGCTTTACGACCCCATCGGCTATCTAGTCCAACTCGACGCTGCGCTTCGACGCGCCACCGGAGAGCGCGACTCGACCGCGCCGCTTCACCTTACGGTTGAAAAGATTCTAGCGCCCAAAGAAAGCTTGCCGAAGGCGTTTATCGCCCACGGTACGACGGGATATGAATTCATCCGTGTCACCAATGGAATTTTTGTCGACAGTCGAGCGGAACCGAACCTAACGAGTCTGTACCGTCGCTTTACCGGCGACCACCTGAGCTTCAGCGCCCACCTTTTACAGGCGAAACGCGACATCCTCGGCTCGCTGCTGGCAAGCGACGCGACAAAGCTGTCGCACGAGCTCGAGCGCCTGGCCGAGCAGGATCGAAAGTCTAGGGACTTTACGTGGCGAAGCCTCCACGACGCCCTGGTCGAAGTGATGGCAGCATTCGCGACATATCGCAGCTATGTGAGGCCGAACGCCGAACGAACGGGCGATGACGAAGCCATGATCAATCGGGCCGTCGCCGACGCGCTCCGGCGAAACCCGACGGCGGCTCGGGGGCCTTACCAATTCCTTCGGTCTCTGTTGCTTCAGACGAACGAGGCGGTAGACGGTGCGGCATTCGCAATGCGGTTCCAACAGACCACCGGACCGGTAACCGCCAAGTCGCTGGAGGATACTGCCTTTTACCGATACACGCGTTTCGTCGCAGAAAATGAAGTCGGCTCTCAGCCCGAGCGGGTTGGGGTCGGGGTCGAAGAGTTTCACGCCCAGAATGCGGCGCGTGCGAGCACGGCGCCGCTTTCTTTGGTCGTGGGTTCGACGCACGATACCAAGCGCGGCGAGGACGTGCGGGCTCGTCTCGCAGTCATATCCGAGCTGCCGAACACGTGGCGCCGTGTGGTGCTCGAGCTCGCACGCCGTGCAGCTACGTACCGGGCAAATATCGCCGGGCAAGACGCTCCAAGTCGATGTGACGAGTACCTGTTCTATCAGACGCTGCTCGGCGCCATGCCTTTCGGCGCGTCCGCTTCGCAACTTCCCGCCCTTGAGGATCGACTTCAGGGCTACATGCTGAAGGCGTGTCGCGAAGCAAAAACGAACACGTCTTGGCTGAATCCCAACGAAGACTATGAGCGCGCGCTGGCGGCCTTCGTTTCCGGAGTGTTGAGCTCCCCAACGCTCGTCGCGCCACTGCTTCGTTTCGCTGCTCGGATCGACTCCTACGGTGCGTGTAACGCGCTAAGCCAGGTCGCACTAAAGATGTGCTCGCCCGGCGTGCCTGACACCTATCAAGGGTCCGAGACTTGGCACCAGGTTTTGGTCGATCCCGACAACAGGCGCCCTGTCGACTATCTAAATCTGTGCTCGAGCCTCGATCAGATTGACCAGCTCGCAACAAAACGCCTGGAAATAGCAAAAAGGTTGCTTGAGCGATTCGAAGACGGAGCCGTAAAGCAATTTATCGTCCGTGAGCTGCTGCGGCTTAGAAACGAAAGGTCTGACATATTCAGTGGCGCTTATGTGCCGTTAGACGGGGGACCGAATACCATTGCTTTCGCGCGGGTCCAGAGCAACGAAGCGCTGCTGTGCGTGGTGCCGCGTTTTCCGTTCCGGGTCACGCGCGGACGAGCGCTGTGGCCCTTAGGCGCCTGCTGGGGAAGCCAGGCGGTCAGTGCGCCCCAGCTCGACGGCTCTTTCCAGAACGTATTTACGGGTGAGAGCTCAACGATTCGAGGCGGCGCGCTTCTATCGGACGTCTTGCGACATTTTCCGGTAGCTGTGCTGCTCCGCGAGTAGTGCGTCTGCCTGAGCGCGCGGGTCTGGGCGCACGCATCTTGCACTGAGGCAAATCATGACCGGTGAGTTACGGCGCGCCTACGTCGGAATTTCTGGCTGGAGATACCCGCCCTGGCGCGGGGTGTTTTACCCGAAGGGCCTTACTCAAGCGAGAGAGCTGCATTTCGCCAGTCGTCAGGTGTCGACGATCGAGGTGAATGGCTCGTTCTATTCACTCATCAGTCCGACGACCTATCAGGCGTGGTACGAAGAAACCCCGGACCGTTTCATCTTCTCGGTGAAGGGGGCCCGGTACATCACCCACCTAAAACGTTTGAAAGACGTAGACGTCGCGCTGGCGAACTTTTTCGGGTCTGGACTTCTGCGGTTGCGTGAAAAGCTCGGCCCGATCTTGTGGCAGCT
>FSWQ01000670.1_pt1 | contig 10965 bp, 9 predicted proteins | sample 1637691 | NCBI WGS metagenome assembly FSWQ01 (sample SAMEA3914814, study PRJEB12502) | metagenome | biome: forest; material: soil | place: USA | collected 2011-09-16 | depth 0.1 m | reverse complement strand
CTTCGATCTCGTCTTCGTGTCTGGTGGGCTCATGCTGTTCGGCACACTCGTCGAACGTTGACCGCGCGTTGCGCCTTGATTCTGAGACGGTGAATCGCAGGTAAAATTCAGGACAACGCGTCGACGTTGAGGGTCTTGGAAGACCAGATCACGATCGTCTAAGAAGCGCGGACCCAAAACACAAAAGCTGACCGGACAGGCGCATGCGATCCAGCAGCGTCGCGCGAGTGGCCAAACACTACTTGTTGCCACTTGGCCCTAGCTATTCAGGTAACGAGTGTCTGGATTTTCTCGCCGCCAGAGCACGGCATCCATGAAGTAGTGATGGATGTTCACGAAGGCGAAGAAGGCGGCGAAATAGGGCGTGGGACCGAGGTCGCCGAGGCGTTCGTGGGCGTGGCGATGTTGCGACAAGCGCGCGCCGTCGATGAGATCCGGAGCGCCGTGGAACACGAGCCAGCCCAGCGCAATCGACGACACGGCCAGGAACGCCAAGCGCTGCACTGGCGCGGGGCCGAAGAAGGGTGCTTGCTGGGCCGCTTTCGCCTGATTGCGGGTCAACAACCAAACAAAAAATAGGTACTGCACGGAGTGCAGGGCCGGGATCACGTACACCAGCAGCGGGTCAGCGCTGGAGTACACGGACCACACCCAAATCGAAACGAGTAGGCCCGTGAGCGGTGCGAGCGGTGGCAAACGCCGCTCGCGCTGCCAGCTCCGAAGTAGCGTTGCGGCGAGCACGAGCGTGCTCAATGCGAATGCAATCAGCGTCACGCGCTCGAGCAGCGGCGGGTGTGCGATGGACCAATACACGACGCCCTTTTCCTCCGCTTCGACGGCGGGGGTAGCGGGGCTGGCCCAGGCGTAGGCCCAACCCGCGAAGCAGTGCCCCAAGAAGGCGCGTCGTTCGAACGCGCTGTAGCGATAGCCGCGCCGCGCGGAGAGCACGCTCAGCACGCCGAAACCCTGCTTCACGTAATGCCAGCCGACGAGCAAAAACATGACTTGAATCAGCGCGCCCAGCGGTCGTGCTGAGTCACTGGAGAGCGCTAAATAGAGCCAAATTCCCAGCGCGCCAGGCACGAGCGCAGCGGCGACCCAGTAGCGTGCACGCTGACCGGTGCTGAACGCATTCCCGAACGCGCGCCGTTTCGCGTCTTTGTAGAACAACAAATACGTGACCGCAAAGTGGGGGTCGTTGATCAAATGCGCGCCGTGGAACATCAAGAAGCCGACGGCGAGCTCGGCCGAATCCAAGCCGATGATCCTGCGTAGCAGCCAAAGCAACGGGAACAGCACCAGGGTTCCGCCGCCCACTGCTATGAACTCCACGCTGCGCGGCACCCGCGCGCGTAGGCCTGGCTGCGCTGCTTCCGTCAGCTCGAGCGCCGCGCTGGTCATGCAGCGACCACCCGTGCCACGCGCGCTCCGTCTTCGGCGCTGGGCAACGCGCTGCCCGCGCATGAGCCGGCGGCAAACACATTGGCTGCGGCAAGGCCTTGCGCGTCCAGTCGCGGCAAGTAACCGCGCACCGTGTCGAAGTAAGACTCTGCACCCAGTTGTCCCAGCAACTCCAACGCAGGGGCGCCGGGGCCGTCCACCGCGATCGCGGAGACCACGATTTCTCGGCTCTTTTCGGCTTCCTCGTACAGCAGGCGGGTGACGGCGTGCTGCCCTTTGGCGCGCTGCACGCGGCTCGCCTCGAAGCGGAACACCCCCAGCTGTTTGCGCGCATCAGCGAATGCGCGTGCGAAACGGCCATCCCCCACTAGCGCCACCCGCTTACCGATGCTGATCCCGGCGCGCCACAACTTGAGCGCGGCGCGCGCCGAAAAAATTCCGGGCAAATCATTGTTCCCGAACGTGGGCACCGCGTCATGCGCACCGCTAGCCACGATCACGTGCTTGCAGCGCAAACCGGAGGCACGCTCCGCACCTTCCAAGACAGCCGTGACGCGGCCAGTGCCATCTTCTGGCTCGCGCGAGAGCAACACTGCCGTGGTGCCGTGTCGGAGCTCGGCGCCTGCATCGCGTGCGCGTTGTACGAGCTGCGTGGCGCGTGCAGGTTCCAGGGTTGCCAGCGAGCCTCCGAGCGTGAGCGCGTCATCGACGAGCAGCGCGCGCGGGCCGAGAATTGCCGCCGCAGCCAGCCCGGCTGCGCCGCCCCCGACGATCAATACTTCGACTTCTCTGTGCTCTGCTGGCACTACGGGCGACGCCTGGTCCGGGAGCTGCCCGAGCCCACTCATGCGCCTCGCGAAGGTGGTCAGCAAGCGTGACGTGCCTGCGCCTGCCAAAAGGCGATGATGATCGAAACCCTGCGGAAAGAGCAGATCCGTCGCTTCGTACAGATCCAGATCGCGGGAGCCGAGCACATTTTGCGTCTCGACTCGGTCGCCTTCGGCGGCCGGCACCAAGCACGTCATCACGTTCGGGACGCCATTCACACGCGCGGTGCAGCCGTCACACGCGCCGCGTAAGCAATACGGTCCGCGCGCTCTATGCAGCTTCGGGCTACGCGCCAAGAGTAGACGCCCCGCGGCAATCAGTCCGCCAGCCAAGAGCTCTCCGCGTTCCACGAGCACGCTTTCACCGTCGTGCGTGATCGTGACCGGATCACTGGGCGCTCTGAGTCTTTCGGGGTCGCTCACTGGATTTCCAAAGGGGCGCGGGTCCGGCCGTTGACGAAGCCGTGGGCCTGACGCCGGAAACACTATAAGCTTGCCCGACCGGGATGCGAAAATCAGTCGCAATTTACGGCGGTAGTTTCGACCCTCCGCACATCTCCCACGTGCTGGCGACCGTGTATGCGCTGAAGGTTGGCGGGTTCGAGCGCGTGCTCGTGGTGCCGGTGTTCGAGCACGCCTTTCAAAAGCAGCTCACCCCATTTCGGCATCGCGTGCAGATGTGCGAGCTATCCTTTGCGGGTATCGCCGGGGTGGAGGTATCCACGGTCGAGAGTCAGCTGCCGACCCCGAGCCTCACCTTGCACACCATCGAGCACCTGACACAGACCAACCCGGATTGGGATCTGCGGCTGCTGGTCGGTAGTGACGTGCTCGGTGATACCGCCAAGTGGCACGCCTTCGACCGCATCAGCGCGCTCGCTCCGCCTTACGTCGTGGGCCGTCCTGGCTACGAGCACCCGAGCGCGCAAGCTGCCTTGTTGCCGGATGTCTCATCTACCGGTATTCGCGAAGCGCTTGCCGCGCGCGATACGGCCGGCAGTAGCGCGCTGCTTTCGTCGTCGTTACCGCGCGTGGTGCTCGCGTACATCAATCAGCACGATTTGTACGGGCGCGCGCCGTGAGCGCTGCCTTCGCGCAAGAGCACTGTGTTAGGGCGTAATACCCATATTCCGCAAGCACTCCGCGGCCGCTAGGTAGCCCGCGCAGCCGATCACCGAGCCCGCGGGGTGAGTGCCCGCGCTGGCTGAGTACAAGCCGGCGATGGGCGTACGATGTGGCAACCGATCGGCGAAGCCGAAGCTGTTGTCGATGTGGTGAATGTGCCCATGGCTGATACCGAAGTGCTCTTCGATTTTTTTCGGATGTAAAATCTGCCAGTCAGTCACGAGCGCGCTCGTGCCGGGTGCAAACTGATCGGCGATTTCCAGCAGCTGCTTGGCGTAGCGCTCCGCCTCCGTATCCCAGCTTGCGCCTTCGAGCTCGTAGGGCACCCATTGCACGAAGAACGCCGAGCTGATGCGGCCGCTCGCGTCACTGAGCGAGGTGTCGACCGTGGAGTGCATGTACCATTCGATGCTCGGGAACTCAGCGAGCCGGCCCTGTTGCACCGCTCGGAAGCCGCGCGCAAGCTCTGCGAGCACGTCCGGACCTTGCGGTAGCAGGTGGATGGTCGGACCGAACTGCTTGCCTGGCTGCGCCAAACAGGGGAACGTTGGAGCGCGTTCCAGAGCCAAATTCAGCTTGAATGTGGAGCCGGGGCGACGCATTGCGGCCAGCCGCGTGTTGTAGGCCGAGGGTAAATTTTGCTCGCCGATGAGCTGCTGCATGCGAAACGGGTCGGCATTCACCAGCACCGCAGGCGCGCGCAGCTCCGTACCGTCTTCCAGCAAAATGCCCCGCGCAGTACCGCCTTCGAGCACAATCGAGCTCACCGGTTGGCCAACCACGATGCGGCCGCCGTGCAACGCCAACGCATCCGCGAGTACGCGCGACACCGTACCCATGCCGCCCTCCACAATCATCCAAGTGCCGTCGCTACCCGGCAAGCGGCACATATTGTGGACCAAAAAATTCATGCCGGTGCCCGGGCTGTCGTAGCCGCCGTACAAGCCGGAAAAGCCATCGGTGACCGCGTACATCGCTTTCACGAGATCGCTCTGGAACCCGAAGCGGTCCAAGTACTCGCCAATCGAGCCACGGCACAGCCGCACGAATACGTCCCGCAGTGCTGGGCGCACGAAGCGCTCGGCGGTCTCCTCGATGCTGTACGGCTGCATCAGCCAAGTCGGCGCGATGTCTTCACGCAGCGCGCTGAGCTCGGCTTGCAGGCGCTGATGCGCTTCGAAATCCGCGCGCGAGAAGAAGGCCACGAATTGGCGCTCGAGCTCCACCTGGTCCGAGCCGAAGAGCAAATAGCCCTCGCCTCGAGTGGGCAAGAAATAGTGTGGATCACGGCGCAGAACGGGGATCTGAACGCCGAGCTCGGCCAGCAGCTCGGGCGGCATCAGGCCGAGTAAGTATGCGCCCGTGGAGTGCGGTAGCTCAGGCGCGCGTGGGAACGGGTACTCAGTGCGCGTGGCTCCGCCGATTACCGGCGCGCGCTCCACGACCAACACCCGCAGCCCGGCTCGCGCCGCGCACAGCGCTGCCACCAGCCCATTGTGCCCGGCCCCGACCACCAATACGTCGAACGCTTGCCCACGAACGGAGCTGAGCGAAACGACGGCGGGGTGCGGGGAGGTCATGGTCAGCTCGAGCTGACGCCGACTTTACCACCGCCTGCAGCAAGCCCGCGCTGCTGCGGCGATTCCTGCGGGTTAAGTCCGCGGGCTCAGGGCAGTGCCGACCAGAACTTCCAGAAACCGGTAGTGGAGATCGGTACCATGTCCGAATGCCCCTTGCCGTGTGTGGGGCACCAGATCAGCGGGAAGCCGGGCTTGCAGCCTTGATATTGTACGCACGTCGACACGGTGGTGCTCTTGGTGTCCCATTCGTACGGCACGGTCTCGTCCGAGCAACCGTTCATGGCTTTGACGCGGTCACGCGCCTTCATGCCTTCGGCGATCACATTTTGGGTGTCCGTGTCGTCGTGGGCCATCATTGCGGGGATCGGCCCGGCGCACATGGGTACCATCGGCAAACCACCCGGGGCGTTGCCTTGCGCACGAATTACGCCAGCGCGCACACAGCCGAGCAAGTTGGTCAGCCACGACCCGCTGCTGTAGCCCTCCAAGAACAAGCGCGACTTATCCACGCACAGCGAGGTCTCGACCTGCTTCACGATCGCATCGAAGTACGGCACCTCGGTTTGATCGGTACTACCGGGGCCAGTCGCGAAGCAGCCGCCCATGAAGTTGTTGTCTTGGTTATCGGCAGCGCGTAGCGCGACGATGATGGCGTCCGAGCCGGTCACCGTTTCGATGTGAAACGGAATGCTGCCGTCGCAACCGTGGGCTTCGAAAATCAGCGGGTAGGCGTGCGTGGGTTTGTAGTCCTTGGGCAGCCGCACTTCGTACACACGCACGGCGCCCTTCTTCGTCTTCGCGACTTCAGGCACGTCCGTCCGGATGTACATTTCGGGAGTGAACGCGGTGGGCGCGGTTTTTCCGCAGCCGTCGCTGGGCGTCATGACGGAGCCACCGCTACCGGCACTGCCTGCGCTGCCACTGCTGCCACCGCCGCCACTGGTCCCCGCGCTCGCGCCGCCTGCGCCGGCGGAGGAACCGCCGCTACCTGCTGTGCTTGCCGTCCCGCCGCCACCGCTCGGTGCTCCCGCGCTACCTGCAGCCGCGGTAGACCCGCCGACGGCGCCTGCCGCTCCCGCCATAGCCGGCGGCGAGCCCGCTGAGCCCGCGCTCCCCGCGGTATTACCGCCCGCGCCAGGGTCCGAGGCCGAGCATGCGGCGAGTGCCGTTAGACAGGCGGTTGCAAATAGGTTCGAGGAGCGAGAACGCATACGCTTCGCCTTTCCTGTAACGACAGTGGAAATCGACAACGTGAGTGAAGTCGGAAGGATCGCTCTGTGTGTGGCGGGGCTCGTCCAGCACGATCAGAAAATCAGCTCACTCGGCGGCGACGGCTTGGATGGCTTCCAGCTCAGCGACCAGGAATGCCAGCGTACCGCGCACCAATCGGCCGTGTTCTTCGGCCTGATCGTAGAAATCCTGCTCCGAGATGCGCAGTACGATCGCGTCCGTTAGCGCGCGCGCCGCGTAGTTCGGGAGCGCGTTGCAGAACGAAGCCGGGCCACCGACCAAGTCACCTACAGTGTGTGTGATGCGGAAGCCGGTGGACTGCGAGAGCTCGATCAGGCCGGCGCCGACAACGTAAAAATATTGGCCGTCGTTGTTCACTTCGAACAACGAGTCGCCCGCATTCAGCGTCAATGGTTCTGCCACGGTGGCCAAGCTCGCCACCGCCTGCATGCCGACGCGCTGCAGGAACGTGGCCTGACGCAAGACCAGGATCTTGTCGTAGGTCTCGAAGTCCTTCGGCACTCGACCAGAGGGCGGCGTGCTGTAATGCGGCAGCTTGGGTGCTAGCTCGCGCCAGCGATCGTAAAGGCGTGTCGCGAAATTGCGCGTCGCGCCGCGCGCCACCTCGGCGTTGTCCTCGAGCATGTCGAACCAGTCAACCGTGCGAATGGCCAGCGCCTTGCTCGGTTCGAGCGCGCGGCAAGCGCGCGCGCGGGGCCGATCCAAAACGGCGTCAATCACCCCGACTACGGAAAACCCAGAAAATTCCAGGGACGGCTGGCCTTCGCTCTCGAGCGCGACGCGGCCCTCGGTCAAGAACAGGAAGCGATCCGGCGGGTCGCCTTGGGCGAAGGCGAGCTCTCCCGCGGCGAGCTCGACGTCCTCTAGCAGCTCGATGAAGCGCACGTGTGCGGCGAGCGGCATAGTCGGGAACAGCGAACGCAAAAGCAGCTCGCGCTTGACGCGCTGTGCATCGGTGACGGTCACGCGGGGCGCTCGACGAGCTGCGCCAGGCTCGGCACTTCACTGGCGCGCGGTTTGTTCAACGCAGGGATCGCATGGGCTGCGAGGTCACGCAGAATTTCATCCGAGTCGCGAGAGAGCTGCTCGAGGGTGTCTGCGGCACTCGCGAATACGCCGACCAACTCCGCCGCGCGCCGCGCGCGCTCCGGCGCGGGCAGCTCGTCAACGACCAACCTGAGCAGCGCCGCGACGTCATCTGCTTCGCGACCTAGACCGCGGAGCAGCGCATCCAAGAACTCGATGGCGCGGCCACGCTGCCGCCGGTCACTGCCCATGAGGGCCGAGAAAATCGTACGAATGTCGTCGCCGCGGTGCACGAGCTGCAGGAGGCGCGCGATGCGGTCGAAGGACTGTTGGATCTTGTCGTCCAACAGCTCCAGCACCAGCTTGACCGCCAAGCGCGGCTTCTCGCCAGTTTCCTGCTCGATCGCGGTGCGAGCCGAAAACAGCCGCAAATACTCCAGGGCGTTGCGCTTCAGCTCCTCCATGACCGGCTTCGCTTCGATCGCGAGGGAGGTCTCGCGCGCCAATTGCCCGAGCCCGCGCAGCGCCTTGTAACGAACCAAGCCTTCTTTGTCGCCGCTCATCAGGTTGAGTAGCAACGTCACCGCGGCCGGCGTGGCGAAGGCGGCGATGCTGCGCGGGATGTGAATGCGCTCGCTCCGCTCGGTGGCTTCGTTCAGGATTGCGCTGCGCAGCGCTTGGAACGCTGGCTCCCCGAGCCGCACCAAACCTCGCCGCGCGGAGAGCCGTTCTTCGGCGAAGCGCAAGCGGCTGAGCAGGAACGGAATGCTCGACTCATCACCCACCAATTCCAATGATTGGGTGACCGCGTTGAGCAGCGCGGGCAAGCGCGCCAGGCCCAGCAAAATGCGTGTCGCGTCCGAAGGCGGATGCGCAGCGAGCGTTTCGATGAACGCGAGCTTCAGCGTGTGCTCGTCGTCGTCGTCACGAAATAGCTCCCAACGCAGCGGGTCGCCCGGTAACGCTTTGCCTTGCAATTGGGCGAGGTACAGCGATGCGAAGGCGCGCAATGTGGGGTCGTCGTGACCAGCAATGCGCTCCAGCACCGGTGCGACGCCGGCCAGCGCGAAGGCGCGCAAGGCTGCTTGCCTGACGCGGGGGCTCGTGTGCTCCAGTAAGCGTTCAGCGAGCGGAAACCAATCCTTGCGCTCGGTGCCGGCGAACAATTCCAGCGCGCGGATCAGCACTTGCTCGTCGTTGTGATGCAAGATCAAGGCGGGAATGAGGCGCGCACGCTTGCGCTCGGCGAGCACGTTCATCGCGGCGATGACTTCGTTCGCCTCCGGTTTGGCCAGCGCTTCGACGAGCATCTCCAGGGAGGTCAGGTCCAGCTCGCCGAGCGTGAAGTCACGTTCGACGCTGCCGCGGCTGAGCGCGCTGCGGAAGCGCGCGATATACGGCGCTCGCAAGCCCATACCCACCATCAACCAAGCGAAGCACAGCACCGTCGCGCAGCCGGCCAGCAGCACTGGCGATGGCGTGTGCGATAGCGTGATCCCGAGCAAGGCGGCGCCCGCCAAGGCCTGCGTCGTGCGCGTGACGAGCAAATCCACCAGGCCGCGCCCGCGGGCCTGATTCTCTACGGGCGCCCACAGTAGCTCGGACGCCACTCGACCGAGCGAATTGCGCATCGCCGAGTCGGTGGCTTTCAGTGTCACGACCACGAAGAACGCTGCGCCCGACAAGGCCGAGAACGCACCGCCCGCGGTGAGCAAGATGGGTGCGGTCAGCGCCAAACCGAGCACACCCACCTGCTGCACGACGCTGCTCGTCACGGTGAGCTGTAGTAGCAGCGAGCCGATGTTCAGTACGAGTTGGTAGCGCGCAAAGAACGGACCGAGCTGGCTCGGCTGGAGCGTGCTCGCGACTTTGGCGCGGTACAGGTAATCAATCACGGTCGAGGCCGCGATGGACAGCGCCGCGATCGCCGCCAGGCGCCACAAAAACGGATCGCGCCCCAGCTTGGTCAGCTCGGGCGCGAGCTTCGTGCGCGCGCGCTCGGCGCTCACGATTTCGTCGATGGGCACTTTGCTGGCCAACCACGCCGCGGAAAAGTACGCGAGCGTGGCCACTGACAGCAGCGAACGCACGGGCGTGACCTCGAGCAACGCGGGGGCGACCGCCGCTCCGGCAATCGCGCCGAGCACACCGCCTGAGGCGAGCGGCCCGAACAAGCGGCGACTTTGCGCTGCGGAGAACAGCGACCCGACCAGCTGCCAGAACTGGCCAATCAACAAGGTCGCAGAAAGTGTTCCAAACACATACAGCGCAAATACGACTGCAGCGGATGGAACGCGGGTGCGAAACCAAACGGTCACGAAGGCCACGAGCAACAGCGAGACCACCAGCGCGTTCCGCGCCCCCGCTCTGCGCGTCAGTCGCACGTTCAGCGGCGTGATCAAAAGCATGCCGACTGCGACGCTGACGTACACCAGCGTCAGCATTTTCGCGGGCAGCTTGGCCAGAAACAGCGCATCACGCGCGGTTTCGAGCAACGTGTGCCCTGCGATCGTGAGCAGCAACACGAAGAACACGCGTAGGAACAAAGCGACCTCGCCGTCTCGGATGTCGATCAGGCGGCTTCGAGCCAACGCACTCACGCGCCCCACTCTGGCAAATATAGAGGAAGGACGCGACACACCCTTGCCGAGCTCGAGGCCGGAGGCTAAATTCAAGTCCGTGTTGGCCTGCAACCAGCGGAACCTCGGTACACGCGCAAGCTCCCAAGCGCTACGGGGCGGGGTGCTCATGGCAGGCGTGGCCCTGGCAGGGTTTTTCCTGGCTGCCCAGTTTGGGCTGGTGCGGCAGGTAGGGTGGCTCGTGGCGGTGCCATTGGCGTTAGCTAGCTACATGGTGATCTCAGGTGCGTTTGGCATCTGCATCGTCCACGGCTTGAAGGGCGACAGGCGAGCGGATCACGGACGTGAGGCGGTTTTGGACGCGAAGAATCGCGCACAAATGCGTAATCGCGCGCTGATCGCGGTGAGCGCCAGCATTGCCATTGGTTGCGGCTTCGCCGCCGCCTTCGTTTCCGCTCACGGTTGAGCGGCTGATTTCCGCGCGGGTTTTCCGCAAATTGCGCGTTGTGTAACGCGCGCGATGATCGAGCCTTGTCCGGGTCCCCGGCCGCGGTAAGGTTCGGCCATGGGCGGAATGGACCTTCGGACGCGCACTTCGCTTTTCTGCGGGGTGCTCGCGTTGGCCATTGCCGTGTCCGTTTTGCTGAAGGGCAAGCCACGCTTGCCGCAGCTCTTCTTCACCGGCTTGGCTGGGGATATCGGGCTTTGGTACCTGGCTCAGTGGCTGTACCACGTGGGTCGCAGCGATCTGTGGGCGCGCTGGACTGCCGTGCTCGCCGTGTTGCTGCCGCAGTTCGCCGTGCACTTGTTCGAGTCGATCGTGCCGGAGCCAGGCCGGCCCTCGCCGTTGAAGCGCGTCGCCGGTATCTTGATGGTGCCGATGCTCGGCTTGGTGCTGACCGAGCACCGGCACGGCCTCGTGCGTGGCGCGGTGTTCCTGTACGTGTTCGGTTTGATTGCGGCCGCGCTGTGGACGCTCGTGATGCGCGGCGAACGCAGCGGTTCGCGCGCCGTGCAACGCCGCGTGCGCTTTCTGGTGTTCATTGGCGCGCTCGCGACCATCTTGAGTCTGGCTGACTTCTTGTGGTTCATCGGTGCGCCCCTGCCGCCGGTCAGCGCGGTGCTGAGTATCGTGTTCCTGTTCGTGCTGTCGGAGTCGCTCACGCGCGAGCGGCT
>FSWQ01001766.1_pt1 | contig 10993 bp, 8 predicted proteins | sample 1637691 | NCBI WGS metagenome assembly FSWQ01 (sample SAMEA3914814, study PRJEB12502) | metagenome | biome: forest; material: soil | place: USA | collected 2011-09-16 | depth 0.1 m | reverse complement strand
TGGCTCTGCTGATCATTCCGGCGCTGTTCTACGCCGCGTCGAAAATCCCCATTCGCTACTCGCTAATGGCGATGATGTTCTTCGCGTACATCTTGCCCAACCCGCAAGAGGGCGTGCCGACGGACAAATGGGACATGCCCTTGCTACAGCTGGGCAAGGTCTTGCTGGATCACATCAATACGGTCGACCGTACCTTCGGGCCGCTTTCCGTGTGCTCGTTCTCCGGGTTGGATCTGGGCTTCGCGTCGTTGGGGCTGATCGCGTACATGCGAAAGAGCAGCGGGTCGAAGCTCGACAGCGCGGGGCGCTTGAGCACGCCGATTCCGCTCGTGAAGATGGCTCAGCTGTCCCTCGCCAGCATGATCTTCGTGTGGCTGATGGGGCTGGCCACCGGCGGGGAGTTCGCCATGTCTTTGTGGCAACTGAACGCAGTGATGTACGTGCCGATCGTCTTTCTGCTGTGTCACGTGGGCCTGCGCGGTCCGAGTGACTTCCGCGCCCTGGCCAAGGTGCTTCTGGGCGCCGCCGCGTACAAGTCCGCATTGGCCGTATTCGTGGCCATCAACATTCGCGGCCCCATGGACCCACTCACTGGCAGCGACCGCTTGCCCTACGCCACGGCGCACGCCGATTCGATCTTGTTCGCTGATGCTTGTCTGCTCTTGATCGCGCTGCTGCTCGAGCGCCGAAAAATCAAGCTCATGGCTGCTTTGCTGTTGCCGGTATTCATGGCTGGAATGATTGCCAACAACCGGCGCCTGGTTTGGGTGCAGATCATTCTGGCGCTCGTGACCGTATTCTTGGTCTCCCGAGACAACCCGACGAAGCGCTTCATCAAGCGCAGCCTATTGTTTGGCGCGCCGATCGCCGCCATTTACATCGCGGCGGGTTGGAACTCCGGCGGCGGCGGCACGTTCAAGCCCGTCAGAATGCTGCGCTCCGTCGTGGACGCCAAGAGCGACGGTTCGAGCTATTGGCGCGAGCTCGAGAACTACAATCTGATCACCACGATGCGTCACAATTTGGTCTTCGGGACGGGGCTCGGGCACCCGTACGAACAAGCCGTGGACATGCCTGCGGTCGACTACACGCTGGAGCGATACGTTCCGCACAACAGTATTCTCGGGCTGTGGGCGTACTACGGTTACGTCGGCTATGCCGGGCTCACCTTGCTTTGGGCCGGCGGTGTGTACTTTGCGATGCGCGCGTACCACGGCGCAAAAACCGGAGAGGAGCGCGCAGGAGCGCTGATTTGCTTTGGAGCCGTGGTGGTTTGGTTCATGCAATGCTGGGGCGATCTCGGACTCGGGGTTTGGGTCGGGATTTTCACGGTCGCGCCATCTCTGGCCATGGCCGGCAAGCTGGCCGTCGCGACCGGTGAATGGACGCCCAAGGGCAGCGCAAAGCGTGCTCAGCCTCAGGTGGCCGCGGGCCCGCGCGCCCGACCTTCGCTTTGAGCTGCGCTCAGCGCGTGGCGTTGAAGTCGAGAACGGTCACCGAGTAAGGCGGCAGTGACACGACCAGCCCGCCGTCGGCGGACGTCAGTGACGAGTTTGCGACGAGGCCGGTGCTGCTTGCTGAAAGCGTGAAAGCGCGCAAGTTGCCCGGCGTGCCGCAGCCACCAAGCGCGATGTGCGCGTTGACGGCGAACAGCGCATCGCGATTGACGGCGATCGCCACGAAATGATCTTGTCCTTCGTTCCTCGAAGCGAAAAGCGATACCTTCTCGGACTCGCGCGTGGGTACTGACAGATCCAAGAAGTGACCGCCCGCACCGTCGAAGTTGCGGAACGCGCGGAACGCCCAGAATGTGCTCGTGCCCTTCTTGGGGCCGCCCCAATAGTAGGCTGAGTCCAAGCCTTGTTGGCCAAACCGACCGAGTGCCTCGGCGGTCGCCAGCCCGCCGCTGATGTGGTTGTCCGCGCCAAAGCTCCATTCGCCAATCGAGACCTCGAGGCCCGGATAGTTCGCGGCAACCCACTCTTTCATGCGTGGGATCAGCCGAATCGGCTCGCTGATCCAGGATTCGTCCACGTACGAGGCGTCCCACAGCGCGCGCGTCGAGCGCAGCCGAAGCTCCGCGCCTTCGTCGTCCGTACGCGCGTGACCCCCGTAGATGTTGTCGGCGGCGGGGTAGAAGTGCACGTCGAGTATGTCGAGCAAGCGCGTGCCGTGCTCCTTCTCGTACTTGGCGAGCTGCTTCAAGTACCAGGGGATCAGTGGCTCGTCCCCGTGCGCCCGGCGATCGGAGCGCACGAACTTGCCATCGACGCGGTCCTTTCCCGAGTAGAAATAACCGAGCCAACCCCACTCCGCCGGCCCCGCAATCTTGAGCTCCGGATCCGCCCCGCGAATCGCCGAAGCGTAGCGGATGGTGCGGTCCAATAGCTCATTGTAGGTGAGCGGGTCAGGGTGCACGTCGCGATGGGTTTGATCCCAAATCGAAGGCTCGTTATCCAGGATGTAGTGGTCCACCGTGCGCACCCCGCGCGCCGCGTCCTTTTCGCGAATGGCGCGCACCCAGCCGGCGATCTTTTCGGGAGGTGCCTCGATGCTCGTTTCGGAGGGTGGGCCGGGCGGAATGAGCTTGCCGTTCGCGTCGACGCCATTGCCGGCTCCGGCGCGGTACGGGTCCGTCTTTTGCTGCTTGCTGAACTTGGCGCTGGGAAACCCGACTGAGGTCGTGTCTTTGGCGACCCAACCGATCATCGGCACGGTGAGCGCGGCACGGGATTGATGGCTCACGCCCTCGGCGAGCCAAGCTTGAAGGTCGACTCCCTTTTGATTCTCGAAGAACCAATCATTGGCCGAGTTCCACGCAGAGAGCTCCCAATTGTAACGACTGATCGGGTTGCCGCCCATGCGCCGGCTAGTTCCGCCGCTTTCCCAATCACCGTCTGCTGAGCCGTAGATCAGCGGACTGATCGCGTGAGCTGGCGCCGCGCACTGAATGGCGAGCTGGGTCTCGCGCTTCGGCGCGGAGGCTTCCGCGGAGTGCGCTGCATCATTTCGGATGAGCAACACCTTGTCGATCAAAACGGCTTCCGGACCCACTGGCGCGCCTGCACTGATGACGACGCGATCGAACGGGGCATTCGTCGGGTCGAGCTCACGCCACGGAATCAACACTTCCAGGAACCCGTCCGCGAGTTGCGCGAGGTGCCGCTTTTCCACGTTGACGACTGGGTAGGTCGTGGCGTCACCGGAAGCGAAGCGCAGACTGACCGCCAGGAAGTAGGGCCAGCTCGTGGGAGCCTTGTACCGAAAAGAGAAGCCCGAGAATTGGGGCTGAACCGTACCGTGTTGCAGAATCAGCCCGCCATATCCCGAAAATACGATCTTGGCGGGGCCCGGCTTCGATAGATCGTGCGGGCCCCAGCCCCAATCCTGCCAACCGGACTGCAACTTGGCATCGTAGATCGTTTGGGCCGCGTCACTCGTGTCGAGTGGCTTGGCAACACGCATCACCTGTGAGGCTGCGATGATCTGCGGGTCATGCCGATGCCGCAGCACTTTGCGCACCACCACGGCGCCGCCGGCCGCAGCCACCAGCCCGAGCACGGCGACCGCAACGAACCTCTTCCTCACGGCAATCCCCACTTCGTGTGTCGCACCCTGAAACGAATACGAGTCACGAACGCGCCATACGCGCCGCGTGTCCTGCGTGCACGGCCGCGGTGATTACCTCGACGAAGACGTTCAAGCCCGCCTTTTCTTCCATGAATTTGCGCGCTGCCGCCCCCAACTTCGCGGCTTCGTCTGGGTTTGCCAGCATGCGGCGGATGGCTTGTCGCAGCGCAACTGGGTCGCCCGGTGGCACGTACACGCCGGTTACGCCGTCCACGATGGTGTCTGTCTGGCCGCGTGTGCGCGTGGCGATCACGCATTTTCCCATCGCCATCATTTCCAAAATGGTGGCGATGCCGGTTTGATACTCGTTCTGCAGAATCGGCACCACGGCGATGGCCGACCGCGCATACAGCTCCCTCAGCTCGAAGCGATTGAGGCGACCCCAAGTCACATTGGCAGGCAGCTCACCGCGCGGCTCGAGTGTGTGGTCAATCCAAGGACTGCCGGCGGCGATTTGCACGCGAACCGGCTCGCCTCGAACGGCATCCACCAAGCAATCGTAGTCACGTAGCAGTTGGCCTGCGGCACACGCCAAATCCGCCTCGAGGGGGCGTCCGTCGGGTTTGAAGAACTGCTCGTCCGCGTGGTAATAAATACGCTGCACTTTGCTTTCGGGCAGCCCAAGCCGGTCGATCGCGTAGCGCTCTTCGGAGGTCGAGTACACGAGTACACGGTCGAGCTGAGTGCCGACCCGGCCCACGTCGAAAAAGAGTCGCTTTTTTCGCGGATACAGAGTGTGCGCAATCATCGTGTGGGAGAGCTTCGACGCGCTCAATTTCATCAGCGCGGCCAGCGGCAAGCCAATGTCTTCACCGGTCGTGAAGAAGGCGTCGTAGTTCGCGCGCTGCGCAAACCCCAGGGCCGCCACAGCTGCAGATAGGCCCGCCGCACGACGCGCGAGCTTCACGGAAGCGAGCGCGGAGCGTTCCACATCGCCGAAATCGATGACGTCAGCGTTCAGCGTTCTTGCGAGCTCGAATACGTCCAGCCGCGGCTCGCGACCATCAGCGATGTTTTTCCGGAGCTGATCATCGAAGCGACCTGCGGCAAGTATCAAGCAACGCATAGCGCGACATTCTTAGACGTACCCGGAATGCCCCGCAATGGGCCCCGAGCGCCGGCTGGCAATCTGCAATGTTTCGGGTGCAAAGCTAGGAATGGCGCGAGCTCGGCGCGGCCATCGCGCAGCCTTCAGGCCGCGTCACTCGACTTGACCGCAGGCACGGCGGTCCATTCCGCGACCGAGTCGTTCGGCGCTGCGACTTGCAGGTACGCGAGGCGCTTCGTTTCGCGTCGCCCGATGGTCACCGTGTCGAGCACCAGACCGCAAACCAAGCTGAGGAACGCCAGCAGCATGATGGATGCCGACAAGATGGCGGTCGGAAAGCGCGGCACCAAGCCGGTCGCCAAGAACGTCATCACGATGGGTACCGACAGACCAATGGACAGCAGTGCCAAAACCAACGCCGCTAGGCCGAAGAAGGCCATCGGGCGCTCGTTCTTGAAGAGCGTGATCATCACGCGCAGGATGCGAAAGCCGTCACGGTAGGTGCTGAGCTTGCTCACCGAGCCTACGGGCCGTGCGAAGTACTTCGTTTCCACTTCGGCGATGGGCAGATTCAGAGTGAGCGCGTGAACGGTGAGCTCGGTCTCGGTTTCGAAACCCGCGGACAGGGCAGGGAAGGACTTCACGAAGCGCCTGGAAAACGTGCGATAGCCCGACAAGATATCGGTGAAGCGTTGTCCAAACAGCTGCGCGAGGAAGCCAGTGAGCATCTTGTTGCCGAGCACGTGGCCCGCCCGATAGGCCTCCGTTTGAGTCTGCACGCGCCGCCCGACCACCATGTCCAAGTTTTGCTCGATGAGCAGCTTGATCATCGCGTTTGCCGAGGCAGGGTCGTACGTCGCATCACCATCGATCATGATGTACACGTCCGCGTCGATATCGGAGAACATGCGCCGAACGACGTTGCCCTTGCCTTGCAGCGGTTCGCTTCGAACGATGGCGCCCGCTTCGGTCGCAACCTGCATCGTGCGGTCCTTGGAGTTGTTGTCGTAGACGTAGATCCCGGCACTGGGCAGCGCGGCGCGAAAGCCCCTCACCGTATCGCCGATCGCGACTTCTTCGTTGTAACAGGGGACTAGGACTGCGATGCGTGCGGTCGGCTTGCTCACGATTGCTCTCCGAGGCTCGGCGCCAAAATGCAGGCGCCGGGCGCGACGATAACTCAGGCCCTGCCCTACCGCAGCCCGCCTTTCTCCTGGCGTAGGCTGCGAAGCCCCGGCCGTTGGGCCTTAGACGTCACCGCCTGGTCGTGGCGCGGAAACAGCGCGGCAATTCTTGCCGCAGTCGCGACCCGCGTACTCCCGCGCCGGATCGGGACCGGGATCGTTGCGGTTGCGTTCGGCGACACTCCAACGCCAGCGTGAGGCAGCAGGTTGTACACGCAACAGCTCGCAGTCGCTGCGTTTCGGGGCGCACCGGGCCGGCTGGACGCACGCGCGGTGGCGTGTGACTGTGGCAGCATTATGGAGCCTGTGCAGAGCGAGCGCGGCAACGCACTTGGACGCCTCGTCGCCAAGAATACGTTCTACCTCACGGCCTCGCAGGCGCTCACCGTCCCGATCGCGATTGTGGTCAATGCCGCATGTGCTCGTTTCCTCGGCGCCTCGGCGTTCGGGTTCGTGTACCTCGCTGCCACGTTGAGCGGGTTCGGCTTCCTGGCCGTCAATTGGGGCCACGAAAGCGCAGTACCGGAGTTGATTGCGCGTGATCGTCCGCGCGCCGGCGTGCTGCTCGGGACCAGCGTGCTGTGGCGTCTTTCGTCCGCGTTGGTCGTATACGCGGTGCTCGCCTTCGGTTGTTACCTCATGCACTACGAAGCCGAAATGCAGTGGGCGCTCGCGCTCACCTTCGTTCTTACCGGCTTCGCCTCGTTGATTGGCGCCTGTAAAGACACGATTCGTGGCTTCGAGCGGACCGACATTCCCGCCTACATTCACGTGGGGCAGCAATTTCTAACCGCCGCTTTCATCGTGCCAGCGCTGTTTTTGGGCGGCCGCCTGCGAACGGTGCTGTGGGTGCCGATTCCCGTCAATGCAGTGATCTTATATCTAGCCTGGCGGTCGCTGCGCTCGGTTGGGGTTGGGCCGCTTTCGTTCGACCGGCAAGAGCTGAAAAAGCTGATGGTGCAGGGCACCCCGTTCGTGTTCTTGGGTTTGGCGACGGCGCTTCAGCCCAACATCGACGCCGTGTTTCTGTCCAAGCTCGCCCCACCCGAGGTCATGGGTTGGTTCGCCGTGTCGCGACGGCTGATCGGCGTCCTGCTGTTTCCTGCCTCCGCTCTCGTCGGTGCGCTTTACCCCACGCTTTGTCGACTGATCGCCGAGGACCGCGACGCTTTCAATCGCGTATGTCGTGGCTCGTTCTCGAGTGTCGCTTTGCTCGCCGTGCCGATTGCGTTGGGTTGCATGCTGTACCCAGAGGTCGGCGTGGCGATGTTCAGCCGTAAGTCTTTCGTGGCCGCGGAGGACAACCTGCGCGTGCTGTCCGTGTTTCTGTTTCTGCTCTACTTCAGCATGCCGCTCATGACGGCGGTGCTTGCAGCCGGCAAGAAGCGAGCAAGCAGCATCGTGCAAGCTTTGTGCGTGCTGGTCAGCGTGGTGTTGGACCCGATCCTGGTGCCTTATTTTCAGCGCCGCTCGGGCAACGGCGGCATCGGCTTGTGCGTCGCTGCGGTGTTGAGTGAGGCGCTGGTGGTTGCCTGCGGGATCGCGCTCACGCCCCGCGGCGTGTTCGATCGTCGTCTAATCAAGTCGCTGCTGCTCGCGCTCGTCTCGGGCGGGGTGATGGCGCTCGTTGCTCGCTCGCTGCGACCGTTCGTGTCTCCCTTCGTGAGCGCGCCGCTCGCCGCCCTAGCCTACGGCTTGGCCTTGTGGGCCACCGGTGGGGTCGAGAAAGAGCAGGTCGACCGGATCAAGGGCTTCGTGGGCAGGAAGTTGTCGCGCGCCCGCTGAGCGCGGCTCCGCTCATTCGGCGACGAGCACATCACCCGTGCGTAGCGGGAATTCCGCGGCTCGCCCGTCATTGTGCAAAATCGCTTGGTATTCGAAGCGAATACGCTGGAACGTCGGGAACTGACGCAGCACGAAGATGCGTGATTTGTCCGCGTAGTTGCTGGGCCCGCCGGCTTGCGCGACTGCGTCAATCAGGCGCGCGGGAGGGTCAAGGGTGATCGTTCCGGCTTTGCCGAACTCGCCCACTGCGGCCACCGAGATGGGCTGCGACGTCTCCACGTTCACGGTCACGTGCGGCGTGACCACGAACTCCTTCAACTTCGCTTCGATCTCTTTGCTGAAGTCCGCCGGACGCTTGCCTGCTGCGATGACTTCGCCAGCTAGCGGCAAGGCGATCTTGCCGTCGCGGCGGATCTTGAACACACCCGATAAATTCTCCTGCTCGTAAACGCGAATCGTGACGCTGTCGCCGACTCCAATCACGTATTCACCCGGCCCAGCACCCCACTCCGCCGGCGGCACGTCGTAAAACCACACGAACTGTCCGACGCTCGCGCAGCCGCTCGAAGCAAGGCCGAGCCCTGCGAGCAGTGCCAACCGAGCAATGAGCTGCGAGGAATTCTTGAAGGAAGGCACGTTGCGGCGATGGTAGCCCGGCACTCGCCCTACCTTCAAGCCACCGGCACGCGAAAAAAAGGCGCTGCTCGCGGATTCCCGCGCTGTTTCGTGCTGACCGCGGTTGGGTGTCCATTCCAGCCTCGAAGGACGCTCGTGAGCGAAAGCTCCCCATCCCATCAATGCAACAAGCGTCCACCGGCTCGGCCACTTGCATGCGCTGCGCGGGTCCTTTACAGACCGAACTGTGAAAGTCGCCTTGGATGTGCTGCTCCTGCTCGCCAGCGTGCCGGTGCTACTCGGTACGGGCTACTTGTTCTGGGCGACGCTGCTCTCGGCCCGGCCGACGCCGCCGAGCTCTGGGGGCGCGCCGCGTCGCTTTCGCTTCATCGTGCCGGCACACAACGAAAGCGCGGGCATCGGCTCGACCGTGCAAAGCCTGCTGGCCATCGATTACCCGCGGGAAGCGTTCGACGTGCTCGTGGTCGCCGACAATTGCGTGGATGACACGGCCGAACGCGCGCGCCAAGCCGGCGCAGTCGTGCTCGAGCGCCAAGACAAGGAGCTGCGCGGTAAGGGCTACGCGCTTCACTACGCGTTCGAGCAATTGCCGCCAGAGGTGGACGCAGTGGCGGTCGTGGACGCCGATACGCTGGTCTCGCCCAACATTTTGCATGCGTTTTCGGCACGCCGTGACCTCGGCGCACACGCGGTTCAGGCGGACTACGCCGTGCGCAACCCTGACGCCGGCTGGCGCACGCGCATGATCGCGATCGCCTTTGGCGCGTTTCACATCGTACGTTCGCGCGCGCGTGAGCGCTCTCAGCTGTCTTGCGGTCTACGCGGCAACGGCATGTGCTTCAGCGCGGAGATTTTGAAGCAAGTGCCGCACAACGCCTACTCAATCGTAGAAGACGTGGAGTACGGCATTCGCTTGGGCGAAGCCGGCCAGCGCGTGTTTTACGCAGACGAAGCTCACGTGTACGGGGAAATGGTCTCCACCGCGAGCGCCGCGAGCTCGCAGCGCCGGCGTTGGGAAGATGGCAGGAAGCAGCTCATTTCGCAGCACGCTGGGCGTTTGCTGCGCGCCGGGCTGGCTGGCAATCGCGTGCTGTTCGCCCTCGCGTGTGATCTGTTGATCCCGCCGCTTTCTCGGCTGGCCGTGGCCTCGGTCTTCGGCTTGATCGTGACGGAAGTGCTCGCGGTCGTGCTGCACTCGTTCCTGTTCAGCACGCTGAGCTTCGCGTTCTGCGTGTGGGCCGTTGTGCTGTACGTGCTGCGCGGCTGGATGGTATCCGGCACCGGCATGCGTGGCTTGTTGGATCTCGGCCTCGCCCCGGTTTACGTGCTCTGGAAAGCCGGGCTGCGCTTGCGCGGCTCCAAAACCTCGTCGTCTACCTGGGTGCGCACGAAACGCGAAGACTCCGCCGGCCCGCCCTGAAGCAAGCCGGCGCCGCGTTCACAACTTCGGGTTGAGCGGGTCGTACTCACTGCCCGCTTTGGCTTTACCCTTCTTGGGCGCCGGTGGGCTCGACATCATCGAAGCGCTGATCGCGGCATTCAGGCGTTCGCGCGGCGTCATGTCAGCCTCGTTCTTGGGCGGCGCCGCCTTCTCCACCGGCGCTGCCTTGGCGACCGCCGCTGCCTTGGCCACGGGCTCCGCTTTCGCGACCGCGGCTTTGAACACCGGCGCGGGCGTTGCTGCTTGGGTTTGGGGTTTGGGCTGGGCGGCAGGTTTCGCTACTGCGGAAGGCGCATCCGGGCTGGTTGCGACGACCGCGGGCTTCGCGCCCGCCGCTGTTTCCTGCTTCAAAGACTCGAGTGACACGACGGGTGGCGCGCTGCCCGTGTTTGCGGGCGCGGCACTCGACTCGTGAGTCGGTACTGCCGCAGCGCTCGGCTCATTCGTGGTGGTCGGCGCGGCGAGCGCGGCGGACAAGCTGCTGACCGTGATGCGATCCGTGGCGCTGCCGCTGTGCTCGAGCGAAGCCAATGTACCGAACGAGGGACCGCCGAGCGACTCTTGCAAGCGCGCGTACAGCCCGTCTTGGTGCACTGAATGCGCGGCATCACGCACCACGTCGTTCCGGTACAGCGTGACGCTCACGCCCGCGAGCAACGCCACGCCGACCAAGAACCGCCCAAACCCGCCTCCGCCGGTCGCGGCTGGCCGCGGCGCTTGGCTCACCACCAACGGTCGCACACTCGTGATCTGCGGCACGACCGGCGCGACGAACGCGTTCTGCGTCTGCGCGAAGGCGAGCGGCTCCGCGTACACGGGCACGGCTGCAACCGGAGCGCGGCTCGGTGGCCTCGGAGGCGGCGGCGCAGAGCGCGGCGAAGGAGGCCTAGGATGCGTGCGTCTCGGCTCCGGCTCCGGCGCATCTTCTTCAATGCCGGCGATCACGCGCAGTGGCAGCCACTCGGTCATGCCGTCTTGCCAAACTTTGGTTTCGGCATCCACGATCGAGAGCCGGAACAGGTCGTCCAGCTGTTCGAGCGAGACGATTTTCACTTCGTCCGGCGCGATCGCGACGTGCCACTTGTCCGCGTTTTGCGTAGGCGGCGCGTTGCTCGCCGACCAATCGTCCCAGCTGACCGCTTCGACCCTCATGCGTCGCAGTTTAGCAGCCCCGCTTCCAAGCCGCGACACATCGCTGCCACGCTTGATGAGCAGTTTTGCACATGTCCTGAATTTTTGAACTAAGGAGCGCTCGCAAGGGGTTCAGTG
>FSWQ01004841.1_pt1 | contig 10999 bp, 8 predicted proteins | sample 1637691 | NCBI WGS metagenome assembly FSWQ01 (sample SAMEA3914814, study PRJEB12502) | metagenome | biome: forest; material: soil | place: USA | collected 2011-09-16 | depth 0.1 m | reverse complement strand
GGGTACTTGCGACACACGCGCGCAACCGCTATGCGTCGCCCCGTGGTTGCCTCGCACAAGCCGAGTGACTCTACGCAATACGCGAACAGCGAAGGGTAGCCGAGCTCGAGGTGCAGTTGTCGCTGATCCAGCTCAGCCAGGTGTTCGACGAACTCGGCCGTGATCTCGTTGCTCTTGCGCACGATGGTGGAGAGTGCGGCCAAGAGCTCGCCGTCCTTCAACGCCCGCGGTAGTGGATGCCCAGTGCTCATGTAGTTTGTGTACCACGCACCTTTTAGAGGTCACTCAAGCTGAAGATAGGCGTTTTCGAGCCGGAAATACGTTTCACTTCGATTGAGCGCTAGCGCGCGCGTTGACGCCAAAGCTACGTGCCTCGTCGCGCGGTCTTTCATGTGCTTCGCAATACGCCGACCGAACGATGAGATTTTTCCGTCAAGCACAATCGAACGAGCGCGCGAAAAAATCGACGGGTGAGAGAGCGATGCGAGGGCGAGGAGAATCGCAAATAGGATCGCGAACACACTGAACCGGGCGAAATCCCGCCCCCAGTGAGGGCGCATCGCGTCGTAGACGGACGCGTCGTTCGACCACGCTGCTGCGGGGGCGTGAGCGCTACTGGTGGCGGTGTCGGCAGCGCGTAGCTCGTGATTGAGTGGAGGGCGCGTACGTGGCGCGGCGCGGTGGACGTCGGTCAGAGCGGTGCGCCCTCCACTCAATCGCTCGCGCTTTTCCTGATGCGGTTTGTTAGGGTTTGTCGTGCGTGTCCTGTGGGAGATAACAGTGGGTGCTGTCGCTTCGCGAGGCGGGTGCGGAGTTTGCGAGGACTTGGGCTGTGCGGCGGAGCGCTCTGCCTGGAATGTCTCGCAAAGCGGTCACTCTCAACGTTGAGAGTGACCTATCTGCCGCGCTTCGCGCGCGCCCTCAGGCATTGGCACTCCGCGGCGGCCGGAGGCTGACGCTTGGGGGGCCGGGCGCGCGGAGCGCTTCGCGCGAGCACGCCCGTCGTGTTGTGTCGTCACGACGCGGGGGCAACCCCTGCTGTTTCGAGTGCTGAGCAAGCTAGCGTCGAGTGGTCAACGTAGCGCTCACGCGGCTTGCGGCCATCTTGACCGTGCTGGACGTGGGGCGCATAGTCCGGGCTCGGAAATGCGCACGAAGACGCTTCTAGTTGCGCTGCCGGTGCTGATTTTGGCGGTCTTGGCGCAGTCGGCGTTTTGGGTGCCGACCTATGAGAGTCAGGCGAAGGGTAACCCGGGGCGCGCGAAGACATTTTTGCGCGCGTCGATTGGCGATGCCAAGTTGCTCAATCCGATTTTGCAGTCGGAAATTGCCGCGCAAGACGTGATGTTCAACAACGTCACGGAGGCGTTGGTGTACGCGGACGAGAACGGTAAGTTGATGCCCAAGCTCGCGGAGCGCTGGGACGTTGCTGAAGAGGCGTACCTTGCCGTGCTTGCTGATCGCAAACTGCCGGACGGCACACCCGTTACAGCGCAGAGCCTGTTGGCTGCGCTGCAAGCCGCGTGGCACGGCGCCAAGCTCGGCAGCATAGAAGCGAGCATTCAAGGCCTAGAGCTCGTGCCCGCGGAAACGCGCACGCTGTCCGAAACGGTGCTGATCGAGAACGCAAAGGGTAAGAAAGACCCGGTCACCGTGGACATGACCGTGCCCGTGCCCGAACGTGTGAAGTTGCGCCTTTCCAAGGTGGAACCGCAGTTGTTCAAGCGGCTGGAAGCCGTGTTGGGTGCTGATTACTTTCAGCGTTATCCGTTCGCGAGCCAGTTCAAGCTCGCGAAGCCGGAGCTGCTGAGTCACATTCAGGGTCAATTCCCGGACCTGCTCGCCGTCGGCGAGCACAACCCCGTCATCACGTTTTACGTGCGCCCGGGCGTGCACTGGTCAGACGGCGTGCCCATGAACGCCGCGGACGTGAAGTTTACGTACGAAGCGCTCATCGACCCCAAGAACGTTTCTCCGCGCGCCACTTCATACGAAGCCATCAAGTCGGTCGAAATCGTGAACGACCTGACCGTGCGCATGACGTACAAGCGCCTGTATGCGCCGGCGATCTTGGATTGGTGCCTGGAGATCATTCCCAAGCACTTGCTGGACGCCGCTGGTCTCGCGCACGAGATGCGGGTGCGTGGCATCTCCGCTGAGGCGCGTAAGAAATTCTCGCTCCGTACTTCCAACTACAATCGCGAGCCCATTGGCACGGGCCCTTATCGCCTGGTCGAATGGCGACCGGATCAGTTCATTCGCCTGCAACGAAATGACCAATATTGGGGCAGAAAAGGCGAGTTCGACGAGATCTACTTCCGCGTCATTCCGGATTACCTGACCATGGAGCTGGAGTTCCAAGCCGGCGCGTTGGATCGCTATTGGGCGTTGCCGCACCAAGCGGCGCGTTACCGTGCAGACCCCAACTATCAGGTGATCTCCAGCGCAGAGGGCTACTACATGTACATTGCGTACAACCTGCGCCGCTGGCAATTCCAAGACGTGCGCGTGCGCCGCGCACTCAGCATGGCGATCGACGTGGACTCGATCATCAAATACGTATTGTACGGTGAAGGCAAACGTTCCACCGGCCCGTTCTTCACCAGCACGCCCTTCAACGACGCGACCGTGAAGCCGCTGCCGTTCGACCTTGCCGGCGCCGCCGCGTTGCTCGCGGAAGCTGGCTACAAGAAGAACGCTGCTGGCCTGTTGGAGAAAGACGGCAAGGTGCTGCAGTTCACGCTCGTCACCAACAACGCCAACCCGCAACGCAAAGCCATCATGACCGTGGCCCAAGACGCATGGCGCAAACTAGGCGTTGATTGCAAAACCCAAGCCTTCGAATGGACCGTATTCATCGAGGATTTCGTGGAGAACGACAACTTCGACGCGTTCGTGCTCGGTTGGACGGGTGGCGACATCAATCCGGATTTGTTCCAGATCTGGCACTCCTCGCAAACGCACCCTTATGAGCTCAATTACACTGGGTACCAAAGCGCGCGAGCGGACGAGCTGATGAGCCGCATTCGCACGGAATACGACCCAGAAGCGCAGATAAAACTCGCCCACGAGCTGCACCGCGTGATCGCCGAAGATCAACCGTACACTTTTCTGTATGAGCCACTGAAGCCCATCGTGCTGGATAAGCGCATCGTGCGCGTGCGCCAAGCCGCTGACGGTCAGGAGAAGCTCGAGAAGATCACGACGCCCGTTTCTGGCGATGTCGATCAATCCATCAGGGAGTGGCGCAAGCTGAGCGCTACCCCGCACCTGGCACAATGAGCTTCACCCCGCACCCCAGTGAGCGGTCCTGATGTGGCGCTTCATCGCGCGTACCGTCGCGCAGCGCCTGCTGTTGTTGATCGTGATCTCGATCATTTCGCACGCCATCATTCACTTGGCCCCGGGCGAGCCCAGCCAAGTGGACTCCATGAACCCGATGATGAAGGCCGCGGACGTGGCCCGCATTCGCGCCTCCTTCCATTTGGATGACCCGTTTTATCTGCAATATTTCCGGTGGATGCGTGACTTGTTCACGGGCCAGCTGGTTTCATTCAAAGACGGGCTGCCCGTGCTGCCGCGTATTTGGGGGCGCTTCCTGAACTCACTGCCGCTCTTCCTGTGCACCACGCTGATCGTGTGGACGGCTTCATTCCCGACCGGCATTCGCGCGGCGGTGCGCCGCGGTTCGCTGTATGACCGCTCGACCACGTTCATTGCGTACACGCTGATTTCAGTGCCCGGCTTCTTTCTGTCTTACTTGTTGATCTTGGCCGTGGTGCGCCTGTTTCACTTGCCGGTGATTGGCCTGCACACCTTCGGTACCGAGCACGCGAGTGGCCTCGTGCAAGGCATGGATCACATCTGGCACTTGGTGATTCCGTCGATCATGGCGGCACTCACCGGCATTGCCGTGCTCTCGCGCTACGTGCGCTCACAAATGCTGGACGTGCTCGGTCAGGATTACGTGCGCACCGCACGCGCCAAGGGCTTGGACGAAGACCACGTGGTGTACGGCCATGCGCTGCGCAACGCGCTCCTGCCGTTCGTCACCATGTTCGGCTTCCTGCTACCCGGCTTGATCAGCGGCTCGGTGATCTTCGAGCAAATCTTCGCTTGGCCGGGTCTCGGCCTACTCGGCTACGAGGCGATTCTAACCCGTGATTTCCCGATGATTCTGACGCTCAACTTCATGGCGGCAGCACTCACGCTGTTCGGCATCTTGGTGTCGGACATCCTGTACGCGCTGGTCGATCCGCGCATCCGGTTGGAATGAGCGCGCCCGTTCAACCCGGCTTCGAGACGCTCGGCGTTCCCGCCGCCGGCGCTGAAGCGCTCGCGCTTGCGGAAACGCCGTTCCAACAAGTGTGGCGCGCGCTACGCCAAGACCGCTTGGCCATGCTGGGGCTCACGGTGCTCAGCTTGCTGCTCGTGCTCGCTTTCTTTGGCAAGTTGCTGACTGAATGGTGGGTGGTGTTCGACCCGGCGACCGTGCGCTTGCCGGACAAGTTGCTGCCGCCGTTCAGCGCGCCTTCCGCTGCGCTCGCCAAAGAGCTGCTTCCGCCGCTCGGTGTGTACCCCTTCGGTACGGATGAGCTGGGGCGCAACGTGTTCGCGCGCATGCTGCAAGGCTCCTTCGTCTCCTTGTCGGTGGGCATCGTTGCCGTGAGCATTTCACTCGTGATTGGCATCACCGTGGGCGGGCTGGCCGGGTACTACGGACAGCGCAAGCTCGGCTTCATCAGTGTGGATTCCTGGCTCATGCGCATCACGGATGTAGTGTTGTGTTTTCCGACCTTTTTCTTGATTTTGACGGTCGTGGCGCTGCTGCCGCCCAGCATCTACAACATCATGATCGTGATCGGCATCACGAGCTGGATGGGCACCGCGCGCTTCGTGCGCGCTGAGTTCATGGCGCTGCGCGAGCAAGACTTCGTCACCGCCGCGCAAGCGTTGGGCTTGCCGGAGTGGCGCATCATCTTCCGTCACATGGTGCCCAACGCCATGGCCCCCGTGCTGGTGTCCGCCACGATTGACGTGGCGTACGCCATTCTCACGGAATCCGCGCTGTCGTTCCTGGGTTTCGGCGTGCGCCCGCCGTACGCCACGTGGGGCAACATCTTGGCCGACGGCCGCTCGTATATTTTCGACGCGCCGTGGTTGTTCGTGATCCCCGGTAGCGCCATCTTGATTGTCGTGCTCGCCTTCAACCTGCTGGGCGAGGGCCTGCGTGATGCCATGAACCCCAAGCTGCGAAAGCGCGCGAGCTGATATGACCGCGCCCAAAGAGCTGCTGTCGATTCGCGGTCTGCACGTGGACTTCGAGACGGATGCGGGCTCCGTGCCCGCCGTACGCGGCGTGGATCTCGACATCGGTGCTGGCGAAACCGTGGCTCTGGTAGGCGAATCCGGCTGCGGAAAATCAGTAACGGCCATGTCGGTGATGCGTCTGATCACCGGCCGCGTGTCAGCGGGCTCGATTCATTTTCAAGGTCAGGATTTGAGCCGCTTGCCCGAGGCCGAAATGCGCCGCGTGCGCGGCGGGCAAATCGGCATGATCTTTCAAGAGCCGATGAGCTCTTTGAACCCCGTATTCAAGATCGGTCAGCAGATTGAAGAAGTGCTGACGCTGCACCAGGGGTTGGCAGCACAGGCCGCGCGTGCGCAAGCGCTGGAATTGCTGAACCGCGTGGGCATTCCGTCGCCCGAGCGGCGCATTCAGCAGTACCCGCACGAGCTTTCGGGCGGCATGAAGCAGCGCGTGATGATCGCGATGGCCATCGCCTGCCGCCCCAAGCTGCTGATTGCGGACGAGCCCACGACCGCATTGGACGTCACCATCCAAGCGCAGATCATGGATCTGTTGCGCTCCCTGAAGCAGGAGTTCGGCATGGCCGTGCTGCTGATCACGCATGATTTAGGCGTGGTCGCGCACTTCGCCGAGCGTGTGGCCGTCATGTACGCAGGTAAGATCGTAGAGCAGGGTCAAGTCCGGGATATCTTCAAGCGCGCCGCGCACCCGTACACGCAAGCCCTGCTCGGCGCGCTTCCGGACCCGCTGCACCCGGCGCAGCGCCTCGAAGCGATCCCGGGCCGGGTTCCCTCACCACGAATGTTACCGGCAGGCTGCGCCTTTTGCGCGCGCTGCAAGTTCGCGTTCGAACCCTGTCCGGAAAAGCAGCCAGAATTGTTTCAAGTAGCGCCCGGGCACCGTGCCGCCTGCTTTCTGCGCGCATGAAAGCTGGGGCCCCCGTGCTAGCCTCGCGCTTCCTTCCTGATGTCGTCCGCCGTCTCAGCGTTGCACACACCTGAGCTCGCAGCAGCGCTCCCGGTCGCCGTGCCGCCGCTGTTGGAAGTGAGCGGGCTGCGCAAATATTTCCCCGTGCGTGGCGGCGTGTTCGGCGGCGTCATCAATCAAGTGCGCGCCGTGGAAGACGTGTCCTTCTCGATCAAGAAGGGCGAAACGCTGGGCCTGGTGGGTGAATCCGGCTGCGGTAAAACCACGGTCGGGCGCATGGTGCTGCGTCTGCTGGAGCCCAGCGCCGGCAACGTGCGCTTCGGCGGTACGGATTTGATGGCCGCCAGCCGCGCACAGCTGCGCCAGTTGCGCCGCCGCATGCAGATCGTCTTTCAGGACCCATACTCGTCCTTGAATCCGCGGCGTACCGTGGGTGACGCCATCGGTGAGCCCATCGCTGTGCACGGTTTGGCGCGCGGCGCGGAAGTGGAGAGCCGTGTCACCCAGCTCTTGGAGCGCGTTGGGCTGCCGGGCAGCTATCGCAGCCGCTACCCGCATGAATTCTCCGGTGGCCAGCGCCAGCGCGTGTGCATTGCGCGGGCCTTGGCGCTGGGCCCTGAATTCATCGTGTGTGATGAAGCGGTGTCCGCGTTGGATATCTCGATTCAGGCGCAAATCCTCAATTTGCTGGCCGATCTACAGGACGAGTACGGGCTCACGTATTTGTTCATCAGCCACAACCTGAACGTGGTTCGCCACATCGCGGATCGCATCGCGGTGATGTACCTGGGTAACTTGGTGGAGGTCGCAGACGCGGATCGCCTATTCGAGAGCCCGCAACACCCGTACACGCGCGCGTTGATGTCCGCCAACCCGGTGCCGGATCCGGATGTGCCGCTGCGCCCGGTGTTCCTCAAAGGGGAATTGCCGTCGCCCTTGAACCCGCCCTCCGGCTGCCGTTTTCACACGCGCTGTCCGGAAGCCTTCGAACCGTGTAGCAGTGTCGTGCCGGAAGCGCGGCTCGTGCGCGGCGCAGACTCCACTTCAGAGCACCGCGTGTGGTGCCATTTGTACGATCATGCTCCGCAGCCTACTTAGCGCGTTTTTGGTGCTGGTCGCCTCGCTGTTGATCGTGGGCCTCACGCTGTCCAAATCGACCGGCGGTCGCGCGGATTTTCGGTTCGTGAACGGCGCTGAGCCCAAGACCCTCGATCCACAGCTGGTCACGGGTGAGCCCGAGGGGCGCATTGTCGAGGCCATCTTCGAAGGCCTCACGCGCCGCGATGCTCGCTCGCTCGAGCCGGTACCGGGCGCGGCTGAGTCTTGGGACATCACACCCGACGGCAAAACGTACACGTTTCACTTGCGCGCGAACGGCCACTGGAGCGACGGCCACCCAGTCACCGCGCAGGATTTCAGCTACTCATGGCGCCGCTTACAAGACCCAGCCGTGGGTGCTGAGTACGCGTACATCATGCACATGGTGCGTTATGCGGAAGCGTTCAACACGCATCAGGATCAGGCGGCAGCGCTGCAAGGCCCTATCCAAACGGCGCTCACCGCGCTCGAACAGGCCCATCCCGGCGCCGTGCCAGCGGCCGCCGTGCGTGAGTTCTCGGAAAAGCAACACCTCGATGGCATCCTCAAAGGCACGCAAAACCCGACGCTGCGTGCGTTCTTGCTGCGCGCGCCGGGTGATCTGCCACACGCGGATCTCGCGCCACTGCGCGCCGAGCTAGCAAGCGAAGGCAAGCATCGCGCTGAGTTGTACGACGAAGCCAAGCGCCACTTCGGTATCGACGGCGGCGTGTACGCCAAGGACGATCGCACCCTCGTGGTGGAGCTGGTCGCGCCGACGCCGTTCTTCCTGGAGCTGACCGCGTTCCATCCGGCGTACCCAGTGCCGCGCTGGGTCATCGAGTCAGCCAGCGGTCGCAATTGGTTCTTGCCCGGGAAAATCGTGTCGAACGGCGCGTTCACGCTGGCTGAGTGGCGCGTGGGGGCGCGCATTCACCTGGAGCGAAACGACAAATATTGGGGTCGCAGCGAAGTCAAAATTCAAAGCGCTGACGCCCTGCCGCTCGAGAACACCACCACTTCGCTGAACCTGTACCTGACGAACGAGGTGGATTGGCTCTCGGCCAACACGTACCCGCAGGACCTCGCAGGTGACCTGCGCAAGCGCTCGGATTTCGTGTCCGGCCCGGCGTTGATTGTTTACTACTACCGCATCAACACCACGCGAAAGCCATTCACCGACGCGCGCGTGCGTGAAGCCTTGAACCTGGCCGTGGACCGCGCGCTGATCGCGCGCGAGGTGCTGGCGATGGGCCAATTGCCAGCGTATCACTTCGTGCCGCCCGGCATCCGCGGGTACACGCCGCCGGACACGGCAATCAGCTTCGACGTAGAGAAGGCGCGCAAGCTGCTGGCCGAGGCGGGCTTCCCGGATGGCCGCGGTTTCCCCAAATTCGGCATTCTGTACAACACGCTGGAATCACACAAAAAGGTGGCTGAAGTACTGGCCGATCAGCTGCACAGAAACCTCAACTTGGAGGTGTCCGCGTACAACCAAGAGTGGCAATCCTACCAGCAGAGCACGCGCTCACTAGATTACGACTTGTCACGAGCCGCGTGGGTGGGCGACTACGAGGACCCGAACACGTTCCTGGATATGTTCACCACCAACGGTGGCAACAACCAAACCGGTTGGAGCAACCTGGTTTACGATCGCTTGCTGGAAGCCGGCGCGAACGTGGAGCGCTTCATTGCCGAGCCTGAGTTCATTCTGCAGCACGCGAGCCAGCCGGCGGAGTTGAAGCGCCTCGCGGATGCCGTGCGCAACGACACCGAAGCGAGCACGCGCTTGAAGAGCATGGCTGCGCTGCGCATGGCGCTCCTGGCCGAAGCCGAGCGCATCCTCGTGCATGAGGATTTCCCGATTCTGCCCGTGTACTTCTACGTCATTGGGGACATGGTGAAGCCGCAGGTCAAAGGCTTCTACACGGAGCTAGTGGGCAGTGACGGCCATACGCGCCCGAACCTGCGTGATTTGCACCCGCTGCGCGAAATATTCATCGACGAATCCAAGCGTAACGCGCCGGTGGCAGCGCCATGATTGAGGCGTTCGCGTTGCTGGGGGGCATCGCCGTGTTGGTCGCCACGGCGTGGTGCCCGCCGCGTCTAACGCGCGTGCTCGGCTCGCTGCTGTTCGCGCTGGTGGTGGGCGTGGTGCTGCGCTTTTCGTTTGGCGTGCCCGTGGCGCTCGTGGCCGGCGTCATCGCCGCGGGCATCGCGTATCGCTTTTTGCCGCTGTTGGTGCTGCGTCGCGTGGTGTTCCTGGTGCCGGCGTTGGCGCTGCTGATCTTTGCCACCACCTTGTTGATGTACAAAGCGCCCGGCAACCCGTTCGCCAACGAGCGTGCCACGAGCCCGCAGGTGGAAGCCGCGCTGCGCGCCCAATACGGTGTGCCCAAGAACGCGCCGCAGTTCTTCAGCATCTACATGCGCCGTTTGCTGGTGGAGGGCACGCTCGGCCCCTCCATCAAAGTGCAGGGCCGCTCCGTGGAGGAGCTGATCGCGCCGGCCTTTCCGGTGAGCGTTGCGCTCGGGTTGTTGTCGCTCGTGCTGAGCGTGTTCATCGGCCTCACACTCGGCATCTTTGCCGGTTTGAAGCGCAATTCCGCGGCGGATCACCTGAGCATGGCGCTGGCGCTGTTCGGTATTTCACTGCCCAGCTTCGTGCTCGGCGCGGGCATGATGATCGTGTTTTCACTGTGGCTTGGCTGGTTGCCGGTGGCCGGCTGGGGCAGCCTCAAGCACCTGGTGATGCCCGCGTTGGCCTTGGCGCTGCCCAACGCAGCCATCATCGCGCGGCTCGCTCGCAGCGGCATGATCGAAGTCATGCAGCAGGATTTCATTCGCACCGCCCGCGCCAAGGGCTTGCCGGAAAGCTGGGTGATCGCGCGCCACGCCTTGCGCGGCACGCTGATCCCGGTGGTCTCGTTCTTGGGTCCCGCTGCTGCCGCGATCATGACCGGCTCCTTCGTGGTGGAAGTGCTGTTCGCGGTGCCGGGCATGGGTCAATGGTTCGTGAAGGGCGCCATCAACCGTGACTACTCCGTGGTTTTGGGCACGGCGATTGTCTATTTCGGCATGATCATCCTGTTCAACCTGCTGGTTGATTTGGCCTATTCCTGGCTGGATCCGCGAGTGCGAGGGCGCGGCACATGACGGCGCCGAGCACTGCTCAACGCAGCCCGTTTCAGCTCGGCATGCAGCGCTTGCTGCGCAATCGCTTCGCGATCGCCGGCGCGCTCTTGTTGTTCGCCATCGTGCTGGCGTGCGTGCTCCTGCCCGCGTTGTTCAACCTGGACCCGAGCAGCACGCACCCGGCGATACGCAATCAAGGGCCCTCCGGCCCGCATTGGTTTGGTACGGACACGCTGGGCCGTGACGTCTTGGCGCGGGTTTTGGTTGGGGGGCGCACTTCACTGCTGGTTGGCATCGCGGCAACGGCGGTGTCCATATTGGTGGGCGTGAGCTACGGCGCGGTTGCCGGCTTCTACGGCGGCAAGGTCGATGAAGCGATGATGCGCCTGGTGGATTTCCTGTACGGCCTTCCGTACATGTTCCTGGTCATCCTGATCATGCTGCTGTTTTCGGAAACTGCGCGCGGCGACATGCTGCCCGTGTTTTTGGCGCTGGGTTTGGTGCAGTGGCTCACCATGGCGCGCATCGTGCGCGGCCAAGTGCTCACGC
>FSWQ01004792.1_pt1 | contig 11012 bp, 12 predicted proteins | sample 1637691 | NCBI WGS metagenome assembly FSWQ01 (sample SAMEA3914814, study PRJEB12502) | metagenome | biome: forest; material: soil | place: USA | collected 2011-09-16 | depth 0.1 m | reverse complement strand
TCGCTTGGCCCGCTTCGGCCATGATTTCTTCGACTTTTTTCTTGGCCCGCTCGACTTCGTCTTCGCTCACGTCGCCGGCTTCTTTGAGCTCGCCCAGCATGTCGAGCGCTTCGTGGCGGGCTTTGCGCACGCTCACCTTGCACTCCTCGCCGTCCTTCTTGGCGATCTTTACCAAATCTTTCCGGCGCTCTTCACTGAGTGGAGGGATCGGGATCCGGATCAAGTCCCCGTCGACCTGTGGGTTCAGGCCGAGGTCGGACTCGCGCAGCGCCTTTTCGGCGGCCTTGACCTGGGATTTGTCCCACGGCTTGACCGTGAGCAGGCGCGGCTCCGGCACGCTGACGGTTGCCATTTGCCCGAGCGGCGTCGTCTGCCCGTAGTAGTCCACGCGAATCGAATCGAGCATCGACGGATGCGCGCGCCCGGTGCGAAGCTTGGCGGTCTCGCGGCGCATGGCCTCTTTGGACTTCTCGATTGCCTGCCGGAGCTCGTTCAAAACATCGTCGATCATCTGCGTACCTTTGATGGAGCGGAGCGGGTTCTATATCACCAGCTGGAAACTCGGGCGAGGAGTTCGCACGGTCTCAGTTCGGCGGCTGGGCGCGCTTTTTCTTCGGAGCGGGGTGGCGGACGGTCGCTGGCGCGGGCTTGCCGGCGTCGTGGGCCTGGGCCGCGGAGCCGGCATCTGTCGCCCAGAACTGCTTTTCGGCCTCGCGCAGCTTCCTTTGATTTTCAGCCTCGACCACCGCCGCGGCGTTGGCCGTCGCCTGCCGCACGGCCTCATCCGCCTCGCGCGTGCGCTTGAACACGTACAAGCCGAGCACGCCCAGCATCAGCGATGCACCGACCAATAAACCCGCCAGCATCCGTCCGCGGCTCGACGGCTGATAGTCGAGCCCGTCGTCGACGATGCTCGGCGCCATCGGGCGGATTTCGTACACGACTCGTTCGCGCTGGGCGCGCGCCCATTCATCGAGTCGGACCAGCGCGTCCGCGAGCTCTACCACGGACGCGAAGCGCTTCTTCGGATCGCGCGAGCACGCGCGCTCGAACCAGGCGTCGAATGCTTTCGGCAGCGAGGGTTGCAGCTGCGACGGCACCGGCAAGGGCGCGGCACACACCTTGAGCACGACATCGCCGATGGCGTCGCCTTCGAAGGGCACTCGCCCGCACGCTGCGGAAAACGCGCAGGCACCGAGCGACCAGATGTCGGAAGCGGCGCTCACGGGCGTGCTCGCGGTCAGCGCTTCGGGGCTCATGTAGTGCGGCGTGCCGAGCACCATGCCGGCTTGCGTCGCGGACGCGCCGCTGGCGGCTTCGTCGTGCACCATCTTGGCGATTCCGAAATCGACCAGCTTGACCGAATAGCCGCGCGTGCCCGCCTCACCATCGCGAGCCAAGAAAATATTGTCCGGCTTCAGATCACGATGCACGATGCCGGCTTGATGCGCGGCATGCAGCGCGCGCGCCGCCTGCTGCACGATTTCGGCGACCTCGTGCAGAGGCAATCTGCCGCGACGAGTGATGGCTTGTTCGAGCGATTCGCCCTCCAAGTACTCCATCACGATGTACGGCTGGCCGCTCTCGCTGATGCCGTGATCGTACACCGCGACCGCGTGACGGCTCTTGATGCGCGCGGCGGCCTTCGCCTCCGTGTCGAAACGCCTCAGCGCTTCGGCGCTGCCCGCCAATTGCGGATGCACGAACTTGATGGCGACCAACTGATTGAGCGTGATGTGCCGCCCCGCCCAAACCGTGCCCATCCCGCCTTGCCCAATCAAGCGCTCGACCAAATAGCGTCCGGCAATCGTGATGCCCTGCATGTCGGGAGGCGAATCGGTCATCGGTCGGTCGACGCTAAATAGTCTCGCTAAGGGGACTTCGAGCTTAGCGCATCGGGCGAGCCCGGGTCCGCACCCGTCGGCCGGATCGGAATTGAGCCGGAAAATCCAAACAAACGCGGGTAGACTCTGGGGCTCGCCTTTCCGGAAATCGCTCAGCATGAAGTTTCGCGTCGTCACTTGGAACATCCACAAAGGCATCGGCGGCGCGGACCGCCGCTATCGACTCGAGCGAATCGTGGAAGTGCTGAAGAGCCTCGAACCGGACGTCGCGCTCCTGCAAGAGGTGGCCGAAGACATGCCGCGCTCGAAGTTCCACGATCAGCCGTCGGCGCTGGCGGACGCGCTGGACATGAAACACCTGGCGTTTGGCCCCGAGCATCGCTTCAGCATGGGCGGCTACGGCAACGCCATCTTGAGCCGCTTTCCGCTGACCGACATCAGCCGCGTCGATCTCACCATCGGCGGACGCAAAAAGCGCGGCGCGCTCACTGCGCGTGCTCACGTGCACGGGCACGGACACGTGCGCAGCGTGGTCTTGGTCAACATGCACCTCGGACTTGCCGGCTCCGAGCGCGGCCAGCAACTCGAGCGCTTTCTCGCCTCGCATCCCTTCGCGCACTTGCAACAACGCACCCCCGTCGTGCTGGGCGGGGACCTCAACGACGTGTGGGGCTCGCTCGGTCCGCGCTTCTTGGTACCGGCAGGCTTCGGTCGCTGTGGTTCCCTGATCAATACGTTCCCGGCATATCTACCCGTGCGTCCGCTCGACGGCGTGTTCGTGCGCGGTGATTTGCACGCCAAAGGTATCAGCGTGCCGCGCACCAAGCTCTCGAAGCAGGCCTCCGATCACCTGCCCTTGATTGCCGATCTCGATTTGGTGGGGCTGGAAGGCTAGCCGCTGCGCCGCGAGCCTCGTGGCCTGAACGCGACGAGAGCCGCCTTGCCCTTGCTCCTCGCGCAAAAAGGCAAATCGGACAGCTCTCTAGCACTTGCGGTTGGCGCGCGCAGCCGACAAAGAGAGTCGTGGTAACCTCGCCCCGCATGGCAAACACAACCGAACTCACGCGAAGCCCAGAGTGGCAAGCGTTGCAAGCGCACTACGAAGCGACCCGTGAAACGCACCTGCGCGAGCTGTTCGCCAAGGACGCTTCGCGCGCGGAGCGCTTCTCGGCCGAGGCCCTCGGCATCTTCCTCGATTACTCGAAGAACCGCATCACCGACGAGACCGTGAAGGCCTTGCTCGCGCTCGCCGAGAGCGCAGGGCTTCGCGCCAAGATCGACGCCATGTTCGCCGGCGAAAAGATCAACACGACCGAGGGTCGAGCGGTGCTGCACACGGCCCTGCGCGCCCCCCAAGGCGCATCGATTATCGTCGACGGCAAGAACGTCGTCCCCGAAGTCCACGCTGTGCTCGAGAAGATGACGGATTTCTGCGAGCGCGTGCGCAGCGGCGCCTGGAAGGGCCACACCGGCAAGGCGATCAAGAACGTCGTCAACATCGGCATCGGCGGCTCCGATCTGGGGCCGTACATGGCGACCGAGGCGCTGCGCTTTTACAGCGCTCGCCACCTCACGTTCCGCTTCGTCTCCAACGTGGACGCCACCGACTTTGCGGAAGCGACGCACGATCTCGACCCGGAAGAGACGCTGTTCGTCGTCTGTTCCAAGACCTTCACTACGCTCGAGACCCTCGGCAACGCCAAGACCGCGCGCGACTTCCTGCTCGCGAAGCTGAAGGATCCGGCCGCCGTCAAAAAGCACTTCGTGGCCGTCTCCACCAACGCAGAAGAGGTCGCCAAGTTCGGCATCGACACCGCCAACATGTTCGGCTTTTGGGATTGGGTCGGTGGGCGCTACTCTTATGACTCGGCGGTGGGCCTATCTCTGATGTTGGCCATCGGCGGCAAGGCCTTCGGCGACATGCTGTCGGGCTTCCACGCCATGGACGAGCACTTCCGCAGCACGCCTTTCGCACAGAACCTGCCCGTACTGCTGGGTCTGATCGGCATTTGGTACAACAACTTCTACGGCGCCCAGACCTTCGCGGTGCTGCCCTACGATCAGTATTTGGCGCGCTTCAGCGCGTACCTGCAGCAGCTGGACATGGAGTCCAACGGCAAACGCGTTACCCTCAAGGGTGAAGCGGTGGACTATCAGACCGGACCCATCCTGTGGGGGCAACCGGGCACCAACGGCCAGCACGCGTTCTATCAGCTGATCCATCAAGGCACGAAGCTCATCCCCTGTGATTTCATCGGCTTCTCCAAGACCTTGAACCCGATTGGCTCACACCACGACCTGTTGATGGCAAACTTCTTCGCTCAAACCGAGGCCCTGGCCTTCGGCAAGACCATCGAAGAAGTCGCCCAAGAGGGCGTGCCCGCTGCGCTGACCGCGCACAAGAGCTTCCCCGGCAATCGGCCGACCAACACGCTTTTGTGCGACAAGCTCACGCCGGCCATGCTCGGTCAGCTGGTCGCGCTATACGAGCACAAGGTGTTCGTGCAAGGCGTGGTCTGGCAGATCAATTCCTTCGACCAATGGGGGGTGGAGCTCGGCAAGGTGCTCGCCAAGCGCATCGGTAGCGAGCTCGAAAGCAAGACCGAGCCCGCGCTCTCCCACGACGCCTCGACCAACGCGCTGATCAAGCGTTATCGCGCCGCCCGTGGTTAGTCAGTGATCGACGCCCGATAACTCGCGGGCGATCTTTGCGGCAAGCTCGGCTCCCTGAGCGGGGTCGAGCTTGCTCGCCGGCCAGCCGATGCCCAAGCCCGATTTTTCGTCGGGCTTGGGGATGATGTGAAAGTGCACGTGGTTCACGGCTTGATGCGCGAGTGACTCGTTGTTTTGGAGCACGTTGAAGGCGCTCGTCCCGGTCAGCTTTTTGATCGCGCGACACAGGCGCGGCAGCACACGGCCAATCGCCGCGCTCGACTCGTCCGAGAGCAGATCGAGCGTTTTGACGCGCTCCTTGGGGATCACCAGCAGGTGACCGTAGCTGAGCGGCGCGATGTCCAGGAACGCGAGCACCTGGTCGTCCTCGTACAGCTTGTGACACGGGATTTTGCCGCTCAAAATCAGATCGAAGAGGGTGCCATCCATGGCCCGACTATTTAGCACGCCGCGGCGACGTGGCCGCGCGCGTCGGGATGAGGCAGATTTGAGGCCATCCGATGTTGAAAGCGAGCAGCGTTCACGGTAACAGCCAGCGCCTGGACGGCGGCGCGATGTTCGGCAATGCGCCGCGCGCGCTGTGGAGCCGCTGGGCCGCGCCCGACGAAGCGGGGCGCGTCGCCCTCGCTTGTCGCGCGCTGCTCGTCGACGACGGCTCGCGGCGCATGCTGTTCGAGACCGGCATTGGCACGTTCTTCGCGCCCGAATTACGCGATCGCTACGGCGTGGTCGAGGCCGAGCACGTGCTCCTGGAATCGTTGGCGGAGCTCGGCCTGAGCGATCGCGACATCGACGTCGTCGTGCTCAGTCATTTGCACTTCGACCATGCGGGAGGGCTGCTTGCGCCGTTCAGCGCGGGTCGCGCTCCGGAGCTCTTGTTTCCGCGCGCCCAGTTCGTGGTCGGTAAAACCGCGTTCGAGCGCGCCGAGCACCCGCATTTGCGCGATCGCGCCTCGTACATTCCGGAGTTGCCGGGGCTGCTCCGGCAAACGGGACGGTTGCACCTGGTGGACAGCGCGAGCGACATGACGAGCCTGCTCGGCACTCAAATCGCGTTCGTAGAAACGACGGGGCACACGCCGGGCATGCTGCACGCGAAGGTCCTCGGCCAGCGCGCGCGGCTATTCTTCGCAGCGGATCTAGTGCCGGGTCGGGCTTGGGTGCATTTGCCGATCACCATGGGCTACGACCGCTACCCCGAGCACTTGGTCGACGAGAAGGCCGAGCTCTTCCGCGATCTGCTGAACGCGGAGGACTACCTATTTTTCACCCATGATCCCGACGTCGCGGCGGCGCGCTTACGCGAGCAAGCGGGCCGCTTTCAGGCGAGCCACGAGCTCGGCGCGTTCACGGCTTGGGATCTCGACGCCGAGGCGTCACCCGCGCCGGCGCCGACGGGCGCGCCGGTCTAGCGCAAACAAACCGAGGAGTAGCGACAACGCGGGCAGCGAGCCAGCCGCGCGATGGCCCAACGAGCAACCGCCACCGTTGTCACCGGGATCCGTCGCGGGAGCGCTCGGAGCGCCCGCGGCCGTCGAACTAGCACCGGCGGCGCTCGCATTCGCACCGGCCGCGTTCGAGCCGGCACTTGCAACCGGTGGGGCACCCGCGCTGGCCCCGCCAGACGGGGCGCCACCAACGCCGCTGCTCGGCGCTCCAGCGGCACCGCCGCTTGCGCTTGGCGAACCCGCTACGCTGGGCAAGCCGGCGCTGCCGGCGGCGCCGCCGCTTGCGCTCGTGCCGCCCGCTCCGCCCGCTCCACCGTCACTGTGCTCGAGCGGCTGAGTCGGATCGGCTGTGATTTTGAGATCGGCGCAGTGGTGATAAAAATAGCCGCCGCCCGGGTTCGGCCCGTGCTGCGCCATGAACTCGATCACTTGCAACGTGCAATCATCACAGTTGACATTCGGGATTCGAATATCCGTCTGCTGCGCGCCAGACGCCGTGTGGGTGCTGAACAGATTGTTGGCCAATACGGGCCAAGCCGTGCCTGTTGCGTCGGCGCTCACCGAGTTGCCTGGCCCCGTGATGGGCAAGACCATCGTCTGATTGGCGTCACCCCACACGGTAGGATCTGCCGGCAGCTCGCTGCGCGACTTGAGAGCGATCGCAATCCGGTAAAAGCCCGGGTGATACACGAACTCGTTGATCTTGACCGTGAACGTCTTCCCGCCTTGAACCGCGAGCGGAGCCGTCGCGGGAGTGGTGTCTGGGCCGCAGGGCGGCGCGCCCTTGCCACCTTCCATGTTGTTGCTCGTGTTCGACGAGGGCGGCGCAAGCAGGTTGAAGTGCGCCTCTGCCGCTTTGGGCAGGACGAGAGACAGAACACCAAGGGCCAATAAGAGTTTACGCATCGGGCAGCCTCCGAGATCAGGGCAAGCCTCGCAACTTTAGCGAGTTTTGCCGGCGCGCCAATGCGAGCGTCGAGTCTGCACGGAGAATGTTCGCTGATCGAACGATACTTCGACCGCCGTACCATCTTTTTTCGCGGCGGCGGTTAGGGCTAGGGCCCGAGCCGTAATTCAGCGCGAGCGATAGGCCGCCCAAAACGCCTGGACGATCGCGCGAGCCTCGTAAACACCGACGAAGACGAACGATTCACCGCTGGTTAGCTCGACTCGCCATGCTTTGGGGTAGCGGGGCGGGCGGAAGATTTGCCAGCGCACTTCGCGGATGTTCCAGACCTGGTTCCACGGCACGAGCCGCTGCGTGGGTAAATTGAGGAGCACGCGGTCGCGAAGCTCGAGCCCCGCTGGCGTCGCGATGACGACGCGCACGAGCAGATGCAAGGCGACACCGCTAACGCCGAACAAGAAGAACCAAAAGAACACGGCGACGCTCAACACCGCTCGTGGCAACTCAGCGTCAAGCAGCGGCCAGAGCAGCGTCGCGAGCCCGAGCGCGTGCAGTATTACCAGCAAACGACAAAAGATCGAGAAGCTCGCTGAATGCAACGGACGGCGACGACAAGACACGCCGCGGTGAGGCTGATCAACGAGATGAGAGCGAGCAAACAACGAAGAGTGAGCGACCATGGTGGACCTCCGACGTTTTCCTTCGGTCCGCGTTGTTCGTCAGTTGTGTGGTCCGCTCGTGGCCGGATGATTTCGGCTGTCTGCCCAAAACGCGGCCACGATTTCCCGCGCATTGCGTAGGCCCAGAAACGTTATCGAGCGACGCTGAGTGAGCTCGATGTAAAAGGCCTCGAAGGGCGACCCGGGGCGATATCGCATCCAATTGAGGCTACGCATCGCTTCCACCTCTTGCCACGGGATCAAACGAGCCCGTTTGCCGCGTCCGACCCAGAGTCCCGCGCGCGAGGCGGCGATCGCTCGCGAGATGAAACACAACGCCGCGCTCAGGAGCATCGCCGCGATCACGAACGAGGCGTCCCAGAAAAGGTCTGCAACGACGACCCGCTCGGCCGTGGCGTTGATCACGAAGCGTTTGACGCCGACGATGACGAACGTTAGCGCGAACGCGCGGACCACGAGCCATCCGAACAACGAGTCGAGCTGCCGATGCTCGGAGAGCACGGCGGCCTTGGACCGAATACTCGAGCTAGAACTCATCGCACTCACCCAGCGTGAGCGGCCCCAGCGAGCCTTTGAAACAGCGTTCGGTGGGCTCCTGGTTACAAGTAAGATCTGACGGAACGGACGAAGACGAGGTTGGATCGGGCATGGTGAACCTCCAAGGTTCTCCATCGGCCCGAGCCGACCGTCAGTTGTGTGCTTTACGCGCCGAGCGCCGCGCTCACGATTTTCCGAGCTTCGTCCAGGATTTGGTTCAGGTGCTGATCGCCTTTGAAGCTCTCGGCGTAGATTTTGTAGACGTTCTCGGTGCCGGAGGGGCGGGCAGCAAACCAGCCGTTTTCGGTGACGACCTTCAAGCCGCCAATGGCGGCGTCGTTCGCGGGGGCGCGCGTGAGCTTGTGCAAGATGGGCTCGCCGGCGAGCTCCTTGGCGCTGACGGCCTCCGGGGACAGCTTCTTCAGGAGCGCCTTTTGCGCGGGCGTCGCGGGTTGATCGACGCGCGTGTAGTAGGGCGTGCCGAATTCGGCGCGCAGCTCTTCGTAGTGTTGCCCTGGGTCTTTGCCGGTGACGGCGGTGATCTCGGCGGCGAGCAGGTTCAAGATGATGCCGTCTTTGTCGGTCGTCCACGCGCTGCCGTTCTTGCGCAGGAAGCTCGCGCCGGCGCTCTCTTCACCGCCGAAGCCGTACGAGCCGTCGACCAAACCGGCCACGAACCACTTGAAGCCGACGGGCACTTCTTTGAGCGGGCGCCCGATCGACTTCACGACGCGGTCGATGAGTGAGCTACTCACGAGCGTTTTGCCGACCGCGGCGGCGGCGGGCCATTGTGCACGATGCGTGAAGAGGTAGCGAATCGCTACCGCCAAGTAGTGATTCGGGTTCATCAGGCCCGACGATGGCGTAACGATGCCATGGCGATCCGAATCCGGATCGTTACCGAAAGCGACGTCGTATTTGTCCTTCAAGCCGACGAGCTTGGCCATCGCGTACGGGCTCGAGCAATCCATGCGGATCTTGCCGTCGTGATCGACGGTCATGAACGCAAAGCGCGGGTCGACGGCGGGATTGACCACGCTGATGTCGAGCCGATAGTGCTCGGCAATGCGCGACCAGTACGCGATGCTCGCGCCGCCGAGGGGATCGGCTCCCAAACGCAGCTTTTTCTCGCGAATCGCGGCAATGTCGATCACGTTCTCGAGATCGGCCACGTACGCGGCGGCAAAGTCCTGCTCGTGTGTCGTCGCGGCGCGATTGGCCGCTTCGTAGCTGACGCGTTTCACGGACGCGTTGTTTTCACGCAGCAAGGCGTTGGCGCGGTCCTGAATCCAATCGGTCGCATCGGTGTCGGCGGGGCCGCCGTGGGGCGGGTTGTATTTGAAGCCGCCGTCGCGCGGCGGATTGTGCGAAGGCGTGATCACGATGCCGTCGGCCAACGCCGAGGTGCGCCCACGGTTGTACACGATGATGGCGTGCGAAATCCCAGGCGTCGCCGTGTACGCACCCCCCGCTTGCAGAATCGTCTCGATGCCGTTGGCCGCGAGCACTTCGAGCGCGCTGCGCTCCGCGGGCTCGGACGCGCAGTGCGTGTCCCGGCCCATGTACAGCGGGCCCGTGATCCCCTGCCCTGCGCGATACTCGCAGATGGCCTGGGTCGTCGCCAGGATGTGCGCTTCGTTGAAGCTGCCGTCTTCCGCCGCACCGCGATGACCACTGGTGCCGAACGCGACTCGTTGCTCGGGGTTCGCGGGATCGGGACGGATCGCGTAGTAGGCGGCAATCAGCTTGTCGGGATCGATCAGAATCTCTGCGGGGGCGGGTTTTCCAGCCAGCGGGTGAACGGCCATCGCCCGGCAGAGTAGTCCCGAGTCGAGCGATAGGGGAAGGCGGGCCGCGCGTTCAGGCCGAAGAAAATTTGGTCCTCGGTCTCCGGCGGCCGGCCCCCGTCACCGGACAATCGTCATCAGCCGCTCACGAACTCTGAACTTGCACGCGCCGCGGTTGAAACGCCGGACTCTTCGCCAGGTGCACGCGGAGCACGCCGTCCTTGTATTCGGCTTTCACGCCCTCCGGATCGATACGCTCGTCGATTCGGAAACTGCGCGTATACACGGCAGGCTTCTCGGAGCCTTGCACTTTGGCCTCGATGCGAAATTCGGGTAGCTCCACGTGCACGCCGATATCGTTGGGATCCAACCCTGGGACGTCAGCGACGACCAAGAGCTCGTGCTCGTTCTCGAAGATGTCGACGTTGGGCGTGAATTCGCGGGCGGGTCGGGTTTTTTCTTGGCTCTGGGTGCTCATGATTGGGGTTCTCCGTTACAGCTAAAACTGGGGCTCTGGGTTCAGGCGCTGGCTTGCACGGTGACGCGTTTCGGCTGCACGAGGGCGGCCTTGGGCAAGGTCAGCGTGAGCACGCCTTGCTTCAACGAGGCCTGAACCCTCTCGGGATCGATGCGCGTAGGCAGCTCGTAGCTCTGTGCAAACGAGAAGCTCTGGCGCTCTCGGCGGTGCGCCGTGTAGCCCTCGGGGGCCTCCACTTTGCGGCTCGCCTTGATCGTGACGACTTTGGCGGTGACGTCGATGTCGATGTCTTTCTCGCTCAGACCAGGCAGTTCGACCCGCAGCTTGAGGGCTTCCGCGCTGTCTTCGGAGCTGACCGTCGGGCCCGCCGCGACACCGAATGTCGGCGCGCGCTCCAGATCACCGAAGAGCCGGTCCAGCTCGCGCCGCAGCGTCGAGACGGGGAACGAACGCGAGGCACCGAACACCGGGAAACCACTCCTGTCATTGAAACGCACGAGCATGATCACTTCTCCTTTTGGAAAACGGACGACGGCCGATCGCCCCGAGCGCGGGCCGCACTCGCCGGCGGTGACTCGAGGGAGTCACTCGCGGCTAAACCGTGCTTCGGCTGGGGACAGAAAAGAAAGTGGCCATCCGGTTTCGCCCTGACAAGGGG
>FSWQ01000755.1_pt1 | contig 11016 bp, 9 predicted proteins | sample 1637691 | NCBI WGS metagenome assembly FSWQ01 (sample SAMEA3914814, study PRJEB12502) | metagenome | biome: forest; material: soil | place: USA | collected 2011-09-16 | depth 0.1 m | reverse complement strand
GTCTGGAGCCGCCGGTGTCAGCCCAAGTGCGGCGGGCGACGCCTCGCTTGCCGGAGAAGGCGGAGCCGGGGGTGACGCTGCGGAAGCCGCAGGAGCGGCAGGAGCGGCAGGAGCCGCGGGAGCCGTAGAAAGCGGGCCTTGCCATGACGGCTCCACGCGCTGCGCAGGGATGCCAGAATGCACGGATTTGTCGGTTGGCGACGCGCAGGACGATGGGGTCATCAACTGCGGCGCCTGTGGGACAACCTGTAGTCTGGACAATGCAATGAGCGCGACGTGCACGGCGGGCGCGTGTGCGCCGACCTGTCACAGCGGGTTCGCCGACTGCAACGCGAGTACCGGCAACGACGGTTGCGAGACAGACGTCACGACGACGGAAAACTGCGGCGCGTGTCAGCATGCTTGCGTCGTCAGCGGCGCGACGAGCCAAGCATGCGTGTCGGGACTGTGCGCGCCGACGTGCGCCCCCCACTACGCCGACTGCAACCAAGCCTCGCCGCTCGCTCAAGACGACGGCTGTGAGGTCTACCTCGATCAACTCGACAAGTGCGCGAAAGACTGCATTAGCCCGGGCGTGGCGTGTGATCCCACCCAGGTCTGCACCGACGGGAGCTGCGTGGCACCGAGCGGGCTCGTTACCTGCAGCGTACCGTTGACGGCCGCAGAGCAGAATCAGCGTTTCGCTGACCTGTTCCCACCGTCGGCCAACCTGGAAGGCGCCACGCTAACCGTCCGTGCCTACGCGCCTGGCGCAACGAGCGGCACCCTCGTCATGTATGTGCAAGATACGTCATCGAACTTAGGCAACAGCTCTCTCAGAACCGAATTGAGTAGCATCAGCAACAAATGGGCGGACTTGTCCCTTCACATCGCCAGCGCCAGCCCATTCGACGCCACGATCGTCAAACAGATCAATGTCGAGGTCTATGCGGGCTCGGGCGCGGGGCCTTGGACCAATCCCACGGTCGTCTACGTCGATAGCGTCCGCACCTCCAATCTGGCCGTCAACGACACGTTCGACGCCTCCCTCGGCAATTTCGTGAAGTCCTCGACCTACGCGGTCGCAGGGTCCACCATCGCCTGGTCTCAGTCCCTTCCTTGACCGAGCGCTAGTGCACCGCGCGCTCCCACTGGCGCCTGCTGTCGGTCGTCAGTGGGCCCAGCGCGCCGTCCTGGGAACGGGAGCAGAAATTACGGCGCCCACTTGCAGTAGCCGGCGATGCAACTCAAGTGTCCAACGGGGTTGACCTCCGAATAGGCGGAGACGGGCGAGCCATCGGGATCGAAGGCTGCAAAACACTGCGCATTTTCCCCGGCTGGCGCAATATCGACATCCGAGGTGCCGGCACTTCCGACCGTGCACGCCAAGCTGCATGCACGCCGCCCATTGCCCTCATCGTGGCAGCGCAGGCCCAGCGCGCACTCTTCGTCGACGGCGCAGCTATCGCCCAAGTAGCCGTGGCATGAGCCGCGCGACGTCGATGGACAGGTAGCGCATGTCTGCGTCGTCTGCACGGCGCAGCTCGCGCAAGCGGTCTTGAACACGGCGTAGTGGTCGATGCACTCCACGAGCGTCGTCCCTTCACAGCGAGGCCCCGTCACTCCGTCGCACAGTGGGTCGACGGTTGCCGCCTTGGGAACGCAGGTGGCGGTGCCGTCGCTCGGATCGATGCACATCGTCGAGCCGCTCCCGCCTGGAAGCTCTGCGTTGCCAAAGTCATCGACACTGCCGCAAGGGCGTGTGATGGCGCGATACCCGTGCTGACATTGCACGAGCTGGTCATCGCGGCAGTAGCTCGCGTTCTCCAGATCGGCGCAGCGCGGGTCTTTTGTAGACGATTCTGCGCACAAGGGCTGGCCGTCGCTGGGCGCGATGCAGGCCTGCGCGGCCGTGCAGAAGGTCCGAATCTGCCATCGGTCGTGGCAGCCGAAGTCCGAGCAGTCCGCCTCGCATGTCTCCGGGTTGCCTGCGTTGCAGCGCGCCGCGCCTCGGTCGCATTCGTCCACACCGCCGAGGCAGCCGTTGGTCCCGAGCAGCAATAGGGGGAGCCATTGCATGCGCATCACAGACTCTCCGATCTGCGATCGATCGATGCACAGCGCCCGTCGCGGCAAGTTTGGAGATCAGGACAGCTGGACGCGAACGAAGAGTCAGCAAGCAGCTTCACTTGACCAGCGCAGTGTGCCTCGAGCACCAGCGGCACGACCGCCACCCCCGTGTCGGGCATCATGAACAGGGCTTCGGCGAACACGACCGGCTGCGTCCCTTTCCAAGCAACCACGCGAACATCGACAGTTCGGTCGAACGCGGGCTGTGAAAAATCGGACCAGTATAAGAGGGTTGGCAGCTCGAGGCCGGTTGGGCCAAGCTCGTGCTCTTCGGTTGAAAGAGGCGCACTCGAGTTGCCCGGCGCCCAGCGCTGGATACGAATGCTGTCGATATCCGCGGGGATCGCCAGGTCCGTCGACAAAGCGATGTCGAGCTCAGGGCCTTCGACCACCTCGACGGGCTGCGTCTCGTTCGATTGGCAACTCGTCAGCAGTACGATGGCGATGAGCGCTGAAGCGGCGCAAAAGAATGACGGCACGGATGGCGAAAAGAGCAAGCGCAGTGCCAATCATGCGGAGCACGCGGCTGCGTAGTTTCCATGGGTCGGCAGGCACGTCGCGATCAATCGCCACGAACCAGAAGAGACACTGTCGCCAAAAAGCGACGGTCAGGGCTGCGGTGGCACGGCACCGGTAGACAGCCCCATCGGCCTTGACTCATCACGGCTGCCGTAGATAGGCATTCAAGAAAGTCGTCTACTGCGCGTCTTTACAGATCACCCGACGCTGAATGCTCGATTGACAGCCAAGCTCGCGACAGATCGCGGTTTGATCGAGGCACATGCAACTAGGGGTGTTCACGCAACTCGCCGGTATGTCGACGCATTCGGGAGCAGGTGGCGTGCACGGGTCGGGAATACAGGCGGTTTGGTTTGCGAATGGACCTCCTGGGCAGAGCTCCGAGCGCCAGCCCTGCGGGCAGCCTCCGTCTGTTTGTTCCAAGCATTGAACGGGGCCGCCGCCGCATTTTCGTGCGACGCAGAGCTGACCGCTCGCGCACGTTGGCGACCGCCAAGCACGCCTGCCCGAGGCCCGGGAGGGTTACGCGCATGTCCCACTCAGGCAAGTGTCGCAGCTCGCCCCCATACCCCTTCGGAGGCTACCGGCAACCGAACACTCAGTGCAACGATTTGGCGCTGTCGCACACTCGATGTCGAGAACCGCGTGCTGGTTCAGGCCGCCCCACCCTTCTTTACGATGAATACTATTTCGAAAATTCCGGAAATAGTCCTAGCGCCCCTGCTTCGATAAAGTTAGAAATAGCTCATGCCCTCGAAGCTGGAGCAACACGCGGAGCAACTCAGCGCGCTCGGTCATCCCGTTCGCCTGAAAATCCTGCGCTTCGTGGTGCAGGCGGGCGTGGCAGGCGTTCCCGCGGGGGACATCCAAACGCACGTCGATCTGGCGGCCTCCACCTTGAGCCACCACCTCCGGCGGCTCAGCGATGCGGGCGTGCTTTCGAGCCGCGCGGAAGGCACGTTTCTGTTTTACAGCGCCGACTATCCGGCCCTGCGTCGGCTGACGGACTACCTGTGGGAAGACTGCTGCAAGCGCGGTGGCAACAGCTCGTGTTGCTGACTTTTTGTTCTGATATTTCGACTATTTTGGAAAGATAAGCCAATGAACATCCTGAAAGCGCACGTGTCGTTGAACGTTTCGAACATCGATGCTTCCGTGACCTTTTACGAGAAGGCGTTCGGAGTGGCGGCAAGCAAGCGCCGCCCCGGCTACGCCAAGTTCGATTTGCTCGCGCCGTCGCTCAATCTGACGATGCAAGAGGGGCCGCGCACTGGCGTGAACGCAAGCCACTTCGGAATTCAAGTCGCGAGCAGCGAAGACGTGGCGAGCGCCTGGGCTCGCTTCAACGGTGCGGGCTTGAAGACATTCACGGAGGAGAACACGACGTGTTGTTACGCCTTGCAGGACAAGGTGTGGACCGAAGACCCCGACGGTAACTTGTGGGAGGTATTCGTCGTCAAGGCGGACGCCGAGGTCGTCGTCGACGACGCAAAAAAGGCGGCAACGGTCTGTTGTGCTCCCGTGAGCTTGCCCACGGAGTCGGCGCCGGTGCAGCTTGGTAAGACCGGCGGATGTTGCTGAAAAAGGCGGTCTCCGAGGCGATCGGCACGGCGCTGCTGCTCGCCACGGTCGTCGGCTCCGGCATCATGGGCGAGCGGCTCGCCGGTGGAAACGTCGCGCTCGCGCTGCTCGCCAACACGGTGGCGACGGGGGCTGGGCTGGTCGCGCTGATCCTCACCTTTGGTCCGATTTCGGGCGCGCACTTCAACCCCGCGGTCACGCTAGCGGACGCGAGCCAGGGCGGCTTGCCGTGGCGAGAGGTGCCGGCGTTCTTGCTCGCGCAATTGCTCGGCGCGTTCACGGGCGTCGCCTTGGCGCACGTCATGTTTCGCGAGCCCGCGTTGTTCCTTGCTTCGCGGCACGAGCGCTCCGGGTCGGCGCAACTCGTGAGTGAGTTCATCGCCACCTTCGGCCTGCTGTCGGTGATTTGGGGCTGCGCTCGACGGCGCGCGGGCACTGTGCCGTTCGCCGTGGGCGCTTACATCACGGCGGCGTATTGGTTTACCGCGTCGACCTCGTTCGCAAACCCCGCGGTCACGCTCGCGCGCGCCGCGACGGACACGTTCGCTGGCATTCGCCCCGCCGACGCGCCGGGCTTCATCGTCGCACAACTCGCCGGCGCGGCCGCCGCGACGCTGCTCTTTCGTTGGCTCGTGCCCGCACTGCCCGAGCAGGCGACGCGCGTCATCGATCACAACGATTTACCCGAGGAGAGTCCGTGAAGACCGTCATTTTTGCGTGCATTCACAACGCGGGGCGCTCGCAGATGGCCGCCGCTTGGTTCAACGCGCTGGCCGACGCCACGCAGGCGCGCGCTCTGTCCGCGGGTACCGAGCCCGGAACGCGCGTGCACCCAGAAGTGCTCGAAGCGATGCGTGAGGTCGGCATCGATTTGTCGCAGCAGAAACCGCAACGGCTGAGCGACGATCTCGCGCGCGGCGCGCAGCTCTTGATCACGATGGGCTGCGGCGAGCAATGCCCGGCCATCGCCGGCCTAAGACGCGAGGATTGGCCGCTCGAAGATCCGAAAGATAAGACGGTCGAGCGCGTTCGCCAGATCCGAGATGAAGTGCGCGCGCGGGTGAGCGCGCTGCTCGAGCGAGAGGGCTGGTCGCTCGCCTAGCCCGAGTCAGCGGATGTTTCCGGTAACCCGCGTCCCTTCCAGATCGCGAAGATCGCCGGATAAACACTGAGCTCGAGGAGGAACGACGTCACGAGCCCGCCGACCATCGGCGCTGCGATGCGCTTCATGACATCCGCGCCGGTGCCGGCACTCCAGAGCACGGGGACCAGGCCAATGATCATCGTGGCGACGGTCATCAGCTTGGGTCTGAGTCGTTTGGCTGCGCCCTCCACGATCGTTTCGCGTAAATCTTGCCGCGAGCGGAGGCGACCGTCGCGTTGGTGTCGGTCGTGAGCCAGCGTGAGGTAAAGCAACATCACGACGCCCGTCTCTGCGTCGAGGCCAGCGAGCGCGATCACGCCGACCCACACCGCGACGCTGATGTTGTAGTGAAGCAAGTACAAGAGCCAGATGGCGCCGACGAGCGAGAAGGGGACCGCGAGCATCACGATCACGGTTTCTACGAGCGACTGAGTGTTCAGGTAGAGCAGCAGGAACACGATGCCGAGCGTCACAGGGATCAGCCATTTCAAGCGTTCTTTCGCGCGTTCGAAATATTTGAATTGTCCGACCCAGTCGAGGCGGGGGCCGGGCGGCAGCTGGGCCTTACTCCGAACTACTTGCTTCGCTTCCGCCACGTAGTCGGCGATCGGTCGGTCGGTGTCGACGAACACGAAGCCGACGAGTTTCCCTCCTTCGCTGCGAATCATCGGCGGCCCGAGCACACTCTGGATGCTGACCACTTCCGAGAGCGGGATCTGCGCGCCGTCGGGCGTGCCGATCAGAATGCGACCGAGGAGCTCCGGATCGTCACGGAACTCGCGCGCATAGCGGACCGAGATGGGATAGCGTTCGCGCCCCTCGACGGTCTCGGAGACGTTCTCGCCGCCGATCGATTGAGCGACGACTCGATTCACGTCTTTGACGCTGAGCCCATGGCGCGCGGCCTGCTCACGTTTCACTTCGAAGTCGACGTAGAAGCCGCCCGTCGAGCGCTCGGCGAACGCGCTGCGCGTTCCGGGCACGCTCGCCACCGCGTGCTCCACGGAGATGGCCGCCTGCTCGATATCGGCGAGGTTGTCGCCGAATACTTGGATCCCGAGCGGGCTGCGCACGCCGGTCGCGAGCATTTCGGTGCGCGTTTGAATCGGCATCCACCACACGTTCGGCATGCCAGGAAAGTGCAATTTCTCATCCATCTGTCTGATCAGGTCGTCCCATTGCAGCCCCTTTCGCCACTCGCTACGCGGTTTGAGTGTGACCGTGACCTCGGCCATGCCGAGCGGCGCTGGATCGGTGGCGCTCTCGGCGCGCCCTTCCTTGCCGAACACGCTCGCCACTTCGGGAAATTTTTTCAGTTCGCGATCCATGGCTTGGAGCAGGCGCACGGATTCGTTCTCGGACATGCCGGGAGGTGCCGTCGGCATGTACAAGATCACCCCTTCGTTTAGCGGCGGCATGAACTCGCTCTTCAAGCGCAAGAGGGCCGGAGCCGTGAGCGCCATCGTGAGCAGCGCCGCGATCACGACTTTCCACCGCTGGTCGACCACGAACCGCACCACGGGCGAATACGCAGCGGTCAGAAAGCGATTGATGGGGTTCTGATTCTCGTCCTGGACTTTGCCTCGAATCAGCAACACGGCGAGCGCCGGGGTGAGCGTGACCGCCAGCACCGCGGCAAAGCCAATCGAATAAGTCTTCGTGAACGCCAGCGGCTTGAACAGGCGCCCTTCTGTCGCTTCCAGCGTGAAAACAGGTAAAAACGAGATGGTTATCACGAGCAGGGAGAAGAAGATGGACGGGCCCACCTCCTGCATGGCGGCGACGATCACGTCGCGGCGTGAGTCTTTTTGTCCGGCGGCGTCCCACTCCGACAGCTTCTTATGGATATTCTCGATGATGATGATCGAGGCGTCGACCATGGCGCCGATGGCCACCGCGATGCCGCCGAGTGACATGATGTTGGCGGTCAGGTGCTGGCCCGACATGGGGATGAATGCCAGCAGTACGCCCAGCGGCAGCGTGACAATGGGGATCAGCGCGCTCCGCACATGAAGTAAGAACACGAAGATGACGACGCTCACCACGATCATCTCCTCGATCAAGGTGTGCCGAAGCGTAGCGACGGAGTCCTCGATCAGCGCGGAGCGGTCGTAGGTCGTGACCACCTGAACGCCCTCCGGGAGGCTGCGTTTGATCTCTTGCAGCCGGTCTTTCACGCCGTTGATCACCGTGAGCGCGTTTTCCCCGTAGCGCATGATCACGACGCCACCCGGGGCCTCGCCTTCGCCGTTCAGCTCCGACACGCCGCGTCGAATGTCCGGTCCGATGCTGACCACGGCCACATCCCGAACGCGTATGGCCGTGCCGTTCGCCACTTTTATCGGCGCTCGGCCGATGTCGTCGGGAGTTTTCACGTAGCCGCGCCCCCGGATGACTTGCTCGTGTCCGGCGATCTCGATCACGCGCCCGCCCACCTCTTCGTTCGAGGCGCGCACGGCGCTCACGACGTCTTCGGTCGTGATGCCGAAGCCGAGCAGCTTGTTCGGGTCGACGTTGACTTGGTACTGTTTGACGAAGCCGCCCACACTGGCGACTTCGGCGACGCCCGGCACGCTCTCGAGCGCGTAGCGCACGTTCCAATCCTGAATCGAGCGCAGTTGTTGCAGATCGTGTTTGCCGCTTCGATCGACGAGCGCGTATTCGAAGACCCAGCCAACGCCGGTCGCATCCGGCCCGAGCGTGGGGTTCACGTTGCCCGGCAGTTTGGCGCGCACCGAGCTCATGTATTCGAGCACGCGACTGCGAGCCCAGTAGATGTCGGTGCCGTCCTCGAAGATGACGTTGACGAAGGACATGCCGAACATCGATTGACCGCGCACCGCTTGCACTTTGGGAGCGGCGATCAGCGCGGCGGTGATCGGGTAGGTGATCTGATCTTCCACCAAATCGGGGCTTTGCCCCATCCACTCGGTGAACACGATCACCTGCACGTCCGAAAGATCCGGGATCGCGTCGAGCGGAGTGCGCTGCAGCGAGACCCAGCCCCACACCCCGAGCGCCGCGACGAATAGGATCGTGAACAGGGGATTTTCTGCGCTCACCGCGATCAGGCGCGCGATGAGGCCGAGTTTGTTTGGCACTGACGCGGCGGGCGCGGGAGTGCTCACGGTTTGGCCTCCTGGGACATTGGAACCAGATCCATGCCGCAAACAGGGCACTTGCCCGGCGCGCGCGCCTTCACCGATGGGTGCATCGGGCAGGTGAACTCGAGAGCGGGTGTAACGGGCTTCGTCGTCGCTGTCGAAGGCCGAGATCGAGTTGTGGTGGTGGGCAGGCTTGGCGCTGGATCTACCGCCGCTGCGCCAGCAGTGGCCGTGTCGGTCAGGCCGCTCTCCCAATACTTCGCGGCGGTGCTGATGCGCGCCTCTGCCGCGATCAGAAACACGCCGGAGGTGGCCACTTGGTCGCCCGCTTTGAGGCCGTCGAGCACCTCGTACCTGCCTTCTGCTTCGGTGCCCACGTGCACCTCTTGCGGTCGGAACCGGCCCTCGCCCAGATCGACGAACACGAGCCGCCGAGGCCCCGTATACACGACCGCGGATGCAGGAACCTGGACGCGGGAGCCGGCGGTTGAGGCCAGCTCGACGCTGGCGTACATCCCGGGGCGGAGCTCGAGCTGCTTGTTCGCGAGTTCGATGCGAACGCGCCCCGTGCGCGCGCCCGTTTCGAGATAGGGATACACGTAAGCGACCTTCGCGTCGTAGGCGCGGCCCGGCAAATAATCGAGCGTGACCTTCGCGGGTTGTCCGACGCGCACGTGCGCGAGATCTGCCTCGTAGATGTCGGCTTCCACCCACACCTTGTCGAGCGCCGCGATTCGGAAGAGGCGCATCCCCGCGTCGATCGACGCGCCTTCAACGACGTCCTTCTCGATCACGAAGCCGCTGGCAGGCGAGGGTATGGCCGTGCTTTCGAGCGGTTCGCCCTTGGCGGCGACCGCGTCGATTTGGGCGTCGCTCAGACCGAGCAGACTCAATCGCTTGCGTGCTGCGTGTGCGAAGGACGCCGAGTGTGGAACTCCGGCATCGTCCGGCACGGAGATCGTGGCGGCGCCGCGAGTCGCGAGCAAGAAGTCCTGTTCGGCGTTGTACAGCTCGGGGCTGTACATCGTGAACAAGGTTTGCCCGCGCGCCACGCGCTGACCGGTCTCGTTGACCAACAGCCTAGTGATCCAGCCCTTGACCTTCAAGTTGACATCGGTGAACGCGGACTCGTCGTAGGCGACGCGCCCGACCGCGCGAAACGAGCTCTGCAGCGGTGCTTCGATGACCGCCGACGTGCGAACGCCGATCAGCTGCCGCCGACCCTCGTCAATCGTCACCACGCCTTCCGACTGTTGCTCCTTGCTGACCGGCACGAGATCCATCCCGCAAATCGGACATTTGCCGGGTCCGGGCTGGTTCACCGAGGGGTGCATCGAGCACGTGTAATGGTCGACATCACTTGCGGATCCATCTGACGGCGGTTTGGCGTCGCTGTGCAGCGAGCCCGCGGTGCCCGGACCATCGTTCATGCTTTTGCCGGTGAACCACGCACCGAGCGGTCCGCGAAACACGACCGCCAGCACGAGGATGAACGCGCCGAGCGCGATAGAGATGAGTCGCGAACGCCAGAGAGAAGGGTGCACTAGGCGAGTCATGGTTGGTCTTCCTGTACGTCGAGTCCGGGAATGCGGCCGAGCGCGCGATCGAGCTCCGCGCGGTGGCGATCGCACTCCGCGCGCGCCATTTGGTAGTCGAGCTCCACGCTGCGCTGGTTTTTCTGGGCCTCCACCACGACCGTGAACGGACTCTGTGAAGCCGTAAAACCCGCTCGCGCCGCCTCGATCTGGGCGCGCGCTATCGGCAGGAGTCTCTTTTCGAAGAGCCCGATGACGTGTTCGGATTCTTGGAGTTGCTGTAACGCGACGAACACCTGCGTCCGCGCCGCGTCGCTGAGCTGAACGGCCTCACTGTCGAACTGAGCGCGGAGCGCGCGTGCTTCGTCGGCTGCGCCCGTGCGACGACCACTCTGAACCGGCAGATTGAAACCGAGCCCGACCATCCAACGATGCTCGGGCATGTCCCACATCGAGTTGTAGGAGGTCGATACGGTGAGGTCCGGATAAGACTCGCGTTCGGCGCGATCCGCGCGCGCCTGCGCGCCCTGAGCGCGTTGCCGAGCGGCGCTGATTTCGCTCCGATGCGCGATGGCATCGGACTGTAGCTGTTCGGTGTCGCGCGCCTCCGGCAGCGCGGGCAGGGCGAGCTCCGTCGGCGGTGGAGGAAGCGGCAGCTCGGGTGCGCGGTGCAAGAGCTCGTTCATTTGCGCGACCGTCACCGCGCGCCGCGCCGCGAGGATTGCCGCGTCGTGCTCCAGATGCGCGAGCTCGGCTTCCGCCTGCAGGGGGTCTTGGGCCGAGGCGCGTCCCGCTTCGAACTGCGCGGTGGCCGCGTCGCGTAAGGCACGCATCAGCTCGACGTGGTGAACGTTGATCTCGATCGAGCGCGCCGCGATGAAGTATTGGTCGTAGAGCACCACGGCGGACAGCGCGAGCTCACGTTTCAGCGCCTCGTAGTCGCTCTTCGAAGCGTCGGCGTCGGCGGCCGCAGCGGAAGCTTCGAGCCCACGTTTGCCGAACCAAGGCAGCTTTTGACTGATGC
>FSWQ01003778.1_pt1 | contig 11033 bp, 10 predicted proteins | sample 1637691 | NCBI WGS metagenome assembly FSWQ01 (sample SAMEA3914814, study PRJEB12502) | metagenome | biome: forest; material: soil | place: USA | collected 2011-09-16 | depth 0.1 m | reverse complement strand
GAGCGAGCACCGCAAGCCTACTGAAGTAGGCTGAGGATCACAGCGACGAGCCCGCCCGTCGCAGCGAGAGTATCGGCGGCCGCAGCATCAGTTATTTTCGCGCGGGCCCTACGCCAGCCTCGAGTCAGAAGCGGCGTCAGAAGCTGCGGCTCAATTGCACGCTGGGCGCGCCCAAGACGAGCCCGGCCTGGACGCGCGTCGCGGCCGAGCTGATCGGCGAGGAACCCGCGTTGGCGTGAATGTACAGCGTGACACCCGCGGCCGCCAGCGCGCCGCCCGCGATGAACGACCAGGTCGAAACCCGGGCCGCCGATAGGGCTTGGTTGCGTAGGCCGGCGCCCGTTGGGTCGCAGCCATTCGCGTCGCAACCGCGACGGTTCGATTCATCGTTTTTCGAGTTCGCGCGCAGCGCGTAACCCGTGCCGATCGCGAGACCGACGACGCTCCCCACGGCCAGCGCCAAGCTCACCCGCTCGAGAGTGACCCTGCTAGAGGCGCGTTCCTGCGCTTCAGCGCCGCGCGACGGCTCCGGTCTCGGGGCGACGCCCCGCTCACGCGCTGGCTCCACTGAATCGAGCACGGGTAGCACCAGCGTTTTCTGATCGCCCTCGGAAAAAAGCGTCACGGTGCTGGTCCATGGCACGCGTCCAGGCGCGCTAGCCTGGAAGGCATGGCTGCCGCCGTCAGTGGCGACCGCGGTGCCGAAGGAGGCGCGCTCGAACTCGATGCCGTCGCGGAGCAAGTGAAAGCCGGGCAACACCAGCAGCTCCTGCGGCACGACCACCGTGATTTTGGACACGCGCGAAGCGAGCACCTGGGCGCGCTCGGTCGCCGCGGCTTGGCGGTCGCGGTGGCCTTCGCGCTCGGCCAAGCGCGCCGCCGCCAGATACGTGGCATGCGAGGTCGCAAGTAAGCCGGACAGCTCCTGACAATAGGCGAGCGCGAGCAGCGTGCCTGAAGCCGGGTCTTGGCGTTGGCTCTCCTCGAACTTGGGGCATGCGTCGGCGTAGCGCTTGTCTTTCAGCAGAGCCCGTCCCGCATCGAAGGTCGTGTCGGCCGTGTCGCTCGGGGGAACCGCGGGAGCAGCCGGCGCGGACGGCGCTGGAGCGCTCGGCGCTGGAGCACTCGGCGCTGGAGCACTCGGCGCTAGAGCGCTCGGCGCCTTGGCGTCCGCGGCGAGCGCCGCCCGCGGCCGAGCCAAGACCGCCAAAAATAGCAGCGTCGCCCAACCGATCGACCTACCCATGACTTACCCTGATTACTTCAGATCCGACTCTCACGCGAGTGCCGATGGCGGCGCTTATCGCGTCCCGCCAGCAACCAACGCGAATCCGGGAGTGGGTTCCGCCGAGGCGAGCTTGAAAGGTCGTGTCGAGGGCGCAGGGGCCTGCCAGCTCTCGAACTTCTGTTTCGCCAGCAGGCACAGGAGCTCCGCTCGTCCAGAAATATGTAAACGATGAAACGCAGAAGCCAGCTGATTGGCGACCGTGCGCCGAGAGGTCTCGCGCAGGCGCGCGACTTCGGCATAGCTCCTGCCTTCAATCAGCAGACGGATGACCGCGAACTCTGCCGGCGAAAGCAACGCCGACAGCTCGTTGTCCGGACGAGTCGCGCTGATGCACTGGCGCAAGAACTGCTGATTCTGCGCCAGCACGAGCTTCTCGGCTCGCGACGACGGTGACCTCGCCTTGGCGTGAGCCGCCATCACGATCAGTAGTGGGATGCGCGAGGGCCAACAAGACAGGCCCATGAAGACGAAGCAACGGCGCAAGATCTCGGCCACGCTCGACGGGCACAGGCCGAAATCAGCCGCCACCGATTTTCGAACCCCCTCGAGCAAAGAGCGCTCCAGGATCTGGATATCCCGCGCGGGGAGTGGCGCGCGCTCGTCGCCCGCCGAGCGATGCCCGCGGGTCACGATCACGCTGCAGGTCTGCGGCGTGAATTCCGCCTGCTCGATGCGACAAAAGCCGCTCACCAGCTCCGTCCACAGGGCCGACAGGCTGGTCGCCTCGTCCGCGGGTCGCATCGGTCCCGAAGCCACGCTAGCGAGCCCTGCCACCGTGCCTGCGGGGCCCGGCCCGTAGTCGCTCATGACATGATCCATCGTCGACTCCTTGGAAGCTGCGTCGGGCACCTCTGCCTTCCGCTTCTAAGCTCGAAATAACCGGAGCCGGCCGTGGTCGTCGATCGCAGTGGCTCGCAGTCGCTCGGGTCTTGTGCTGTAATCTTCGACGTTTCCATGGCCGAATTGCGTGAAGAACGCGGCGAGCGCGCGTGCATCTTGATGGCCGAACACCTGATCGGCCGCGGGCCGCAATGCGCGCTCCGCCTGAGCCCGAATTACATTTCCTCGCAGCACGCGCTGATCCGCTGGTCCGGCAATGGTTGGGAGGTGCTCGACCGGGGCAGCCGCAATGGAACCCGGTTGAACGGAGCCGCGCTGGAGGCGGGCCGCGCTTACCGCCTGTTGAAGGGCGCCGTGCTCAGCTTCGGCCATCCCGATGAACGCTGGTCGCTTTCGGACACCGGCGAACCGCAAGCCATGGTGGTCGCGCTGGATACGGGCGAAGCGCGGCTCGAACGCTACGGGATGATTGGCATTCCTTCCAACGACCACCCGGAGCTGACGCTGTTTCGTGACTTGGACGGCGCTTGGAAACTCGAAGATCAGGACGGCTCGGTGCGCCCGCTCGACTCGGGGCACAGCTTCGAGTCGGGGGGGCGCAGCTACGCTTTCTCCTGCCCGAGCCCGAACAATTTGACGGCCAGCGTCGGCATCACCCTGGTGAGCGGGCCGCCGACGATCAAGTTCCTGGTCTCGTCCGACGAAGACTTCGTGGAGCTATCGCTGGAATACGAGTCGCGCAACGTGCCTTTGGGTTCACGCGCTCACAATTACCTACTCTTGACGCTGGCGCGGCAACGCCTCGCCGACATGAACCAAGAGGTAGCGAGCGCCTCGAGCGGCTGGGTGGACAAAGACGAGTTGGCGGCTGGGCTCCGCATGACCCCTCCCCAAATTGACGGCGAGATTTTTCGCATTCGCAGGCACTTCGCCAGCCATGGCGTGCCGGACTCTTCTGGGGTGATCGAGCGACGTGAGCGCACGCGGCTGATCCGGCTCGGTTTCGAGCGCATCGTGGTCGAGCGGCGCCTGTGAGCGGGAGCGCGCTCAGCTGCTCGTGAACGCGCCCGCGATCAATTCGTAGGAACGAACCCGCGCCGCTGGGTCGTGAGCGTGAGTGGCGATCATCACTTCATCGGCCTGGGTGTGCTCGGCCACACGCTCGATCCCCTGCCTCACCTGCTCGGGAGTGCCGACGATTTGCAAGCGCCGAAACTGAGCAATTGCGGCTTCCTCTTCGGGGGTAAAGCGATGCTGCAGCGCCTCTTCGGGGCTCGGCATGCGGCCAGGCCGGCCCGCGCGCAACTGCGCGAACGCGAGCAACATGCTCGATGCCAAACGCCGCGCCGCTGCTTCTTCCGTCGAGCAGAACACCGACAGGGCAAGGATGGCGTGCGGTTTGGCCAAAGCCCCTGCTTGAAAGCGCTCGCGGTAGATACGCATCGGGCGCTCGGGGGCGTCGGGGCTGAAGTGGCCGGCAAATGCGAAGCCCAACCCGAACTCGGCGGCAACGTTGGCGCTGTAGTCGCTAGAGCCGAGCAGCCAGATCGGCGGCAGCGGCACGTCGTCCGGCATGGCGCGGATTTTAGCGAACGGATGACTCGCGGGCAGCGAGCCGTCGCCAAAGCCGCTGAGCTCCGCTAGCTGAGCCAAAAAATCATCTGCCAACGGCGCGTTTCGCGAGCGACGCAGCGCCACTGCCGTCAGCGGATCGGTACCCGGCGCGCGGCCAATGCCCAAATCGATGCGGCCCGGGTGCAGCGCCTCGAGCAAGCGATAGGACTCCGCCACTTTGAGCGGCGAATGATTGGGCAGCATCACGCCCCCCGCGCCGAGCCGTAAGCGGGAGGTGACCTGCCCGATGTGGGCGATCATGATCTCCGGCGTAGTCGGCGCAATGCCGGGCATGTTGTGATGTTCCGCGTACCACAGGCGCTCGAACCCCAAGCGCTCCACGGCACGCGCCAAATCCTCGGCCCCGCGCAGCGCCGCCGCGCTGGTGCTCCCGCTCGAGAGGGGCACGAGGTCGAGAGCGGACAGCGGAAGAGAGCGAGGCATGGCGTCATGCATGTCATGCATCCGAAGCACAGACAGCGCCAGCCCCACCGGATCGGCCAACACACGAACGCCACACCCCCCCCCCGGCTCTGACGACGAGGACGACGAGGACGACGAGGACGACGAGGACCCGAATCAGGCTTGGCGTCGACGCTTGCCGGCAGTAGCTAGAGGTGTACGCTGATTGAACAGCGGAGGAACAGCACGATGACTAGCCCGAAAAAAACGGTCACCCGTCGAGACGCCACCGGGCATTTGGATCCGGAGTACGAGCGCAAGCTGCTCGAAGCCTCCGGCAAGAGCACGCGAGACGCGGGGGATCGCGCGTTCGTCGACGGCGCCGCACGCGAAGAGCTCTCGGAAGAGTTGGGCGAAGCATTCGTGCAAGCCGTCACCTCCGGTGAGGACGCCGAGCTCGAGCGGCGCGAAAGCGTCATCCCCGAAGAGACGGGCGGCCCGTTCGTGCCCTCCACGGCGGGCCAAGAGTTTGCCGGCGGCACGGATGAATCCAACATCCCGGAAGCCACGCGAGAAGCGCTGCCCCGCACCTCCAAAGCAGAGGTCTGATAGGACCCGAGCGCATGCCCAGCGCGCGACGACCCGGGGGGCCGCCGCCAAGCAGCGAGATCACGACTCCGGATCTGTATGCTCGGCGACGGGAGTTCATCAAATCGGGCGCGTTGTTCGTCGCCGCCAGCGCCGCGTTCGGTACGGGCTTGGTTTCACTCTCGAACCTGGGCAGTGCCGATCCGCCGGTCGCGCCCCCGCCGTTGCCTCCCGCGCCCACTGGTGCGACCGCGTGGCGCGTGAGCCGACGCGGCCGCTTCGCTACCAGTGAGACGCAGACCTCCTACCAAGACATCACCACCTACAACAACTACTACGAGCTCGGCTTCTCGAAGTCCGAGCCCGCGAGCGTCGGCTATCGGCTCAAAACCAAGCCCTGGGCAGTGCGCATCGTGGGCGAGGTCGCGCGCGAACAGACGCTGGACATCGACACGCTGATCGGCTGGTTCGGGCTCGAAGAGCGCGTGTACCGCATGCGCTGCGTGGAAGCCTGGTCGATGGTGATCCCGTGGCTCGGCTTTCCACTCGCCGACTTGGTGAAGCGGCTCGAACCCAGCTCGCGCGCCAAATACCTGCGCTTCACCACGCTCTTCGATCCCGAACAACTGCCCAATCAGGAGAGCCGCGTCTTGACCTGGCCGTACGTCGAGGGCCTGCGCATCGACGAAGCCATGAATCCGCTCGCGTTCTTGGCCCTCGGCTTGTACGGCGCGCCTCTGCCGGGCCAAAACGGCGCGCCCCTGCGCCTGGTCGTGCCCTGGAAATATGGCTTCAAGGGCGGCAAATCATTGGTCGAGATCCGCTTTCAAGAGCAGCCGCCGGAGACCACGTGGAGTCGCGCGGCACCCTCGGAATACGGCTTCTACGCCAACGTGAATCCCGCGGTCGATCACCCGCGCTGGAGCCAGGCCAGCGAGCGGCGCATCGGTGAGCTGTCGCGACGCAAGACCCTGCCCTTCAACGGTTACGCCGAGCAAGTCGCCGATCTGTACCGCGGTATGGACCTGTCACGGGATTTCTGAGTGGCCAAAGCGAAGCTCAACTGGCTCGTGCCTGCCACCATCACCGGCGCGCTGGTGCCATTCGCGACGCTTGGCCTTCGCCTAGTTCGCCACCGCATGGGCGCCAATCCGATCGCCACTGCGCTCAATCAGATTGGGCTACTTTCGCTGATTTTCCTGATCTTGTCTTTGTCGTGCACGCCGCTCAAGGTCATGTTCGGTTGGAATTGGCCGCTGCGCGTGCGGCGCACACTCGGGCTGTGCGGCTTCTTCGCCGCGCTGCTGCACTTTTCGGTCTACCTCGGCCTCGACCAAGGGTTCGCAATCGGTGCCGTGCTGCGTGACGTGTTCAAGCGTCCGTTCATCGCCATTGGGTTCGCCGCGCTGCTCTTGCTCGTCCCGCTCGCGCTCACCTCGACGCGGCGCAGCGTCGCTCGGCTCGGCTTCGTGCGTTGGCAGCGCCTGCATCGCCTCGCGTACTTGATCGGCGTGCTTGCCGTGCTGCATTTCTACCTGCGCGTGAAGGCGGACCACGCGCAACCGGTCCTGTACGGGTTGCTGCTCGCGCTCGGCTTTGCGCTGCGCGGCGCAGCCAAGCTCAAAAAATCGCGCGATCTGCGGCTGCGCGCCGCGCTTCGCGGCTAAGCCTTACTTGAGCCGCGATGCGCAGACGACGACTTCGACGTCCGCATCGGTAGGCGGGGCCGCGCTTGGGCCGCTCGTACAGCTGAACGCGGCGAGCGGCGCGACGGGCGGAGCAGGAGGAACCCTGGGGGCCAAGCGAACATCAGCCACCCAAACGGCCATGGTGAGAGCGAACAGGGTTGCGACGGGATGTGCCATGACACATCGACTTTACGAGAACGTCACATCAAGTCAATTGGACGACACTCAAATGTCACATTCGGGTGCTCGCCCCTCAGGCACTCAGTGTGTGGCAAACGTCAGCCACTCGACGAGCGGGGCGACGGCTTTCGCCTGGGTGACGAGCCATGCGCGGAGCTTGGGCGACGCCAAGATCCCCTTCGGGAGATCGGGAAAGCCGACCGTGAGTCCCTTTCGCAGCAGGTGCTCGGCACGCGGATGGTCCGAATCGTAGCCCTTGGGCATGCGCTTGTACGAGTCATGCGAGCGCACGACGAAGCCTTTTTTGGTCAGCGCGGTCAGCAAGCGAGTCAGCTCTTTGCCGCGCTTATCGTCGGCGACGGCGGCGCGATATCGCTCGAGGGAACGCGGATCCATCATGTAGTGCCCCGCGGCGGCGAATGAGCGCGGTTCGCCGACATGTACGTACAGCGCCATCGGCACCTCGGTGACTTTGCCCTTGCGGCTGATCGGGATGATGCCGGCGACGTGCGTTTTGTACGGCGATTTGTCCTTTGAAAAGCGCACGTCCCGAAAGATGCGAAACAGCTTCGGCGGGTCCAAGTCACAGTGCTGGTAGGCGCGGTCGATGCCGGTGTGTACCTCGGCCAAGAGCGCCTTCATCGGCGCTTGCCAGCCGGTTTCGAACTCGGCCTTGTGCGCTTGAAACCAAGCGCGGTTTTGGTTTTTCGACAACAACTTGAAAAACTTCGCGTTCGGATCGGCAAAACCCTCGAAAGCCATACGCGAACGCTAACATACGCCGAGCGCGGCCGTGCGCCGCGCGGCGCCACGTGCCGCACGCAGCACGTCAGAGCAGCGGCGCGACTAGGCGGGCTACGTCGTCGAGGGCCGAGCGAATCACGCCAGCGCGCGGCGGTCCGACGCTCGCGTAGGCGAAGCTTGCTTCGAACCACGCGCACAGCCGCGCTACTTCGGCGTGGCCCGTGAAGAACAGCGCAATCTCGTAGTTCAAAAACAGGCTACGCATATCGAAGTTGGCGGAACCAACCACGCACAGCGTGTCGTCGACGAGCAACGTCTTGGCGTGTAGCATCTTCACGAAGCGACGAATCACCACGCCCTCAGCGCTCAGATCGCGCAAGCAGGAAGCGGCCGCAAGGTCCGACAGCTGGTGGTTCGAGTGCTCGGGAGTGAGCACGCACACCTCCACGCCACGCCGCACGGCGATGATCAACGCGCGAATCAGCGCTTCGTCGGGTAGAAAATAGGGCGTCGCGATCCAGACCCGCTTCTCGGCGCGAAAGATGGCCGTCAGATCCGCGTCGTAAATGGGATCGGTGACGGCGTCGGGGCCACTCGGCACCACCCGCACGGCGATCGGCCCCGGCTCGAGCGGCACGGGCGGCGCGAGCCGTTCGCCGCAAGCAAACAGCCAATCAGCGCAAAATACCGCGTCGAGTTCGGCCACCGCCGCGCCGTGCACGAGCAGGGATAGGTCACGCCAGCGCGCGGGGTCGGGCTTCGGACCCATGTACTCGAGGCCCAAATTCATGCCGCCCACGATCGCCCGCTCGCCGTCGAATAACGCAATCTTGCGGTGATTGCGCAGATTGCCGTGGCCGCGAAATGGCAAGTGCAGAAGCGGCATGAAGCGCTCCACGCGCGCGCCTGCGGCCACGAGCTCTTGGAGCGCGGCGCGCGGCGCGTGAAAGCGCAGTAGATCGTCGATCAACAGACGCACTTCGAGCCCTTCTCGCGCGCGCTCCAAGAGCGCCCGCACGATGGGACGGCCCGCTTCGTCGTCCGCCAGCACGAAGGTGACGATGCGAATCGAGCGCTTCGCGCCGCGGATCTGGGACATGAAGCACTCGAAGGCGAGCACGCCGTCGTCCAACCACTCGACGCTCGCGAGCGAGCTCGGGGACACACCGAGCGCGCCCACGCCGGGGTTGACCGCGAGGCGCTGCTTCTTTCGCGCGCGCGACTCGAGCTTGCGGCCGCCCAATACCAAATACAGCGGGATGCCCACGTACGGCAGCAAGACCACCGCCAATAGCCAAGCGATGGCCGAGCCCGCAGGCCGCCGTTGGCGCAGCAGCGACACCACGAACACGAGCACCAGCAAGTTCGTGACAATCGACACCACGTGGTGCGTCAGAAACCAATGCGGCTGGGCCATCGTTTTTCACGCGCGAATCGGCTCGCGCCCCGGCACGGTCAGTGCTTTTCAGCCATGGCTTGCGCGATCGAGCCGTGCTTGGAGAGATCGATCGTAGCCACCGGCTGACCCTTCGAGAGCAGCGTGGCAAGCGTTCCGATCTCGTGCTTGGACAGGCGCGCGGCCAAACGCGAGACCCGATCCGCATCCGCGATGCCGAGGGCTGGGCAACCGCCGGGCAACTTGCATTGCGCCGGAGACCGACACAGCTCTGGCGCATGCGCGAGGGAGAGCAACACGTCCGCGTTCTCGCCGTTCGAGAGCTTGAGGGTGAGCCCCGCTTGATCCGACTCGCTGAGCTTGACGGGCAAGCACGTGAAGTTGCCCTTGCCCCAAACCGCTGGGTCGGAAGCAGGCTCACTCCAAGCCAGCGGCAAGTTCCCGCTCGCGCCCGGCGCGGGCGCGGCCGGCGACGTGGCGGGTGCGGGCGACGCGCTCGCGCCCAGGCTCTTCTGCAACTGCTTGTGAAGCGAGACGAGCTCGGTGTTCAACGTGCGATGCGTCGTGCCATCGCGATGCACCAAGTAGCCCGTGGCCGACAAGTGCACGCTCGAGCCCGTGACGCGCAGCTGAATCACGCTACCGCCCTCGGCATCTCGCTCACCGACGTGCGCGCGCACGGCCACGGTGCGCGACGGCGCATCCTGAGACACGATTTGGTATTTTTGAGCTTTGAGTGTGTCGAGCACGACCGCATACGTCGCATCGGGGTCGGCCCTGCTGACGACGTCGCTCGCCTGTTGCGGCCGCCAGCGACCGCCGCAACCCGTCACGGCCAACGCGAGGCCGAGAGCCAGGCCGAGCGACAACGAGCGCGCACTCCGCGTAAATCCCGCAAAACGAGCCATCTCGGCCGAGCGTAGAGAGGCGTCAGGGCGGGGTCAAGGGAGCGCGCTCGACCTTTCAATGACGCCCGCATTGGTCGTACAATGAGCGTTCTTGGAGGCGTTGGTTCTAGCGGATCGCTATCGGCTCACTCGGCAGCTCGGCAAGGGCGGCATGGGTTCGGTCTGGCTCGCCGAGCACCTGGCCCTCAACTCCTGGGTCGCCATCAAGCTGATGGATCCGTCGATTGCCTCGACCGTGGAGGGCGCCGAGCGTTTCAAGCGCGAGGCGCAAGCGGCGGCGTCCCTGCGCAGCGCGCACGTGGTGCAAGTGCTCGACTATGGCGTGCACGAGGACACGCCGTTCTTGGTGATGGAGCTGCTGCAAGGGCAAAGCCTGGCCGATTGCATCGAGCGCGAGAAGCGCCTCGCGCCGGAGCGCACGCTGACCATCATTGCTCAGGTGGCGCGGGCGATTGGGCGTGCGCACGCCGCCGGCATCGTCCACCGTGACCTCAAACCCGACAATATTTTCCTGATTCGTGAGGACGACCAGGAGCTCGCCAAGGTGCTGGACTTTGGCATCGCCAAGACCACCGGGCCGCGCTTCGGCGGCATGGAAACGCGCACCGGCGTCACCATGGGCACGCCGTACTACATGAGCCCGGAGCAGGTCGAGGGCAAGAAAGCGCTCGATCACCGCTCGGACTTGTGGTCACTGACCGTCATCGCGTGCGAGTGCCTGACCGGCTCGCGGCCATTCGATGGCGAGACGTTCGGCGAACTTTTGCTCAACATTTGCGCGCGACCGGTGTCCCCTCCATCGCGGCAAGGGTTCTACTTGCCCGGCTTCGACGAGTGGTTCGCCAAAGGCACGAACCGCGATCCGGCGCAGCGCTTCGCTTCGGCGCAGGAGCTCGCGACCACGCTCGCCGAGGTCGTCTCCGGCCGAGCCAAGCCCGCTCCGCTCAGTGCGCCGCAAGCCAGCGGCCCGGACGCGACGCTGCCCATGGATCCACCGACGCTGCTGTTCACGGGCAGCCAATTGGCCCAACCGCTCACCGCGCGCGCGACCACCGCCGCAACCGGCGCGGTCGAGGTCGGGATCCGCCCGCGCCCCGCGCCTGCACCCAGCGCGCCGCGCGGCAGTTTATTGCCGCTGGTCATCGGTGTCGGCGTGGCCGTGTTGCTCGCGCTGGGGCTGCTCGTCGTGCTGCTACTTCGGAACCGCGACGCAAGCGACGCGGCGCGCGCGGTCGCGCTCGACGCAGGCGTGGTGAGCGCGGCACCCGGGCCGCTCGTGCTAAGCCCCGAAGTACCGAACCCCGCTAGCACTCCTGCGCTCGCCGGCAGCGCGCCGCGCGTCACCGTCGACGGCAAACCGGTAGGCCTCGCTACCGGCGCCGCCG
>FSWQ01003393.1_pt1 | contig 11037 bp, 6 predicted proteins | sample 1637691 | NCBI WGS metagenome assembly FSWQ01 (sample SAMEA3914814, study PRJEB12502) | metagenome | biome: forest; material: soil | place: USA | collected 2011-09-16 | depth 0.1 m | reverse complement strand
GGGTTGCGCCGAAGGTCAGCACCAAGATGACGATGAACAGCACCCAAGCCATGGCCGAGGCGTAGCCCATGCGCAGATCTTGGAAGCCGACGTTGTACAGATTGAGCACGTAAAACAGGGTGGAGCGCTCCGGCGCGCCCGTGGAGCCGGTCATGATGAAGGCCTGCGTGAAGGCCTGAAAACCGGCAATGATGCTGAGCACCACGTTGAAATAGATGACCGGCGAGATCATCGGGATGGTGACGTTGAACAGACGCTGAAAGAAGCCCGCGCCGTCGATGATCGCGGCTTCATACAAAGACGTGGGCACATCCTGCAGGCCAGCGAGATAAACGACCATGGCGTTGCCTGCGCCCCAGACGGCCATCAACACAATCGCGCTCTTGGCCCACGCCGGGTCCGCCAGCCAGGCAGGCCCGGTGATGCCCAAGTGATGCAAGCCAGTGTTGATGATGCCGCTTTGGCCGTTGTACATCCACAGCCACAAAATGCTGCCGGCGACGACGGGCATGAGTGAGGGCAGGAAGAACAACGTGCGGTAGATGCCCAGGCCCTTGACCTTGGAGTTGAGCAAGAGCGCCAGCGTGAGCGAAACCACGAAGCCGAGCAGCACGGAGCCCGCGGCGTAATACGCCGTGTTGTACAGGCTCTTCCAAAACAGCGGGTCCCTCACCAAGTCGACGTAGTTGTCGAGACCGATGAACACCGGCGGCAGCAGCACCGAGTAGTCACACAGCGAGTAGTAGAAGGCCGCGCACAGCGGGAAGATCAAAAATACCGTGAGCCCAATCAGCCACGGCAGGCAGAACAGCAGGCCATTCCTGCGGTTGGTGCTTTCGAGAGAGCTCACTTGGCGTCCCTCCGGGCCAGAATGCGGTGGTTACGGTCGAGCGCAGCTTGCATCTTGGTTTGCACGTCGGCGAGGGCAACTTCCGGCGTTTGGGTGAGGTTCGAGATCAGATCCACGGCATTGCCCATCTCGCGATTGTATTCGTTCCAGATCCCGGTTTGCGGGATGGAGAAGGCGTTCTTGCTCATGCCCAGCTCACGGAACAAACGAATGTACGGATTCGGGTGCACCTTCCAGAACTCATCACTCACGTTCTTGAGCGGCGTGAACTTTTGCTGACCGAGGCACAGCTTTTCCAGCACTGGCTGGGAGGTCACGTACTTGATGAACTCGAACGCCTCTTCCGGGTGCGGTGAGTCCTTCGGAATCACGAGCACGTCCGCGTCCGCGTTGGTGGTGTTGGCGAGCTCAGGGTGGCCGGCGGGGTAGGGGAAGGAGGCGGCGCCCCATTGCAGACCGGGCGCGTACTTCTCGATGAAGTTGTGCATCCACACGCCTTGCAGAACCATCGCGACCTTACCGGACAGGAAGGCGTTTTGCGGGCTCGCGAAATTGCCGAAGCCAGAGCGGAAGCGCTTGGTCACGCCGATGCCCAGGTTCTTCGAGTACGAGGCGACCCAGTTGAAACCCTGGATATTGCGCGGATCCGCGGCCGTGATCTTGTCCGGGCCGTCTACGAGGCTGCCGCCGAAGAAGTAGCCCCGGCCGTACGACCACCAACCTGGCTCGCCTGGCAAGAAGCCCGCTTGGATCAAGCGCTTCTGTCCATCAGGTACGTTCGGCAGATAGCCTGTTTCGATCTTCTTCTCACCGCTGGGCAGCGTCACTTCCCACTTGGTCAGCTTCTCCGCGTACGCATCCAGCTCTTCGATGGTGACGGGGGGCTTCTCCGGATCCAGCCCTGCCTCGCGGAACAGGCGCTTGTTGGTGAGCAGCGCAATGGATGCAGGAACGATTGGCACTGCCCACGTTTTGCCGTGGTAGTCGCCCAGCTTCATGTAGTGATCGATGTATGCGGAGCGGTCGAAGCCGGCGTTGGCCAACATGGGACCGAGGTCCGTGAGCGCGCCGCCATCCGCGTAAGCGGCCACGTAGAAGCTGTAGTTGCCCGCGAGATCGGGCGGGTTGCCGCCGGCGATCGCGATCAGCAACTTTTGCTCGACGTTGGAGATGGTGACCTTCTCCACCTCGATCGGCGCGTAGCTCGAGTCCTGTTTGGCGTGCGCGACTTCCTTCGCGTTGAAGTCGTCGATCACGGCGTCCATCGCTTCACCCTCGAAGCCTGTCCACTTCTCCCAATAGGTGATGTGGCGGGGTGCCTGCTTGTTTTCGCTGGCAGAGCACGAGAGCAAACCGAGAGCCAACGTTAGCGGGGCCAGCAGCGCCAGCACGGCTGCCGGGGCGCGTGAAGCACCTGTATGTCGTCCAGTCATCGCTTGATCCCGCGTTCTAGTCGAATCCCGCGCAGGGGGTTGGACTTTTCCTATATTTTTGGCCGCGCGACCGCCGCGGATCGGCCATGCCGAAACTCAGATGTGCCGGCGGCCGCCCGCCTTGGCTAGCGGGGTAGAAAACGGGGCTAATTCTACTCGGCCAAGTGTGCTCCGACCTGGCCACCGCAATCTTCAGGCGGCGCCACCCGCGAGCGGCTGCGCGGCCCCGCTCGGCGTCATTCCTAAATCGAAGGCAACACGCGCCGGTCTCGCCGGTTCTCTCGTGGCTCGTGCCCTCTTTGGATGATCGTGATCTGATCCTGCCAAGATTGATCAAGTCGACTTAATTCGCGCACTGCGACGCGCGGATGTCTTTGATGAAAGCGTCGGGCTCGAGCCAGGCGCCGCCCGCGAAGTAGTCGTAGTTGCGCGTGATGCCGGTGCCCTCGCCCATGTCGTTCCAGGTGGCAATGACGGCGATTTGCGCGGCCGCGGAATCTTGGAGGCGCTGCTTCAGCAGTGCTTCGTCCTTGAAGATGCGGTCGCTTTCGGTCGCGATTTGGCCTTTGTGGTCGCGCCCCAGCGAGTCCCAACGGGGCATGAAGTGGTCGAGCCTCACGCCCTTGATCGTGTTGTCGCTGATCTCACCGCTACCGAAGGTATCCCACTTGAAACGCCCATCCGCCTGGTTGGGCATGTCACTGTCTTGGAAATACGCTTCGTCCACCACGATGAAGGGCGAAACGCCGAACTCCGTCTGAAATAACCTGTGGAGCTCGCTCACGACGGCTGCGGACTGGTTTGCGGGCGTCAGCGTTCCGGCGTTGTAGAAGTAAATCAGCGGGCGCTGGTTGAACAGGTACCAATTCTTGCGATCGACGCGGCTGAAGAACGGCTTCCACTTGGCTTCGAAGATGGCGCTCGCGGCGGCCGTGGCATTGCTCAAATCCGGTGCGGTCGCAAACGTGCCGCCGGAGCGACCCCAACTCGACGTGTCGTCGAAGAGCCCGATTTTTACGGCATTGCCGGTGTCATCCAACGCCTTGCCAAGTTGCGCTAGCGGGTCGGCCCCCGCGGCGAGATCCGGACCGTAGGTATTGAGCAGGAAGAACTGCACACCCGCGTAGGCCGCATCCCGCAACTCCCGCCGCCAGAAGCCGGGGTTCTTGGGTGCGTAGACGCCGCTGGGGCTTGCGCCGAAGGACAGCAGTGGGCTCGCCGTGGCCATGCCTGCGGCGTGGGTGTTCGCCCAATCCATGCTGCAGTTCACGCCGCCCGGGCAGTCGTTGAAGAACATCAGCACCGCGCCAACGTCGCGGGTGCCCTTGCGCGTGCAGGGCGTGGTCAAATCTGGCTGGGTCAGCCACGGATCCGAGTAGCTCAGCTTACACGTGCGTGCGGCGTCCTTGCAGAAGCCGAGCACGACGTCGATGCGGCGCACGTACGCCAGCGTGGTGAGCTTGGTTACCCACTGCGTTTCGAGATCCGCGCTGGGCGGCGTGCCGAACACCTGACAGTAAGCGGCTTCGACGAACGTCTTGGCGGTGTTACCGAGATTGACGTCCACGCTGTTGGCTTTGGCGCAGCTCGCGACGTCGAAATCAGCGCGCAACGTGAAGTTCGGACCAATGATGTCACCGGTGGTGCCCGGGACGCTCATGGCGCCACCGCTGCTACTGCCGCCGGTGGCATCACTCTCAGCACCTGGGTCGTCAGAGCCGACACTGCACGCCGAGGCGGCGAGCAGTGTCAACGCCCCGGCAAGCGCCAGAGAGGCCTTACTCAGGCCAGAAGCAAACGCGCGCGAAATCAACCCGTTTTTTTCAGTCATGGATGGCGCGCGCGTTCCTTCAGATCACTTGATCCACTCGAGGTCGCCGATCGAGAAATCCCACGGTATGGCAGTCGGCGACGTTAAGTTCAGGCCGATAATGGTTTTCGGGTCGAGCTTCGCCTTGGGCGAGCCCCAGCCCGACTGGTGCAGCTTGTCCCACGTGTACTCGTAGGTTTTCGGCGTGCTTGTCAGGTCTTTGATTACGATGCCGTAGTGGTCGTAGCACTTCGTGCACACGCCGAATTCCGGCATGGTCACCACCGTCGCGAGCCCGACCTTCATCTGCGTGCTGCCCGAGGCCTTGAAGCGGATGCCCTTGAACTGCGAGGCATCGACCGGCTTGAGCATCTGATCGCCCACGAAGTTGAGGCCGATACCGCCGCCCCAGTCCGTGTACATCTTACCCTCCGTATGTACGAGACCGTCTTTGGTTACGGACGCAAAGTCTCCGTTGGTCTCCGGCGTCATCGCGCCTTTGGGGCTGTGATCGTTCATCATGAACCAGCCGCCCGCGGGATCGATGTTGGTAACCGCCGCGGTGCTCGGATCAGTGATGGCCACCCCCGTCGGAACGACACCGGGCGGAACCGGGACCTTGGTCACGTCATTCGCCGCGGACGACGAAGAGGACGACGAAGAATCCGTCGATGACGCGCTGCTGGACGAGCCGTCACACGGCGGCGGGCCCGCGATACAGCCCGTTAGCGCTAGGCCAACCAAACCACCGAATAGCCCAACCTGCGTCTTGTTGATCATCACACTCCGGAACATGTTCATACCTCTTTATAACCTGATGCTACAGGAACTTACTTGACGGGTGGCGGCTCCGCACAACGACCGCCGATGCAATAATCCATCGGGTCACAGCAATCCGACGCCATGACGCAGGGTTCATCGAGGTTGGAGCACATGTCCACCGGTGGCGGCACACATTGCAGCAGAGGAGCGCCACTCGGGTCGTTGCCGTTTTGGCGGCAGAAGCCCTCGCAGCAATCCGAGCCGGACTCGCAGCTTGCGCCCATTTTTTGGCAGGGAGCGAGGGCCGCGAAGGCGCGCATGTTGGCCGACTCGTCTTCTTGACCGGGCAAGTAAAAGGCCGCGTGGCTCGGGTCCAAGTTGGCCGCATCAGCATGGTTCAAGTCGATGGCGGCAACCCACAGCTTCTTGCGCGGGCTGGGGCCGGCATTGCTGCCCCAGGGATCTTGCATCGGGTCGTCGTACACATCACTGCCCTTCTTGCTGCGCCCGGGTGCCCACTTGTTGCCGTACGAACGGCGGCTGGTGAACACCACCCAGTAATACCCACCGACCGGCAGCGGCATGATGTTGGGCTCGTAGTTCTCGTTGCCGTCCACGGCTTCGCCGTAAGGCAAGACCGACGCGCCCGCTGCATCACGCCCGTTCAAGGCGTTCAGCTTCTTCATCGTCTTGTCGAGCTCGATCAAGCGCAGCTCGGCGTATTGGGCGTAAGAAGTGCCGGTGCCGTTGTAGTTGAAGCCTGACGAATCGAACGAGTCACCCGAGTGGTAGATGATGCCATTGCCGTCCGGGGTAAACGACGGCCACGCGATGGTCTTCGGTTGCGGCGGACCTGGCGGCGGTTGCGAGCCACCCTGCGCGGCGGCGCCGTTGGTGGTGGTCTCGGTTTCGCTGCGCAGCGTCTTCATATTCGAGAACACGGACTTGCCGTCGAAGTCCATGATTGAGAGCACCCGCGTAGGCACCGGCGCGTCTCCGTTCACGAAAGCGACGTGCTTGCCGTCCGGTGAAAACGCGGGGCCTTGCGCGTGCTTCACCAGCTCCGTCAGTGACGGTGATGGGACAGCCATGCCGGTAGTCGTGTTCACGAGAATCGATTGGTAGTCACCCAAGATGCCGTGCGGAACGAGCGGTGGCAGGCCCGAGGGGTTCCCGTTGGTGAGCGCGAGCGAGCCGTCCGGCGATAGGCCAGCGAAAGCGTACTGCTGACCGATGCTGGACACGGGACCGCGAGGCGAGGGCGTTGGCGAAGCGATGCTCAGATCCACGGCGTCGCTGGTCGTGGGATTCATGGTGTCCGGACCGATGGCGGCCGTCAGCACGCTGCCATTGGCGCTGACGGAGTGACAGACGATGCAGCCCCTGCGTACGACGTCCGGTTTGGTCGCGCCCGGCTTGATGCGCAGCACGCCGCCGCCAATGTTGGTGGTCGGGTCGAGCGGCAGCAGCGGCGACTTGTACGTGCTGTAGTAGATGAAGCCCTTCAGCGTGCCCTGCGCGATGCGCCAGCTCTCCGTGAGGGGGCCGGTGACCGTGGTGCCGGTGCGCTTGGTGACCGTGACGGTGACCGCGTCCGCGGCACCTGCGGACAACGTGGCGCCCTTCCACACGGGCTCCGGAACCGTCAGGCGAATGGGCGTGCCGCCCAGCCCGAACTGCTGGTAGCTGAAATTCTTGGTCGCGATCTTGACGTACACCGCGTTGGCGGTGTTGGCCGCGCCGGTGGTCAGCTTGCCGTCGCCGAACATGAGCAGCGGAGCAGGCAGGCCACGCGGGAACACCGTGCCGTCGAACGGGTACAGGAACTTGAACGCGGGATCCGCCGGGCCGCCCGCCTTGAGCGCGGTCTGATCCGGGGCCGATAGCGTGGCTGGGTTCTCCGTGATGTCCACGGTCACGGTCAGGGTGACTTTGATTTGCCCCTTGCCCACGAGCAGGGAGATTTCCACCGTGCCGCCCACGAAGCCATTGGCGTGGAACACGCCATCAGTCCCCACCGAGCCGATGGTGGTGTCGTTCGTTGTCCACGTGCCGGTAACCGGCGTGCCGCTGGACGTTGCCGTCAGCTTGACGTCCTTCGGGGCGCCGCCAACGGTGATCATCGTGCCGCCTTCGACCGCGATCTCACCGCCGTTGATCACGGGCGGGCCGCCATCACCGGTGTTGATGCCGTTACCGGTGCCACCGTTACCGGTGATGATACCTGCGCCGCCGGTGCCGTCCCCCGTGCCACTGGAGCCATCGGGGCGACCGGGCGAGGAGCCACTGGACTTGGTGCTGCAGGCTGGAGCCACTGCCGCGAGAGCTAAAGTTACTGCAAGCCAGCGCATGGCGAATCCTTCTCGCCCGATTGGGGGCGATCCTATTCACGTGTTGCCCGAGGCATTGCGACTCGCAATCCTCAGTTGTAGAAAATCACCGCCAGAGTGTTACTCTCTGGCTCGCGTGTGAATCAGGCTGAAAACAAGCCCAATTCGCTTTCGCGTGATACACGAACGTACCACGCAGTGTTTCACCGGCAACAAAAAACGTGGTCAAAATCCAACGTTTACTGCGGGTTTGTCGCCACTCAGTGGCTCGTAGCCGCTTGCGCCAGCCGGGCGTGAAGAACAAACTACGTGCAACCGCACGTAGTCAGTAAATGCCGGAAATTGACCGTGATTTGCTTTGACTTAGGATTTTCGAAAGTCATAAGTTCTAGTCGTGCGACTCACTGCTCTGTCCTACACACAGAGTATCTCTCGCACTCACTCTGTCCCGGTCGCGCGCACTCCAAGAGTGCCAATCACGCTGCCTAGCCCCGGTAAATCAAGCGTTATGCACGCGCGCAGACGGCGGCAGAGGCTCGATCAGCTCATCGGCGAAACGCGGATGAACGGTGCGCGTGGGAGTTGCTTCACCGGCGCGCTGCGCGTCAATACACGCTTTGGCAGCCAGGAAAATCTCACGCACGTCGAACCCGAAATGCTCTACCCCTTGCCCCAACCCGATCGGTCTCGGCCAGTTGCAATGGCCGAGCACGTACACGTCGCGTTGCGGCTCGACCTTGGCGCGCTTCAAGCCACGCAGCAAAGGTTCAATCAAGTTGTCGTCGGTGACGAATACGGCATCCGGGCGGTCAGCGCGGTCGAACAAGAGCTCCGTCACGCGCTCACAACCGACTACCGCCACGTGCAGCGGCCAAAGCTTGTTCTCCGGCCAGTTTTGCTCGGCCAGGTAGGCTTCTGCCGCCCTCAGATTCGGCTCGTGCGGCGACATGATCGCCAATCGGGTGCCTTTTTCCATGAGCCGCGCGCAGGCGCGTTCAATCAGCGCGTCGAAGGCCAGGCTGACCAAGCCGGCGTGCGGCAAGGGCGCCCAAATAGCTGCGCGCGGCAGGCCCTGCTTCTCGAGCGCGGGCAACTGGTACACGGTCGAAGAGTTCATCAGCAAGAGGCCGGCTGCCGAGCCCTGCTCCATCACTTCACACAGCAGTTGGTAGGCCGGGTTGTTTGCGCGGCCGTCCACACCCACCAGCGGCACCACCTGGCCGCTGATGCCGGTCTCACGGCGCTCGATCAGATCCAGGAACGTGGCCATGAAGCTGGTCCACTCCAGGGAACCCGGCTGCTCGCTAGTGACCCACAGGTAACGGTTGTGATGCGGAAAGCGTTCTGCAACGAATACGCCGCGTGCGCCCTTCTCGCTCACCAAGCCTTCTTCACGCAGTGCGTCGAGCACGCGCGCCACAGTTGGCCGCGTCACTCGGAACTGTTCCATGAGCGCGTCGTACGTGGGCAACTTGGCGCCCGGAGGCCGCTCCCCAGACAAGATCTCCTCCCTGAGGACGAGCGCGATCTGTTCAGCTTTTCGGGACGGCATAGGCGCCTTTCACGCGATCGATTTACTCTAGCATCCTCCCTCTGGGAACGGGAACGAGGAACGGGAACGAGGCCGCTACGATGACCAAGACCACCAACACAGCACCGCATCCAAATTTCGCAGCAAGTTCAGGAAAAATGCGTCTTTTTAGGCAAACCCGCAGGTTATTTAAGATGGCTGTCGTTTTGGGGTCGCTGGCCGGTAGCGGTTGCGCGTCCTCGGCAGCACCCCCCGCTGAAACGGCGGCCTCTGGTACGGAGTCGGCCGCGGCCGCGCCGAAGCCGAAGAAGTCCCCCGCTGTTCAGGTGGCAATCCCGACGGAGTCGGAGACCGCACCGTTCAAGCTGAAGGCGGATTGGTCGGGGCCGTGCGAGAAAGCCGACAAGATCGACATCAATCTGGGGCACACGCCGGAGACGTTCATCCGCGCGGCGAGCTGCCAGATCACGGGCAAAGAACCGACGGACGACCAGCTCAAGCAGTGGTCGGAAAAGCTCGTGAAAGGGCCCAACACGCGCCGCGTGGATGTTGCGCGCGTGATGTGCCTGCAGGGCTCACGCCGCTGTGAGTTCGTGTATTCCGACCCGTGGGAAGCGCAGCCGCCGCTGGGTGACCCGCCGGAGATCAAGGCCAAGCGCGAGATCGGCGCCGTGCTGATGTTCTTCTTCGACTGCCCGGCAAAGGTGAACTGCGGCATGGACTGGGCGAACACGCACGCGCCCGGCATGGCAGAGAAATCACCCGCGCTCGCCTTCGAGAAGACCGAGAGCGCATACTACGTGTCGAGCGAGCCCGGCTTCTGGAAGCGCGAGCTGGAAGACGCGAAGTACGCCGGTCTCTCTTTCTTGCTGCCGAACGCGTACGGCCCGGACATCGAGAACGGCAAGCTGAAGCCACTGGAACAGGCGCTGGATAGTCTGAAAGATCCGGTAAAAATCGGCATGTTCGACGACTCATGGGCCTGGGGCGAGCCGTGGTTCACGGAGTTCTGGAAGCAGAAGCCGCGCATGAGCGATACCGACAAGACCGCAAAGATCTTGTACGAGGCGAAGTGGAAGCCCTTCTTCAAGCAAATCGACAAGAAGCACTGGTACTTGTTCAAGGGTAAGCCGTTCATCTACTTCTACAATGCCGGCAAGCTCGAACCGCGCGACAAGTCCGCGGCGGTGTTCGCGAAAATGAAGGAGCTGTTCAAGGCTGACTTCGGCGTCGAACCGTTTCTCGCGGCGGACAGCGCGTATTTCGAAGACCGCTCCCAGGCCAAGGTCGCGGATCAGAAGTTCCAGTGGAACACCTTCCAGCTGCCCAACAAGCGCAGCCGCTCCGTCATGAATGGCAGCACGCTGGATGCCGCGATGGTCAAGTGGGACCCGATTGGTCGTGACCACCCCGGCGCGGTCGCGCGCCCGGGTGACATGATGACCAAGGACGCTTCGATTCTGGAGAAGGTACTGAAAGACTCCAGCGATGCAGATCTGCTCATCCTGGCGACTTGGAATGATCTCGGTGAAGGCACCGGCGTCAACCGCAACTACGACTACTACAACGAAGGTAAGTGGCTGCCGCCCAATTACTTCATGGATATCATCCGCAAATCGCAGATGAAGGCGCCCAAGTAAGCAAGCCGAGCGAGAAAGAAGCCCGTTGGCCCGCGCGAATATCAATCCCAAGTATCACGTAGGCCTCGGTGCAGTGACCTCGTTCGAGCGTATCGAACGAGGTCTGCTGCTCGGTGTGGGTGAAGAAAAGTTCCGCGCGGAGGTGATTCGCGCGGACGTGCTGCGCCTGAAAATAACGCGCGCCGGCAAGTTCGATGAAGCGCCCACCTACGCGGCGGATTTCGAGCTGCCGGCGGCTTCCGGCATTCAGTTTCATGTCACCGAGCGCGGTGATTCGATCACGCTGGAGACCGCGCAGCTCAAGCTCGTGGTGTCGCGCGCGCCGTTCGGGCTCGCGGTGTACCGCACGGACGGCTCTGCCGTTTTCGAGGACGCCAAAAGCAGTGATGGCGCTTCGGTTGGCTACGTGTACCTGAATGACTCGTTCATTCTGACTCGGCGCATTGCTCGGCACGACGCCATCTACGGTTTGGGCGAGAAAACCGGCGCCTTCAATCGCCGTGGGCGCAACTTCATACTCTGGAATACGGACGTGCTGCAGCGCGGTGTACTCGCACAAAACCGTCTGGATGAAGCCGACCAAACACTGGATGGCACGAGCACCAGCTTCGACCCGTATTACACGTCGATTCCGTTTTTCTATCACGCGCGCATGAGCTCGAGCACGGCCGCGCTGTCCGG
>FSWQ01003690.1_pt1 | contig 11084 bp, 7 predicted proteins | sample 1637691 | NCBI WGS metagenome assembly FSWQ01 (sample SAMEA3914814, study PRJEB12502) | metagenome | biome: forest; material: soil | place: USA | collected 2011-09-16 | depth 0.1 m | reverse complement strand
GCGCTGGCGGATCAACTCTTGGCAAAGCGCGGCGGCGGTCGTGCTTTTGCCGGAGCCAGCGGGGCCGGTGAGCAGCACTAGGCCGTTCGGCAGCGTCGCCAAGTCTTGCAAATCCGCCGGCAAGCCGAGGTCCGCCAGCGTGGGGATCGAGGCGGGCAGGATGCGTGCGGCGATGGCCGGCACTCCGCCGACCACGAAAGCGTGAAGCCGAACCCGCCCCGCGCTCGGACTGGCGAGTGCGGTGTCGAAGCTAGCGGACTGGGCAGGGCGGCCGAGCAAGGCGTGCACGTCGTGTGCGCCGCCCGCGAGCAAGATCAGACGGCCATCGACGCGCGCATACGCCGGCTCACCCTGTCGCACGTGGACGTCGCTCGCGCGCAGCTTCGCGGCGCGCGCGAGCAGCCCTTCGAGCCCCGCGCTGACGTGGCTCGGCGCGACCAGTGCGTGCAGGCTCGGCGCGACCGGTGTGTGCAGGCTCGGCGTGACCAGTGCGTGCTGGCTCGAGGTGGCGACCGATTCCGGCTCTGGCTCCGCCCCTGGCCTCAGGATGACATCGAACCCGGCTTCGGGGCTCGGTCGCGGGCTGAACTCCACCCGGTACGGGCCGAGCGGCTCCCCCGCGTCGTAGGTAGCCGAAAACACCGCACCGCGAGCGAGGCTGGCTGCTGCCTCGCTGGACAGCAAATCGCCCAGCATTTGGCGCAACACCCGGTCGCCCGTCTCCGCCAGCGTCAGGTTCTTGGGCACACCCTGCGACAGCACCAACGGGGCTCGCCCGACGCCGAGCCTCAATTCATCCGCCTGCTGGGCGGCCACCATTTTGAGTAAACTGTGCAAAGCATTCATGGTTGGGAGCTCCCACTCGAAACGCTAGAAGAGCGCGTTTTCGTCCCTGGCGGGCAAAGCGAAACAATTCCCGCCCCAAGCACGGCGTAACTTGAGCCGAGTCGTGCGCAAATCCGTCGCTAGAAGTTGGTTTTGGGCCGCCTGGGCGGTGGCTATTTCATGGCCCTTGTACTCAAGTTGTGATCGCCGCGATCCGGCTTCGGGCGCCGCGAGCGAAAGCGCGCTGATCGACGGCCAAAGAGCGGGCGTGATTGTCGTGCTCGGTTCGTCCACTGCAGCCGGAACGGGTCCGAGTCGGCCGGAGAATGCGTGGGTCGAGCGCTACCGCGCCTACTTGAGCCAAGCGTTCCCAAAATTTCAGCTGATCAATCTGGCGGTGGGCGGCTACACCACCTACGAGATACAACCCGCGGACTACGCGCCGCCGGCCAATCGTCCTCGGCCCGACGCCAATCACGACATCACGAAGGCGCTCGCGGAAAAGCCGAACGCGATCATCATCAACCTCCCGTCCAACGATCAGGCGAGTTCATTTTCGTTGGCCGAGCAACTCGCGAACTACGATCGCGTGGTGGAGCTGGGCGCCCGGCGCGGCGTTTCGTTTTGGGTGACCACCTCTCAGCCGCGCAACTTCGAAGGCGCCGCTCAGCGTCAGGAGCTCGTCTTGGCGCGCGACGCTATCCGGCAAAAGTTCGGCGATCACACGCTGGATTTTTGGACTCCATTCGCGGAAAAAGACGGCACGCTCAAAGCGTCGTTCGACTCGGGTGACGGCACGCACATGAACGACGCGGCGCACGCGCTGCTTTTACGACAGCTGATCCAGGCCAAGATCCCCGAAGCCATTCTGCGCGCTCGGCCTTGATGTTCCGGCCGGCGAGGGCGCGCTCAAATCGCGACTGCGGACCGCGTTTTACGGGCAGCGCGCTCCTGATCGAGAAAGGAGCGTTCGAGCAACGCGTTGCGACCCGATACTTGCAGGCGACGGAACACGGCGCTGATCTGATTGGCCACCGTGCGAACCGAGGTGTCACGTCCCTCGGCGATGTCTCGATACGACAGCCCCTCGACGAGACTTTGAACCACCTCGAACTCGGCGGCAGGCAACCCGGCGCGCCAAGGCTCTTCTGGTCGCGGTATCGAGAGCACGCGGTATTGTCGGTCGGCATCGCGGCTTCGCCCCTGCGTGAGGCTACGCCACAGCGGTTGCATGCTCGTCCAGTGAATGACTTGCTCGTCCAGCGAGAGTGCCTGCGCGCGCACCGAACGCCGCGTGTCGACGATCTTCGACCAGAAACAAGAGTGGAGCGCGCTTGACCAACGCGCACGCCAGGCTCATCAACGCTTGCATGGTCCGCTGACGTTTCAAGAGTGGCGTCAGCAGTGACGGCGAGAGCCCATCGGGGAGAGGCAGCCCCAGCACTGGGGCAAGCAGGCTCACGAGCTCCGGCTCCAGCCCCAACGCGGCGACGAATTCGGCGAGGCGCGCTGCTTTGTGCGACGGATGCTGCAGAAGTGCGAGCCTCGCTTCAGACTCCAGCGCCTGCACCAGCGGGAACAGCACGGTGTTTCGATGCCGCGGGAAGCAAAAGCCTTCGAACACTTGGCACTGCCCGCGCAGGCCCTGCTTCAAAGCCTGTACTTGGCGCCACTTTCCGAGCCCCGGTTCGCCGGAGAGCAACACGGCCTGCGGCGTGCCGCTCTCGAGCACGGCGCGCCACTGCCCGAGCAACGCCGCGGCTTCACGCGCGCGGCCGATCGGCGCGGGAGAGCGGACACTGACGACGCTCCGCGACGGCACGCTGCGGGAGGCGAGCAAACGATGAACGGTGATCGGTTCATCGAACCCCATTCAGCGTCACGTCGCCCAGCGGCTCGTGCTCGAAGTGGCCGTCGAGCAGCCGCCGCGTCGCCTCGCTGATGACGATCGCGTTGGGCGTGGCCAACTGCTGCAAGCGTGCGGCGAGGGTCGGTGCTTCACCCAGCGCCAAGGGTTGCAAAATCGAGCGTTGGCTTCGTTGTCGGCAGCGCAATCCTGGCAGCCGATGAACAAGAAACCTCTCTCGCCACGAGCAGTACCATGCTCGTTTCGCGGCGCACAACCGAACCTTTAGCCGCGTGACCGCGAGTCTCGCTTCGGCGTCAGCACCTCGGTAACGAAGTCGATGAAGGCGCGTACTTTGGCGGCCGGCAAGTGGCGCGACGGGTACAAGGCGTACAGCGGAAATCGTTCGTCGGGAAAGTCCGGAAACAGATCGATCAGTTGTCCCTCGTCTAGCTGCGCTTGGATGCCGAGCGCCTTGATTTGAGCGATGCCGATACCCGACAAGCACGAGCCGAGGATCGTGCCAACCTCCGAGATCAACAGGCGCCCGCGGGTGGGCACGGTCATCATCTTTCGGCCTTTGTGAAACTCCCACGAATAGGGCTGCCCCGTGAGCGGGTCACGGACCTGAATGCACTGGTGCCGAGTCAGATCGCTCGGCTTGTTCGGCCGGCCGTGCGTGGAAAGGTAGCTCGGGGCAGCGGCCGTGACGATGCGCGTGTCGAGCAACTTGCGTGCGACCAACGAAGAGCTCGGCGGCTCGCCGAAGCGCACCGCCACATCGAAACCTTCGCCCACCAGATCGCCCAATTGGTCCCGCGCGATCAGATCGAGAGAGAGCTCCGGGTACAGACCGAGGAAGCGCGGCAGATGTGGCGAGAGCAGCAAGCGCGAGGTGAAGGCGTCCGTATTCACCCGCAGCCGACCGCGCACCGCGCCCGCCGCGCCGCTGGCGTAAGTCACCGCGTCCTCGACGCCCAAGAGCAATGGGTTGATGTTGGCGTACAGTACGCGCCCTTCGTCGGTGAGGCCCAAGGAGCGCGTCGTGCGATCCAAGAGCCGCACGCCGACCCGCGCCTCCAGCCGGGCGATCGCGCGACTCACCCCGGAGGGTGATAGGCCGAGCGCTTCGGCGGCGCGCGCGAAGCTGCCCCCTTCGATCACGGCGGCGAGCACACCCACGTTCGATAAAAGCCGGCCGTCCAGGGTCATTGCCCCATGATGGCAGGCCTCATTGCTGATTTGAAGTCATGAATGAAGTGACTGCGTGTCCCTTTACGCACTGATGTTCGAACCCTAGGTTGTGCTTGCCCGCCCACCCGGCGCGGCGCTGAGCTGAGCAAAGGAGCGAGCAAAATGTACGCAATCATGGGCATCACGGGCAATGTGGGCGGGGCGCTGGCACGGGCGCTATTGGCGGCCGGGCAACCCGTGTGCGCCATCGTGCGCGATGCCGAGAAGGGGCGCGCTTGGGCGGCGCTCGGCTGTGAGGTGCGTGAGGCGCAGGTCGCAGACGTACCGGCGCTGACGGCCGCGTTCAGCGGCGCGGCCGGCGTGTTCGTGCTGCCGCCTTCGGAGTTCGATCCGGCTCCCGGCTTCCCCGAGGCAAAGGCGCTCAACGCCGCGCTCTATGCCGCCCTCAGCGCCGCGCAGCCGGAGCGGGTGGTGTGCTTGTCGACCATCGGCGCTCAAGCCGAGCCGTCGAACTTGCTCTCGCAGCGCACGCTCCTGGAGCGAGCGCTCGCGCCGCTGCCTTGCGCGCTCACGTTCCTGCGCCCGGCCTGGTTCATGGAGAACCTCGCTTGGGACATCGAATTTGCCAAAAAGCAGGGTATTCTCAAGTGCTTTTTGCAGCCACTCGAGCAACCCTTTGCGATGGTCGCGACCGAAGACGTCGGCAACTACGCGGCCGAGCTGATGCAACGAAGCGAGCCCGGCCTGCGCATCGCGGAGCTGGAAGGCCCGCGTCGCATCACTCAGCACGAGATCGCCGCGACGCTGACCGAGCTTCTGGGGCGCCCGGTACGGGCTCAGGCGGTGCCGCGTGACACCTGGTTCGGGCTGTTCGAGGCCCAAGGCATGCGGCACCCCGAACCGCGTATCCAAATGCTCGACGGCTTCAATCAAGGGTGGATTCGCTTCGAAGGCGAGCCGTCTAGCGTGCGCAGGGGTCAGGTCGAGCTGCGCCAGGTGCTGTCGCGATTGATCTGAACACGAATCGCAGCACACGTTGTGGTGTTCAGGCTTCGATCGTGATCCAGGTCGGCGCGTGATCGCTGGCGTGGGGTTGGTCTCGGACCCAGCGGTCGACGCCTGCACTCAGCAAGCGTGGCGCGAGTTCGGCATTGAGCAGCAGGTGGTCGATGCGCAGACCAGAGTTGGTCTCCCAGTGGCGGCGAAAATAGTCCCAGAAGGTGTACACGCGCTCTTCGGGGAATTGCCGGCGCAGCGCATCGAGCCAACCGTGCTCGAGCAAGCGTTGGAAGCGTGCTCTGCCTTCGGGCTGGAGCAGCGCGTTTTTGAGCCAAGATCGCGTGTTGTAGATGTCGAAGTCCGTGGGCACGACGTTGAAATCACCGACCAGCACGACCGGGTGGCCACAGTCGTACAGCGCCGTTGCGTGCGCGAGCAGGCGATCGAACCAGGCGAGCTTGTATTTGAACTTGGGGCCCGGCTGTGGGTTGCCGTTCGGCAAGTACAAGCAGGCCACGAGCACGCCGTGCGCGGCGGCCTCCAAGTAGCGGCTCTGGGTGTCCGTCTCGTCTCCCGGCAAGCCGCGACGGATCTCGATCGGATCGCTGCCCTTGGCCAGAATCGCGACGCCGTTCCACGAGCGTTGTCCGTGCCACACCGAGCCGTAGCCCAGCGCGCGCAGCTCATCGCGCGGGAACTCGGCGTCGGTCGCCTTCAACTCTTGCAGGCACACGATGTCCGGCGCCTCCCTCTCCAGCCACTCGAGCAGATTGGCCAACCGAGAGCGGACGCCGTTGATGTTGAAGGTGGCGATCTCGAGCGGCGCGCGCTTGGCCTGAATACTGGAGACAGACGTCGTGGGGGCTTTCTTTGGGGACGCTTTCTTGCTGGCCATCAGGTGCGCTCGTCGTGCCGAGGCTAGCCCGAAACCGACCCTTCTAGGGCTGATTGGTTCCGGTCGCGTGACAATCTGGTGATGCACTGGTTCGGCGCTGGACGCGACGAGGAAGCGCGTGACAGGGAGGGGCGTGGACCAGGTATTCGGACTTTTTCCCACGCCGTTCATGCGCGCACCGGCCACGCTGCCACCCGCTTTGGTCAGCGGCCTAGTCGCGCACTTTTCGGCGCACGCCACGCGCGACAACAACTCTTCCAGCAATCTATCGCACACGGCGATGCTGAAGCCGCAGGACAGCCCGCTCCTGGGTGAGGCAGCGCAGCTAATCGCGCCCAAGTTGATCGAGTTCGGCACGCACCTATTCGCCGAGCGCTTGCCTTGGATCATGAAGGAGATGTGGGTCAATTTTCTGGACAAGGGTGGTCGGCAAGCGATGCACAATCACGCCAATAGTTTCATCTCGGGGGTCGTCTACCTCACGCCCACTCATCCGAGCTCGCAGACCGTGTTCATGAAGTCGCCGGGCGGCAGTGAGTTCATGTTCCGGAACGATCACGCGCGCACCACGCCGAGCGAGTTCAACGCGGATAAGTGGGTGAGCCCCGCGCCCGAGCCGGGCGATCTGGTGCTCTTCCCGAGTTACTTGATGCACGCCGTGCCGCCGAATCAGGGCGAGCGTCGCATCACGCTGTCGTTCAACGCGCTGCCTTCCCAGCTGGATTCCTGGGGCTACGTGGTTAGGTTGGGGTAGTGAGCCGCGAATCCGGCCCGAGGCGCGCGCGCGCGTCGCTGCTGCTCATGGTGGCCTCCGGTTTTGCCGGCCTGGGCTATCAGATCGTTTGGACGCAGCAATGCGCGCTGTGGCTCGGTCACGAATCAGCCGCGGTGCTCGCCGTCGTGGCCGCGTTCTTTGGCGGGCTTTCCTTGGGCGCGCTTGCGCTCGGTACGCGCATCGAACACAGCGCGCGGCCGGTGCGTTGGTACATCGGCTGCGAGCTCGTGATCGCGTCGTGGACCGTGCTGCTGCCATTCCTGATGCCCGCGTTCAGTGGCTTTGCGCTGCGGCTGACAGGTGCACAGCCTTCGCCGGTCGGGCAGTGGTCGGTCGCATTTGTGGGCACGCTGCTGGTGCTCTTGCCGGCCACCGCGGCCATGGGCGCGACGCTGCCGGCGATGGAGCGCATCCTGTCGGCGCGTGCCGAGCAGGGCGGCGCGCGTAGCATCGCCGCGCTGTACGCGGGCAACACCTTCGGTGCGGTGCTGGGCGTGCTGGCGACCGCGTTTTGGTTGGTTCCCAGTTGCGGGCTTCGGCAAACGACGCTCGTGTGCGCGGCGCTCAACGTGCTCTGCGCCGTGACGGCGTGGCTTGTTTTTTCGGCGACGCCGCACGTTGCGCCGCGCGCCCCGGTCGAAGCGGCGAAAGGAGCGCGTGAGCGCGTGCTCGGGCGGCTCGCCGCCACGGGCTTCTTGGGCATCGGCTACGAGGTGCTCGTCGCGCGTGTGCTCAGCCAAGTGTCGGAGGATACGGTCTACACATTTGCGGTGTTGCTCGCGGTGTACCTGGTTGGCAGCGCGGCGGGCGCCGCCAGCTATCAGCGTTACCTGAGCGGACGCAAGAACCGCCGAGAACTCGAGCTTGTACTGTGCGCCGCGCTGGCCATCGCGTGCCTCGTCGGCACCGTGAGCCTGTGGCTCGCGGAGTGGTCGAAAGACTGCGCGCGGCAAGCGTTCGGAGCTGGCGTGAGCGCCGCCATCCTGGCCGAGGCCGTGCCGGCCGTGCTTGCGTTCGCTCCCGCGACGCTCGTCATGGGCGCGCTGTTCAGTCATTTGAGCCAGCGCGCGCTTTCGGCGGGCGTCGGCTTCGGGCGCGCGCTGGGCGTGAACACGCTCGGCGCCGCGCTGTCCCCCGCGGTGTTCGGCGTGCTGGTGTTGCCGGCGTGCGGACCCAAGTTCGCGCTGCTGTCGATCGCGACGGGTTACCTGCTCCTCGTGCCACGGCGTGCTTGGCGGCGCGCGACGGTTTGGCTGCCGGCCGGCGCGTTGCTCGCGCTCGCTATTTTTGCTCCGCCGCTGTCGTTCATCGACGTGCCCGAGGGCGGTCATGTCGTGAGCTACCGTGATGGCGTGATGGCGTCCGTGAGCGTGGTCGCAGATGACGATGGCGTGCTGCGTTTGCGCATCGACAATCGTCAGCAAGAGGGCAGCAGTCACACGCAGCGCGTGGACGGTCGCCAAGCGTGGTTACCGCTCTTGCTCCACCCAGGGCCGGCGCGGGCGCTGTTCTTGGGGCTCGGTACCGGCGTCACGGCCGCCTCGGCCGCCGCAGATGCGACGCTGCACGTCGACGCGGTGGAGCTCTTGCCCGAGGTGATCTCGGCGTCGGCTGAGTTTGCGGCGAGCGGGCCGGACAGTACCGCCTACCCGCGGCTGCCCGCGCCCGCAGCCGCCGCCCGCCGCTACGTGCGCACGAGCGCTGCGCGCTACGACGTGATCGTCTCGGACAACTTTCACCCCGCACGCAGCGGATCCGGCTCGCTGTATACGGTCGAGCACTTCGAGGCGGTGCGAGAGCGGCTCAGCCCCCAGGGTGTGTTTTGTCAGTGGCTCCCGTTGCATCAACTCGATCGTGAATCACTGCGCAGCATCGTGGCTTCGTTCCTGTCGGTGTACCCAGGCGGCTCGGCCATGATCGCCAGTAACAGCTTGGAGACGCCCGTGCTCGGCTTGGTCGGTCGGCGCGACCGTGGGCGCTTCGATCCAACCGCGCTGCGCACGCGGCTGGAACGCGCGGCGTTGCGCGAGCGCCTCGCCGGCATTGGCTTCGAGGACGAATACGCGGTCCTGGGCAGCTTCATCGCCGGTCCCACCGCGCTGAGCCGCTTCGCGGCCGGTGCACTGGCCAACAGCGACGATCGCCCGGTGGTCGCTTATCGTGCGCCGGGCCTCACTTACGCGCCCGATTCCATGCCCGGTGACCGCTTGATCGCGCTGCTGGGCGAGCTTTCGATCACGCCCGCCGAGCTGATCGGGCCGGCTTCGGACGCGAGCTTCGCGCTGCGCCTTTCGGCTTATTGGGCGGCGCGCGAGCGCTTCATCGCCTCGGGTCGCGGCGTTCGGCCTGCGGCCCGCGTTCAGGACATGCTGGCTCAAGTGCGGGAGCCCCTGCTCGACGTGCTGCGCATCAGCCCCGACTTTCGGCCCGCGTACGACCCGTTGCTGGCGATGGCCACGGCGTTGGCTCAATCCGATGTGCTTTCGGCGCGTTCGCTGCTCAGCGAACTCACGCGCATCCAACCCGCGCGCGCCGAGGCCGCGCAGCTGCTCGTTCAGCGCTGAGCATTGCGTTTGGCGAGCTCGAAGTGACACTTCGGCGACGATCGCGAGCGTCTTTCGCGGCGCTCGCGCGACGCTCGGTCGACGCGATACGCGCGCGAGATCCGGAAGTCGGAGAGCCCTTTTCGATTCCCGGAGTTCGCGCCCGCGACACCGCTCCGTGGTCGCAATTTCAAGCGGCAATTGCCGACAATTTCAGCTGTTTCGAACGCGCTTGGCGAGAACCGTCGGTGGCTTCGTTTTTGCACGAGGGCCCCATCAGGGCCGCCCGTGTTGGCGGTCGCACGAGTTTTTTAGGCGCACCGTTTGGAGGCTAAGTGATGGCACGACGCGTATTGAAAATGAGGACGCTGGCTCTGGCGTTCTGTGGTTACACATCGCTCACGGCATGCAGTGGCGTTCAAGGCACGCCCGCTCCCGAGAGCAACGAGTTGGCCGGCACGGCCGACTTCGCGCTGCAGCTCGCCGGCGGCCAGACCGTGAATAGCGTAAGCTTCGCGATCGTCGGCCCGAACGGCTTCACCAAGGCCGGCACGATCGACCTGTCCTCGGCCACGAAGCTGAGCGCCACCATCGGTGGTTTGCCTGCGGGTTCGGGCTACAGCATCAACCTGACCGCGAACACCACGGACGGTTCGCTCACCTGCGGCGGCTCGGCCAGCTTCAATGTCGCGGCGCGCACCACGGTGCAGGTCAGCGTGCCGATGTCCTGCAAGGAAGCCGCGCGCACGGGCAGCGTGCTCGTCAACGGCGTGATCAACGTGTGCCCGGTCATCGACGGCCTCGGCGCGAGCCCGGCCGAAGTTCAGGTGGGTGGCAGCATCGCGCTCAGCGCGACGGCTCACGACTCGGACAGCGCGCCCAGCCCCCTGAGCTTCGCGTGGACGACCAGCGCCGGCAGCCTGAGCGATGCGGCCGCGCAGAACCCGACCTTCACCTGCACCAGCGCGGGCCCCGCGACGCTCAGCTTGAAGGTCAGCGACGGCGATCCGGCGGCGAGCTGCGGCGACACGCTGACGGCGCTCGTGAATTGCAGCGTGGCAGCCAAGACGCCCGGCACCTACGTCGCGGGCGACTTCCACAATCACACCACCTGCTCGGACGGCGCCATCTCGATGGAGAAGCTGGTCAAGAAGGCCACCGACAAGACCGAGACGCCCTGGGGCCTCGACTGGTTCGTCCAAGCCGGCCACGGCGGTAACGGTAACCGCAACTGCACGCTCGTCGAAGACGCGACGCTGGCCACGCCGGCCTATCCGTTCGTCTCGACGCTCAGCCCGAACACCACCTGGGAAGGCTCTGGCGTGACCCCGAAGGGTGACGTCTCCGGCACCAGCCCCAACCGCAACATGTGGCGTTGGGAGTCGATCCAAGAGTTCCAGTACCCGCTCATCGAGTACCTGAACGCGTACAAGAACCTGCCGCTGTTCTTGGGCATCGAATCGGTCACCCCCGGCCACGAGCACACCTCGATGTCGGTGATCAACGGCCAGATCCCCAAGGCGCTCGACACGGCTACCTTGCCCACCACGCCTGGCTACACCGCGCTCGGCAAAGCCGATGCGCTCGCGCAGTGGGAGTACTGCTTCGACCGCGCCGACACCGACACCAGCCGCGGCACGGCGAGCAACAACTTCGACTGTTCGGTTCCAGGCAGCGCGAATGCCGCCGACGTGAGCTGGGACTCCACCGCTCACAAGTTGATCCCCGCGAGCGGGGTCGGTCACGGCGCCAAGGGTCATTTGAAGGCCCTCGAATCGCTGAAATGGATGGCCGCCAACGCCCCCGACACCAGCTACTACGTCCCGGCGCATCTCGAGCGCGCGGGTCAATTCAACCCGGACGGTGACGCGGGCAACAACGTGGAGAGCTTGCGCGACTTCAACAACGCGGCGCCCAAGACCGCGTTCGGCATGGAGTCGCAACCCGGTCACGGCGCTTCGGCCAACCGCGGCGAGTACCAGGTCCTGCGTAACAACATCAACGGCG
>FSWQ01000336.1_pt1 | contig 11107 bp, 6 predicted proteins | sample 1637691 | NCBI WGS metagenome assembly FSWQ01 (sample SAMEA3914814, study PRJEB12502) | metagenome | biome: forest; material: soil | place: USA | collected 2011-09-16 | depth 0.1 m | reverse complement strand
GATTGCCGGCACGTATTTCTCGATTTCGACCGATGAAACGCGGCTGCACCTGAATAGCGCGCTGTTCGAGTGGGACGGTGATCGCGTGCGCATGGTCACCACGGACGGCCATCGCCTATCGAAAATGGAAGCCGTTTTGCCGGGCAAACACGCCTCTGCAACGATGCTCATTCCGCTCAAGGGCGTGCTGGAGCTGAAGCGTCTGTGCGATGAATCCACGGAAGACAAAGGCGAAGCAGGCGGCGCGAGCGAGATCCGCATTTCGCAAAGTGGCCCCAACGCGTTCTTCCAACTCGCAGGCTTCCAGTTCAGCGTGAAGCTCGTGGACGCGCAGTTCCCGCCCTACCAGCAGGTCATTCCCGAGCACAGCGAGCAAAGGGTACGCGCACCGCGTCTGGCCTTGGCTGACGCGCTACGTGCCGTCTCCGTGGCTGCAAGCGACCGCACTGGTGGCATCAAGCTCACGCTCGGCGCCGGCAAGATGCGCTTCGAAAGCGAAAGCCCGGACAGCGGTGAAGGCTTCGACGAAGTGAACGTGGACTACAGCGGTCCTGAGCTCACCGTCGGTTTCAACGCCCGCTACTTCCTGGACGTACTCGGCGCAGTGGACGCAGAAGAAATCGAGCTAGCGGTCAGTGGCGAGCTGGATCCGGCCGTGGTTCGCCCTGCCGTCGAGAACGGTTCCTCGTATTTGTCCGTGATCATGCCGATGCGCATTTGACGTCGCCAGCGGAGCCAGGGCCCGAGTGACGGCACTGATTCGCTTCCAGCACGTCACGGCGCGCGCATTCCGCAACCTCACGCACGTCGAGTTCGAGCCTGCTCCGGGCTTGAACGTGATCTCCGGTGACAACGGCCAGGGCAAGACCAGCTTGCTCGAAGCTTTGTACTTCGTTGCCGTCACGCGCAGCTTCCGCGCCGAGAAGCTCGAGACACTGATTCAAGAGCATCAAGAGTTCGCCAGCGTGCGCGCGCGCATTCAAGACGGCGAGCACACGCGCGAGCAGCGGGCTACGCTCGGCCATAAGGAGCGCAGCGTGCTGCTTGACGGCAAAAAGCCGGAGCGGCTGGCGAACTACGCAACGCGCACGCCGGCGGTCGTCTTTCATCCGGGTGATGTCGAGCTGGTGAATGCCAACGCCGCCGCGCGCCGCAAGCTTTTGGATCGCGTTGCGCTGTACGTCGACCCCGCCAGCAGCGACGCGCGACTGCGTTACACACGCGCGCTAAAAGAACGAAAAGTGGCCCTCGATGTCCGCGGCCCGAATGCCCGCGAGCTCGACGCTTACGAGCAAGTGATGGCCGAGCACGGCGCGCGCTTTGCCCGCGCTCGTGCCGAGGCCGCCGAACGACTGATCACGGCGCTCGCCCCCGCCTTCCTGCGTATGGCGCAGCCGGGCCTGGAGCTGCGTGCAAAGTACAAACCCGGCGGCACTCAGGACGTGGCGGAATTCGTGACCGAGTTGGCCGGGCGCCGGCTGCGCGACAGTCGGCAGCGCGCCGCCTCCTACGGCCCACAACGCGATGAGATTCAGCTGGTGGTCGATGGCCGATCGGCGCGCCATCACGCCTCACAGGGCCAACAGCGCATCCTGACGCTGGCCTTGAAGGTCGCTGAGCTGGATTGTGTGCGTGATGCTCGCCACGCTCATCCGGTGCTGCTCTTGGACGACGTATCCAGCGAGCTCGATCCGGCCCGAACAGGCGCCGTGTACGACTTTTTGCGCGAAACGCAGAGCCAAGTTTTCGTGACCACGACGCGCCCAGAATTGTTTCCGACGCCCGGCGCGAGCAGTCTCGAACGGGCTGATTGGCAGCTCGTTTCGGGCACCCTTCAGCAGCTCTGATCGCGGCCAGCGCGGCCAGCCACAACGCCCCCTCCCGAACCGCAAATCCAGCGGAATTTATGCCGGATTGAGCTTGCGCGAAGGGCGCTGAGTGACTATAAAAAAGGGGTCGAACGCGAGCGCATTTCCGGCCTTTTGCCGAGTGGCTCTGTCCCGCTTTCGCACCAGCCCAGGACCTCCAAGTTGACGACCGAGGCAGCAGAAGACCAACCGCGATCCGCGGAGACTTACGACGCTCGAAACATCACCGTGCTCGAGGGCCTCGAGGCCGTACGCAAGCGCCCGGGCATGTACATCGGTGACGTGCATGATGGCTCCGCCCTGCACCATTTGGTCTGGGAAGCCGTCGACAACGCGGTCGACGAGCACCTGGCGGGCTTCTGTGACGGCTTCACGATCACCGTGCATTTCGACGGCTCCATCACCTGTGAAGACAACGGCCGCGGCATCCCCGTCGGAATCATGGAGGACCGCGGCGTCAGCGCCGCTGAAGTCGTGATGACCGTGCTGCACGCAGGCGGCAAATTCGATCACTCCAGCTACAAGGTATCTGCCGGTCTGCACGGCGTCGGCGTGAGCGCCGTGAATGCCGTCTCTGAGCTCCTGCGCCTAGAGATCAAGCGTGAGGGCAAAGTCTGGTTTCAGGAGTATCGGCGCGGCGTGCCGCAGGCGCCCCTGGCCGCCATCGGTGAGTCGGATGCCACGGGCACCAAGGTCACCTTCAAGCCTGACCACGAGATCTTCACCAACCTCGAATACAACTACGACATCCTCGCCAATCGCTTGCGCGAGCTGTCGTTCTTGAACTCCGGTTTGCAGGTCAACCTGGTGGATGAGCGCGCCACCGGTCGCAAAGAGACCTACCAGTACAAGGGTGGCATCCGTGAGTTCGTCTCGCTGTTGGCTCAGGCCAAAGAGCCCGTCCACGAAGACGTGATCGCATTCACGGGTGAGTTCCCGACGGGTGACGGCAAAGGCACCGCGATCGTGGATCTCGCACTGCAGTGGACCAACTCCTACGCAGAGCAAATTCTCCCGTACACGAACAACATCCACAACAAAGACGGCGGTACGCACCTCACTGGCTTGCGCGCCGCGCTCACGCGCTCACTGAACACCTACGGCACCGCCAACAACCTGTTCAAAGAGGCAAAGAGCGGCCTCACGGGTGATGACACCCGCGAAGGCGTGATCTGCGTCATTCACGTCAAGCACCCGGACGCGAGCTTCGACTCGCAAACCAAGTCCAAGTTGGTGTCCAGTGACGTGAAGGGCATCGTCGAGAACGCGGTCTCCGAGCACCTCGGCCGCTACTTCGAAGAGCACCCGCAGGTCGCGCGCAAGATCTTGGAAAAGGCCGTAATGGCCGCCAAGGCGCGGGACGCGGCGCGCAAAGCGCGTGAGGTCGTGCGCAAAGGCGTGTTGGACGGCTCGTCCCTGTCCGGCAAGCTCGCTGACTGCCAGAGCAAGGACCCGTCGATCTCCGAAATCTACATCGTCGAGGGTGAGAGCGCCGGCGGCAGCGCGAAGCAAGGTCGGGATCGGCATTTTCAAGCCATCCTGCCGCTCAAGGGCAAGATCTTGAACGTAGAGCGCGCGCGGCTGGATCGCATGCTCGCTTCGCAAGAAGTGGCCACGCTGATCTCCGCGCTCGGCTGCGGCATCGGTGACAACGGCGGCTTCGATCTATCCAAGCTCCGCTATCACAAGATCATCCTGATGACGGATGCCGACGTCGACGGTAGCCACATTCGCACGCTGCTACTCACGTTCTTCTATCGCCAAATGCGGGACGTGATCGAGAACGGGTACTTGTTCATCGCGCAGCCGCCGCTGTTCGGCGTGCGCAAAGGCAAGAAGTACCAGTACCTGAAGGATCAGTCTGCGCTGGACCGCTTCCTGATGGAAAACGGCATCGAAGATCTGACCGTGCAAGCCAGCCATGGCCCCGCGTTGTCCGGTTTGCCGCTGTTCAACTTGGCCACGCGCCTGCGTTCAATGCGCAACATCTTGGCCAAGATCGACCGTCGCTGCGACGCGCGCGTCGTCGCTGCGCTGCTGCGCGCCAAGGCCATGACGTTGGCGGATTTCCGTGACCGCCCCACGGTCGAGGCAGCCGCGCAAACGCTGCAAAAGTATCTGGAGGATCGCTATCCGGATCTCACCCCGCTGGCCGTCAGCGTGGAGTGGGAGAAGGCGCACGACGCGGGTCGCTTGCACGTGAAGTTCCGCCCCGGTGCCTCCGCGCGTCCCGCCGTCGTGGATTGGGAGCTGGCGGAAACCGCCGAGTACCAAGAGCTGCTCTCGATCGAGGAAGACGTCCGTTCGATCGGCGCCATGCCGTATACCGTCAGGGTTGGAAACCACGACCCGCAGCCCATGCCCGATCCCGAGGCGCTCGAAGCGTTCATCTCGGAGCGCGGCAAAAAAGGCATGCAGATCACGCGCTACAAGGGCCTCGGCGAAATGAATGCGGATCAGCTCTGGGACACCACCATGAGCCCGGACGCGCGCACGCTGCTGCAGGTCAAGGTCAACGATCCCGTGCGCGCAGACGAGCTATTCAGCGTGCTGATGGGGGATCAGGTCGAGCCGCGTCGCAAGTTCATCGAAGACAACGCGCTCAACGTCCGAAATTTGGACATCTGATCTTCTCGCCTGTACAAATCGCCACACCACTGATCTTCAGCGTCGGATAAGCCGACGCCGAAGCGGCGGAGCGATACGCACTGCGTATCGAGTCCATCGCGCAGTCTCGCGCGGGAAGGGACTGAGAGCGATGTCTTCCAGTCGAGCGCTGCGGCGCCCGTCGTCCTTTGCTTCCGTGAGCGCTATCGGCTCGATTCGTCCCGGTCGCGCCGAGCTCAATCGTCTGGTCGCCGAAACGGCGCACATGCTCGCCGCGCGCGGCCTGATTCACCTCACCGCAGAAGGTTCGGCGTCGGATGGCCGCCACCTGAGGCTGCGTGGTCGTCAGCTGGTCAACTTCGGCAGCTGCTCGTATCTGGGTCTAGAAGTCGATGAACGCCTGAAGCAGGGGGCTTGCGAGGCCATCCAGCGCTACGGCGTGCAGTTCTCTTCTTCACGCGCCTACGTGTCGACGCCGCTGTATGCGGAGTTCGAAGAGCTGTTGGAAAAGATCTTCGGCTCGCCGGTGGTGGTGACGCAAACGACGTCACTCGGGCACTTGGCGGCGCTGCCGGTGATCGTCGGTGAAGGCGATGCCGTGCTGTACGACGTTTTGGTGCACGCCAGTGTGCAGGCGGTGCTGCCGACGCTGCGCGCTGCCGGCGTGCCCTGTCAGCAACTGCCGCACAATCGCGTCGATCGCTTGCACGAGACGCTCACTGAGCTGTCCACGCGGCACGACAAGATTTGGTATCTGTGCGACGGAATTTACAGCATGCACGGCGACCGAGCCCCGCTCGCCGAGCTACTCGCGTTGCAAGCCAGACACCCCAAACTGCACCTGTACGTAGACGACGCGCACGGCATGAGCTGGACGGGCCAACGCGGCGTCGGAACCGTGCTTGGGGGTAACGGAATCCCACCGCGAACCGTGGTTGCCTTAGGGCTTTCCAAGGCCTTTGCTGCGGCTGGAGCGGCCTTCGTCTTCGCGGACGACGAGTTACGCAGGCAGGTGAGAAGCTGCGGTAGCACCCTCATTTTCTCTGGCCCGCTACAGCCCGGGCAGCTCGGTGCTGGAATCGCCTCCGCGAAGCTGCACTTGAGCGAGGAGTTGCCCGCGCGGCAGTCGTTATTGCGTCAGCGTATCCAGCTCTTCAATGAGCTTTCGCTCGATTCCGGGCTGCGCATTCGCGACACGTCGGAAAGCCCGGTTCGCTTCATTGAAGTTGGGGCAGAAGAGGACGCTCTGGAGCGCGGCAGTGCGCTCGCGGACGCGGGCTTCTTTACGAATCTGTCAGTGTTTCCAGCGGTTCCACGCCGACGCGCCGGAATTCGCGTGATGCTGACAACGCACCACACGGAAGAGGATGTGGTGCGACTCGTGCAAGCACTCGCCAGCGGCGTGCAGCGAATCAGCCACATTCGCTAACTTTAATGTGCGCGCCCATTGCGAACCCCGTCGCGCCCGGTTTAGTCTCCGGCTTACGAGGGTTTACTGGGATCCCCGGGTTCACACCCGGCGGGTTTTTGTAAAGCATTACGAGTTACTGCGGTCAGAAAGAAGGGGCTGTACAGCGTGCATGACGGTGCCCCTCGCACCGCTGCCTTGCCGGACAGCGCGGGAAGCGATGGCGGAGAAAGGCACTACAAAGAAGGTCGGTCGGCTCATTCGGTCGGCTCGCATGCATCGCGGGTTGACGCAGAAGGATCTGGCCAAAAAGCTCGGAGTTCGTTCCGGAAGCTACGTCGGCATGCTCGAGTCCGGTCTGTGCAAAGGCATTGGCATCGGCAGGCTCGAAGAAATTGCCTCGTTCCTTCATGTGAACGGCGTCGAGCGCTATCGCTGGCTAGCCGCTGCCGGCCATCTGCACCCCCAACTATTTGGTGCGCTCATGAAGAGCCCTGAACAGTGGGACGAGGTCGTGCAAATGCTGGGCGGCGGACGCAGCCGTAAGAAGGCGCGCGCCTAAAGGGTCCGCGCACGCACGCCGCGTAGTGCCATGCCAGCGTCGGGCTGGCGCGACGGAGGTAGGGAAAAGAGCGAGCGATCGCGAGTTTCTGGCGGCAGCACGCCGCCGGGAAGCTCGCGTCTGGCGCGCACGCGTGAAAGACTCACGCCCCATGTTGTGGCGAGCTTTGCGCGTAGCGTTCGTGTGCGGAATGGTTGCGGCGGTGGCGGTGCCCGCATGCGGTGGCAACTCATCGAATGACGAACACCTTCCCGTCGCCGGTAGCGGTGGTGACGCAGGCGAAGGCGGCACTAGCGGCGGTGGCGGCAGTAGCTCGACACCCAAGCCAATCGTGTGCGGCAAGGCGATGTGCAAGCCGATCTTGATTCCGCAGGCTCAAAATTTCGCCATCCCGGCGTGTTGCGCGGACGCTGACAGTAACTCCTGCGGGCTTGATTCGAGCGTCTTGGCGATGTTCGGCCCGACCTTCGCAGAGCCCTGCCAGCCGCTGGCGCAGCCTGGGGTGAAGGACGCCACGTGTCCGAACAGCGCTGCGACGCCCGTATCCGGCACTGCGCTGACGATTAAGTTCCCCGGCTGCTGCCGCTCGAATGGCCAATGCGGCTATCAGTTGGACAGCATCGGCGGGGTGATTGCGCTCGGCCTCGGCTGTGTTGATTCCGCGCCGTTCCTGGACGGCGGAACGCCAGCTAGCTGCGGCGATAATGCCGGCGGCTCGGGCGGTGAAGGCGGCTTGGGCGGCGCCGGCCCGATCATGAGCGCGGGCGAAGGCGGCATGGCGGGCACGCCCGCGCCCTGATAACGAGCGCTTTCCGGCCCCTTGGGGGCCTTGATCCAACGCTCACGCGACTTACCTTGCATCGACACTCGAGCCTGTGAGCTCTGGAGGTTTTGCGATGCGAATGGATCGTTTGACGAGCAAGAGTCAGGAAGCCCTGCAAAGCGCGGCTGCCAATGCGTCACGCCGCGGCAATCCCGAGCTGATCCCGGAGCACTTGCTGGTCGCCATCTTGGAACAAGAGGGCGGAGTGGGCGCGCTGCTGGCACAACGCGCAGGTGCGGATCCCGCGGCGCTGGCCAAGGAGCTCAGCGCCCGCATCGAGGGCTTGCCGAAGGTCAGCGGTGGCGCCGAACCTAGCTTCAGTCGTCGCGCCACGCCGCTGTTGAACTTCGCTGAGGACGAAGCAAAGAAGCTGAAGGACGAATACGTCTCCGTGGAGCACTTCCTGCTTGCCGCGGTGAAGCACGACAAAGACGTGCAGGCGGTAAGCGATCGCCACGGCTTGTCGTACGACAAGCTGGTCCGCGCTTTGGCTGAAATTCGCGGCTCGCAGCGCGTTACGGACCAAAATCCGGAAGGCAAATTCCAAGCGCTGGAGAAGTACACGCGTGATCTCACCGCGCTCGCCAAGCGCGGCAAAATCGACCCGGTGATTGGTCGTGATGAAGAGATCCGGCGCGTGATGCAGGTGCTCTCGCGCCGCACCAAGAACAACCCCGTGCTCATCGGCGAACCCGGCGTGGGCAAAACGGCCATCGCGGAGGGCATCGCCCATCGCATCGCCAAGGGTGACGTGCCTGAGTCACTGAAGGACAAGCGCATTCTCGCGTTGGATCTGGCGAGCATGGTTGCGGGCTCGAAGTTCCGCGGTGAGTTCGAGGACCGCCTCAAGGCCGTGCTCAAAGAGGTCGAATCCTCGGCGGGCGGCATCGTCCTGTTCATCGATGAGCTGCACACCCTCGTCGGCGCCGGCGCCGCGGAAGGCGCGATGGACGCGGCAAACATGCTCAAGCCCGCCCTGGCGCGCGGTGAGCTGCGTGCCATCGGCGCGACCACGCTCGATGAGTACCGCAAACACATCGAGAAAGACGCGGCGTTGGAGCGGCGTTTCCAGCCCGTCATGGTCAGTGAGCCCACGGTGGAGGACACGATCGCCATCCTGCGCGGCCTGAAGGAGCGCTATGAGGTGCACCACGGCATTCAGATCACGGACTCCGCGTTGGTCGCCGCAGCCGTGCTGAGCAACCGTTACATCGCGGACCGCTTCTTGCCGGACAAGGCGATCGACTTGGTAGATGAGGCCGCCAGCAAGATCAAAATGGAGATCGATAGCCTGCCGTTCGAGATCGATCAGGTGCAGCGCAAGTTGCTGCAGCTGCGGATCGAGGAGCAGGCCCTCACGCGCGAGCGCGACAAAGCGAGCAAGGCCCGTTTGGAAGAGCTGCGCCGCGAAGTCGGCGAGCTGAACGAACAGCGTGACGGCATGCGCGCGCAATGGCTGCGCGAAAAAGAGATCATCGAGCGCCTGCGTAAGAACCAGGTGGATTTGGAGGGTCTGCGCCAACAGGAGGAAGACGCACGCCGCGCCGGCGACCTCGGAAAAGCCGCAGAAATTCACTATGGCCGCATCCCTAGCGTGGACAAAGACAGCGAGAAGGACCGCGCTGAGCTCGCTCGCGTACAAGCAAATGGCTCGTACTTGAAAGAAGAGGTCACTGAGGAGGACATTGCCGGCATCGTCTCCAAGTGGACGGGCGTGCCCGTGTCCAAAATGCTGGAGGGCGAGAAGCAGAAGCTCCTGCACATGGAGAAGAGCCTGCGTGAGCGCGTCATTGGGCAAGAGCCCGCGCTCATCGCGGTGTCGAACGCCGTTCGCCGTTCGCGGGCGGGCTTGGGTGATGACCGTCGTCCCATCGGCTCGTTCTTGTTCCTCGGTCCGACGGGCGTCGGCAAAACGGAGACTGCGCGCGCGTTGGCCGAGTTCTTGTTCGACGACGAACGCGCTATGATCCGCATCGACATGAGCGAATACATGGAGCGCCACGCCGTTTCGCGGCTGATTGGCGCGCCCCCCGGCTACGTTGGGTACGACGAAGGCGGGCAACTGACCGAGCCCGTGCGTCGGCGGCCGTACTCGGTGGTCTTGTTCGACGAAGTCGAGAAGGCCCACCCGGACGTATTCAACACCTTGCTGCAGCTCTTGGATGACGGTCGACTCACCGATGGCCAAGGGCGCACGGTGGACTTCAAGAACACGGTTGTGATCTTGACCAGCAACATTGGCACCAGTGAGCTCGCCTCCATTGAGGAGCGCACGCACCTCAGCGCGGAGGAACGCGAGGCATTGAGCCAGCAAGCGGTGCAAAGCGCGCTGCAGGCGCACTTCCGTCCGGAGTTCCTGAACCGCCTGGATGAAGTGGTGCTGTACCACCGCTTGGATCGCAGTGAGCTGCGCCACATCGTCGAGATCCAACTGGGTTACTTGATCGCGCGCCTGGCCAAGCGGGATTTGGGCTTCCAAATCAGCGAGGCCGCGAAGGAGTTCTTGGCCGAGGCTGGCTGGGACCCGCAGTTTGGTGCGCGGCCGCTGAAGCGTGCGATTCAGAAGAACGTGGAAGATGCACTCGCGCGCCGCGTTCTGGAAGGCGCCTTCGCAGCCGGTGAAGTGATCTATGTGGACTACGACAGCGCGGCCGGTCTTAGCTTTGTCAGTCGCCCGAAAGGCGAGCCTGCGCCGGAGTCACTGCGAAACACCGACGCGCGCTTGAACTGAGCGCGCTCAGCTATCGTGGCCGCGCTGCACGACGCTGCGCACCAACGACAGCCCGGCAAACGCGGCGCGGCGGCGCACCTGTTCGCGGTTGCCGGGAAACACCACGCGCCGATCGCTGATGCCATCGGCGCTGGCCACCGCGAAGTGCACGGTGCCTACCGGCTTCTCGGCGGAGCCGCCGCTCGGTCCGGCAATGCCGGTCAACGACAGCGCGTAATCGCTCGCGAAGGCGCGGCGCGCGCCGTCCGCCATGGCACGCGCGACCTCCGCGCTGACCGCCCCAAAGCGCGCAATCAGCTCGCCGGGCACGCCCAAGAGCGCGATTTTTGCGTCATTCGCGTACACCACCGCGCCGCCGCGGAATACGGCACTGGCCCCCGCGTGCGCCGTGATCAACTCCGAGACGAGCCCACCGGTGCACGACTCCGCGAGTGACAGCGTTTGCCCGTTGGCCTCCAGCAACTGGCACAGCGCTTCCGGAAACCGCGCTTTGCCTTCACCGAATACGACTTCCGCACCCAGGCGTTCGCGCACCGTGAGCGCTGCGCGTTCGGCGACCACGCGCGCGGCGTCCACGCTACTCGCGCGCGCCAGCACTTTGACCTCAATTTCCGGCATCGTCGCGCGATAGCCGATGATCACGCCGTACTCCGCCTCGATGCCGGCCAAGCGATCGTTCACTTCACTTTCCGGCAAGCCGAAGGTGCGCAGCAAGACCTGGAAATGCCGGTCACTGAGCAGCGGCGTGATCGCTGGCTCGACGAACGATTCGAACATCGCCTTCATTTCGAAGGGCACACCGGGCATGAAGTAAGCGAGCGCGCGCTGCAGCTTGAGCTCGAAGCCGGGCGCGGTGCCGTTCGGGTTCGGCAAGATCCGCGATCCGCGCGGAAAATCCGCCTGTTTTGCGTGGGAGAGCGCCATTTGTCGGTTGAAGCGCGCGAGCCGATCCCGAATCGCCTGCAGCGAAGGTTCGTCGCGCACTAGCTCCACGCCAGCCAGGCGCGCGGCGCACTCCGTCGTGATGTCGTCCGTGGTGGGGCCGAGGCCGCCCGTGCACACGACCACGTCGTGCGCGAGCGCCAGGCGCGTCAGTGCCGCTTCGATG
>FSWQ01001117.1_pt1 | contig 11112 bp, 7 predicted proteins | sample 1637691 | NCBI WGS metagenome assembly FSWQ01 (sample SAMEA3914814, study PRJEB12502) | metagenome | biome: forest; material: soil | place: USA | collected 2011-09-16 | depth 0.1 m | reverse complement strand
CGCGGGGGCGCTTCCTGGGGCTGTCACGCCCCCCAAACCAAGAGGCGGACTGGGGTCGGGTTGTAGCCGTTGCACGGGTTGTTGAGCTGAGGGCAATTGGAGATCAGCACGATAACATCGCTTTCGGCTCGCATCTCGACGTAGCGTCCTGGAGCTGAAATCCCGTCGTCGAAGTGAAGCTCGCCTTCGGGGCTCACGGGCACGTTCATGAAGAAATTGATGTTGGCGGTGAGATCGCGCAGGGTGAGCTCGGGACGGCGCTCGGCAATTTCGAGCAGGAAGTTGTCGCGGCAGCTGTGCATGTACTTCTTGTCGATGGCGTAGCGCACCTGGTTGGACTCGGCCGCGCACGCGCCACCCAAGGTGTCGTGCCTGCCGCAAGTGTCCGCGGTGATGGTCAACATCAGCTTGTTCTCGGTCGACATCAGCGGTGACCCGGAGGTCAGGTAGATGCCGCCTTGGTTGCGAATGGTGTCCACGGCGCTGTAACGCTCGGTCGGGTCAGCGGCGCTGAAGAACAACGTGTCGACCGCCTGGTTACCCTCCAGGTCGACGATGCGGAACGTTTCACCCCGCTTGACGATGTGACTGAAGCCGAGCCCCGAACCGAGCACGGTGTCGAAGGTCGCGAGTTTTGGATCGAGTGAGCTTTCGGAGAGTGCCATGCTGATTTCCAATCAACGAAAATAGGCTTCGGTGAGCGCGAAGCCGCGCTCGTTTTCGGCGCACGAAGTGCGACACGCATCGTCTGCGGCAACCGCCGCGCCCACGCGCACACCGAGATGCACCGGTTTGGTCGTGTATTGGGTGGCCGGGTCCAACGGATGCGGGGTGTTCGAAAGCACCACGAGGGTGTTCATTTCCGAGCGCAATTCCAGATACGAGCCGGGTTTGGAATTACCCGAAACGAAGGACAGCTTGCCGTCCGCGTCCGACGCGACCTTCACGAAGAAGTTCAGATTAGGCCCAAAATCCCGCTTGCCGAGGCCATATTTGGCGAGCTCGACGAGCAGGTTGTCGCGGCTGTTGCGGTGCCAGTCATTGCGCAGCGCCTGGTAGTCACCGGGACCGTACTTCTTGGTGCTGCTGGCCATGTTTTCCAGGCCAGTGATGGTGTCGTGCCAGCCGCACGTGTCCGCCACCACGGAGCACAACACGCGCCCCATGTCCGAGTACAACACGTTGCCCTTGGTGACGCGCGCGATGTGCTGCGCCTTGAGCGTGTCCGGCATGTTGTACCGCTCGAGCGGGAAGTCCGCGTTGAACAGCAGCGCGGCGACGGCTGCGTTGCCTTCGACGTCAGTCAAGCGGAGCACCTGGCCGCGCTTGAGCACGCGCGACCACATTTGTCCGCCGCGTAGCGGCTCGTCCACGAGCCAGTCCATCTTGTCAGTCATGAAGCAATTCTCCGTCCGCGTCCGGCGCGTTGTCTCGCCGGTGGATCAGCTCCTCTAGCCGTTTTTTGGTGGCGAGGAAATGGCCGGAGAGGAACTGTTCGGGCGAGCGAGGCCGCGCGACGGGCACGTCAATCACTTCCAGGATGCGGCCTGGGCGCGCGCCCAGTACCACGATGCGGTCCGACAGATAGATGGCTTCATCCAGGTCGTGGGTGATGAACAAAATAGTCACGCCGGCGGCGGCCCAGATGCGCAGCAGATGCGCTTGCATGCTGGCGCGCGTCTGCGCGTCGAGCGCGCCAAAAGGCTCGTCCATCAGCAAGATACGCGGGTCGTTGGCCAACGCCCGCGCGATAGCCACGCGTTGTTTCATGCCGCCGGACAGCTGCGCCGGGTACAACTCCGCGTAATCCGTCAGCCCGACCAGCTTCAGCCATTCATCGGCGGCCTTCGTCGCCTTGTCGTCACGTAGGCCCTTCATCTTGGGGCCAAACAGCACGTTTTTCCGCACCGTGAGCCACGGGAAGAGCGTGTAGTTCTGAAACACCATGCCGCGGTCCGCGCCCGGGCCGGTCACCGGGATGCCATCCACCGCGACGATGCCGGCGCTCGGGTCCTCAAGCCCGGCCACGACGCGGATCAGCGTCGATTTACCACAACCGGACGGCCCGATGACGCTGATGAACTCGTTACGGCGGACCGTGAAGTTGATGTCCGAGAGCGCGACCAACTTGCCCGTCGGGCTATCGGGACTGTCGAACTCACGGAACAGGTGCTCGATGCTGAGCACTACTTGGCGTTTGTCTATCTCCGCGAAGGATTCGGCAACTTCTGGAAGGTGGTCGAGGTAGCTTGGTAACTGAATGCGATCGTCGGACATGAAGCGGTGACTTTCGCAGCGCCGCTCGAGTGATGCGGCGCTGCAGGGCGGGGAAGTTCGGGTTCTTCAGGTGCGGGCCAAGCGAGCGCGTTGCGGCAACGCGCGTCGCATCGCGCGCAGTGCGCGAGCAAGCCCGGTTTGACCCGTTTCCCAAGGAAAGAGGTAACGACCTAGTAGACCCAGGAACTGGTCGGTGACGAGCCCGACCAAACCGATGATGACGATCGCGGCGTACACGTTGTCGAAGTGCCGATATCGCTGCTGCTGGTACAGCCACGCGCTGAGCCCAGACTTTTCGCCGATTAGCTCGGCGACGACGAGGTACGTCCAGGCCCAGCCGATCAGGATGCGCATGTCGCGATACAGCCCGGGAATTGCTCCTGGCACGACCACGTTCCAAACCAACTGACGTTTGTTTGCGCCCAAGGTCTGCGCCGCGTGCAGCAGCGAGACCTCCACCGAGCGCGTGGTGTTGGACACGATGAGCACCATTTGAAAGAAGGTGCCGATGAAGATGATGGTGATCTTGGGCTCGTCGTTCAGGCCGAGCACGGTCAAGGCGAGCGCGCCGAACACGGGCGCAGGCATGTAGCGCACGAAGTCGATGAACGGTTCGAACAAGCGCGCGAAGAACGGGAACGTGCCGCACAGTACGCCCAGCGGCAGGCCGAACAGCGCGGACCAGAAGAAACCCCAAAAGATCACCTTGCAGCTCTGCATCAAGCTCTCGTACAGCCAGGCGTCACCGTCACGCTCGGGCGGCGTGGTGAACGCGGTGTACAAGGCGCGCACGACAGCGTGCGGTGCTTGCAGGTAGATGGGGTTGACGCGGTAGCCGCTGACGTGATGCGCGTGAGCGGCGGCGAGCTCTTGATTGCGCAGAGCGACCACGTCCAAATCCACTGACTCACCGACCGCGACGTAGCTGTGCTCGCCTGGGACGGTGGTGTCACCGGCGTCCGTCACCATCACCTGCGGGTGCCAAATGAACGGCACGTAGCTGATGGCGCACCAAGACAACAGCGGCAGCACGAACGCGAGCACCCCCACCCAAAACCGCGCTCGCGCGTCCAGCGGCTTCCGCACGCCCAGCATACGGCCCAGTAGGTCGCTTGGGGGGACGGAGGAGGTCGCGCCTTTGGATTGTGACGTCATGTCTATGTTCGCTTTGTTTAGTGCCGCAAACGGTGCCGAGCTGAACGGATGACCGACCGTTTGAGGCGCTTCGCGTGTCGTATTCGAGCGTGAAATCGTTAGGGATCTTCCAGTCCTGATTCAGCCGTTAGGAGAATCGAACCGGAAGGGAATGTCGCTTCTTCTGCACGAAGCGAATCGCCCGAGAGTCAGCCCGTTCATGTTGCAGACGTATTTCGGGAACGCTTCGGCGCGAAGAGCCGGGAGAGCGTGCAACGGCCTGATTACGCGCCGCGTCGCGCTCAGGATTTGCTGTTCGTGCCGCTCGACCCGCTCGACGGGCCGCCACCGCTCAGCCCGTGCTCATCAAGCTTTGCGTAAAGCTGCGCGCGGCCGATGCCGAGCTGACGGGCGGCTTCGGAGCGATTGCCTCCGGCTTGCGCCAGCGCGCGGCTGATCAAGCGCCGCTCGAGCCGCGCCACGGCTTCACGCAAGGTGAGCGTCGCGTCCGCTGCATCCTCCGATGTAACCGCAATACCGGAAGGAGCGGCAGTCAGTGACTCGGGCAGGTTGGCAACGTCAATCACCTCGCCCCCCGACAGCACGGCCGCGCGCTCCACTACATGGATCAGCTCGCGCACGTTCCCGGGCCAGTCGTAACCGAGCAGGCGCTGCATCGCGGCTTCCGACACGGCGCGCGTCGCTGTGCGTCGCAGCGCGTGCGCCACGAGCTGCGGAATGTCGCTCTTGCGAGCGCGTAGCGGCGGCACGACGATCTCCACCACGGCCAGGCGATAATACAGCTCTTCGCGCAATACGCAGCCCGCTTCGCCTGGACGAACGGGCTTGTTCGTGGCGGTCACCACGCGCGCTTGCGCCGAAAGCAGCTCTTGTCCGCCCACGCGCTCGAAGCTGCCATCTTGCAGCACGCGCAACAGCTTGGTCTGCAGTGAGGCATCCAGATCACCGATCTCGTCCAGGAACAGCGTGCCGCGCGCCGCCAGCTCGAAGCGACCCGCGCGGCGCGACACGGCGCCGGTGAAGGCGCCCTTCTCGTGACCGAACAGCTCGCTCTCCAGCAGCCCCTCCGGGAGCGCCGCGATGTTCACCGCCACGAACGGGTCAGCCTTGCGCGCGGAGTAGCTGTGGATGGCGCGCGCCACGAGCTCTTTGCCCACCCCGGTCTCCCCCGTGATCAGCACCGGTGCCAGCGAGGCGGCAGCGCGACCGATGAGCTTCCAGGTCGCGAGCATCGCGGCGCTCGTGCCGACGAGTCCACCGGGGTCGTCCGGCGGCAATGGCATGGGCGGCAGCGCCTCGGTCAATTCACGTTGCTTGACCGCGCGCTCCATGGACGCCAGCAGCGTCGGCAAGTGGAAGGGTTTGGTCACGTAGTCGAACGCGCCGTCGCGCATGGCGCGAATCGTGCGTTCGCTGTCGCCGTAGGCAGTGGCGATGATCACGGGCACGGAGCGCGTCGGCCCATTCTGCAATTCGGCCAGGAAATCCAGACCATCCCCATCCTTGAGGCGAATGTCCAAGAGCACGCAGGCCACGCTGTGCTGGCTCAAAAGTTGGCGCGCTTCAGCGAGCCCGGCGGCGGGCAAGCCCTGATAGCCCAAGCGCTCGCATGCGCTCAGCAGCCCCTCGCGCAAACCGCGTTCGTCCTCGACGATGAGCACGCGCGCAGGTTCGCTCACAGCGCCAACTCTACTGCGGAACGCGCCGGCACTGAATCCGCCGCGCGCTCGCTCGTTGCGTCGAGCGGCAACTCCAGCTCGAATAGCGTCGTGGCCGCTTCACGCTGGTAGCTCACTTCACCGCCGTGCGCGCGAGCGATTGCGCGCGAGAGGGCCAAGCCAAGGCCAGTGCCCTCTGGCTTGGTGGTGAAAAAGGGTTCGAACAGCTCGCTCGCACGTTGCGCCGGCACCCCTGCACCCACGTCGCGCACCTCCAAAACGACGCGTGCGCCGCGGGTCTGCAGCGACGCTGCAACCACCGCACCGGCAGGCGACGCCTCCGCGGCGTTGCGCAGCAAATTGTCGAGCGCGCGCGACAGCGAGTCACTGTCCACGACTGCGCTGGCAGACCCTGAAACCTCGAACGACACCCCGCGCTCACGCGCCCAGGGCTCGAGCAGCTCCACGCGAGCACGCAGCAGCGCGTCGAGCGATGCCGCACGGCGCGGGCCCGGTGCGCGCCCAGCGACGATCAGCAAATCAGCCACCAAGCGGTCCAAGCGCTCGATCTCGGAGCTAGCATGCGAAATTGCCTGCTCCACACCCGGCGGCAGGTGCTTATCCGCGCTGGCCAAATCGAGGCGCAACTTGATCGATGCCAGGGGGTTACGCACTTCGTGCGCGACACCCGCGACCACGCGACCGAGCACCGCCAAGCGTTCTTGTCGTGCGAGCTCAGTCGCCATGCGTTGTTCTTTTTGGCGCGCGCGACTGAGGTCGTCGACCAAGGCGGCGACGCCGTCAGCGACGTCACGCAATTCACGCACGCTGGGTTTCGGGATCGGCGCGCGCAGGTCCGTGGCCAGCGCGCGCAACGCTGCGCGCAACTCCGCCGCACCACGGTTCATCGTCGCGATCGCGAATGCGCTGGTCGCTACGAGCACGGCCGTAGCCAGCGCCAGTGACGTCACGATCCAAGCCCACAAGCGCAGCGACGCGCTCGGCTTCACTTCCACGCCTGCCCACACCGTGGCCACGGGCGAAGCCGACGTTGGCCGTGCCACGACTACGAAACGCCCTTCCCCGACCGGCTCATCCAACACGACTTCGGCGTGCCGGGCCCGGCTCGCGAGCACGGAGCTGCGCACGCTCGCGAGCCAGCTCGGCGGAATCGACGGCGGCGAGCCGGAGCCATCCCAGATCCCGCCACGCATGCCGACCACATTGCCCGCGGACGGCGAAAGCACCCGCTCGGGTTGCGCCGCGAGCAACGCGGCCTCCGTCAGCGCTTCATCGCGCGCCCGCTCTACCCGCGCCCCGGTGCTGACCGTAAACAGCCGCACCAACGCCACAGCCGACAAAGCCGACACGATGACGCCCAGCACGAGGACCGTGAGCAATCGATGGTGGATTCCTAAAGTTTTACCCACGGCGCCAGGCCGGAGCAAGGGTCGTACCCGCCTCCCAAGCCTGGCCGCGTCGCCACGAAACCCCAAAAACCGCGACATTTCTCGCATGATCATGCGATCGAAAGCAGACGCCGGAGCGTCCAGAATCTGGACACCTGTCTCCATTCCGGTCGCCTGCCAAAGTGCTGTGCAACCGTATTTGTAGGGGGCTTTTCCGCGGCCGGCGCACGCTCTAGTAAGTGGCATGGAACTAGCTCTGTGCGGGGTGGAGCCAGAGTGGAGAGCAAAAGCGAAATCATGACTTCGGAACTCACGGCGGGGCGCGGCGGGCCGCCCAAGGCCACGCGCTGGATCTTGGCCGGCGTGCTCGTACTCGGGCTCGCAGGAGCCACACTGTTCGTGCGGCACAACAAGGCCGGCAACGGTGCGGCCGCGCCGGCCGGCAGCGCAGCCGAAGCGCGCCCGATCCCCGTCGTGGTCGCCAACGCGAGTTTGCGCGACGTGCCCGTGTTCTTGGATGGCCTGGGCAACGCCGTACCACTAGTGACCGTGACCGTGCGACCGCAAGTGGATGGCCCGCTCACTGCCGTGTCTTTTCAAGAAGGGCAAAGCGTCAAAAAGGGAGACCTGCTGGCGCGCATCGATCCGCGTCCGTTCACCATCGCGTTGCACTCGGCGCAAGCGGCCTTGGCTCGCGATCAGGCGCAATACAAGAACGCGACCATCAACTTTCAGCGCTACACGGCGTTGCATGATCAAGGCTTGGCCACCCAAGAGCAGCTGGACGATCAGAAGGCGACCGCCGATCAGCTCGCCGGCACGACGAAGGCGGACGAGGCACAAATCGAAAACGCCCAGTTGCAACTGGCGTACACGGAGGTGCGCTCGCCTGTGGACGGCGTGACGGGTGTCCGCCAAGTCGACCAAGGCAACGTGGTGCACGCTTCGGACGCGAACGGAATCGTAGTCGTCACGCAGCTCGACCCGATGACCATCGTGTTCACGTTGCCGCAGGACGACCTGCCGCAGATCAACAAAGAGATTGGCGCGGGCTTGACCATCGAGGCGTACAGCCGCGACGGCACTCAGCTGCTCGGCAAGGGCAAACTAACCCTGGTCGACAACCAGGTGAACGTCGCCACGGCGACGGTGCGCCTGAAAGGCACCGTGCCCAACCCGGACAAAGCGTTGTGGCCCAACGAGTTCGTGCGTGCGCGGCTGCTGCTCGCCGTGCGCAGTCAAGTGTTGGCCGTGCCCGCGCCCGCCGTGCAACGCGGCCCGCAGGGCACGTTCGTATACATCGTGCAGCCCGACCAAAGCGCGGCGCTGCGCACCGTTCAAGTGGACACCGTGCAAGAACAGTGGGCGGTCATCACCGGCGGTATTCAGCCCGGCGACAAGGTGGTGGTCGAAGGGCAAAATCAATTGCGCCCCGGAGCCAAGGTTTCCGTGCGTGCCTCTGCGGCGGGCCACACGGATCAAGGCGCGCCCGGCTCCGCGGGCTCGCCAGACAGCACGCAGGCCCCCAACAACCCAGGCGGGACTAAAAAAGGAAAGCACGGCGGAGCCGCGCCGTGAGCATCTCCGAACCGTTCGTCCGTCGTCCCGTAGCGACGACGCTGCTGGTGATCGGCATCTTGATCGCGGGCATCGTTGCGTTCCGTGCGCTGCCCGTGTCTGCCCTCCCACAAGTCGACTACCCGACGATCGTCGTCTCCACGTTCATGCCGGGCGCAAGCGGGCAAACCATGTCCGCCACGGTGACCACGCCGCTGGAGCGTCAGTTCGGGCAGATGCCCGCGCTGAGCCTGATGACCTCGGTGTCCAGCTTTGGCAGCTCGCAGATCACCCTGCAATTCACGCTGGATCGCAACATCGACGCGGCCGAGCAAGACGTACAAGCGGCGATCAACGCGGCCGCCAATTTGCTACCCAAGACGCTGCCCACGCCACCCTCCTACAGCAAGAGCAACCCCGCTGACACGCCCATCCTCACGCTGAGCGTGAGCTCCGACACACTCGCGCTGAGCCAAGTCGATGACTACGCGGACTCCATCCTCGCGCAGAAAATTTCGCAGGTCTCCGGTGTCGGCCTGGTCACCCTCAACGGTGGCCAGAAGCCCGCGGTGCGCTTGCAAGTCGACCCGCAAGCCCTAGCGGGCACCGGCCTCAGTCTGGAAGACGTGCGCAGCGCGGTGATGGCCGCCAACGTCAACCAGCCCAAAGGCACGCTAGACGGCCCGCGCCAAAGCTACACCATCGCCACGGACGACCAGCTGTTCAAAGCCGAGTCCTTTCGCCCGCTGGTTCTAGCGTACAAGAACGGCTCGGCGATTCGCCTGCAAGAGGTCGCTAGCGCCACGGACGGTGTCGAGAACGCGGAGCTCGCCGGTTGGGCTGATCAGAAACGCGCCATCATCTTGAACGTGCAGCGCCAACCCGGCGCCAACGTGATCGACGTCGCTGACCGCGTCAAAGCGCTGCTGCCGCAACTACAAGCGTCGCTGCCCTCCAATATCCAGACCAGAGTATTGAGCGACCGCACCGAAACCGTGCGCTCCTCCGTGGAGGACGTGGAGTTCACGTTGCTCTTGACGATCGGCCTGGTCGTCGGCGTGATTTACGTGTTTTTACGCAGTGTTCGCGCCACGGCGATCCCGAGCTTGGTGGTGCCGTTGTCGCTCGTGGGCACGTTCGGCGTGATGTACCTGCTCGACTACAGCCTCGACAATCTGTCGCTGATGGCGCTCACGATCTCGACGGGGTTCGTCGTCGACGACGCGATCGTGATGATCGAAAACATTGCGCGCTACATCGAAGAGGGCGATTCGCCATTCGAGGCGGCGCTCAAGGGCAGCAAGCAAATCGGCTTCACCATCGTGTCGCTGACCGTGTCGCTGGTCGCAGTGTTGATTCCGCTTTTGTTCATGGGCGGCATCGTCGGTCGGCTGTTCCGCGAATTCGCGGTCACGCTCAGCGTCGCGATTGGCGTCTCCGCGGTCTTGTCTCTAACGCTCACGCCCATGATGTGCGCGTTCCTGCTCCGCCCCGAGCCACCGTTGTCGGAGCGCGGTGCGTTTCATCGCTGGTCAGAGCGCGCGTTCGAAGGCTTGGTGCACCTGTACGACCGCGGCCTGAAGTGGGTGCTGGCTCATCAACGCACCACACTGATTGCTACCATCGCGACGCTGTTGCTCACGTTGTTCGTCGCCTGGGTCGTGCCCAAGGGCTTCTTCCCGCAACAAGACACGGGCCTGATCACAGGGGTGACAGAAGCCGCTCCGGATGTCTCGTTCCCGCGCATGATGCAGCTGGAAGAGCAGATTTCGGACCTGGTCCGCCGCGACCCGGACGTGGATCACGTGGTCTCGTTCATTGGCGCTGACGGCACGAATCCCACGGTAAATAGCGGCCGGCTCTCGATCACGCTGAAATCACGGCACGACCGCAAATCCTCGAGCGACGAAATCATCGCGCGTTTGAAGCCGGAGCTCGCGCAAATCACGGGCGTGGATACCCACCTGCAGTCCGTTCAAGATCTGCAGGTCGACAGCCGTGTTGGTCGCACCCAATACCAGTACACGCTGGAAGACGCCGATGGCAACGAGCTGAACGAGTGGTCGAGCAAGATGCTGGACAAGCTGCGCGCGCTGCCGCAGCTCACTGACGTGGCGAGCGATCAAGAAGCTGCAGGCCCAGAGCTGAGCTTGGAGATCGACCGCGACACCGCAGCCCGCCTCGGCGTCACGCCGCAAGTCATCGACGACACGTTGTATGACGCCTTCGGCCAACGTCAGATCTCCACCATCTTCACGCAGCTGAACCTGTACCGCGTGATCTTGGAAGTGAAGCCAGAGGCGCGCCAAGACCCCAAGGCGCTGGACCAGATCTACGTGCGCTCCAGCAGCGGCACGCAGATCCCGCTGTCCACATTCGTGCATTTGTCCCACACCACGGCGCCGCTGGCGCTCAGCCACCAAGGGCAATTCCCCGCTGTCACGCTGTCCTTCAACCTGGCCAACGGCTCACTGGGCGAGGCCGTGGAGGCCATTCACACCGTGGAGAACGAGATCGGGTTGCCGCCCGGCGTGCACGCTGATTTCGCGGGCACTGCCCGGGCTTTCGGGGATTCATTGGCCAGTGAGCCCATCCTGATTCTGGCGGCGTTGATCACCGTCTACATCGTGCTGGGCGTGCTGTACGAGAGCTACATTCACCCGATCACTATCTTGTCCACGTTACCTTCGGCGGGTGTGGGCGCGCTGCTCGCGCTAATCGTGTGCGGCAGTGAGTTCAGCGTGATTGCGCTGATCGGCATCATCCTGCTCATCGGCATCGTGAAGAAGAACGCCATCATGATGATCGACTTCGCGCTCGAGGCAGAGCGTGACCAGGGTATGTCACCCGAGGAATCGATCCATCAGGCGTGTCTGCTGCGCTTTCGTCCGATCATGATGACCACGCTGGCGGCGCTCCTGGGCGGCTTGCCACTCGCGCTCGGGAGTGGCACCGGCTCGGAGTTGCGTCGCCCGCTCGGTATCTCGATCGTAGGCGGGTTGCTCATCTCTCAAGTCCTCACGCTGTACACCACGCCCGTCATCTACCTGTACATG
>FSWQ01003167.1_pt1 | contig 11118 bp, 11 predicted proteins | sample 1637691 | NCBI WGS metagenome assembly FSWQ01 (sample SAMEA3914814, study PRJEB12502) | metagenome | biome: forest; material: soil | place: USA | collected 2011-09-16 | depth 0.1 m | reverse complement strand
TCGCTCGGCTTCAAGACGCTTTTCAAGATCTGACTGCGCAGATCGCGAAAGATCGTGGCTGCGATGTTGGTCGAGGGGGGAGCGCGATGTTCCATGACGTGGGGCAGTGTCGGCCCGGGCGGGCCTGCCCACAACCCTACAGTAAGATCGACACGCCAGCCGAGAAGTACGGATAGCCCAGCCGCAGCAGGAAGCCGACCGAATCACTCACCAGGAACCGGCCGCCCACCGAAAACGCGCCGTCCACGGAGTTGTCCGTGTAGCTGCCGTTGTCGCAAAAGCCGCCATTATTGCAGGCGTAGCCGCGGTCGACGCGGTAGTGCTGGAGCACTAGACCGCCCTCGCCGAACACGCTGATCTTGGGCAACAAGAAGAAGTTCCACTGCACCACGACGGGGACGGACCACACGTCCGCCGAGACGCCGTAGCCGTTGTTGTAAAAACCGCAGCGGTTGTTGCGACCCGAGTGAGCCCAATCGAGCCCGAAGCCGATGCCCATGTTGTTGTTGAGCTTGGGGATCGGGCCGTTGTCCAAAAACGGAATCGTGGCACGAAAGCCGGGACCGAAGCCGTCGTTCGCGCAGCCATCATAGGCGTCGTAGTTGTTCCACTGCACGATCAAGTGCGGCTCGAGCTCGGCTCCGTAGCGCGCGTGATTGCCTGGCTCCTTGATTTGAGCGGAGGCCACCGCGGGCACCGCGAGCAAGCCGAGCACGACGCAGGTTTGCGTGAAACGCATGATTTACCTTTCTAAGTTACTGCCACCAAACGCTGCTCGACTTCGCGAAGCAATTGCGAAGCTTGGGACGCGATAGACGAGCGAGCACTCACGATCCAGTCCCGTACAACGGATTGGCCCGTGTCGTCCATCGCCAGACGCGGGCGATCGGCCAAGATGCTCCGGAGCCGTTCGGCGACGAGGTCTGCCGGCGGATCCGAGCGATACGCGCCGCGTTGCCGAAGGTTGTGGCAGAGTTGTTGAAACTCTGCTTCGGCACGGCTCGCCTGCCAATGAATGTGGCTCGCCACGCGCTCCGTCAATCCGCAGTCGAGCGCCAACAAATACGCCTCGTTCGCCGCGCTTTCTCGCGCGAATGCCGCATCCAAGAGCAGCTCGACGCCGACGTGCGCGACGGCGCGCGCGCTGCCTCGGGGTAGGCCGCGTTCGCTCAAGAAGCTCGCTGCATGACGAGAAAACTCCAAGAACGATCGGCAGCCGTGAAAGGCGTCGTCGGTGCGGTGGTGAAAGGTGAGGCCCGCTCGCACGCCGTCGAGCGAAGCCTCCGGCGGTCGTGTGCGCAGCATCGAGGCAAAATCCGGCAGCATCGCTCCGAGCACGAACTCGGGGCGAACCGCGGCTGTCGCGGCTGGAGCGCCAAGCGCACCTTCAGCCACCTCGTGGCGCTGCGCGACCAAGGCGTGCCCAAAAAAATTCATAGCAAAAATGCCGGGACTGCTTCTATGAAAGGACGATGGCCGCCCATCGTTTCGAAGTCGAACTCGTCGCGCGTGCGCCGCTGTCGAGCCGGGTTCATCGGCTACGGTTCGCCGCGCGGTCGCCGTTTCGTTGGGCGGCAGGCCAGCACTTGGTGATTGTTCGCGGGCAGGGGCAAGAGCTTTTCTTACCCTACTCAATCGCCTCCGCCAGTGATCCGCAAAAGCCCGGAGAATTCGAGCTGGCCGTCGCGGTTCACGCCGGCGCGGACGTCCTCGATCGGCTCACGGTCGGCGAGCGTCTAGAAGTCGACGGGCCGTCCGGCGACTTCACCTGGCAGGCGACTCCGAACCCGGCGGCGCTGCTGGTCGGGATTGGAACCGGTATCGCGCCGCTGCGCGCGCTGGTCGAGGCGGAGCTCACTCGGACCTCGCCCATGAAGTTGTGGCTCGTGGCGGGGCATCGCGCTCCGGACGACGTGCTGTTCGCCGCCGACTTCGCGCGCCTTGCGCGAGCGCACGCTCGCTTTCGCTTCGTGCCGACGTTGACCAACGGCGGTCGCGATTGGCGCGGGCACCACGGTCGCGTGCAAGCGCGGCTGATCGAAGCGGTGCAGGCGCTGCAGCCGCTCGATGCCTATGTGTGTGGGCGCGTCGACATGGTATCAGAAGTGGTCACCACTCTGCTCGAGCGCGGCGTGGCCGCTTCGCGCATTCGCAGCGAAGGGTATTAGTACTAGTTGGCGCTGGCGCGGATCGAGCGCGGGCGCGCGTTCGAACTCGGACGCGGCTGGGGCGCGGGAGCCGGCGGCGGCAGTGAACGCGCGCTCGGCAACAAGGACTGAATGGGCAGCACCCCACCGCTGCCGATGCAGTTGGCGAGCAGCGTGGCGGCGGCTTGCAGATCGTCCAAGCAGGGCTCGCCCGCGTCGCTAGCTCGGCAGCGAGCTCGCGCCAAGCGATAGGCGGCGCGTCCGAAGCCGTGCGAATCGCTGACGAGGCGGCGATAGCCGTCGCTGTCTTCGGCGAGTTGGATCAACCACTCTCGGGGATTAGCGAATTCTTGTTGGGGAGGACGCATGGTGCTTCTCGTGGTGTGCGGCGGCGTCGCGTGACTGTTAGGTGACAACGGCCTTTGTCGGCGGCGCGATAGCCCGTGTGGTGCAACGTACGTGCCTCGCGTCGCATTTTAGGGCTAGGCTTTTCGCCATCGTGACGAAACACGGTGTTTGCGGCGAGATACGTCGCCCGGCCGCATGGCCATCGGATGACTCAGGACACTGCTCACGGCTTTTATAGTGTCTCCAGCCATGACTCGTGTGTCAGGTGAAACGCACTTCAGTGCGGCAGCAGCACGCCGAGCGCGAAGTCGTGTTCGCGCTCTTCAGCCCCGCGCGAATTGTTCGCGCTGAACCGCAACGGGCGCGCAAATAGCGTTTCGGATTTGCAGCTCGTGACTCACGCTGATCGTTTCGGCACACTCCGGGCATGGCCTCGAGCAAGCGCGCGGCGAAGCGCGAACCCGACACGAAGCGGCGTTGCTGGTGGTGCGGAGACGATCCGTCGATGATCGCTTACCACGACGAGGAGTGGGGCGTGCCCGTGCACGATGATCGCGTGCTGTTCGAGTTTTTGACCTTGGAGGGCGCGCAAGCGGGCTTGAGCTGGAGCACCATCTTGCGCAAACGCGAGGCGTACCGCAAAGCGTTCCTCGGCTTCGACGTCGAGCGCGTGGCGCGCTTCACGCCCAGCAAAGTCGAGCGACTGATGCTCGATCCCGGCATCGTCAGAAACCGCCTCAAGCTCGAATCGACCGTCAAGAATGCGCGTGCCTTCCTGAGCGTCCAAGAGGAATTCGGCAGCTTCTCCGCGTACCAGTGGCGCTTCGTGGACGGCGCGCCGATTCAGAACGGCGTGCGGGCGCGCTCGGCCGTCCCCGCGCGCACGGCGGTTTCGGACGCGTTCAGCAAGGACCTGAAGAAGCGCGGTTTCAGCTTCGTCGGCTCGACCATCATGTACGCGCACATGCAGGCCGTCGGCATGGTGAACGATCACTGGGTGGAATGTTTTCGCTCCGCAAAGCTCATTGGCAAAGTGACCAAAACGCGAGCGAGGCCGGTGAAACGCTGAGTCCGAGCCCCGGGCCGAACGCCGAGAGCCCGGAGAAACCGCGGCCTTTGTCGGCAGCGGTTGCGCGAAAAGCCGGGCTCACGCTAACAACTGTCGGCGTGCGTCAAGAAACCCTGACGATCGTGGCGAGGATCGCCGAGGCTCCTCCCTTTATCGGACTGCGTGCGGCGCTACGGCTGATCGCCGCGGACCGTGTGCCCGGTGCTGGCGCGCGCGCGCGCGTATTTGCCGATCCAATGCTCGGCATCCATTTCGCTCGCCTTGCGATCTTGGAAGAGCCAGAGGGCTCGAGCCACGGCTCGTCGTTGATTTTCGAATCCAACTTCGACACCGAGCTCGAGGACGCCTCAAAGGCGAGCGCCCGGCACCTCGAGCTTTTGTGCGAACACATTCGCGCGCCGCTCGCCTCGCTCTTCGAGCATTGTACGGGCTTCACGCCGAACGCGACTCCGGCCGTGCTCGCCGACGAATTGGCGCACCATCGAGCGCCCGCCAGCGCGGCTTACCAGGGCCACACGAATCGCGATCTCGCTCGCATTCGCCTGGAGCAACACCTACGCGACGTGCTCTTGGATTTCTTCTCGCAGGCACCCAAGGCGCTGCCGCGCGACCTCTATCACGACGCCCGCGAACACGTCCGCTTGCGCTGCGGGACGGATCCGGGGCTCGCGGGGCTGGACCTCGATGCGCCCGCGCCGCCACTGCCGGATGCGGCCCTGCGCACGCAGCTATTGAGCCGGGGCAAGCTCGCCTGGCTGCGCAACCTGCCCTCGGATTTGCTGGCCTACTTGTTCGGCGAACTCAGAAATATCTTCTCTTGGCAACGGACCGACGCACAATTCGATCAGCGCGCGCGTCAAGAGGCCTGGACCGAAGCCGACTACCGTAGCTTCGGCGAGATCGCCGAGACCGAGGATCATGCGCTGCAGAATGCGCTCACGCACGTGGTCGCTTTGAAGGGTCCCGATCGCTTGGGCGTGCTCAAGCACGTGCACGGCTACATCGAAGCGCTGGCCAAAAATCACTTCGACGTCATCGGTCAGCTCGGCGGCATCCCGACGATTCATTTCGCCAAGTGGCTGCTGGTCGACGACGAGACGCGCTTGCTCTTTTTGAGCAACTACGACAGCAGCTGGGAGAGCTACCTGGGTGACTTCGTGGATCGCGCGGCGCTCGGGCTCAACTTGGCCTGGACGTGCACCGAGCAGTACCCGCGCACGTTCCTGTTGGCGCTGCAGGGCGCCACGGACGAGGAGCGCTTCAAGGCCTGGAGCCGCGTCAATCAACGCCCGACTCAGGTGTTCTACACGGCCTACCCCGAGCTCAGCATTGCCGCCCTCAACAACAATACTTGGATTCGCTGCGGCCTCCATCACCCGCCGGGCGCCGCCGATTTGCGCGCTTGGTTCCGACGCCTGACCTGAGCCCCGACTTTCATGCCTACCAACACCGCGCTCGATCTCAAGGACATCCAAGGCCTGATCCTGAGTGGCTACGGCCGAAAGCCTGCGGCCCGCTACGCCATCTTCGAGATCGTGAACGGCAACGACGCGCGCATTTGGCTGCGTCATTTCGTGAACGAGATACAGTTCGGCTCGTTTCGCGGCTCACGTCGGCGCGAGCCCCCTTACCTCGGGGACCTGTGCTGCAATATCGCTTTCACGCACGAAGGCTTGCGCGAGCTCGGCCTGCATCAGACCGCGCTGAACGGTTTTTCGTTGCCGTTCATCGAGGGCATGAGCGAGCCCAACCGCGCGCGTCGCTTGGGTGACGACGGCCCGAGCGCGCCGAGCAATTGGCGCTGGGGGCAGCCCGATCAGCGCGTGCACGGCATGCTGGCCGTCTTCGCGGGCGAGACCGAGGCCGACGCCGAGGACTGGGTGCGGATTCAAGAGTTCATCACGGCGCAGCTGTGCCGTGCGCACGGCACGCACCTGCTCACCACGCTCGACACGGTGGCCTCCAATCTGACCATCCGCAAAGAGCACTTCGGCTTCCGTGACGGCATCGCCAACCCGCGCATCGGAGGCTTGCCGCGCGAGCGCGCAGACGACATCATCCCCGCGGGTGAAGTGCTGCTCGGGCAGCCGAACACGTACGGCAAATTACCGATGTCCCCGCAAGTGCCGGCCAGCGCCGACCCCCACGCCTTGCTGCAGCCCGTGGCAGATCAGCCGGATCGCCGCGATTTCGGCCAAAATGGCAGCTACTTGGTGTTCCGTCAGCTGTATCAAAACGTGCCCGCGTTCTGGGACTTCGTCGAGCAGGCGCGGCAAACGATTCCGGATGCGCCGCCGGGCCTCGCCGGCCGCGAGTGGCTGGCCGCGCGCTTCGTCGGTCGCTGGCCGAACGGCACGCCGCTCACGCTCTACCCGCACGCCCCCGGGCCGCCCGTCGAAAAGGAACTCGACAGCTTCTTGTACGGGCTGAACGAAGACTCGTTCGGCGATCGCTGCCCGATCGGCTCACACATTCGGCGCAGCAATCCGCGCGACACCGCGCTGCCCGTTCCGCACGATCCGGAGCTGAGCGGAGATCCGGAGCAGGCCAGTGTTCGGGCCGAGCGCCTCGATCTCACCAATCGCCATCGTATTTTGCGGCGCGGTCGGGCCTACGGGCCCCCCGTGAACGAGGACTACGAGCTAGAAGCGCTGCGCACGGAACCGGGCACCGAAGAGCGCGGGCTGCACTTCTTGTGCTTCAACGCCAACTTGAGCCGCCAGTTCGAGTTCGTGCAATCGAACTGGGTGCAAAACCCGGCCTTTGCTGGACTATCGAGCGACCCCGACCCGCTGCTCGGCGTCGACCGAGACTCGCCCTATCAAGCCAGTGATTTCACGATTCAAGGTTGCCCTGTGCGCCGCGTACGCAATGTGCCACGCGTCGTGGAGACCCGCGGCGGAGCCTATTTCTTCATGCCCAGCCGCCGCGCGCTCGAATTTTTGGCGCGCGGCTGAGGCGCACCCTCAGGTCGCGAACGATTCCCAGTCCAGATCGGCGCACAGCACGCGGACGCCGTCGGTCTCGGGGATGGCGATCGAGAACGTAACGCAGGCGCGCGCGTCGGCAATCGATAGATAGGGGCGAGACACCTGCACGGCCATGGGCTGGGCGAGGGCTCGGCGAAAGTACGGGCGTCGAAACCAATTGGCGCCATCGGCGTCCGCGCAGGGCAGGTATCGCGGATCGAGGCGGCGCGCGGCTTCTTTGGTACCCATGTTCGCGCCCACTTGCACGCCCTCGGCCGATAGCAGGTAGCAGCGTTGCACGCCGCCCAGCGCTAGGAACTCGGCGAAGGCCGGCTCGGCTTCGCCGCTGAGTCGGAACAGCAGCGCCGCGTCTTCGAACTTCTTCGAATAGTGCGAGAGCATGGAGCGCTCGCTGCTCGATTGTCGCTGCACGCGATCTTGAAAGCAGTTGAACAGATCGTTGAGCACGCCGCGGTAGTCTTCGTCGGGCGTGAGCCGTGAGCGCGGTTCGCCGAAGTAAAAACCTTGCACGAAGTCGACGTCGCTCTCCATGGCGATCAGGGCGTGCTCGGCGGTCTCCAGGCCCTCCATCACCACCAGGCAGCCTGCTTCGTGGATCAGCGAGACGAGGCCGGGCAAGATGCGTCGCACGCGGGAGGTGCGCATGGCCTCCACCACCATCGACCGGTCGAGCTTCACGATGTCGGGTTTGAGCCGCCAGATGCGCTCGAAATTGGACTCGCCCGCGCCGAAGTCGTCGATCGCGACGAGGCAGCCGAGATCGCGAAAATACTGAACGCAGCGAGCCAGGTTCTCTTCGTCGTAGGCCGTCGTTTCCAGGATTTCGACCACCACGCGGTGCGTGGGCACGCCGTGGCGCTCGAGCACGCGCGGCAAGATGGTGCGCGTCGAGTGCCCTTCCAAGATCAACGCCGGACTCACGTTGAGAAAGATCCAGTTTTGATCCGCGCCTTGCAGCACGCAATTGTGCACGTGCAGGGCGCGGCAGATCTGATCGAGCGCGATCGCGTCGTCACCCGCTTTGCGGAACATGCGATGCGGCGAGACGAGGCGATCGTCGGCGTCGTATGCGCGCAGCAAGGCCTCGTAGCCGACCGGCTTGTGATGGGCCAAGCTGAGCACGGGCTGCAGGGCCGTGCGCAGCGTGTACTCACCGAAGCGCGCGTGTGCGAGGCCTTCTTGCACTTGGATGTTGGCGAAGATCTGTTGCAGCCATGCCAGATCGGCGCGATCCGGGGAGGACGCGGGCGGATGCGATGAGCGTCGCATCTGAGGCGGATGCGACGTGCGCATCTGAGGCGGATGCGATGAGCGCGATGCTTCGGGCCTACGCACTGCCTCGGGCAGCGGACTCGCTTCTGGATCGAGACCCGAGAGATCAGCCAGGGAGCGACGAAGCATGGTCTCATAGCGTGACACATCACGCATTTCCGGGCCGTTTCGCCGCCAACTTGCATCAGCTGGAGATGATGCGAGTGTCATGGGGCGCGCGAATTCACCTACACCGCGGCTCCTCGGGTGTGGGCGTAGGAGTGAGTGTGAGCGAGTGAGTGAACCCAACCACAACCAGACGCTCGCGCCGCTCTGGACGCGTCGCTGCGCGAGCGCGGTGCTCGCCTGCTTGCTCGGCTTCGTCATCTTGACGGCCATCGCCATGGCGCTCTATCCGGGCGGGAATTGGCTCGATCCCCAGGCGCCCGGGCATCGCTTTTTGTCCAACTTTTTCTGTGACTTGACCCAGCCGGTGTCACTCTCCGGGGTGACCAATCGGCGGGGCGCAGGCTTCGCCCGAATCGGCATGTGGTGCTTTGCGGCGGCCCTCGCCGGCTTTTTCTGGCTGCTGCCGCTGCACTTCGCGCCCACGCTCACGAGCCGCGCGCGCCTCGGGCGTTGGGTGCGGGGGCTCGGTGAGTGCGCGGTGCTTGGCGTCGCAGCGGTGCCATTACTTCCGTCCCAGACGTTCGGTCATTTTCACGGTTTCCTCGCGCTCACTTCCGGGGCCCTGGGCATCGTCGCGGCGCTGCTCGCGGTGATCGCCCTGTGTCGTTCGCAGCTCGCGGCGCGCTGGTTGGGATTGCTCGGAGCGCTCGCGCTCGCCGTCGCCGCCTTCGACGCCGCGCTGTTCGCCTATCATTTGAACGACGCCGCGCCGCCCCCGCTGCTCTTGCCGGCGGCGCAGAAATTGGCGGCGCTCTTACTGTGCGCTTGGATGATCGGCGTGGCGTGGCCGTTCGTCGGTGCGCACGAAACGCGGGTTACTCGTCGCCCCTAAAGCGATCCATGGCGCGCCGCTCCGCTTTCGTCGGGCGCCCCGCGCCCCGACCACGCACTGCGACGCGCTCTTCCTTGGGCGCGGGAGGCGGCGAATGATCTTCGTACAGCAGGCGCGCCTCGGGCGGCCCGAGCCTTTTTTCGGCCAGCTTCAACACCTGCCACACGATGCTGCCGCGCGGTGAAAAAGCGCGGATCTCGTCGCCGACACGCAGCGGTGAGCTCGAGCGCGCCGGTTCACCGTTGATGCGCACGTGGTTCGCTTCGCAGGCGGCTTGGGCCAGGGTGCGAGATTTGAACAGTCGAGCGGCGCACAAGAAGCGGTCTAGCCGCACAGACTCGGTCAAGCGCTGGCTACTTTACTCGCGGTGCGGCGCGTCGGCGTCCGGTTGCTGAACGACCACAGGGGCCGGATCAGGCGGCGCAGCGACGGGCGGGGGAGCTGGCGGCGGAGCCGGAGGCGGCGCAACTTCGACCGCTACGGGCGCTGGCGCGGGTGGCGGCGGAGGCGGGTCCGGGCGATCGATGATCGGCGAGAAGCCACGTTGAATGACCTGGGTCGGCTGGCTCACGGGCGGCGCTGATTCGACGCGCTCCGGACGGGGCGGGGGACTCATTACCGCCGAGTTCCGCCCGATGCTGGCCACCGCGTCGCGCGGCAAGGAAGCGCCGAGCAGCGCACGCTGCGGCGCGGCGGCCGTTCCGCGATCGAGGAGCGCGGTTTCACTCGGCAAGCTAGACAGCGCGGGTGAGCCGTCGAACTGAGTCGGGATCAAGAGCAGCGCCAGCGCGACGAACGCGAGGGACCCCACGGTGAGTCCAACGCACGGCGCCCAACGCCAATCGAAGAATTCACTGAGCAACGCGGGAACTCGCATGAACGGCATCCTTGCTGCGAGATGGGACAGAAATCGCCCCTAGCGCCGCTAGACTACACTCGACTCGACGCATCGTCACGCACTCGATGGGTGTCCGCGTTTCGATTGAGTTTCGCGGTCTCGCGCTCTGGCCAGCCCGTGGCAGTTCGCGACAGTCGCGTGGCCGCGCGCGCCGCTCAACCGCCGGAAAATTCGTCCTCTGCGTCCGCGCCCGGGGGCGTCGCATCGTCGCGATCGAGCAGGTAATTTTCGGGCAAGCTGACGGCTTGGGTGCCGGACCCTTTGCCGCGCGGGACGCGCATCGCGGACGGCGGAAAGGGCTGAGTCGTGTCGATCTGTGACAGGGCCTGCTCCAAATCGGTCAGCGTCGAGATTTGCATCAGGCGTTGGCGGAGCTCTGCGGAGCCGCGAAAGCCCTTGGTGTACCAGGTCGAATGGCGGCGAAACGAACGCATCGCCATGCGTTCGCCGAACCAGCCACAGAGCAAGCGCGCGTGCTCCACCATGATGTCGCGGATGCCGCCCAGGGTCGGCGGATTCTCTGGCTCGCGGCCATCGAACACGGCCACCAGATCGCGGAACAACCAGGGCCGTCCGAGGCAACCGCGCCCGACGATCACGCCGTCGCAGTGGGTGCTGCGCATCATGCGCAGCGCGTCCTCGGCTTCCCAAATGTCGCCGTTGCCGAGCACGGGGATCGAGTGCACGGCTTGCTTCAACTCCGCGATCGCGCTCCAGCGCGCTTCGCCATCGTACAGCTGCGCGGCGGTGCGCGCGTGCAAGCCGACGGCGCGGCAACCTTCGCCCTCACCGACGCGCCCGGCGTCCAAGAAGGTGAGTAGCTCGTCGTGAATGCCCATTCGGAACTTGATCGTAACCGGCACGGCCTCGGCGTTCCGCACGCAGGCGCGCACGATGGCCGCCAGTAGCTTGGGCTTGACCGGGATCGCGGCGCCGCCCCCTTTGCTGGTCACTTTGCGCACCGGACAACCGAAGTTCATGTCGATGTGATCGACGCGGCCTTCGCCCACCAAGCGCTTGGTGGCCTCGCCGACGAAGTAAGGATCGACGCCGTACAGCTGCAGACTCCGCGGCGTCTCTTCGGGGCCGAAGTCGGCGATGCGCAGGGTCTTTTGATTGCCCTCGACCAGCGGTCGCGCGGTGATCATCTCGCTCACGTACAGCCCAGCGCCAAAGCGGCGACACAGCGAGCGAAACGGATAGTTGGTCACACCGGCCATGGGCGCCAGCACCACCGGCGGCCAGACGCGCATCGGTCCGACCACGAGCTCCGCAAACTCACCGGCCTTGGCCGGCAGTACGTCGCGGTTCAGATCGCTTTTGTAAACGGCGTCCATCTCGGCATCCTCGAATTTACTTCGCGTCGAACGGCAGGCTGGTGCGGGGTTTTTTGT
>FSWQ01002949.1_pt1 | contig 11131 bp, 10 predicted proteins | sample 1637691 | NCBI WGS metagenome assembly FSWQ01 (sample SAMEA3914814, study PRJEB12502) | metagenome | biome: forest; material: soil | place: USA | collected 2011-09-16 | depth 0.1 m | reverse complement strand
GATCCGTCCCGTGGGCGCAAACACGGAGGTGCCCTTCGACGCGCGCGTGATCACCGCCACCAACCGCGATCTCGAGAGCGAAGTGTACGAAAAGCGCTTCCGCGAGGATCTGTACTACCGCATCAACGTGGTGAAGATCGCGCTGCCCCCGCTGCGAGAACGCGGCATGGACGTGGTGCACCTCGCCGCACACTTTTTGGAGAACTTCGCGGCCAAGGGGAACAAGGGTGCGCTCACCCTATCTGAAGGCGCCGCCGAGAAGCTGCTCGCCTACAATTGGCCGGGCAACGTGCGCCAACTGGAGAACTGCATGGAGCGCGCGGTCGCGCTGGCGCGCTTCAACCAAATCTCGGTCGATGACTTGCCGGAGAACGTTCGCGGCTACACCGCAGACCGCTTCGTCGTGGCCGTGGACGAGATGGCCGAGGTCGTCAGCATGGACGAGCTCGAGCGTCGTTATATCCACCGCGTGCTAGCGCTGGTCGAGGGCAACAAGTCGCGCGCAGCGCAATTGCTCGGCTTCGATCGCCGCACCATGTACCGAAAGCTCGAACGCTATCAGTCGCGGCAGCAGGTTTCGCGCGAACACGAGGCTCCCAAGCGTGCCCCAGAAGCCTGATTCGCGCTTTCTATCGATCACCGCGCACGACTTGCGCGGTGCGGTCGGCGTGCTCGACGGAGCCACGAAGGAGCTGACGCGTGACCTGTCCAAGGACAACCCAGACGCCGCCAAGCTGACGCAGATGGTTGCGCGCAGCACCCAGCGCCTGCTGCTCTTGGGAGACCGGTTGTCCGTGCTCGCCAAGTTGATGGACGCGTCCGCGCTGGAACTGAGCGAAGCCGCCGATCTGACTGCCCTGGTCAAAGAAGCGGCAAACCGCGCTTTTGCGGCGCACGCGCGGCGCAACCTGCGGCTACGCGTCGAAGGCGGGCCAGCATCCGCGGCCATGAACAGCCAAGCCCTGGCCGGCGCGGTCTCCGAGTTGACGGCGCTGTTTTGCAGCTTCTCCCAAACTGAGCTGTTGATCAGCGTGGCTTCGGTGGACTCTACCCATCGCGTCACATTTCAAAGCGACAATCCGAGCGAGAGCGTGCAGCGCGCACTCCGAGATCGCTCGGCCACCACGCAGGCCAACGCCGGCATCGCTTTCGCGGAAAACGTGATCGCGCTACATCACGGTCGCCTGGAGCTTTCCGAAAACGATGGCTCGAGCGCAGCGCTGAGCCTGATATTGCCGTCTCAAGCGGTGGCTCGCGGCTAGTAGTAGCGACCCCCGCCGCTTGCCGCGACGGGGCGCAGGTCACTGCCGGCCATTCCGGCCCCGCTCGCGCCGGCCATGCCGCCAATGTTCTGCACCGGCTCTCCGCTCGCTCGATAGCTAATCTCGCGCGCGAGCCCGAACTCGGGCGCGCGGACCAGGCGGTAGTCTTCCAGTGGTTCGGGGGGACGCGCGATGGGAGTCAGCGGGTTCAACCCGGCGTCACTGACCTCCGGAGACGGGGCAGAGGCGTCTCCTTGTCCCACCGGTTCGAGCACGCGGTCCGTCGTGTGCGTGCAAGCGGCAATCGACAGCACGCTGGCGGCGAGACCAATTGCGGTCATCGTGAGCACTCGGGAAACAGCTTGGGCCATGCGCCTTCAATAGCAACCGATGTGCCACTTCCGCGATGGCGCGGTCGGCTCGCAAATTTCGACATTCTTGCGGCTCTCAGCGACTAAAATGCGCAGCATCGGACGCGCGCTGTGGCGAGCGTGATCGAGGCACGTGCTTTGCATTGTTTCCGGGAATGCACACTAACCACACGCCACAACAGTCCGGAGCGAGCCAAATTTCCCCAGCTGACGTGCAGCTGCGTAACCAGATCGAAGAACACATGCATCAGCACGGGCAAGTGGATGCAACCAAGATTGGAGTCGTCGTGCGCGGCGGCCAGGTCCTACTGTGGGGCTCGGTGAGTAGCGAACACGAGCGCACCATGGCCGGCGAAATCGCGGCACGCTTGACGGGCAGGACCGCCGTCATCAACCACATTCAGGTATTTCGAACCACCCAGAGCTGACGCGGTTCGCGCTCAAAGAGCTTTCTGGAACACCTCGACGCCCGCGAGTCGTAATGCGTCGCTCGAGCTGAAGGCGAGCGTACCGTCCGTCACGCTGACCGGGTAAGGTCCGAGTTTCGCCCAAGTGGGCTGACTGTTGATCGTGCCTGCCACGAACGAGCCGACCGCCTGCCCTTGGAGCAGTAGATTCGCCTGATTCGTGCCTCCGGTAGAGACCACGTATGGGTAAACCCAATACTCACCGTTCGGGACCTGGAGCGTCGCGGGATGGCTCGGGTCGAGCACGTCAGCCGATTGCAAGAGCGTCGCGTAATCCGTGCTCGGCAAGTTGTGAGGCGCGGGCGTGGTCACTCGCAGGGTCGTCCCGGAAAAACTGACGCTCTCGTCCGTGCCAGCCAGAAAGGCGTGGCCGCCCAAAGTGACGGGGTCCCCGTTGAAGTTGACGGCAGTGTAAAAACAACCGGCCGCATCCGAGTACTGTGGCGGCACACCCCACGCTAATTGATCGTCGTAATAAACCGCGACCTGCGGGTTCTGCTGGTAACCCTCGCCATCGAGGAACGAATAATTCGAAAGTTGATCGAGCTGGCCGCTACCGGTTTGGAGCGCCTGCGTGATCACCAACGTGTCGCTCACCCCATCGCTGGTGGTCATGAACATTCGTGAACCGGTGAAGGTCACCTCTAGATAAGCGTTCGTGAGCGCGTGCGCCGCCTCGAGCACGCGCACGACGTCGACGTGCGTCTCGCCGGTCGACGCGATATCGGTATTCGAATTCAAGTCCGCCTGAGTCGAGGCCGGCACGATCGGCTCCGCCGCGTCGCCGCGCGCGAAATAGTAGCGGAGCTTGATCGATTTGAGCGCCAGCGCCGTGTGCGTTTGCGAGGTGAGGCGAATCCGGAATTGCGCTTGGTTCGTGTAGCGCGTGCGCACGATCGCTTGCGTCTCGAGCTTGAACGGCGCGATGCAAAACGACTCCTTGCACTCCGAACTGATGCAGTCCGCATCGCTGCCGCACGCTTGGGAGAGGCAGCGCGGGCAAGAGCCGCCGCAGTCGACCGCGGACTCGCCTTCGTCCAGCGTGCCGTTGCTGCAGTTGGCCGGCCAGGGCGCGGCCGCTTCGACGACGCAGCCAGGCGAGCCGCCCTCGCCGCTGCCGGCCGCGCCCGCGCTCGGCTCGTCACCCGCCGCCGCGCCCGACGTTCCCGAGCTGCCGCTGAACGCCCCATTGCCCGCAATGCTGCCCGATCCGCCACCGCCGGCAGGGCTGCCGCTGACGCCGCCAGCGCCGGCACCACCGAAGCCAGCGCCCGAAGCGCCGCCGCCCGCCGCCGCGCCAGCGGCTTGTGACACGCCTGGCGGGAATCCGTAATCCGGAAAACCGCAGCTCGCCATGCAGGAAGCGGCGACTAGGAGCAGGCTACAGGTCCGTTGCCATTTGATCCGACCACCACCGTTCGTGGCGACAAACCGCCCCAGGGACTCGAGCATCGAGCTTCGAAAGCTAGCACGGCTCCGGCGCCGTGAAATGCCGGGCGAGAACCGCCGGAATTTGTGCCCCGCGCCGCTGCCACGTGACCGCGGGCCGTAACACGCAGCGCTCGGCGGCCGACGTCAGGGCAGGCTCTGGCGACGCTTTTCGCCTACTCCGCGCACGCGGTGGGTCGACGTACGCATCCAGGCGATACCGGTGACGTAAGCCACCGTGACGCCAGACAGCAAGACGATCACGGATGCGACGACAGAGTGCAACGCGATGCTGGCGACGAATGCAGCAACGAACGCGATGGCGATGACAGCGCCTTTGGCTTGATGATTCATGACCGCGATTCAGCAAAGCATGTGCCAGCCGACGACTCATCGGGTGAAACGACGATGAGTCGCACACGCTAGGGCCATGTGACAGCTTGGTCGCCCCGCTGAGGCGGATAGCCACAAGCACGAAACGTCTGAGAAATGGCTCAATTCGCGACTGATTGGGCATGCTTTGCGCGAGTGCCGGGGCTGGCACGTTGACTGCAGTGAGCGCTCGCCATGAAGTCGCTTTCGGTTTTCATCGCGTCGAGCACATTGCTCGCGTGCTGTGCCTGCTTTGCGTGCAGCACCGAGAAACCCGCAAACGATTCCGGCCCAGCACAGCAGGCAGGCGCGACCGTCGATCAAGGGGCAGACGACGCGCAAGAATCAGCCAAAGAAGCGGGCCAAAAAGCCGCTGACACGGCCAAAAAGGCCGCCGACAAGAGCCAGGAAAAGACCGGCGACTCGGCGGCCGCGTCCCCACGTTTTCAGTAACCGTCACCTTGTAGGAGAGGAAATTATGAAACATCTGAATACCGTTGTGTCCCTGTCGGCCCTCGTGGCCCTGTTTGCCGTCGGCTGCGGAAGCTCGGCGGTGCCGCTCGATAAGCTGACCGACGCAAAGGCCACCGTGCGGGCCGCTCAAGAAGCAGGCGCGCAGAGCACGCCGCAAGCCGCGCTGCATTTGAAGATGGCGAACGACGAGTTGGCGTCGGCCCAGAAGGCCATGGATGACAGCGATAACGATCGCGCTCGTCTGCTGTTGAATCAAGCCCAGTCCGACGCCGACCTCTCCTTGGCGCTCGCCCGCGGCACGAGCGAAAAACAACAAGCGCAAGAAGCCCAAGCCAAGATCGACGGCTTGATGAAGCAAGCGCAGTGAACCAAGCCCCAAGATTTAGTGCAGGAGTAACCGCCATGAAGACTTCGATTATTGCCATAGTTGTCGCCGTTTTTGCCGCCACCGCGTGCGCCTCGTCCACCCCCACCCCCGAGCTCGTGAGCGCGCGCACGGCGTACGATCACGCGCGTACCGATCCGAACGCGCAGCTCGTGCCGGACAGCGTGCTCACTGCCAAGCAGGCCCTCGACAAGGCCGAGGCCGTGCACGAGAAAGATCCGCAGTCCGATGAAGAGCGCAGCTACTCGTACGTGGCGCAGCGCCGCGCCGAGCTGGCGCTCGCGTTGGGTGAGAACGCCAGAGCCAAACAGCAGTCCGACACGTCGAGCGCGCGCTACATGGAACTGAACGACAAGCTGCGCAGCTCGGCGCAAGCACAGCTCGGTGCCGAGCGCACGCAAGTGAACCAGCTCGGTTCGACGCTCGCGGCCGAGACCGATGCTCGCAAAGCCGCTGAAGGTCGCGCGGCTCGGGCCATGGAAAGTTTGGCCAAGATCGCTGCCGTGAAAGAAGAAGCGCGCGGTATGGTGATCACGCTGTCCGGCCAGGTGCTGTTCGTCACGGGCAAGTCCGAACTCTTGCCGGCCGCTCGCGACCAACTGGACCAAGTCGCGGCTGCGCTGAAGGATCAGGGCGATCTGAAGCCGATCGTGGTCGAGGGCTACACAGACTCGGTGGGCTCGGACACCACGAACGACAAGCTATCCAAGGATCGCGCTGAGTCCGTGCGTCAGTACCTGGTCAGCAAGGGCGTGCCCAGCGACAAGATCACCTCGGTCGGCAAAGGCAAGGCGAACCCGGTGGCCAGCAACGACACGCCCGACGGCCGAGCCAACAACCGCCGCGTCGAGATCGTGGTTGCAGGCGGCGGCAACTCGATGATGACCAAGTAGTCAAGGCTAGCTCAGACACGCGAACGAACCCAACGTGTCGACAACAGGCGAGCGCCCGCGGGACGAATTCCCGGGCGCTCGCCGCTTTTTGTGGCTTCTGGTCGGGCTTGAATCAGCTCGAGCGGCGGCGCGCGCCGTTCCGCCTCAAAGGCGTCAAATCGCCACGCTCCGTTTGCCAGCCACGACGTGTGAGACGGAAGATTTAGAAGCCGTGTTGTGTTTCCGGAGTCATCGCATTCGGCGGAGTGAACGCCGGCACGAGGACCTTCGGGCGCTGCATCGGCTGAAGCTTTGCGTCGTACCAGGCGTCTTCGGCGAACTGCAGCGTGCCGTCTTGCGAGTAGCGCACGCGCCAATGGGCGAAGCGAGCGCCTTCGGGCGCGACCACCCAACCGCCGCGCTGCCAGACGAATTTGCCGCCCCGCCAGGCCCAATGTCCGTCGATCCACAGCGCATCGCCCTTTGGTTGCGGCGGCACGACTTCTGCGAACGCGGCGGGCGGCGGGTACGGCACGGGCCGGTAGTCCGCGCGCGGTTGACGCGCGGGCAGTGGAGCCGGCAGTGCCGACGAGCAACCCACGCCGAGCAACACGCACCAGCCGGCGAGAGAAAAATGCAAAGACGAATGAGCCAAAGTATCTGAGCTCAGTACAAAGCAGGAAGCGCGCCAGCTGGCGCAGCACTTGCACTCCCTCGCGCGTGATCGGCGTGTGCTTTCTGTCCGCTGGCCAACGAGCCACCGGCAAGCTCTCTTTCTTCATTCTTTTCACCTTGGTTTCGGTGCTCTTCGGCACCGGCTGCACCTCGGTTCCCGCGGGCCGTTCGGCGGTCAAATCGGTCGAGCTGAGCGGCAACGACGCGATCGACGCCGAAGATTTGCGCGAAAAGATTGCCACGACGCCGAGTCCAAAATTCATCGGTTTGTTTCAGGGCGTCGTCTACGACTACAGCGTCTTCGATCGCTTCGTGTTGGAGCGCGATTTGCAACGCATCGAGCGCTACTACCGCGCGCGCGGCTACTATCAGGCCCGCGCGCGCGCGGGCCGTGTGTTCTTCGTGGAACCGAACAAAGTGCGCGTCGATATCCAAATTGAAGAAGGCGAGAAGATGCTCGTCGGACGCGTCGACGTGCATGGCTTGGAGAGCTTGAACGAGCCGTGGGTCGCTCAGATCGTGAAGCGCGTCACGCGCCAGCTGTGCGGAAAGAAGGTGTGCAAGGGCGAGCCCTCTGCGGACCCGTTCGAAGAAGAGTCATTCCAAAAGGCAGCCGAGCTCTTGCAACGCACGATGGCCGATCACGGCTATGCGTACGCAACCGTCGAGCGCGCCGCCGACGTGGATTTGCCGAAGAACTTGGTGGCGGTGGGTTACTTCGCGAAGCTCGGTCCCAAGGCGGTGTTTGGCCCCGTGACCATCGTCGGGCTCGGCAAGATCCCGGAAGCTCCGGTGCGCCGAGCGGTCGATCTCGAGGAGGGCAAGCCGTATTCCCGCGAGGAACTCGATTTGGCCGAGCGCGCCGTGCTCGATCTGAACGTGTTCAGTTCGGTCGTCATCTCTCCGGAGTTGGATCCGAACGGTGCCACGCAGGCCCAACCCGTCGTGCCGATCAAGGTGACGGTCGAGCCGGCCAAATTGAAGGCGATTCACGTCGGCGGCGGCGCGCAGGTCGATTCCATCCAAAGCGACGTACACTTGGTTGGCGGCTGGGAGCACCGAAACTTGTTCGGTGGACTGCGCAGCTTGACCTTCGAAGTGAAGCCCGGCGTCGTGCTGTACCCGACACGCTTTCCAACCTTCAAAGCGCCCACGAATTTTTTGCCCGAGGCGCGCTTCAACGCGGCCTTTCGACAGCCGGGTTTTCTGGAGGCGCGCACCGGCCTCTTCACCCGGCTCGACGGCAGCATCGCTCCCGTCATTCTCTCGCCCGACGACACCAGCGGGAACGTGCTGGGCTATCGCGACATTCGGCTCAGCACCGGTCTCGATCGGTCCTTCAACAGCTTGCACCTGTACGGCTCGATCTCGCCGACCATCCAGTTCGATAGTCCATTCGCCTACCTCGGCACGAAGAATCCCTACCTCGTCTCGATCGTCACCTTTTATCCCGAGTTGCAGCTAAATCTGGATTTCCGGGACCAACAGGTGCACCCGCACAAGGGCTTTTACATCAGCACCGACTGGCAAAAAGCGGGCTTCATCGGCGACCCTCACGATTTCAAGACACAGGACGAGATACGGGGCTACCTGCCCCTTTCGAAAAAATGGACGCTTGCCGCTCGCGGCCGAGTGGGCTGGCTCATTCCCTCCAACTACGGCGAGACCATCGAGCACACCGCGAAAGGTGATCCTTCGACTTGCGCACCGCTGGATGCGGTGTGCGAGGCCAATGCCGCTAGGGCCCAGGTCAAGGACACGCAGTTGATGTTCATCCGCGGCTTCTTCGCGGGCGGTCTCGGTTCCGACCGCGGCTATGCGTTGCGTGAGATTGGCCCGCACGGCTACGTTCAACAAGGCTCATCGACGCTCGCCGTTTGCGCCGAAGACCCGAGCGATCCGAACGCGGTCAAAAAAGTCGACAATCGATCGACGTGCTCTCAGCCGCTGGGAGGCTTCACGCTCTTGGAGGCATCGCTCGAAGTTCGTTTCCCCATCGCGGGCGCGCTGAGTGGTGCCGCGTTCACGGACACGGCCGATGTGAGCGGCATCAAGAACAAATTTCAGTTCCGGCCACATCTCGCGGCCGGCCTCGGCGTCCGTTACGACACGCCGGTGGGCCCGATCCGTCTAGACGCCGGTTATCGCGTACCGGGGTTGCAAGGTCGCGGTTCCGATGAAGGGCCGCCGCCCGACCTGCTCTTTGGCGTACCCATGGCGCTCACCTTCGGCATCGGGGAGGCGTTCTAATGGCCAGTGCAAACTTGATGTTGAAACCGAAGAAGAAGCCGAGTCGGCTACGCCGTTACGCCAAGCGCGCCGCGATCGGCGTCGCGGGCCTGCTCGGTTTCATCGCGCTGGCGGTGGTGGGGGTTTTGTTCTCGCTGCGCTTCGCGGCCGTGCGCGGCTACGTCGTGACCCGGGTCAATGGAGCGCTCGGCGACGCGTTCAAAGGCCGCATCGTGCTGCACGGCGTGGCTAGCCTTGGGCTAGGCGGCATCGGCGGCGCGGACGCTGAGATCTTCGACCCCGCCGGGCATCGCGTCGTCGACGTGCACGGCTTGAGCGCGCGGCTCAGCGTGCCGACCATCGTCTGGGCGGCGCTCACCAGCAAGAGCCAGCCGCTCACGGTGCGCTTCGATTCCCTCGGCGTGCGCCACGCCGAAGTCACGTTGATCGACGACGGCACGGGTTCCCCCACCCTGGCCGATACGTTCCTGCCCAAGACGCCCAGCCCGCCGCGTACGGGGCCGGGCACGATCGTGATTTTGGATCGCATCGACGTCGATCATCTGTGGGCCCACGGCGCCGTCGGTGGCAGCCCGCCGCTCGACGTCGAGCTCAAAAAGGCCTTGCTCACGCTGCGCACCGACAACGTGCAGACGGCGATCGAAGTGAAGCACACCGCGCTCGTTGCGCGCGGCCTGCCCGCGGGAGCCGATCCGATCGGCGATCTGCAGGCTTCGCTGAACATCCCGGCCGCCGCCGACAAGCCGCTCGGCGCGCGCGCGCACTACGCAGGCCGCGCCGCCGCCATTCCGGTCGTGCTCGATGCTAGCTACGTCGATTCGAAGCTCGCCGCCAAGCTCGAGGCCAAGAGCATTCCACCGGAGGCCGTGGCTAAGCAGGTGCCCGGGCTGGTGTTGCGCTCGCCGGCATCGCTGTCCGCGTCAGCCGAAGGAAAAATGCCGGACTTGCACGGCACGTTCCTACTCGGCGTGGGTTCTGGCAACGTCGACGGCGACTTCGAGCTGTCGTTGAAGGACGACACGACGCTCAGGACCAACCTGCGAACGCACGACTTCAACCTTTCCGAGGTGAGCCCCAGCGCGCCAGTGTCTAGCTTGGATCTGACGTTGCACGCGGGGGTGCGCGCGCCGAAGACGGGCCCCATCACCGGTAATTTTGCGCTCTCCAGTCAGCCCTCGCTGATCTTGGCCGAGCAACTGCCGGGCTTGTCCGTGAATGGCACGTTCGCTAGCGATTCAAAGACGCAGCAAAACCGCGTCGAAGCGCACGCCGAGATCGCCGAACCCGGCGCCCAAACCGCCATCGATGCCAGCGTATTGCAGGCCAAAACGACGGCGATCGAGTTTCGCAGCGCGACGCAACTGTCGAACCCGCCGCGGCTGAAGAAGCTCGCTGCGCTCGGCAGCGTGCAGGGAGAACTCACGACGCAGGGCACGTACCAAGTCGATTCGAATGCCGTCAACGCCCGAGTTCGGGCCGATCTGCGCAATATCCGCCAAGCCGACAACCGCGCGGATCGAGTGAAGCTCGAGGGCTCGGTCGCAGGCGTGCTGCCCCACCCGGAAGCCAACGTGCGCTTGGGCGTGCAAGGCGCGCTGCTCGCTGGGCAGCAAGTGAGCGACGCGCAGCTCGCCGCACGGGGCTCGTTGTCGCGCCTGGCCCTGAGCGGCGAGGTCACGACGAAAGCGCCCGAGCGCCACGTGCACCTGAGTACGTACCTGTCCAACGCTCATGGCCTGTTCGTCGATCACCCGAGCGTGAATTTCCGTCAGGGCAAGACCGACTTGAATCTCTCGGCCGAGTCCGTGAGCGTGGTCGATGGTCACACGAGCTTGCGTGGTTTGCACCTGGACGGCGCGGGCAAGGCCGACGTTTCGCTCGAGCTCGGCAATACCTTGGAGAGCGTTCACGCTCAGACGTACGATCTCGACCTGGCGTCGCTGTGGCATCTGCTCGATCCCAACGCGCCCTTGAAGACCGGCACCGCGACGGTCAGCGCCACGTACGAGCATCGCGCCGGAAACCCACGCCTGCGCTTGACCGCGAGCAGCCGCGATCTGACCCTCGGCCAAGTGAAAGAAGGCTCTTTTGCCGCCGATTTGTCGCTCGATCAGGGACGGCTCGATGGCACCGCCAACGCCAACCTGAAGCAACTCGGACAGGTGAATTTCGAATTTCAGGAGCTGCGCGGCATCAACGTCGACAATCTCGACCCCGCCCGCATCACTGGCAAGTTTGCTGCCGACGGTCAGATACAGCTCAAGGATCTGCTGGCCTTGGTCCCCAAAGACGTTCAGCTTCCGATCGCTCGCGCGCTCGGCGCGCTCAAGTACGACCTAACGGTCGAACGTGCGCAAGCAGGTCCGGGCCTGCCCGCCCTGCACGTCCATATCAGTACCGACAAGTTGCAAATCGCCGGCACTCGTACGACCAAGACGCCGATCGAGACCCGAGAAGAAGCCATTGCCACCGCGCCCATGAGCGTCAAAGGCTACGACGTCGATCTGGATTTGACGCACGCCGAGACGGGCCAAACCGAGCTGGCGGCGAGCATCACGGACGACCACGGCAAGCT
>FSWQ01004811.1_pt1 | contig 11134 bp, 7 predicted proteins | sample 1637691 | NCBI WGS metagenome assembly FSWQ01 (sample SAMEA3914814, study PRJEB12502) | metagenome | biome: forest; material: soil | place: USA | collected 2011-09-16 | depth 0.1 m | reverse complement strand
GGGTGCGACCGAGATCGTCTTGCCAGGGGCTTTGCGAGTCCGCGTCGCTCGCGAACAGCAGCGCCGCGCGGATCTCGCGGTAGTAGTGAGCGATGATCGTCAGCGCGGAGGCAGGCAGTCGAGTTTCGTCGAGACCGTGAAAGGCCGCGGGTTGGCCCGGTTCCAGCGACTCCAACCGTTCGAGCCGGGTCGCTATCGAGACCAGCATTGCCTGAAATTCGGGCCGGCGGATCACCCGAACTGGAAGGCCCACGGCGTCGAGCCCGGCGGCCCAGCACAGCCAGCACAGCGTCGACCATTCGAGCCGCGAACGCAGAGCGAGCTCGCGATCGGTCACGTGCTCGACGACCAGGGTCTCGTCGATGTGCACGGTGTCGCCCTCGTCCGTCTGAAACGACCGTTGGCACGCCGGCTCGCTGGTCGCGAACCGGGCAACGTTCGGCGGCGGCTCGACACCGGCACGTAGTAGGCTCACTTCTCGGCAGATCTGCACGCGCTGCGCCGCGCGCGTTACGGCGCTGCGCAAGCGCTCGAGTGATTGCTCGACCGTGAATCGTGCGTCGAGCTCGAGCAAGGCTTCGCGAGCTGGCCAAAAGTCGAACGTGATCGCGAGTGGATCGTCTTCGCGGTCACGAAGCGGATCCGCCGGGGTCGCTGCCTCGTCGCTCGCCAGCACAGTCCCCGCTCGGAATTCCTGCAAGATAGGGCGAGTACCTGGCTCACCGAACGTGGTGAGCAGGCCGTCGAGCTCGCCCACGAAGTAGCGGCCCCGCTGCACCAGGTTGGCTCCGTGATCGTAGCGCTCGAACGGTCCGTGTCGCTCCCCGCGCCAAAATCGCGCAAGAAGCGCTAGGCTGGCTGACTCTCGAAATACTCGAGCCACACCGTGAAGTGCGCCGTCGGCGTCGCGTTCACCCACCAGCCACTCACTCGTTTCGGCAAGCCACTCGGCCTCTTCTGGGATCGGCTCGAACGCGTTCTTCGGCCGACGCGCGCTGGTGAACGGTCGTCGAAAAGCGTGCGCGTCGATCAAGCAGGGCTCGGACGGTTCGTCGCAGTCCACCACTTCGACCGTTGCGGGCCCGTTCAGCGCGACCGCTTTCGCTTCGCCGACAACCAACAGCTCGATTGCCTGGGCGATCGAAAATGGCCGCATGAACGGTTGGTCCGCCTGCATGCAAAGCAGGTATCGACAATTTGCGGCCTCGAGCAGAGTCTGAAAACCCCCCTTCAGCATTCGTACCGAGTACGGCATCGCTGAAGCTAGCTCATTGGCGGTGCTCGCTTCGCCCTCGACGACACACAGCCAGGCGCCAATCAGGTCGATATCGGTGCACCATTCGCGTATCGAAGCGAGTGTCAGCGCGAGGCCGGCCCGTGCCCGGGCTGATCGGGCAACGACGCCCACCGCGACTCGAATCCGCGATAGAGCCGGCTCGCCGAACTGGCGTTGGCCGTTCAGTTGGTAGGCGTTGGGAATCAACCCCGCGTCCCGCTCTTCCAACAAGCGGCCGATGTGCCGTGAGCAGATCGTATCGAAGAACGCCGAGCGATTGCCACGCTCCGTGTAGCGCTCGCCGAAGTCACGCTCGAAATGAATCGGTGATTCGTCGAAGCGGCCCACTGCGGCGATGCGCTCCGTCAGCATGAGCGAGGGTCGTAACGAGAAATGCGGCCAGGACGCGAGGCTGCGATGTCCGGGCCTGGCCGGCGCGGAATGGCGATCGAAGGTGTGGATCCAGTAGCGACGGCCGCCCGCCGGCCAGCAAAGCTCGCCGGATTCGACATTGCGATCCTGAGTATCCTCGGCGTAGCCGCGGTTGAAAAGCACCTGCGCTACGCTCGGCTCTCGACTCAGGATCGCGCGTGCCTCGCTGATGAACGCGCGTGGTTCGAAGAACTGGAAGTCGTCCTCGAGGTGGAGCCAATATCTCGAGTGAACGGCGTCGAGCAAGAGGTTCATGCTTCGAGCGTGGCCGCGATCTTTTTGCGCCTTCAGGATGAATTCGAAAAATGGGTAGCGCTCGCGCATCACGGCTCGGTCGGCTTCACTCGAGTTGTCGTCGATACACAGGAAGCGCCCAACGAGTGCGATATCCGTACACGCTGCCAGGAACGAATCCATCGCCCTGACGAACAGCTCGAGGCGCCGACAGGTCGTGACCGTCAACGTTACTTCGACGGTCGCCGGAGCAACGCGCTCGATGAGCGCTCGACCGCGAGCGGCGGCGCGCGCCATCACGATGGCTTCCATCGCCGGAACGCACGAATCGCGATTCGCCTCGATACGCGGGCGCTCTCGCTCGGGTAGCAGCGGTTCGTTCAGGAGCTGCGCGTTGATCTCGAAGGCGTCCTCGTCTCGGCCCTGATTGAACGATATTCGGGCCTCTTCGTCGCGCGCGGTCAGCCTTGCATCCACTGTTTGGTCCAAGCGTTTACGAGTCGGGCAGCCGAACACTCATCGTGACGCGAGCTCAATTGCCTAGATATTTCTCGCGCGTTACGGAGGCGACAATGCGAACGGGACACGAATCTCGAAGCGCGAGTTTGTCTTTTTGTGTCCGAGTATCAGTTTAGCTCGTGACGGATGTAGCCGACAGGCTCTCTTCGACAGGTTCTCTTCGCCGAGGGGACGGAGATCGATCCCCGGGCTCGGCACACTAGCGGGCTCCGCCGCAAGGCTCATGCCCGACCCAATGGCGTCGGGCCGCGCTCGCTCGACAGCTAAAATCGCTGGTCGACCGGGCGCACTTGCGCTCGCTCGCAAAAGGAGCGACTCGTCTCGCGCCGGCATGTCCACGACCACCTCCGATACATCCCGCTCACTGAGCCGCGGCGACTACCGCACTTTGGCCCTGGCCGCGCTCGGTGGCGCGCTCGAATTCTACGACTTCGTGGTGTTCGTGTTCTTCACCAAGGCCCTCAGCGGCATCTTCTTCCCACCGAACATGTCCGAGTGGCTGCGCCAGCTGCAGACGTTCGGCATCTTTGCGGCGGGCTATTTGGCGCGCCCAGTGGGCGGCATCGTGATCGCGCACTTCGGCGATCTGCTCGGCCGCAAGAAGATGTTCACGCTCAGCATCCTGCTGATGGCCGTGCCCACGCTCGGCATGGGTTTCTTGCCGACATACGCCAGCGTGGGCGCGCTGGCGCCGATCTTGCTGCTCACGCTGCGCATTCTGCAAGGTGCGGCAATCGGCGGCGAGGTGCCGGGGGCATGGGTGTTCGTGTCCGAGCATGTGCCCGCGCGGCACACGGGCTTTGCCGTGGGCACGCTCACCGCGGGCCTCACCGCCGGCATTCTGCTCGGCTCGCTCGTGGCCACCGGCATCAACACCGCATTCACGCCGGCAGAGGTCGCGCAGTTCGGTTGGCGCATCCCGTTCTTGCTCGGCGGCGGCTTCGGCTTGTTTGCCGTGTATCTGCGGCGCTTCCTGCAAGAAACTCCGGTGTTTCAGCAAATGCACGCCGCGCGCGCGCTGAGCGAAGAGCTACCGCTGAAGACGATCGTGAGGGGCCACTTTCCCGCTGTACTGCTGTCGATGGGGCTAACCTGGGTGCTCTCGGCGGCGATCGTGGTCGTGATCTTGTTCACGCCCACTTATTTGCAGACGGTATACAAGGTCGCGCCGCGCGTCTCGCTGCAGGCCAACAGCGTGGCCATCGTCTGCCTCACGGGCGGCTGTGTGTTCTTCGGTTGGCTCGCCGATCGCGTGGGCAGTAAGTGGGCGCTCTCGGTCGGCAGCCTCGCGCTGCTCGCGACGAGCTCGTTCTTTTACCATTCGCTACCGCTCGAGGGTCCCGCGCTATTCGGCGCCTACGCAATCACGGGCCTGTGCGTGGGTAGCATTGGCGTAGTTCCCTTCGTCCTGGTGCGTGCGTTCCCCGCAAAGATTCGCTTTTCCGGGCTCTCTTTCTCGTACAACGTGGCCTACGCGATCTTCGGCGGCCTCACGCCCGTAGTGCTCACGCTGTGGTTGAAGAGCGACAAGCTCGCTCCGGCGCACTACGTCGCCGCGCTGGCCACGCTCGGCTGCGTGCTGGCGTTCGTGAGCGTGAAGGCGGAGTGACGGGGCGGTGCTCGAGATCGAGTTTGCGCACATACTTAGGAATTGGCTTTTTGGGGAAGGCGCTTTGGGACGACGAGGACTTCGAGGGGCGCGCGAAGCGTTCCCGAGAAACGCTTCATGACCCCCGTGGATGCCATCGCATTGCTGCGCAGCGACCCGCTGCGGCACATCGTGACGTTGAAAATGTTGTCACTGTACGGCGCGACGATGCAGCTGCACTTCGCGGAGGATGCCAGCGGCTGGGCGCTCGTTTCGGAGCTGCCCTTGGGCGTTTTCCCGTACGACGCGGCGGCGTATGGCAACCGCGGCTTCGTCGTGTTGGTCGACGGCAGCTCCGACTTGCTGAAATTGAGCCTGCTCGAGCGCTTGCCGCGCGAGCGTCGGGTTCTGAAGACGTAGGATGCGAGCGTTCAGCAATATGCGCAGTCGACGCTGGGCGCCCAGCACGTCGCGACGTTCCTCTCGTTCACGACTAGCGCGCCGTTCAGCGACGATCCGTCGGTCGGGCGCGCCTCGGAGCTTTCGACGGAAGCAGCCGCGCTATTTCATTCGAACGGCTACACCAAGCTGGAGCTAGCGCACGCTTTCGCTCACGGCGCGTGCTGGTTCGGGCTCTGGCGTGGCGAGCAGCTGGCATCGGCCTGCTTCGTTTTCCAGAACTTCGAGCGTGTCTGGGAAATCGGCGGCGTCGCTACCGAGCCGGCATTTCGGCGTCAGCACCTCGCCGCAAGCGTCGTGCGCTCGGCCGTGAATCACCTGTTGTCGTCGGATCGGCTGCCGCGCTACCAAGTCGCGGCCAACAATGTCGCGTCCGTGCAGCTCGCGCGCGCGGTGGGCTTGCAAGAGTTCATTCGCATCGAGCACCACGTCGCCGCGCCATAGTCCTTGGTTCACAAGCGGCTGGCGAACGCCACCTTCATCGCGTCGTACAGCGCCAGATCCGCGGTCGCGGTGTACGCGTTGCCGGCGGCGTTGAACAGCGCGTGGCCCGTATTCCAATCGCCGTTCTGCGAGGGCTCCCAGTTGAACGTGCCGAGGCCGCGGTTGCCCGGAAGCCCGAACACGACGTCGTTGATCTCGCGTTGCAGCGGGCCATATTCGGCGGCTACGAATTGTAGCGTCGGGAATTGGGTAGCGAGGCCGGCGAAGGTGCTGGCCCAATCAGCCTGGGTGTTGGCGGCGCTGGCCGTATCGCCTTGGTACGCCTGGTAGCAAGATTCACCGAACACGTCGAACGCGACGCCTTGCTTCTGCGCGTTGCTGATGAAGCTCGAGCTCGTGCTCAGCGCGGCGCCGGTGAAGCCGCCTTTATCGCCGCCGCGGTCGATGTGGAGCATGATTTTGATGCCGCCATCGACGTCTTTGACGCCTTTGACGCCGGCTTTGAGGAGCGCGCCGAGGTTCGCCCAATTCGAGATGCTGCCGTTGACCGCATTGCTGCCAATGGGCTGACCGCCGCTGTCGCAGACGTGGATCAGCATGCCGGGCGTGATCTCGTTGCCGACCTGCACCATGTCGGGGCGCGCGCCGCCGGCTATCAGCTTCGTGATCGCGTCCTTCGTGTAGTCATGCACGGCGGTCGCGAGCTGATCGATGGTGGTGAAGCCTTGCCAGGCGACGGGCACACATTGCTTGCCAGGGTCGGCCCAGTTATCGCTGTAGTGAAAGTCGAGCAGGAAGCCCATGCCCGCGGCTTTGATGCGCTTGCCGAAGGCGATGGTATGCGCGAGATCCGCGTAGCCGTTCTGTTGGTCGTAGCCGTCCGCTGCTTTTGGATCGACGAACGCACGCAGCCGGACGTAGTTGAAGCCGTGGCTCTTCAAGAGCAGGAAGATGTCGCGCTTGGTGCCATCGCTATAGGTGGCGGCGCGCGCTTCCGCGGCTTGCACTGACGTGATGTCCGCGCCGACCAGGTACGTCGCGTTCGACAGCGCGCCGGCACTGCCGCCCATCGGTCCCATGCCGCCCATCGGCTGCCCACCGCTACCGGCCATGCCTGGCGCGCCGCCGGCGACCGGAGTGCCGCCTGCGCCGCCCGCTGCGGGCTGCCCCGCGCTCGCTTGGCCGCCGCTCGCCTGCCCCGCGCTCGCACTGCCGCTTTCAGCTGTGCCTGCAGCTGACGTGTCGCCCGCGCCGGCCGTGACGATGGGCCCTTCGCCGGACGCGCCGTCGCTGCTCGAGCATGCGGCGAGCGGCGCAGTCACCACCAGCCAGCGTGCACAGAGAATGGCACGTTGCTTAACATTGAAGGCCATCATCCTCATGCACTCAATGCCACGCGATCGCAGGAACGATCAAACCGAATAGGATTCGGCGCCGCTCGCTAGTTCAAAAGAGCAGTGTCACTACGACGGTCTCGTTGTAGCTGCCGGCTTTCGCGTTTTGGCGCGCCGGGATGCGCCCATAGATCGGCAGGGTCACCGCGAGCAGGCTGAGGATGGCCGTGTAGTTACTGGTGCCGTTGCTCTGGTCGCCCCAAACCACGGTGCGAGCGGCATCCATGTACAGGTTGTAGCTCAGCGTATTGGCGCCATTTTGCAGGGTGCGCGCGCTGTACGTGCCCGAGCTGCCGGTGGACAGATTGATGGTGATCACGTCGAGCGCGAGCAACAAGGAGCATTGATAGGTAAACGAGCCCACGGCGTCGGTCGGTGTGACCGAAAACACGTCATACGTGCCGAACGCGACCGGCGTCACCGAGTTGAACACACACGAAACCGCGTGCGCGCGGCGCGTGCCGAGCAACGCGCTCGCGAGCGCGAGACACGAGAGGAAGCGCCTCATGGCGCGGCCCCGCCATCGGCAATGCACGGCACGCGACCCACGTTGCGAATCGATTGCGCGCTATGCAAGACCTTCAAAATCAGCACGCATTCCGACTCGCCGACGGCCCGCGCCGACCAGGTGCCTTCGGGCAAGCCATCGAGCTCGAACTCGCCCCCGACTCCGATCGGGGACTCCCAAGCCTTGCCGTCGACCATCACCGTCAACGTACCATATTGCACGGCCGTCAGCGGTAGCCCGCGTGGAGCGAGCCGCCCACGCACCAAGCGTAAGCGCCGGCTGTTGAAGGTGATCAGCGCGCCGCCATGCGGCGGAGGCGCAACCACGACCTCGCCGTCGTCGATCTCCAGATCGGGCGGTAAGTTGGAGTCGTCGATGCGCACGCGGTTCCCATAATATGGCAGCAAATTGGGAATGAAGGCGACGCCCGAGCCATTGGTGCGCGCGACCTCCTGGTTGTTCAGGTAGGCAGCGGCGTTGCGCACGCCGCGCACTTCTGCAACGGCGAAGGATTGATCGATCGGACGGCTAGCGAAGAGCCCAGCGCCCTCCATGTACACGATCGTGCCCGACGCACTGAACAGCGAGTGCGACCGCCCCTGCTCGTTGAAATAAGATGCCTCGGCGTGAATCAGCGAATTCTGTGCCTGCACTGCGGCGACGTAGCGACGCACGGGCCCGAGCGAGGCACTCGCTTGGTAACCAATGCCCGTGGTCCCGATGATGGGCTTGATCAGATTGGCGGTCGCGTCGCTGCTCGTGGTGCCCGTATGCCCGGTCACGGAAGCGATGTGATTGCCCGCGAAGTTGAAGCTCAGGGTCGCAAATGCGTCGTACTGTGTGTCGCCGATGCGGTTGTCGGAGCGCGAAGCGAGCAGCTGCACGGAGAGCTCGTTGGTGATCTGCCAATTTTGCACGAGCGACATGCGGGCGCGCGGCCCGAGATCGCGCGACACGCCGAAGCCGACCTGCGCCGAAATCGAGGTCCGCGTGCCGAGCGAGATGCCGGAAGATGCCGAATATTCGCTGAGCTCGCGGTCGTCGCTGGGCGCGAGGTTCGCGGTCGAGTAGGCGCGCGAGGTGAACTTGGCGACAGCGCGCAGTGACACGCGCCGCGCTTGATAATAGTAACCAATTTGCCCCGCCGAGCCGCGCTGCACGGCGCCCTCGCCGTCGACGCTGGCGGCCGAAGCGAGGTTCACTTCGCCGGCGCGCCCCGCCAAGGTGACCTCGCTACCGCCGCTCACGCGTCGCCGCGCGATCTCCGAGCGGGCGCCCAGCGTGAGCGCGTTCGTCACGCCGATTCGGTAACGGCCGAGCAACACGGGGGGCCCATAGTCGAAGCTCCGCACGCCGTACCTCTCGCGTACGAATCCTGCGGACCAAGCGTATTCCGAGAGGCCGGGGCGCAGCACGTTGCTGGTCGCGTAATAGTCGAAGGCCACGTCGCTCGAACGGTTCAGTGGATCATTGATCACGTAGCGCACGTTGCCGGCTCCGCTCAGCGGCGCCACGCCTTGCAGATTGAATTGGCCGGGTGCGACCGCCACGCGCCGCACCAGCACGTTGTTCACGTACACGTCGATCGTCGACGGTGCCATCACGGTGCCCTGGTAGCCGAGCCGGGGCACGCGCACCAAGTAGGGGTCGAGCGCGAAATTGCGCTGCAACGTGATGCCGCCCAAGATGGCACCGCCGCCGAGCGCGCCAGTGGCCACGAAGGCATCGCCGAGCACCAGCTCGCGCACGTTTTCGCGATCGCTCATCACCCACTGACTGAGTAGCCGCGACACGCCGCCGTTCATGTCGTAGCTAGCGTTGGTCATGACCCGCATGGCGCCCGCATTCAAGCCAGCCTCGGCGAAGGTTCGAAACTGATTGAAGTCGATCAGGCTCGGGGCGTAGGTCAGGTAGGCGCTGGTCTCCTCGGTGTACCAAGCGCCGGTCGGCGGATGATCCGACACGTCCACCGTGGTCTCGGCCAGCGCGGCGGGCGGTGCGACGATATCGAGGATCAGATCGCGTTCGTCGATCGTGTATTTGAGCCGCGGCTCGCTGCTGGCCAGCGCTACGTAGTCCGTAGCGCCGACGCGGACCAGCGCCGAGCTCAAGCGCACGACGCCGCCCTTGTTCAACGCCTCCCAGGGCACGAGCACGTCGCCCGGCACGGTGAGCACGACTACGTCATCGACCGTGCTGCCGTTGATCTCGAGCTGAAGGATGGCGCGCTGCGCGACGGCTTGCTCTTCGGCGCGCGCTCGGGCCGAGCTCAGGCACACGCACACGAGGGCCCAAACGGCGAGGAGAGCGCGTGTTCCCCGCACGAGCCGCTCACTGCTTGGCGCAAGCCCCGGCAGCCACGGTCTTGTCCGCGCGCGTATTGCCGCGGTCGGTCTTGGTGCTCACGCTGAGCTGACTCAGAGTTTGGCACAGCGCATCGTCGACGGGCACGTCGTAGAGGCGTTTGCCGTGTGCGAGCACGTACCAAGCCGGCAGATCTTGCTGCAAGCGCACTTCGCCCGCCGCATTGCGCGCCACGAGGCGCACCGATTGCGCGAGCAGATAAGAATTGCCGCGGTTCTCCAAAGAGATCAGCAGGTGGCCGCGCTTGAGCTCGACGGCCAGCGCGGGCTGAGCTTGCGGCGAGCTCGGCTGAAGGAAAACGGGGATGCCCAGCCGAGTCAGCACGCGGATCGCACCGGTGGTGTTGGCGTTGGGCGGCGGTAGCTCGTCGATGAACAAGCGGTAGCTCTTCTCGAGCGTCTCCGGCGGGACGTCGCTCGCCACGCGCACCTTGCGCGTCTCACCGGGCGCGATCTCGAGCAACGACGGAAAGAACAGGATGTCCGAGGTGGGGGTGAGCTGCATCTCACCGGTCGGCGACTGCTGCCAGGTGAACGCAGTGACCTGGAAGCGCGCCTTTTCTGCGCCACTATTGCGCAGCGCGAGGCTCTGAGAGTGCGTCTTCCCCGAAAGATGCACGCGGGTCGGATCGATGGCGACGGCGGTGGCGCGCGCAACGGTGCTGAGCCCCAGTGTCACCAGCAGCGCCGCCAAGAAAGCCGACCGTCGCATCACCCACTCAGAAGGTCACGGTCGCGACCACGGTGTCCGCGTACGCGCCCGAGGCGACGTTCTGCGCGGCAGGCACGCGGCCATACACGGTGACGCTGGACGCGGTGCCCGTGCCCGTCTGTGCGATGCCAGTGCCCGAGGTGTTGCCCCAGGTCGTGGTGTGCGCGGTGTCTTGATACAGCGAGTAAGACAGGAAGGCGCCTGCGGCGTTCTTCATGCGGCGCACGGGGACCGTGTCCGTCGAGCCGGCGGCGGCGTTCACGCCTTGACCGAGGGTTACGGTGGCCGGCGCGCCGTTGGTGCAGGTCACGATCACGCTGCCCGTGCCGTCGAGCGGCGAGGCGTTGTTCGCGCCGACTGGATCGTAAGCGCCGAAGCCGAGGGCCGTAGTCGAAATGCTGCACGTGGCAGCCACCGTCGCCGTAACGCTCAAGTTGGCCGTGGCCGTGGCGGCGCTTGCCTGCCCCGACGCCAACGTGCCCACGAACGCAAATGCCAACACCGCCCGACCCATCTTCACTAGCTTGTTCATCGTAGTATTCGCGAACGGACCGGAAATGACGAGCTTTAGAGTGCAGCAATCTGCGCGCTCAGGGGTCGTAGAGACCCAGCAACGCGCCGTTTCGCAACGAGCGGGTCAAGTTGCAACGCGCGGCTGACGCTGGGTAATTCGTTGTAAGAGATTGTCAGGCTGCCCAATTGCGGCCTTTCCCACGTGTCAGGCTCTGTCTATGAATCGTTCGTCATTCCGCTGGCTGGGCGTGGGGCTGCTCGTGGTGCTCGGGGTGCTGCTGATTAATTGGTCGCCAGCGGTTCGATTCGTGCGAGCCGCTCGCTTCCTGCAGCACATGTCGCACCCCGCCCCAACGTTGGCGGTTTCCGTGACTCCGCGGATCGAGACTCGGGAGGTCACGATCGACGGCCGTAACGGCCCGATTCGCGCGCGCTTGTACTTTCGTGCCGATCAGCCTCGGGGCGAGGGCATCGTCGTGGCGCACGGCGTGCACTATCAGGGCATCGACGAGCGGCGGCTCGTGCCGTTCGCCCGCGGCCTCGCGGAGAGCGGGCTCACCGTGCTGACGCCCGAGCTGACCGAGATTGCAGACTATCGCATCACCGCGAGCGGTGTGGGCGTGATCCAAGACGCCGTGCGCTACCTAGCTGCCGATCGCGAGCACGTCATGGGTGAAAAAGTAGATGCCGCG
>FSWQ01000765.1_pt1 | contig 11142 bp, 8 predicted proteins | sample 1637691 | NCBI WGS metagenome assembly FSWQ01 (sample SAMEA3914814, study PRJEB12502) | metagenome | biome: forest; material: soil | place: USA | collected 2011-09-16 | depth 0.1 m | reverse complement strand
TCGGCTGGTCGTTCCTGCTTTTGATGTTCGCGCCGGGCCTGCTGCTGCTTTTCTTGGCCAATTTCGGCAGCCCCTACTTCGCCGCGCAGCCGGTGCTGCTCGGAGTGGGCTATGTGTTTTGCCTGTTCATCAGCGTGCTGTCGGTGCTGGGCATCGTCCGCAGCGCGAAACGCAAGAAGGCGTTCCCATTCGTGTCAGGGGCCTACGTATTCGCTGCGGACACGGTGATCTTGGACGGGGGCGGCGCCAAGCTCTTGTCTGCGCGCGAGATCAGCAAGCTCGAGCCGGTGCACCATTACCGCAATGGCTCGTACACGAGCACCGTGATCACGGTCGTGTACAGCGACGGCTCGCGGCAATCGTTCTCGTTCTACGGCAAGCCGCGGGCGGAAGCGGCGATGGATCGTTTGCGTAGCGAAGGCATGCAAGCAGCAGATGCCATGGCGCGGCGCGACGCGAACCTGCTCTACCCCATCGATCCGTTGTTCGAAGCGCGCATGGCAGGCTTTCAACCGAGCGCGGATACGAGCGGCCCGCTCAGCAAGCCCCTCGCCGCTTGGACGCGCAAGATTGCGCTGATTTCGCTGGCCGTGGCCGGCGTGCTCGGCCCAATTGGGTATGGCCTGCGCAACTTGGCCTCCGACGAGATCGCGTTCAACGAAGCCGATACCACGTACGCGTATCGCGCTTATCTGAATAGCGGCTGGCGCCACCTGAGCGAAGTGAAAACCGACTACCTACCGCGCGCGGAGCTCAAGGAGGCGGGCGAGAAAGCCGACCCGGACGAGCGCCTGAAGGCCATCGAAGAGGTCGCGAAGGAAGACTTGATTCCGACCGTGCGGGCCAAAGCGAACGACGCCCTGCAAGCGGCGCTGCACGCGGTATTCGAGAAAGCCAGGGCGCAAGACACGGTGTCTGCGCTGCGCGATTTCGAACGGCAGCACCCGCAGGCAGCGGACGTTCCTGCCGCGCAAGCGCGCATCCACGAGCTGTTCGAAAAGACGCTGGCCGACTTCAAACCGCGAGCCAGCAAGCCCACCTCGATCCCGTTCGTCGAGGCGCTGCTCGGCTACATGGAGAAGCACGATTCGCCAGCCGTGGAAGTGCGCTTTCGTCGCCACAACGCGCCGTCGTTGCTCGCTGCAGACAAGATCTTGGGCAAGGCCGACCCGAGCGACAAGCCGGGCAGTGAGCTGGCCTCGGCCTCGAGCCACTTCGATGCCGAGCACGCCACCCCTCGCGAAGGCGCGGTGATCGCGGCCATGCAGAAGGGCTTCAGCGGCGTTTTCCCGGCCGACGTTTTGCCGCTCATCAAAGGCGCTGACCTCGACCCGAGCGACCTCAGCACCCCGGGCACCGACAAGCCCTCGATCTTCGTCGATTACACCGCGGGCTGGTCGGGCTCGACCTATTCGGACCCCACGAACGGGCGGCGCTTCGTGGGCATCGTGTTCGCGTTCGACGTGCTGATGACCATCCCCGACAACGGCAAGCTGTTGAACCTCAAGTTCAAAGTACAACCTCCAGAGACCTTCTCGGTCAGCTACGAGAGCTTCTCGAACCCGGAGATGGGCGCAGCGCTCAAGACGGCCGGCGACGGTCCCTCGGACTCACAAGTCTATGAAGTGATGGCCCTGCGCGCCTTCGATCAGCTCTCGACGAAGATTCAGGAAGAGCTCTACAAGCCCGAAACAGCCCAGCCGACGGCCGCGAAGTAGCGGCGTAACCCGCAAATCGCGCGAGGCACTGGTCAAAGTGCCTCGCCAACCCCAGGGTTCGGGGCATGGCCAACCGCGTGTACGAGCAGTCGATCGTGATCCGTGAGGCGCAGCTCGACACGTTCGGGCACATGAACAACGCGCGCTACCTCGAGCTGTTCGAACAAGCGCGCTGGGACCTGATCACCGACAATGGGTTCGGCCTCGAGTACATCCGTACCTCGGGTACGGGGCCCGTCGTGCTGGAAGTGACGCTGCGTTTCCTGCGCGAGGTGAAGAACCGACAGCACCTGATCATCCGCAGCTACCTCGACAGCTACGAAGGCAAGATCGGGCGCATGACGCAACTGATGCTCGACGACGCTGGGCAGGTGTGTTGCGAGGGCAAATTCGTGATTGCGCAGTGGGACACGCGCACTCGCAAATTGATCGAGCCCACGCCGGAATGGCGGCGTGCCGTGGGCGCCGAGTGAGCGCGTGCGCCGCGTGTGAGGCGGCGCGCCTCGGCGGCTCGAACCGTGCGACTGCTACGCACGGGCATTTGCGCCCCGGCTCGCGCTCGGCGCTGCGAGCCGCGCGCGTAAGTGCGGAAAATCACGAGCCTACGAAAAACTGTCGAGTGCTGGGAACGCTTGTTGCTCTGCCTCCAAGCACCATGCCTACTTGGTTCCCCCATTTCGCCGATGAGATCGAACGCGTCACGCCCCTGCCCCGGCCGCCGATCGAGGATCCGCCGCTGCCGCATCAGCCGGAGCCCACCCCGGACTCGCCGGACGGGCCGGAGCAACCCGGACAGCTACCGATCGACTGAGCGAACGCTCACAGCTCGTGCTCGAGCCGCTGACACACCGTCTCGAGCACCTTGATGCGGGCGTAGCGCTTGTCCTCCGCCTCGACCAGCGTGAAGGGCGCGAGCTCGGTGCTGTTGCGAGCGATCATCTCGCTCGCCGCGGACTCGTATTGATTCGACTTCTTGCGGTTGCGGTAATCCTCGGCCGTGATCTTGTGCTGCTTCCAAGGTTCGCGCTCGCGTTCTTGGAAACGCTTCAGTTGCTCCTCGGCGCTGATTTGCAGCCAGAACTTGACCAAGACGATGCCCCCGCGCGTCAGCTCGTTCTCGAAGTCGTTGATCTCTTTGTAGGCGCGCGACCACGCTTGTTCGGTGGCAAAGCCTTCGACCCGCTCCACGAGCACACGCCCGTACCAGCTGCGGTCATAAATGGTGATGCGCCCGGAGGGCGGCAAATGCCGAAAGAAGCGCCACAGGTAGTGCTGCGCGCGCTCTTCCTCCGTAGGCGCGGCGATGGGAATGATGCGGTACTGGCGGGCATCGAGCGACCACACCAAGCGGCGAATAGCGCCCCCCTTGCCGGCTGCGTCGGAGCCTTCGAACAAGAAGATGGCACTGCGCTTCTTCTTCTGCAGCTTGTGCGCGAGTGAGCCAATCGAGCCTTGCAGCTCCGCTAGGCGCTTCTCGTACTCCGGTTTTTCCAAGCGCCTCGACAGGTCGAGCTGGTCGAGCAAGGTGACCGGATCGCCGCGATCCGGCTCCGGCGTTGGTGCATCCGAGACGCGGCGCGTCGCCAAGTGCCGTTGCAGCTGCTCGAGGATGGTCAGGCCGGCGGTGATGTTTCGGTAATTGTCGTCGCCCGATTCGATCACGGTCCACGGCGCGTACCCGGTGCTCGTGTCGCGCAGCAGCTGCTCGGTGGCGGTCACGAACTCGTCGTAGCGCTCGTGGTGCGCCCAATTGACCTTCGTTACCAGATAGCGCGTGCTGCGCCCTCGGGCTTCCCGCTTCAAGCGGCGCTTCTGGACCTTTTTGCTGACGTGGAACCAGAGCTTCACGAACAGCGTGCCGCCGTCGGACAACGTGCGCTCGAAGGCGTTGATGCGCGACAATGCTTGCTCGAAGCGGCGCGGCTTGCCGCCCTCCATCACGCGCTCCAAAATCGGCTTCGTGTACCACGAGCCCAAGAACACTCCGATTTGCCCCGCCGGCGGCAGCCACATCCAATAGCGCCAAAACTCCGGACGCTCGCGGGCCTCTTCCGTCGGGTCTTCGTAGGTTTCGGTGCGCAGGTAGCGTGCGTCGAACCACTCGCTGAGCTTGTTCAGCGTCTCGCCCTTGCCCGTGCCCTCCTCACCGTTGATCAGGATGACCACCGGCAGCTTCGCTTCATGCAGCTCCACTTGCACCTTGAGCAAGGCGGTGCGGAGCTCGCCCAGCGCCGCCTCGTAGTCTTGCTTGCTGAGCTCGCGATCCAACTCCGCCGCTTTCAACATCCGAGTATTCAGAGCAAGCCCGCCCCTCTACCGCAAGTGCCTGCTCACACCGGGCCGCTGGACGCGGAAAAAAGCGGCGCTCGGGCTACTGGGGCGCGCTGCCCACGTAGCGAGACGCGGGCCGGATCAGCTTGCCCGTGCGCCGCTGCTCGGCGACGTGCGCGAGCCAGCCGGCAGCGCGCCCGATGGCAAACACGGCGCTGAACGTGTCGCGCGGAATGCCGAGGGCCTCCAAGAGCAGCGCGGTGTAAAATTCGACATTGGCGCGCAGCGGGCGCTCCGGGTGACGCTCGCTGAGCAGCGCCTCGGCGACCTGCTCGACGTGCCGCGCGTGCGCAAGGCGCAGAGCCACGGTGCTGCCGCGCGCGTCCTCGTGCTCCAGGCGCGCCAGGGCGCGCTCGAACACGAACGCGCGCGGATCACGCACGCGGTAAATGCGATGCCCCATGCCCATGATCCGACGGCCTGCGGCGATCTCGGCTTCGAGCCAGGCGCGCGGCTCGACGTGCGCGGTGGCGTCGAGCATGTCCAAGACCGGGCCTGGCGCGCCGCCGTGCAGCGGCCCTTTCAAAGCGCCCAGCCCAGCAACGACGCAGGGCATCACGTCCGCGCCGGTGGACGCGACCACGCGGGCCGTGAACGTCGACGCATTGAGGCCGTGGTCCGAGACCGTGATCCAATAGGCGTCGAGCGCACGGGCGCGCGCTGCGTGCGCGGGCAGACCGAGCATGCTGAGGAAGTCCGGCGCGTGACCGAGGCCCGGGTTCGGCTCGATCAGCGGCTGGGCGGCGCGCGTGCGTGCGGCTGCCGCCACGTACACCGGCAACGCGCCGAGCACGCTGACCGCGTCGGCGCCCGCGCTGCCTTGAGCGGTGGCGGCCAACAGCGCGTCCATCGCGTCCGGCAAAGCCAGCGCGCCGCGCAGGCTGGCAATGCGCGTGAATGCGGCGCTGCGCGCGCTGGCCAAGCGCTGCTCCAAATCCGGCACGCCCTCGCCCGTGCCGAGAGCGAGCAGGCGCGCGGCGACCTGCTCGAAGCGCGCGCCCTCGGCCAAGGCCAGGGTCTCCGCCGAAGAGCCGGCGATGATCAGCTCGCCCCGCTCGCCATCCACATGACTGAGCTGAGTGTCGGCGACGACCACGCCCTCCAGCCCCGATGCTTTGGCCGGGGTAAGCCCCGGCTGAACGCGCAACTCCGCGTGACTCATGACGAATCCTTTCGCTGGCGCGCTCTGCGCGCCGACCCCTGCAAGGTGACTCCAGCGCCGACTTTGATCAACGTTGATTCGACAATCAATGTTTAGCCGGCAAACTGTGCAGCACGATGCGCGTTCGACAAGAAGCCCAATGGCTCACTTCGCGTGAAGCGAGCCAGCGGCTGGGAGTGAAGCTCGCGACGCTGTACGCGTACGCGAGCCGTGGGCTCATTACCAGCTTGGCCGGCGACGACAGCCGTGGCCGCCGCTACGCGAGTGACGACGTGGAACGGCTGCGCGCGCGGCACGCGGCACGTTCGGGGCACGGCCCCGTTGCCGCCAGCGCGTTACGCTTCGGCGAGCCGGTGTTGGAGACACGCATCTCCGACGTGGTGGCCGAAGGGCCGCGTTATCGCGGTCACTTGGCGACCGAGCTGTGCCGGCGCGGGGTGAGCTTCGAGCGCGTCGCGGAGCTGCTGTGGACGGGCACGCTCCCCGATGCGAGCGCGGAGCCCAAGCTGCAGCTGCACTGCGATGCGGTTCGGCTCTGGCCGTTGCTCGAGGGGCGCGCTGCGCTGCCCAAGATGGCGCTCGTATTGGGCGCGCTCGCGCTCTGCGATGACGACCGCCACGGCGCCACGGATGCTGCAGAATTTGCACGCGCCCGCACGCTCTTTCATTGGCTGGCCGGCGCCAGTGCAGCAAAATACAGGCCGATTCAGGCTTCGGCGAGCGTCGCTCAGGCGGCGCTCGGCTCGCTCCTGCGCCGGCCGACGCGCGCGCAGCTAGAGAACGTCGACCGCGCGCTCGTGTTGTGCGCGGAGCACGAGCTGAATGCTTCGACCTTTGCGGCGCGCATTGCGGCGTCCGCGGGCGCCGACCTGTACGCGTGCCTGGGCGTCGCCCTGCAAACGCTGAGCGGCAGCGCGCACGGCGGTATGTGCGACCGAGTCGAGGCGCTACTAGCCGCGATTGGGAGCAAGGCACGCGCCGCCCGCACGCTGAACGAGTGGCTTGCGCGCGGTGAGCAGGTGCCGGGCTTCGGTCACCCGTTGTACCCTGCCGGCGACCCGCGGGGCGCGTTGTTCATCGAGCTTGCGCGTGAGCACGGCGCGCGCAACGAGCCGGCCAAGACGGCATTCGCCCTGCTCGAAGCGATGCAGCGTGGCGGCCACCCGGAGCCGACGCTCGACGCAGGCCTGGTGACGCTCTGCCACTGCTTGGAGCTTCCGCGCGGCAGCGCAGCCATCTTGTTCGCGCTGGGGCGCACGGCGGGCTGGGTCGCGCACACGCTCGAGCAGCGCGCGGCCGGCTACCTGCTCAGGCCGCGCGCGCGCTACATCGGCGAGCTTGGGCCGGCGTGAGTGCGGCTCTGGGTGCACCCGGACCCGCGCGACGCATTCAACTCCCCGTGGAGGCGTAGCGGCGCACTCCGAGGTGCCAAATGAAAGCAGAGAACGCGAGGAACAACCCGCCGGCGAGCGGCGACAGCACGCGCAGGCTGTCTGGGAGGCCCAACGGGTCGGCCTTGTGCAACACGGCCAACACCGGAAAATAGCTGACGGTCGCAATCGGCACGAACCCCAAGAACAAGCGCCGTAACCAGCGCCCGTAGATCTGCATCGGATAAACCGACGTCTCCACGCCGCCGAAGATCAGGATCGCCATCACCTCCAGCGGTTGCAGCGTCCAAAACGAGATCGCGGCCTCGATCACGAATAGGCCTAAAAACACGGCAACGCCGCCGCTGATCGCCCAGGCCAGCAAGGCGAGGTCGGTCACGGCGAGCGGCGCAGGCCGACTCCGGAGCCCGTAGCCGAGCACGAGAGCGGCTTGTGCGACGCGGCCCAAGCGGCGCAGCGCGAATTCGCGACCGGCGAGCTGCAGCGCCGTGCTCCGCGGCCGAAGCAGCAAGCGATCGAAGTCGCCCTTGCGCACGAGCGTGCCGCACTGCTCGAAGCCGAAGCTCGTCAAGTCGGGCAAGGCCATGCTCAAGCTGACCACGCCGTACAACACGGCCACTTCGTGCACGTTCCAGCCGCCCACTTGGTGGAAGCGGCGGAACAGGAAGTAGATCGCGACGAACTCGGCGCCGGTGGAGACGAAGCCGCCCACGGCCAGCGCGCTGAACGACAAGCGATAGGCGAACTGCGCGCGCACCGAGTACGCGATCAGGCGGAGGTAGAGCAGTGCAGAGCTAACCACCTTGCACCTCCACGCGCCGCAAGCTGGCACGGAGCAGCGCGCGACCCGTGACCACGAGCAGGGCCGCCCAGCACAGCGAGCGGAGCAACGCCGGCAGCGCCTCGGAGGGCGACAAATGGCCCGAATACAAGCGTAGCGGCGTATCCAGGATGCCCGCGAAAGGCAGCCACTCCAGCACGTGCTGGAGAGCCGGCGGGAACATCGGCAGTGGCAGCACCAGGCCCGAGGTCACCCACGCCAAAATGCCCACGAGCTGTGCCACGCCTGCCCCGCCCTGGATCCACAGGCAGAGCACGCTCATCAACGCCGTGAGCGCCGCTGCGAGCGACAACGAGAGCACGAGCGCGAGCAAGAAGAACAGCGCGGCGAGCCAGCTTGGAGGTAGCGAGAGCGCCCAGGAACGAATCGGCAGCAGGAAGGCGAACGCGAGCACGAGCGGCAAGCGCAAGGCGACCGGCGCCAGGCGCAGCGAAAGCGAACGCGAGAGCCAGAAGAGATACAAATCGACGGGGCGGGTGAGCTCGTAGGCGAGCCCCCCTTCGCGCACGAGCTCCAGCGCTTCCGGATCCGGGCGCAGCGGCAAGAGCACGAACAAGCCTTGGCCGATCCAGACGTAAGCCCGTAACTGATCGAGCGCCATGGGCGGTGGCTCGCCGCTGGCGAGCGCGCCGTAGAACGCGCTGAAAATGGAAATCCGCAGCAGGCCCCAGAAGGCTTGCGTGACGAAGCCGGCCAACGCCGCGACGCGGTAGCTCAGCAGCGAGCGCAGGTTGCCCTGAAAATAAGCCCAATAAGCGATCACGCGCGGCCTTCCAGCTTGCGGTACAGCTCCGCCACGACTTCTTCGATTGGTGGGTGCTCGACGAACAAATCGCGCACCGTGTGGCGCGAGGCGATTTGCGAAATCAGCGCGGCCGGGCTCACGACGTCTGGATCGAAGCCGAGCGTGAAGCGCGAGCCCTCGCGCTTCAACACCTGTGCCGAGAAGGCAGCCAGGTCGGTCGTGGCATCCGTCAAGTCGACGATCAGGCGGCGCTCGCGGCTCACGCTCCTGCGCAGGGCGTCGAGCGTGCCGTCGCACAGCACCTTGCCCTGCGCGACCACGAGCACGCGATCACACACCGCTTCGATGTCGTCGAAGTCGTGCGTGGTCAGAATCACGGTCGTGTTTCGTTCGCGATTCAAACGCCGGATGAACGCGCGCACGGAGAGCTTGCTCACGGCGTCGAGGCCAATCGTGGGCTCGTCCAAAAACAGTAGCTCGGGGTCGTGCAGCAGCGACGCCGCGAGCTCGCCACGCATGCGTTGGCCCAAGCTGAGCTGCCGCACTGGAGTCGCCAGAAACGGCCCCAAATCGAGCTGCTCGACCAATTCGGCTAGCAGCTGGCGGTGGCGCGGCCAGGGCACGGCATAAATCGCGCGCAAGAGTGAGAACGATTCGGCCAGGGGCAGATCCCAGAACAACTGCGTGCGTTGGCCAAACACCACGCCGATGCGCGCGACGTGCTTCTTCCGCTCGCGGAAGGGCACGAGCCCAGAAACCTCGCAGCGCCCCGACGTCGGCACCAAGATGCCGGAGAGCACCTTGATCGTCGTGCTCTTGCCGGCGCCGTTCGGGCCCACGTAGGCCACGAGCTCACCGCGCTCGAGCTGGAACCCAATGCCGTCGAGCGCACGCAGCTCTCGATAGCGCGGAGCGATCAGCTGCCGGAGCCCGGAGAGCCCGGGCGGCCGCGGCTCGCGGATGCGAAACGTCTTCACCAAATCTTCGACGACGACGTGGGGCATCAGCGGCTCCTCCCAGCCCAAGGCGCCGGGCTATAGCTCGAAAATCAGGCTGCTCCTAGCGAAGCCCGTGTTTCCGGATCGCCCGCTCTCGACTCCGGTGTACGCTGATTCTGGGCCCATGACCGCAGAGCGCATCGGGGATCGGGAGCTCGGCCGACAGAGCACGCGAGAAACGCGCGGTCATTCGCGCGCCGCGCGCCTGAGCGCCGCGATTGCCAGCCCGATCGGCGTGATGACGCTGTTGCCACTGTTGGTGGCCGCCGTGGGCATCTTCCTGACGCTCGTGGGGCAGCGTTCGCTGCGCAGCAGCAACCTGAGCATGGCCGGAGACCGCCTCGACGAGGAGACTACGCTCCTGGCACGCAGCATCGGCGCGGCGCTCGAGGAATCGGACCCGGTAATGGATCGCCTGAGTCAGCTCGCGCTGGAGCACGACCCGATCAAGTCCTACGACCGAGTCGCGCACACGCTGCGCGATCTGATGCAAGGCCGCGCGGGTGTCGCCTTCGTCAGCATCAGCTTTCCCGATGGCACCTTTCAGGGCGTTTACCGCGATCAGGATGGGGTGATCCGTTTCGAAGACTGCCGGGTCACCGGCCGTGGCACGCGGGTCAAGCGTTACTCGCTCGTCGGCCACGAGCGCATCCAACCCTATCTGGAAGAGATCAACGAGTATGACCCGCGCGCACGTGAGTTCTACGCGCTCGCACGGTCCACGCGGCAAAGGGTGTGGACCAAGCCCTACCCGTTCTACACCTCGCACTATACCGGCGTGACCCGGACGCAGGCGCTGTACGAGCCGGGCTCGTCCGCCTTGCACGCCGTGATCACGGTCGATTTCGACGTGACCGCGCTGTCGGCAATTTTGAATCGCATCTCGATGGGCGGCGCGACTACCTTGATGTACTCGAGCGATGGGACCGTGCTCGCCTATCCGCGCGGAGAAAGCGCCATCGGCAAATTGCCGCTGCGCCACGATCGCGCGCTGCTATTCAGCGATCTCGACGACCCGCTGTTGAACGCTTTCTTCAAGGCGCTGAGCCCTACCGCCGATGCGCTACCGGGCCTGACGCGGATCGATGCGGACGGCACGCCGCTGCTCGTGTCCAAAAAGCCGGTCCTGGGCGGGCAAGATTTGGCCTGGTACGTAGCAACGCTGATGCCCGAGTCGGTCATCTTGAGCACGCTGCACCAGCATCAGCTGGAGAGCACGCTTGCCGCAGCGCTTGCAACGTTGCTAGCGAGCGGCCTGGCGTGGCTCTTCGCGCGCCACATCTTGCGTACGCGCCGTGAGGTCGCGGTGGCACGCGCCGAAGCGCGCGCAGCGGTTGCCCGCGCGCAGGAGCTCGGTAGCTACCGCTTGGTGGAGCTGCTGGGCAAGGGCGGCATGGGCGAGGTTTGGCGCGCCGAGCACCGCCTGCTCGTACGGCAAGCGGCGATCAAGCTGATCAGTAGGGGCGGCGGCTCCGAAGTCGACGGCAAAGAGATGCAAGAGCGCTTCCGACGCGAAGCGCAGAGCCTGGCCACGCTGCGCTCTCGGAACACGATCGAGCTGTTCGACTATGGCGTGACCGCAGACGGCACGTGCTTCTACGTGATGGAGCTGCTCGACGGCATGGACCTCGAGACGCTCGTCGACAAGCATGGCCCGCAACCCGCGGCTCGGGTGATCGATTTCTTGATTCAGGCCTGCCACTCGCTCGCCGAAGCGCACGACGCGGGCCTCGTGCATCGCGACATCAAGCCCGCCAACTTGTACGTGTGCCGCATCGCCGACGAAGTCGACGTGATCAAGGTCTTGGATTTCGGCTTGGTACGCGCGGCCGTTCACGGCGCGAGCCAACGAACGGCAGAAGCCAGCTTGGCCCAGCCCAAGCACGGCGAGCTGGAGAGCGGCGTACACCCCGGCGCGGGCGACGCGCGCATCACGCAAGTCGGTCAGGCCATGGG
>FSWQ01001788.1_pt1 | contig 11146 bp, 7 predicted proteins | sample 1637691 | NCBI WGS metagenome assembly FSWQ01 (sample SAMEA3914814, study PRJEB12502) | metagenome | biome: forest; material: soil | place: USA | collected 2011-09-16 | depth 0.1 m | reverse complement strand
CTTCGGAGCTGTTCGAGCTGTGCAGTCGAAAGAGCGCGCGGCGCGTGGAAGTGCTGCTCGCAGCACGGTTTCCGAAACCCGACCTGCGAGGTTCGATTCGCTGCTTACCAGTGCGGCCGAGCCCGACTCTCAACGTTGAGAGTGCCGTATTGGGAGCCTCGACCACCGCGATTTACTTGTCCAATTCGCCGGTGATTCCTGGCGAATGTGCGGTGGCGATGGCCGCGAACGCGCACGTGGATGCGGCACGGAGGGACGGCGCGACGCAGGCGGCACCGGGGCAGGAGGCAGCGGCGAGCCGCTCGGCCGATGCGTTCGCTGCGCGACGCCCCGAGCCATTGTCCGCCGATCGCTTTGGCGTGCGCTTCACCGCTGACCAGGAATTTTGCGAGGTCCTGGAGCGAGTTCGCGGCCTCGCCGGTCATCGACTGCCGAGCGGCGATCTCCTGACGCTGATCAAGCGGGGACTTCAGGCGTACGAGCGCGAGCTCGCGAAGGAGCGCTTCTCGGTCGGGAGAAAACCGCGTGCGGCGCGGCGCACGGCACTGAAGGCAAGCGCGAACACCAGCGCTGACCCCAAGAACATCAACACGCCTCCCCCGAGCCCAACCCCGAGCCCGAGCCCGAGCCCGAGCCCAACCCCGAGCCCGACCCCGAGCCCGAAGTCCGTTGACGAGAACTCCCTTCGCGCAAGTCGCGGTCTTCGAGATCCGAATCCGAACTCGAGCCCGAGCCCCTCAGCAACGCGAAGGCGCCCCGCCGCGGCGGCGGTGCGTGCGGTGTACGCGAGGGACGAGGGGCGTTGCACCTTCACTTCGAAGGACGGGCGGCGTTGCACGGCGTGCAAACTCTTGGAGCTCGATCACCTTGTTCCTTGGGCGATAGGCGGCGACGATTCGGCCGAAAATTTGCGACTTCGCTGCCGCTCTCACAACCAATGGTACGCACAGCAATGCTTCGGCGCGGCAACGATGCGCGCAGCAATCGTTCGCGCGCGACGCCAACCGAACATTTCTAAACCCTAGCGCGCGGGCGCAAGCCGGACCCGATGCACTCGGTGAAGCGAAAGCGTGTCGCAGCGGCGCGAGGCAGGCGCGACCACGGCGCGACCACGGCGCGGGAACGATGAGTACGTCCGCGGAGCAGGATCGGGGTGGCCTGAGCTCGGCGCGGACGCGGGGCGCGCTGGCGCGCGCCTCATTCCAAGATCTGGAACAAGTTGCTGTAGTGGTCCGTCCACAATAGTGGGGCGGTGCGGTTGCTGGTGTTGGGGGGTGGGGTTGAGGGGGTGGCGGCGACGAAGGCTTCGTTGCGGGTGAGGAGCATCCAGTCCGCGCGGTAGGAGAGTTGAGCTTGGTTGGGCTCGCTGAAGATGCGGATGGGGTGCAGGTGATATTCCTCGGCTAGGGCCAAAACCACGGGCGCTAAATTCAAGTGTCGATTGGTGATGTTGACCGCGATCACGCCATCAGGATTGAGGTAACGTAAGTACACCGCGAACGCTTGCTTGGTCAGCAAATGCGCGGGCACGGCGTCACCGCTGAACGCATCCAACACGAACACCTGGTAGTGCTGCGCCGGTTCGCGTTCGAGCGACAAGCGCGCATCACCCAGCACGACTTCACTTTTGCCCAAGCAATCACTGAGGAACGTAAAATACTTCTCCGCCAAGAGCTGCACGGCTTGATTGATCTCGTAGAAGCGCACCGTTTGCCCGGCACGCGCGTACGCCGCGACCGTGCCCACGCCCAAACCGACCGCGCCGATGCGCAAACCAGGCAAGCCTTGAAAGTAGCTGAGCGCTTTCCCAACACCGGTGTTGGGCGCGTAATAGGACGTCGGTTGCCGGCGCTTTTCCGCCGCCACGAATTGCCGCCCGTGCACCACGATGCCGTGCGCGAGCGAAAAATGATGCTGCGCTGGGTCGTCCTTATCGACGTCGTACACCGACACCACGCCGTAGAAATTGCGCCGAATATCCACAGGTGAGTCGTCGTCCGCTTGAAAGTAAGCGATGCCGCCGAGCCCAGCCAAAGCAAACGCCGCAATCAGCCCCGCCCTACCCTTGCTCAGCCCCTGCTGGGTAGCACGCGCGCAGCACACTGCGACCCCCAACCCAAAAGCCAACAAAAGCGCAATCGTCCACTCCAAGAATGTGGAAAAAAGCGCCGGCGCCAACAGGCTGACGAACACGCCGCCCAAGGCGCCGCCGGCTGCGCTCAGCAAATAAAACTCGGTCAGGTGCACCGGCGCCGGGCGCGAGCGCACGAGCTCACCGTGGCACAGCATGCACATACAAAACAGCGCGCCGAAGTGCAGCACCAGGCTATCCACGAACGTGAAATCATAGCGCACGGCATCCAGCGCATCACGCAGCGGGTCCAAGCAACCCAGCGCCAGACACAACACCACCGTGAGCCCAGCGAACAGCCGGCGCCGATACCAGCGCGCGTGGTCGAACGCGACGATGAACGACAGCAAGTACAAGCTCAGCGGCACCACCCACAAGAACGGAATCACCGCCACATCCGCGGTCACGTGATTGGTAGTCGCCAACAGCGCCAGCGACGCGCACGCCGGTAGCAGCACCCAGCGCAGGCGGTCCGGCCAAGAGCTGCGCGCGGCCAAATTTGCGCTCAAAGAGGCCACGCTGTCACGCAGCGCCGGCAGCGCGCGCACCGCACACACCGCGCACAAGAGCGCGAACGCACCGAAGCCCCAAGACCACAAGCGCGCCTGCGTCACCACGTCGAACGCGGGCTCGAACAAGAACGGGTAGCTGAGCAACGCAATCAGCGAGCCCAGATTGGATAGCGCGTACAAGCGATACGGCGAGCGATTCGGGTACGCGGCGCTGAACCAAGCCTGAAGCAAGGGGCCAGTAGAAGACAAGGCGAAGTACGGCAGCCCCACCGTGGCGCTGAGCAACCACAGGATGCGCCCTGTTGGGTCGTCCGCGTTGACGGGCTTGAACTGCTCACCCGGCGCGATGCGCAACAACACGAGCGCGCCGCCCAATAGTGCGCAGTGCACCAGCGCACGCGCACGCGGCGACAGCCAGCGCGTGCTCAAGTGCGCATACGCGTACCCGCAAAACAACACCACTTGGAAGAACAGCAGGCACGTGGTCCAAACCGCGGGGCTGCCGCCGAACCACGGCAAGATGAATTTGCTGATCAGCGGCTCGATTTGAAACAGCAAGAACGCGCTGACGAACACGGTAAGCGCGAAGCTCAGCGCCAACCAAGTGCCTTCGCGTTCGGGCTGTGTCGGTATTGCGACCACGGTGCTGGCGTTGCTCATGAGCAGTCACGGTTGTGCCCTGAGCATGGTTTCAAAGGCGTAACAGCCGCCGTGCGCGCAGCGCGAATCACACCGATCAGCCGGAAATTCCGGGCTTCGCGCGCACCGAACGAACACAATTCGTCACCAACTGACAACCTCAGCCTGACGGTTCTGTGCCCCGACTTATAAATGAATCGCGATCTGTAACCGCACTCTGCAGCTCCCGTACGAGAAGCCGACACAAAAATTGGCGGCACCTCGCGCTGTGGGTTCAGCGCTGGGAGTGCTGCATCTTCACCTGCAGAGGGCAACATGCGCAAAAGCTTGATTGGGATCTTTTTGTCTGTTCCGTTGGCCGTATCTTCGCTCGTCGCGTGCGGCAGCGATGGCGATGACTCGGGCGCCAGCGCGGGAAAGGGCGGTTCGAGCGGCGAGACCGCGAATGGCGGAGCGCCAAGCGCAGGCGCGAACACCGGCGGCAAGGAAGACGCGGGCGGCGACAAGGGCGACACGAACGGCGGCGCGAGCAATGACGCAGGCGGCGCAACGGGCGACGCCGGTGACACCGGTGACGCGGGCTCTGCCGGTGCGCCACCAGTCGTCGTGCCCACAACGCAAACTGCGGTGTACACCATGTCGAATGACGCCACCGCAAACCAAGTGAACGGCTTCCTGCGCGCTGCTGATGGCACGCTGACCCCCATGGCCGCCGCATTCCCCACGGGCGGCAAAGGCTCAGGCGCCGCGCTGGGTGAACAAGGCGCGCTCGCGTATGACTTGGTGAACAACCGCATTTACACGGTAAATGCGGGCGATGGCAGCTTCTCCGTGTTCCCCGTCAAGCTAGACGGCACACTCGGCACCGCGCTGAACGTGACCACCGCTGGCTTCCCGGCCACGGCCGCCAACATGATCGGCCCGAAGAGCATCACCTTCCACGGCAACACCGTGTACGTGTTGTACGAAGGCAGCGCGACGGTCGCGTCCATGATCGCCGGCTGGACGCTGTCTGCGAACGGCACGACCGCGACGGCCATCGCCGGCTCGGCGCTCGCGCTCGGCGCGGCGGCCAAGAGCGTGGACCCAGCGCAAATTGAGTTCTCACCGGACGGCAAATGGCTCGTCGTGTCGGAGAAAGCGGGCACCGGCACGGGAGCCGTCGCAGGTGCGGGCGCCATTGATACCTTCGCCGTGGATGCCACCGGCCTGGCGACGGTGAAGGGCTCGTACGCGACGGCCAAAGTCGGCGCCACGACGGCGAATCAAATGACGCCCTTCGGCTTCGAATTCCTGGGCAACTATTTGATCATGTCCGAAGCCGGTTCTACGGGCGTTGGCTCGTACACGTATGCGGGCGGCGTGATCGCGCCGGTCGCAACCGCGCAGTTCGCGTCCACGGATCCCGCGCCGTGCTGGGTCGCCGTGAAAGGCAATTACGCCTACGTGACCAACACCAAAGGCCCGAACATCAGTGGCTTCACCGTCAACGCGACCGGTGGCCTCGGTAACATCGGCCCGATCAACAACGCCATCGTTGCCTCCACTGGTGAAGCCATCCCAGATCCGGGCGGCACCATCTTCCACGGCCCCACGGATGAGTTCGTGTCGATCGACGGCAAGTACTTGTACGTGCTGAACTCCGCCGTGCCCTCGATTGGCGTGTTCGGCATCGAAGCCAACGGCACCTTGTCGCGCGTCGGCGCCAAGGACTACACGCCCACGGCGCTCACCGCATTGCCCAAGGGCTCGGCGGGCATCGTCGCTCGCTGAAGCGCTACCCAACACACTTACGCGAAGGCCCGGCCGTGCTCATTCCTCCGGCGGTCGGGCTATCGCGCTAGCGCACTCACAGGTAAGTCGCCGCCTGCAGCAGCGAGGCGCGTGCGTCCGCACCGCTCGCGACTTTTTCATGCGCCACGATCACACGCGTCAAGTTCGGGATCTCCGCGAAGCGTTCGAAGTCTGCGCGCAGGGCCTTTTTGTCCTTCACGAACGCCATTTTCGCCAAACGTGAGACACGCGGCCCCGGCGCAGAGCCGAACACCGTGGTGAACAACCAGCCCAGGACGTCCCGCTTGGTGTCCATGTTGAACATGCAATCGTTGAGCACCACGCTGACGCCGTCGCTCGAGTTCACGATCATCACGCCTTCGGTCTCGCCGACGCCGTGCAACGTCTCGAAGCGCACCACGTCATCCGCGGGAAAATCTTGGTACGCGCCGTCTACCGGCACGACCTGCTGCACCTTGTCGCGCGAGCCCTTGGGCGCGAACACTTGCAGCGCCGGGTAGCGCTGTTTGTACGCGGGCGCATCCAAGCGGTGCCCGCCGTTCGGCACGATCAAGAACGCCGGGGTTCCAAACGCCTCTAGCTCCGCCTGCGCGCGATCCTCCAGCACGACCCCGTTGTGAATCACCAGCCGGCCGTCATTCAAGCGCGCGACCACCATGGTGCGCTTGAGCGACATGCCAGGCAGTGAGCCACTGACCCAAAGCAGGTTGTCCGAGAGTTTCACGATTGGATCGTGAGCCCGCACCTTCCACACCGCAGCGCCTTCAGCCATGCCCGAAGTAGAGCGGCGTTCGTGGGTTCGTTCAAGACCACAATCGCGCGCACGGCCGGCGCGCACACAAGAGCCACACTCGACGCCCCAAAGCGAAGTTGCTAAGCACGAGGCATGGGATTTTTTTGGTTGGTGCGCGGGACGGTAGTGTCAGTTGCGGCAACAGCGTTGGGCTGCTCGTCGCACAGCGCCGCTCCTGCTGCGCCCGCACCGAGCACGCCAAGCACGCCGTCCGTCAGCGTTTCGGCACAGCTGCCCTCCGTCAGCGTTTCGGCGCCGCCGCCCGTCGTGCCGCCGTCGCCACGCACCCCGCGCGCGCTGGGCGAAATGTGCGGCGGCATCGCCGGCTTTCGCTGCCAGGAAAAGTTGTACTGCGCGTTCCCGCTCACGGCCCATTGCGGCGCGGGGGACATGGCAGGCAGCTGCCAAGCCAAGCCGGAGATCTGCACGGACTTGTACGCCGCGGTGTGCGGCTGCGACGGCAAGACTTACCCGAACGAATGCTACGCGCAGCGAGCGGGCATGAGCGTCGCTAGCAGCGGCGCCTGCAAGCCTTAGCCCTCAGCACGAACCGGGCGAACCGTCACAGATGCATTGCACGATGCCCACGGAGTGCGTGCAGTGATCGTTGTTGGGCTGCGCGGGCACCAGGCCGCACATGTTCTGACGACACGCGAGCTGCGCGGGAGTCATTGCCGCGCAGAAGTCCAAACACGACTTGCCACCCGGAATGGCCGTGCTCGCGCAATTCATCTCATGACAGGCGCAATACTTCTGACACTCGGGAGAGCCGCTTGTCGCGCTGCCGCTCGCGCCAGCAGTGGAGCTCCCGGCGCTCGAGCCGCCGGCGTTGGAGCCTGCAGCGGCGGAGCTACCTGCGCTCGAGCTGCCTGCGCTTGCCGAGCTGGCACCCGCCGAGCCGCTCGCTCCGGCCTGCGCTGCGCTGCCGCTCGCTCCCCCGGAACCGCCGTTGGAGTCGCTCGAGCCGCAACCTGCGGCACTCGCGGCGACCCACAAACCCAGAAGCAGAAAACTGGTGCGCATGCGCGGATCTTACCTTGAACGGCGCGGCGCGCAGCGCCTGAATCGCCACGCTTTGTGCTAGCGTTCGCCACGCCTATGACCGACCAGCCTGTTGACCGCGCGCCGAGCGCGTTTCGTCCTGTACCGCGCACCGGAGTCATCTACGTTACCGCAGAGGCCACGCGCGCCGGCTTCCGAGCGGAGGATCCGGATTGGTGCAACTTGGGCCAAGGTCAGCCGGAAACGGGGCCTTTGCCGGGCGCGCCCGCGCGCGTCACGCACTTGGACATCGCGCTGAACGACCAAGAGTACGCGCCGGTGGCTGGGCTTTGGGAAGTGCGCGAAGCCGTCGCGAGCATGTACAACAACTTGTTTCGGCGCGGCATGCCCTCGCAATACAGCGCGGAGAACGTCGCGGTGTGCGGCGGTGGCCGCGTCTCGATCATGCGTGCCTGCGCGGCCATCGGGCAGATTCACCTCGGGCACTTTTTGCCGGATTACACGGCATACGAAGAGCTATTGGACATCTTCCGGCGCTTCACCCCAATCCCAATCTTGCTCGACCCCGAGCACGGCTATGACTTCTCGCTCGACTCACTGCGCCGTGAAATCTCGGGCCGTGGTCTCGGCGCGCTACTGCTCTCGAACCCGTGTAACCCGACCGGCAAGGCGATCACCGGGCCGGAGCTCGAGTCGTGGGTTTCCACCGCGCGGGACTTGGACTGCACGCTGCTCTTGGACGAGTTCTATTCGCACTACCTCTGGAAAGAGGGGCCTTCGTTGTTCAGCGCCGCGGAATTCGTGGAAGACGTCGAGAAAGATCCGGTCGTGATCTTCGACGGGTTGACCAAGAATTGGCGCTACCCCGGCTGGCGCGTGAGCTGGACGGTCGGGCCGAAGCGCGTCATCGAGTCATTGGCCAGCGCGGGTTCGTTCTTGGACGGCGGCGGTTCGCGGCCGATGCAACACGCAGCCCTGCAGGTGCTCACCGCCGAGCACGCGCGCGCAGAGGCAGAGGCCATTCGCACCACCTTCCGCCGCAAGCGCAACCGCATGTTGGACGGTTTGCGCGCCCTCGGCGTGCGCTTCGAGCGCGAGCCGGAGGGCACGTTCTACTGCTGGGGGAATCTGGCCAACCTGCCACCGTCCATCAACTCGGGTGATGCGCTGTTCCGCGCCGCCTTGAAGCACAAGGTGATCACCGTTCCTGGGCACTTCTTCGACGTGGACCCGGGGCAGCGCCGCGGCAGCCGCGCATCGCGCTTTCTGCACCACGCGCGCTTCTCGTTCGGCCCCAGCGAAGCAACCATCGACGACGCCCTGGCTCGGCTTGGGCAAGTGGTACGCGAAGCCCAAGGCTGAGCGTCGCGGGCCGGGTTAGCGCGGCACCCAGCAAAGTCGAAATGGGGCATTCCAATTTAGGAACGTGCCGGCGTCTCGCTTGCTCCAGAACGAGACGTCCGGCGCGCTGCTGATCGCGGAAATCGCGCGGCATTTGCGGTATTTCGTGAGCGCGGGCCGAGCCGCGAGGCACTGGCACGCGCCCTGCAATAGAGGAGTTTGCCTGGCGACGCCCGGGCGCTCCCCTCCGCCTGAAGATCGCGTCGCCGGCCCCTACTATCCAACGGCTCGGAGTGCTCCCCTCGCTCCGAGCCGTTGTCCTAATCTACCCAGCGGCTCGGAGTGCCCCCCCCTCACTCCGAGCCGCTGTCCTATTTCCATTAGCCGCTGACGAGCGTGCCGTTCTGGTAGTCCTCGACCGCTTGATCCAGCTCGGCCTGCGTGTTCATGACGAACGGCCCGCGACGGGCGACGGGCTCACCGATCTTCTGGCCGGCCACGAGTAGCAAACGCGCGCCACTTTCACTGCGCGTGGTCAACACGGTGCCTGGGTTGAACACGGCAATCTGGCCGGCGCTCACGGGGTTCAGCGCGGCGCCGAGCTGTGCGTTGCCTTCGAGCACGTAAGCAAACAGCGTATGGTCGTGCGGGAGCTCCTGCTCGAAGCGCCCACCCGGCGGCAGGCGCACGTCAAGCAGCGTGGGCTGCACACTGATGCCATCCACCGGACCGCGCTCAGCACCGAGTGAGCCCGCGACCAGCCGAACAGGGGCGCCCGCGACGCTCAGCTCCGGAATGCGATCCGGCGCAACGTTCTGATAGCGCGGTTTCATCAGCTTTTGAGCGGCAGGCAGATTCACCCAAAGCTGCAGCCCCCAAAACACACTGCCATCTGGATTCGGCATCTCCGAATGCACGATGCCGTGCCCGGCCGTCATCCATTGCGCGCTGCCCGCGACCAACTGCCCACCCTGCCCCAAGCTGTCTCGGTGCTCCATGAAGCCGCTGATCATGTACGTCACTGTCTCGAAGCCACGATGGGGATGCGTCGGAAAACCCTTCACGTAGTCCTCGACGCGATCACTATGAATCTCATCCAACAACAAGAACGGATCGAGCAGCGACAACTCCCGCGTGCCAATACTGCGCCGCAAATGCACGCCCGCACCCTCCATCGTCGGCGTCGCATCCATCACGAAAGCCACACTGCGCACATCCCGCGCCAGCACCACTTTCGCACCCGCCGCGCTCGGCGCACTCTCGGCCGAGTGGCATCCGCCGAGCGCCGCCGCGGGCAACAGCAGCGAAGAGCGGAGCAAGTCTCGGCGCGACGAGGACTGGGGAGGCAAACGCATGCACCCAGCCTAGCAGCCGCCCGATACCGATTCGATCCCTCCAGCCAAATCCCAAAGCAAATTCATGCCTTTCTCCGCCATGACGATGCGCCACGAAGGCCCACTCATCGGCCCGCCGCGGCTCACCAGCCCCTTCGCGTCCAAGACGGTCATCGCGCGCGAGACAGCCATGCGATTGAGCCCAAGATAATCCGCCACGTCGCCCTGGCTAACCGCGTCGCCGGTCGTCGCAATCAGGGCCGCCGTCGCCTCCATGATCAGCCATTGCCTAAAACTCAGCCCTGAGCCCACCAGCACACGCTCGACGCGGCGCCGCCAGCTCCACGCCCCCAACCAGCGCCGTTGCTGACTCTGAGTCATCTGCCGCCCCTCACCGAACGGCACCAACCCCGATCCCCACCCCCAAAGCGACCGCGGGTCCGCGTCAGACAGAGGGCTCGGCGAAGGGGGCGACGCGGAGCCCGGCGAGCACGACGCGGAGCCCGGCGAGCACGACGCGGAGTGCGGCAGGCGCGACGCAGAGTGCGTGCTCCAGTCGTTACTGTCGGGATCTCGGACGGGTTCGCGCGGCACCTTAAAAGTAACGGTGGTTACTTTCATGCTCCGCCCACCTGGAGCCAGAGACCAATAACCCTCCGCATCGCAGTGCGAGCGTCCGCGTGAATCGCGATCAAAGTAACGTCGGAGACATTCATGAACGCTAATCGGGCACCCCCGGCGGCGTTTGAGTGCAAAGCGCTGCCGGGGCGTGACTTCACATGCCGGCGCATGAAGTCACGCCCTGCGCGCGGTGCGATCTCCGTCTAAGTGCGGCGTGCGCGAGTGGCGATTTACGCGGGGTTAGTGGGCGCCTGCGGCGCCGGCGCCGCCGGGCTTGGGGCGCTTGATGAAGAAGACGAGGATGAGGCAGGTCAGGAAGAGAATGGTCACTCGGGCGAAGCCTTCATTGAAACTGAGGATGAGGGCTTGGACGCGGACTTTGAGCTCGAGGACCGACTCGGGAACTAGGTCGGACATGAAGGTTTGTTGCCCGAGTGAGCCGCGGATCGCGGCAATGCGCTCTTGAACGAGCGGGTTTTCGGGGTTGATGGCTTCACGCAGGTAGGACGCGTGGATTTTACTGCCGCGGTCGACGAGCAGGCCCATCCACGCGGTGCCGATTGAGCCGCCGAGCTCGCGCGTGAGGTTGAAAAGCCCGGTGGCGTTACCGCGAATTTCGTTCGGTAGGTCGGACAGCGCCAGCATGCTGATCGGGATGAAGATGAAACCCATCGACACCGAGCGCACGAATTGAGGCCGCGTGAGATCCCAGAAGCCGGCTTGATCCGTGAGGTGCGCGTTGAGCCATAGGCTCAGCGAAGTGCCGAGGATGCCGAAGACGAGCATGCGTCGCGGGTCGACGCGCGTGACCAAGCGCCCGATCATGGGCATGACGATGATCTGAATCAGGCCGGCCACGAGGAAGATCTTGCCGATATCAAGCGCGGCGTAGTGCATGACCGTGCCGCAATACAGGGCGAACAAGAAATTGCCCGCAAACAGCACGAGCCCGAGCAGGAAGTTGATGGCCGTGCCCGCG
>FSWQ01001263.1_pt1 | contig 11149 bp, 10 predicted proteins | sample 1637691 | NCBI WGS metagenome assembly FSWQ01 (sample SAMEA3914814, study PRJEB12502) | metagenome | biome: forest; material: soil | place: USA | collected 2011-09-16 | depth 0.1 m | reverse complement strand
GTTCCTGTTCGACGACGGCACGGGCATGCAAACGCCGGTCAAGACCCCGAACGTGACGCTCGTCGCGGAGGCGGGTGGCGCGTGCAACAGCATGTTCGGCTTCCACTCCACGGGCATGGGCTTCACCGTCTTTGGTGCCGGTTTTGGCGCGGATTTCGCGCCGAAAACGGCGGGCGCGCTGGACAGCACCGTGTATGACGCGAGCGCATACACGGGTATCGCGCTGTACGCCAAAGCCGCGGCTCCCATCGGGCTACGCGTCAGCGTTTCGGACGGTGGCACTGCCGTAGAAGGCAAAGTGTGCAAGGACACCACGGACAAGACCGACAAGACGCGCTGCGGTGATTACTTCGGATCGGACCTAACGCTGACCACGGCTTGGGCAGAGTACGTGTTGCCGTTCGCCGCCATGAAGCAACGCGGCTTCGGGTTGCCGGTGGCTGCCGGTCTGGACAAAACCAAGGTGTACACCGTGCGTGCTCAGATCAAAGGCTCTGCCGCGCTTCCCGGGTCATACGATATCTGGATCGATAACGTCCGTTTCGTGAAGTAAGCCCCGCGCCGTCACTCGCCTCTGCTCGCCTCTGTCCGCACCTGTTGCATCCGTGGAGCCCCTCGAATGAATGCTCGTCGTGTATTTATTGCGCCCTGTTTGGCGCTCGGAGTTCTGGCACTCAGTGCGTCCGCGTCTGCACAAAATGACGCGGACGCGGGCCCAGAACCCGCTGCAAAAAGCCCAGATACTAGCGCTCCGACCGCGAAAGCGGGCGCAGACAGCGACGACGACGAGGGGCCAGTCAGCGCGTCACCGGCGCGCGCTCCGAAAAAAGTGGAGAGCGCGCCAGTGGCGGTGGCTGATGAGTCGGCACCAACCGGCCCGCGACCGATAGAGAGCGTTTCACTACCACCGGGCATGCCGGACTTCGGCGGCGAAGTGAGTGATGGCACGCAAACCGGCGGAGCCATGGCGGGTGACGGCTATCACTTCGACTTTCACGGCTATGTGCGCGCGCCGATGCGTGTCGGTAACGGTCCGCACAATGATGGCAGCCCGGGCAAGGAGCTGCACAGTCCACCGCGCACGGCGGACTCCAGCTTCACCGATTGGAGCTACACGAACCAGTTGCCCGGGCCGTGGACGGAGCTCTTGCTCTCGTACGGCAACTCGCGCGCCAGCATGACCGCGTCGATCGCCAGCTACAATCAGACGGTCGCCAGCTACCGCGATCTGCAAGCCCAGCTCGGCATCAATCAGGCGTTCGTGACCTTGAACTTCCCGAACGCTTTTGGGCGTTATGGCGGGCTGCGCGGTGTGTTCGGCTCGTTCACGAATCGCTACGGTTCGGCCGGAAAATACGGCGGCGGCATGTACGACACGTACCTGTTCGGGCGCACGCGCGCCGCGGGCGAAACGCTGACCGCGGACTTCGACTTGTCACCGGACCTGACGCTGATTGCCGAGCATGGCATTGGCGCCAAGCTGGACGTCACGCCGTTCGATACGCTGAACCCGCGCCCGGATTACGTGCCTTACCCGGGGCCCGTGCCGCAGGGGTCCACGTTCATTCATCACGCGCACCTCGCGCTGGACATCAGCCACGTCGTGACGCTCGGCGGCCATTACCTCACGGTTTGGACGCCCGACGACCACAACGCGGTCGGCACCAAGTCTCAACCGGGGCGCATGACCATTTACGGTGGTGAATTGCGCTTCGCGGGTGGCGCCTTCGGCGACGGCTACATTGGCTACTCACACATCAAGGCGACGCACATCTTGCCGCTTTCGGATGCCATCGAGGTGCTGCATTCACTCGGCGGCTCCAGCTTCAAAAACAACTTCTTCGGCGGCTTCGACCCCGTGACGCGCACCAAGTTGCCGGACGACGGCGGCACCGTGGACAGCGTGCTCTTTCAATACACCTTGAGCCTCGGCAAGTTGACCCGGTATCCCAAGAAATTCGGCGGAAATGGCCCGGATCTGACGCTCACGCCGTTCGGCATGTGGAACAAAATCAAGAGCACGAACAACGATTACTCACGCCTCAAGTTCGGTGCAGATTTGCTGTATTCGCCCCTGGATGTGCTGGCGGTCGGCGCCCGCTATGACTTGGTGCAGCCCAATCTGAAGGACAGCAAGGAATCCTTCTCGGTCGTTTCGCCCAAGGTGATCTTGCGCACGGCCTTCGTCACGCACGAAGCCATCACCTTTCAATACTCGCACTACTTCTTGGGTAGCAAGGTGCGCCCTGGCTTCCCGTACACGGATTTGCCGACGCCGGACCCGGACGTGTTCATGGTCAGCGCGTCGATGTGGTGGTGATTTTCAACTCCAAACGCGAGGCGAGCTCATGTCGAACTTACAAGCCGTGGAACCCAAGAATTTGATCTTTCGTGGCACGGCGCAGCACTCGGGGCGGCACATCAGTGTCACGCCCGAGAACAGCTCCATGCGGCATTTGAGCTACGGGCGCATCATCTTGGATCCGGAGAACGCCAAGAGTCAGTTCCCCACGAATCACCGGGAAACGGCGCTGATTTGCTTGAGCGGGGCGTGCACCGTGCGCGTGGGCGCTGAATCCCATCAGCTATCACAGTACGACGCGATTTACGTCCCGCGCGGTCGCGTCGTGGACGTGCACACCACGGGCGGCGTGGATCTTTTGGAGTGCAGCGCAGAGGTCGAGCACGACTACCCGTTGCAAGTGGTGCGCTACGCGGATGTCGTGGCGACACCCGCGCTGAAGTTCACGGCCGGCGGCGCTAGCACCACGCGCGAGCTCAACATTCTGATCGGCAGCAACGTGAAGGCCGGGCGTTTGGTGGCGGGCTTCACGCGCTCCGTGCCCGGTCATTGGACGAGCTGGCCGCCCCACGAGCACACGGAATTGCTCGAGGAAATGTACGTGTACTTCGACATGCCGGCCCCCGCGTTCGGCGTGCAGTTCGTGTACACCAAGCCGGACGAGCCTGAATTCGTGGGCGTGGTGCGGGACGGCGACGCGGTGCTGATGCCCGGCGGTTACCACCCGAACGTTTCGGTGCCCGGCCACGCCATCAACTTCGTGTGGCTAATGGCCGCGCACCGTGAGGTTCACGATCGCGTGTTTGGCGTGGTCAACGTGCAGCCTGAGTTCAAGCAAACGCCGTCCGGTTTGGACGCGGCAAAGCGTTGAGTCGAACATGAAGGTGGGTCGCTATCGCTGGTTGGTGTGCGCGCTGCTCTTCACGGCCGCGACCGTCAATTATGTGGATCGTCAGGTGATCGGGGTGCTCAAGCCCGTGCTTTCGCACGAGCTGGGCTACAGCGAGGTGGACTACGGCAACATCGTGACCGCGTTTCAAGGCGCGTATGCGATTGGCATGCTGACCATGGGGCGGCTGCTGGACCGCCTGGGTACACGCCGCGGCTTCGCTTTGGCAGTTGGGTTTTGGAGCTTGGCGGCAATGGCGCACGCTTTTGCCACGACCGTGACCGGCTTCTCGATCGCGCGTTTTGCACTCGGGATCGGCGAGGCCGGCATGTTCCCGGCGTCACTCAAGACGGTCGCTGAGTGGTTTCCGAAGCGCGAACGCGCGCTCGCCATCGGCATCTTCAACTCAGGCACGAACATTGGCGCCATCGTTTGCCCGCTGGTGGTGCCCTGGCTCACTTACCACTGGGGTTGGCACGCCGCGTTCGTGGTGACCGGTTCGCTGGGCGCGTTCTGGCTAGTGGTGTGGTGGGTTTTGTATCGGCCATTGGCCGAGCACCCGCGCGTTACTGAAGAAGAGCGCGCGTACATTATGCAGGGCAGAGAAGCGCCGAGCCCGCCGGTTGCGTGGAGCGCGCTGCTGACGCACCGCCAAACCTGGGCTTACGCGCTCGCGAAATTCCTGACCGACCCGTTTTGGTGGCTGTACCTGTTCTGGATCCCGGACTTCTTGCACAAGAAGCACGGCCTGAACCTGCTGCAAATCGGCGCGCCGCTGGTCGTCATCTACTTGCTGTCGGACGTGGGCAGCGTGGCCGGTGGTTGGTTGTCGTCGCGCTTGATCGCCAGCGGCATGGGTGTGAATCGCGCTCGAAAGACCGCGCTATTGATTTGTGCGCTGGCCGTGATGCCGATCCTGTTTGCGGCGCGTGTTGATTCGCTGTGGCAAGCGGTCGGGCTCTTGGGTTTGGCAACCGCAGCCCATCAGGGTTTCTCCGCCAACTTGTTCGCGCTGGGTACTGATTTGTTTCCGGCGCCGGCGGTGGGCAGCGCGGTTGGCATTGGCGGCATGGCCGGCGCCATCGGCGGCATGCTGATTGCTCAAGTGGCGGGGCATGTTTTGTCGCTCACCGGTAGTTACACGCCGCTCTTCGCGTGCGCGGCGTTCGCGTACTTGATCGCGCTCGCCTTGATTCACACGCTCGTTCCTCGACTTTCACCCATCAAATTCGAACTTTTGCCGCAAAGGAGCAGCTAATGCCCACTGACCTATTTCGTGTCGATCGCAAAGTGGCACTCGTTACCGGCTCGGCCACGGGCATCGGCTCGGCCGTAGCCCTCGCATTGGCGGAGGCCGGCGCGGATGTCGTCGTGCACGGTAAGGAAGACACCGGGCAATCCACGGTCGAACGCATCTTGCGCATGGGTCGCCGTTCCTTCGGTGTCCAGGCGGATTTGGCGGACCGTGGCGCGCAAGATGATTTGGTCGAGCAGACCGTGAAGCGCTTCGGTCGCATCGACATCCTGGTCAACAACGCGGGCTTGATTCGGCGCGCACCTGCCGTGGAGTACAGCGATGAAGATTGGGACTTGCTGCTCGCGGTGAACCTGACGGCGGTGTTTCGGCTGGCACGCCTAGCCGGCAAACAGATGCTGGAACAGGGCGGGGGCAGCATAATCAACATCGCGTCTTTGCTGGCTTTTCAGGGCGGAATTTTGGTGCCTGCGTACGCCGCTTCCAAAGGCGGTGTGGCGCAGCTGACGAAGGCGCTGGCCAATGAATGGGCCGCGCGCGGCGTGACCGTGAACGCGATCGCTCCGGGTTACATCGCGACCGACAACACTGCGGCGCTGCGCGCGGACGCCGACCGCAGCCGGCAGATCTTGGAACGCATTCCGGCCGGGCGCTGGGGCGAGGCGACGGACATCGCCGGAGCCGCGGTGTTCTTGGCCAGCGACGCAAGCCGCTACGTCAACGGCCACGTGCTCGTGGTCGATGGCGGCTGGATGGGTCGGTGAGCTGAGATGCGCATTCGACCTTCGAACACGGTGCGTTGGGACCTGGTCAGCTTGGGTGAAGTCATGCTGCGACTCGACCCAGGGGAGAGCCGCGTGCACACCGCCCGCCAGTTCAACGTGTGGGAGGGCGGCGGTGAATACAACGTTGCCCGCGGGCTGCGTCGCTGCTTCGGGCAACGCACTGCCATCGCCACCGCGCTCGTCGACAACTCAGTCGGCCGGCTCCTGGAAGACTTGATGCTGCAGGGTGGGGTCGACACCTCACTGGTGCGCTTTCGGGAGTTTGACGGCGTGGGTGATGTTGCGCGCAACGGGCTCAACTTCACCGAACGCGGCTTTGGCCCGCGCGCGGCGGCCGGTTGCTCGGATCGCGGGCACACCGCGGCTTCCCAGCTGCGTGCCGGTGACTTTGATTGGCCCGAGATTCTTCGTGAATTCGGCGCAAGCTGGCTGCACACCGGCGGTATTTTCTGCGCGCTGTCCGAGACCACTCAGCTAGTGGCGCGGGAAGCCATGGCGTGCGCGCGCGAGCACGACGTGCGCGTCTCGTACGACCTCAACTATCGCCCTTCGCTCTGGAAGAACAATGGCGGCCAGGCGAAAGCGCGCGAAGTGAATCGCGCCTTGATGCCGCTGGTAGACGTGCTGTTTGGCAATGAGGAGGACTTCTCTGCCGCGCTCGGCTTCCGCATCCCGAACACCGATGACTCGTACGCAGAGCTGGATACACGCAGCTTCCGCAGCATGATTCGCGAGGTCGTCGCGGAGTTTCCGAACATCACGACCATCGCCACCAGTTTGCGCACCGCAAAATCCGCGACCGTGAACGGCTGGGGCGGTATCTTGTATCACCAGGGTGAGTTCTACGAGGTCGCCCAGCGCGAGGTCGAGATCTTGGATCGCGTCGGCGGCGGGGATTCCTTCGCTTCTGGGATCGTGTACGGCTTCATGGCGGGCCGTGGCCCGCAGTTCGCGCTCGAGTGCGGCGTCGCTCATGGCGCGCTCGCTATGTCCACCCCGGGCGACACTTCTACGGCCTCAATGGCTGAGGTGCGGCGCCAGATGGCCGGCGTGAGCGCGAGGATCGAACGATGAATCGCGTCGCGATTTGCCGCAGAATTGAGCATACCGGCGTGGTGCCGGTGATTCGCGCCAGCACCCCGGAGCAAGCCTGGCTGGCCTGCCGCGCCCTGCACGCAGGCGGAGTGGACGTATTCGAGGTGACCATGACGGTGCCCGACGCAGTGAGCGTGATTCACGACTTGGTGGCGCACTTCCGCGGTGAGGTCTTGGTCGGCGCGGGCACGGTCTTGGATGCCACTACGGCACGCGCCTGCATCCGTGCGGGCGCACAATTCGTGGTCAGCCCGGGGTTCGATGCGGACATCGTGCGCGTCGCACACGAGGCGGAGAAGCCGGCCCTGCCGGGCGCGCTCACGCCAACGGAGATCATGGCTGCGATGCGCGCGGGCGCGGACATCATCAAGGTATTTCCGGCATCCGCAATGGGCGGCGCAAAGTACCTACGCTCGCTGCGCGCGCCCTTCGAATACGCGCGCTTCCTGCCGACCGGCGGCGTCAACGTGACCACAGCGCGTGAGTTCATCGCGGCGGGCGCGGTGGCGCTGGGCGTTGGCTCGGAGCTAATCGACGCACAAGCCTTGGCCAAGGGCGACGGCGAGACCATTACCCTGCGCGCACGCGAGCTCGTGGCGCAGGTTCGGTTGGCTCGCCAAGAGCTGGCCTCTGACAGAACAACGAAGCAATCAGGAACTCAGAAAGCGGTAATCGGATGACTGACGTGGGCTACGAGGCGAATGCTGATTTGATGCGTATTTCCTGGGAAAAGGCAGCCAGCTGGGAGCCGGAGCCCAAGCTCACGCGCCGCGTTTTGGCGCACAACCCCAAGCTCATGCTGGTCGAGCACCGCATGGAGCATGATTGGGTTGGGGCGCGTCACAGCCACCCGCACGACCAGGCCGTGTACGTGATCTCGGGCAAGCTGCGCTTCTCCGTGGGTGACAACCTGTTCGAGGCCGGCACGGGCGATAGCTTCGTGGTGCGCGGCGGCATCGAGCACCAAGCGTGGGCCATCGAAGCTTCCGTCGTGCTCGACGCCTTCACGCCCACTCGTGAGGATTACCTGCAACGTTGAGGAATGAACCGCCATGTCGCGCCTAACACTGCTCTCGCTCGCGTTCACGTTTAGCTTCGCCGGCACGGCCTGCGTTTCGGATCCCGAACCGGTGGCCCCGAAGGCGGGCACCGGCGTGCTGTGGACCACGGACTTCGAGAAGGTCAATTGGATCGCGGAGTGGAAGCCAAAAGCGACCGGGCGGTTCGGGCTCGACAACCTGGCTGTGGAAGAAGATGAAAGCGGGCCCTTCGCGCGCTTCTTGCGCGTGAGCTATCCGAAGGGCTCTTCCAGCCCGCGTGGCAGCCGCGCGGCGGGCGTGAAAGAAGGCGGAGGCCAGTTCTACGGTACGCTGGACTCCGGCCCGGTAGATGCGCTGTTTCTGCGTTATTACGTGCGCTTCCAGGATGACCTCGACTTCGTGAAAGGCGGCAAATTGCCCGGCTTTTACGGTGGAACGCAGGTCAGCGGCGGGCGCATTCCGGATGGCACGAACGGCTTTTCGACGCGCTTCATGTGGCGCACCGCCGGGCAAGGTGAGGTGTACGCGTACCTGCCTTCCAGCGATAAGTTCGGCACCAGTCTTGGGCGCGGGGACTTCTCCTTCACGCCCGGCAAGTGGCACTGCTTGGAGCAGCAAGTCGTGCTGAACACACCCGGCGCCGCCAACGGCGCAGTGCGCGCCTGGTTGGACGGCAAGCCCGCTTACCAGAACGAGCAGATGCTGTACCGCACGGTGGCCTCGCTGCGCATCGAGGGCGTGCTGTTCTCCACGTTCTTCGGTGGCGGTGACTCCAGCTGGGCGCCAGACAAAGACTTGCACGCGGACTTCGCGCACTTTGCGACGGGTCCTGAGCGACTCGGTTGCGACAAGGCCAAGCAATGAGGCGCGCGGCTACTTGGGTTGCCGCGGGCGCGTTGGCCTCGTGCGGCGTAACGTCGTGCCTGACCACGCCGGAGCCGCCTCGAGCGCCCACGCAAACGCCGGCAGCGAGCGGCCCGGTTGCGCCGTGGACGCCGCAGATCCTGACTCGAACGGACGAGTACCTGCCGGATTTCTCGTACGCGGGGTACCACTTCGGTGAGCGCGCCCTGCCGGACTTGCCGCCCACGCTCGAAGTGACGGACTTCGGCGCGCGCCCGGACGACGACCAAGACGACACCGAGGCCCTGAAAAAGGCCTTGGCCGCGACGTTGACGGCACCTGGCGCGGTGGTGCTTCACCTGCCCAAAGGGCGCTTCGTCATCAGTGACACGCTTTACTTGGAGCGCTCGAATCTGATCTTGCAAGGCAGCGGTAGCGGGCCCGGCGGCACCACGCTGTTCGTCAGTAAGCCGATGGCGGACATGCCTCGGGATCCGGTGATCCAAAAAATCGAAGACTACCTGGTCAAGAACGACAAGCTGGTGGACGGCAAACCGTTCTCACCGTTCTCGTGGACGGGAGGTGTGCTCTGGGTGCGCCGCAAGGCAGAGCCCGCACAAGCGCCGCTCGCGCAGGTGCTGGAAGGCACGCGCGGCGCGCACGTCGTGCGCTTGGACAAGGCGCTCGCGGTTGCCCCGGGCAGCATCGTGCGCCTGCGTTGGTTCAATCGCGGTGGCGACGATTCACCGCTGCTGCGCCACATTTACGGGCTGGAGCGCGTGCCCTTCGGTCCGCGGCTCTCGGACCCGAAGGGTGAAGCCATCGCCACCGAAGAGGCGACGGTAAAAGCAGTGCACGGCGCGGAGCTCACCCTGGTGCAGCCGCTGCTGCACGACATTCGCCCCGGGTGGACGGTGGATGTAGTGGATCCGGAGCTCATGCAAGAGGTCGGCATCGAGCATTTGGCGCTGGAATTTGCGGAGCAGCCGTATGCCGGGCACCACCTGGAGCGCGGCTTCAACGGTATTTACCTGACCGGCCTCGCGCATTCGTTCGTGCGTGATGTGCGCGTGAAAAATGCGGATTCTGCGCTACTCAGTGATGATTGCACGAACCTCACGCTGTCACACATTGCAGTGGGTGGGCGGCTCGGACACTACGGCGTGCACCTGGGTGACGTGTTCGACGTCTTGCTGCAAGATTTCAAGATCGAGAACGAGAACTTTCACTCGGTGAGCTTCAACACCAAATCCCGCAACAACGTGGCGACGCACGGCGCCATCTATCGCCCGAGCCTGGATCAGCATCGTGGGGCCAATCATCAAAACCTGTTCGATGACTTGAGCACACGCGAGGACCGCGCGAAAAGCACCCTGTTCGAGCACGGCGGCGCCGATTACTGGGGGCCAACCCACGGCGCGTTCAATACGTTTTGGAACATCGACATCGAGTTCAAGTCAGCGCCGGCACTGGCCATGTACCTGGGCAAGATTGACGACGCAGGCCCGGCCCGCATCGTCGGTCTAACCTCCAATGCCAAGCTCGCCTTCGACTACGCCCACGCTTACATAGAGGGTCTCGGCGTGCCGGGGATTTCCGTGGCTTCGCTGTATGACTTCCAGCTCGCGCGCCGGTTGGGTCGTTAGCGGTAGTCCGCGCCCTCACACGCTCGCGCGACGTGCTCGCTCTGATGCGCGTGCAGGGTCGACGAACACTCGCCGGCGAGTGTCGGCTGCGCTGAGCGGCGGTGTGTGTACTTGATGGTCGATCCGATTTGCGCGAGCCATTCACGCATTGCGACGCGATGATGCCTTTCTGGCTCGCGCTAAGGCTCGACTCCCGAAACGAGCACGGAGTCCACGTACAGCGTGAGGTGTCCGGCTTGCAGGTAGGACCAGTCGCCGCCTTGGGAGAATGTGCCCGGACCGAAGTTCTTGTCGTGCACGCCCACCTTCACGGTGCCGCTGGCGTGCCCAGCGTCCAGCGTACCCGCCTTGGCGTCGAAGGAGACCTCGAGGTACGTCCACACGGGTGTGGTTTGAGTGGTGCCGAAAGCGTGCAGCACGTCCGCGTCAGACGCTGGAGGGGCGGCGGAAGCGGAGAGTACTTGGAAGTCAGAAACTACGTCTTCCGGCGAGTAATAGTAGCGGAGCTTGAGTGAGCTCAGTGGGTAGCTCAACGCGCTGCGGTTCGAGATTTGAAACTGAAACTTGATCCACTTTGCGGCTTCGGGATCGGAGCCTTTGTCCGGTGTGTCGAGATAAATGAGCTGCAACGGATCACCGCACACGCTGCGGAAGCAGGTGCCGTACGCGCAGTCTGCGTCCACCACGCATGCGTCACCCGGGCCTGCGCTGCCCTTCGTGCCTGCGCTGCCGGCATCACCACTGGTGCCTGACGTTGCGCCACTGCCCGCGTCAGCGCCGCTGCCTGCGTCAGCGCCGCCGGATGCGCCGCCCACGCTGCCACCGGCACCCGCGCCGCCGCTCACTGGTGCGCCGCTGCCGCCGGCATCAGCGCCGCCGGATGCTCCAGCGCTGCCGCCCAAGGCGACGTCCTTGCAGTGCGGATGCCCTGACTCGCACACGAAGTACTGGTCGAGCGAGGTCAACGAGCAGGCCGCCTCCGCCGCTCCGAGCAGCAGTAACAGCAACGTGAGTCGCGCGCCCCGCATGGCCGAGCTTCCCTTTAGCCTGGCACCCCGGAGTGCACCACGACGGCGTGACGGCATTCCGGGAAACCATAGCACCGGCCAGGCTCGCTCCGAGAGCCCGACGCTGTAACGAGCGAGAACATGCGGGGGGCGCGGGCCGCGTACGGTTGCGTCAAGGACGCCCGAACGGTGCGCCGCGCACGCAGAATGCGCAAAATACGCACCTCAATCAGCTGCGAAGTCGCTCCGAATTCCGCTGTTTCTGCACTGGCGCGCACTCTGCATTG
>FSWQ01004953.1_pt1 | contig 11179 bp, 6 predicted proteins | sample 1637691 | NCBI WGS metagenome assembly FSWQ01 (sample SAMEA3914814, study PRJEB12502) | metagenome | biome: forest; material: soil | place: USA | collected 2011-09-16 | depth 0.1 m | reverse complement strand
GCCATGCTTCACCCGGGCGATGAGCCGGATTTCAGCAAAGGCGCAATTGGGCGAAGGGAGCCTACAAACGGTCGTGGAGGGGATCCCGCACGCCCCCCGCCACCCGCTGACCCTGGACGGTTTTGAGCAATCGGAGCTGACTGGAACGAACATCCCGCGCGCGCCGAAGACTCCGCTCATCGCGCGGCCAGCGGCCCTGTCAGCGTGCGCAGGAGGCCGGGTCAACGTTCGCTGGAGCGACTCTCGCGAGGTTTCTCTCAGTTCCGTCGTCGCGGGGTCGCGAAACGAATCTCAACGACGGCGCAGTGACGAAGGGTGACCAGCGCTGCACCGCACTGGCGCATTCGAGGGCACCTGCGAGGCGACCCAAAGGAACGACAGAGAGAGGGCTAAGGCGTCGGTGATCGACATCAGCGGCGCGATCATCAAAGTGCCGCACGCGAAGGGCTTGGGGTCCAGTGGCGATGCGGCTGTCTTTCGCCGCACCAGCGCCTGCTCGGCAATGCGTTGGCGCTGCCGCTCGGGCTTGCCCTCTGGTCGGGTCGAACCTCAGCCGCGGGATTCGGAAAGCCTCCGTTCAGTGTGCGGGGATCTCGTTTCGGCGAATGAGCCCGTAGCGCTTCCAACCCACGCAGCAGTTAAGTTCTCGCGGCCGCAGCGTACGCGGGAACGCGGGGGCCAGCGCGTGCCGCACATGGATTTGCAAAGCCCTCGAACCCAGCAGACGAGGAGAGCGGGTCGTTCAGCTCGGCGCGCGCACGGCACCGAACCAAGTGCTTGACGTGATTGCGTAACACATAGATGAGCGCGTTGCGGACTTGTCGAGGTGAGGTCAGCTCGACAGCGTGCCAGCGATCGACCCACAGCGCGCCGCGTCGGAAGAGCAGCGGATTGATTCGGCGTGCAAGTAGTGCACGATCGTTTGACCGCGGGCGTTTTCGTTCGGGATAAGCCGGACGATCCGCCCAGCGTCGCGCTGCACTGGCGCATTCGAGGGGAAGTGGCCGGAGTTGAATCTGCGGCGGGGTGACTCAAGTCTCCACGAGAAGCACGAAGGGTGCGAGGGCGAGGTCCAGGTGTTCGCGAAGGAGAAGCTACGGGGTCACGGCCGGCTTGATCGACATCAGCGCTTGTACGGAGGCGCTGCACGAATCGACGCCCCAGGCGAAGGCCTTCGAGCCAGTGGTCGTGGCCTTGAGGTAGCCCGCGACGGTGCCGAGGTTCACGCTCTTGTTTTGTGCGGCGAGCGTCTGACCGCTGGAGAGCAGGCTCGTGCCGTTGGCGGTCCCGTTCACGCCAAGGATGCTGTAGATGAAGTCGCCCGCGACGCTGACGTTCACGGAGCTGCTCAGCGGGACCGTCGTGGAGCATGAGCCGGTGTTGCCACCGCCCGCCGCGTCGAGCGCGCCCGTCGCTTGCTCCACGTTGATGAACTCGACCACGTTCGCCGTGAGCACGAAGGAGTTGTTGCCCGACGATTTCACGATCACGTTGTACGTTCCGGCGGCGGCGGGCAGGCTCGCGCTCTGGATGTAGTAGATCGCCGCGGACGCCTGATTGCCCGATAGATACGAGCCCGCGGGGCCGACCTTGGTCATGGCGATGGGGTTGGCTGCGGTTCCGTACGTCACCCCGGTGGGCAGGCTCGACGCATTGTTGCCAAAGCCGGTGACGCCCACCACGACCAGGCGGTAAGGGTTGGCGGTTGCCGACGTTTGCAGCGTGTGCGTGAACGTCAGATTCGTAGCGGTGACCGTGCTGCTGACCGCGGCGCTCGAGCTGACGACGCCGATGTCGAGGTGCGCGGCGCACACGCGGGCCGCGCAGAACGGCGTCGCGCCCGAGCACGAGGTCGCGCAATCGCCGCAGTGAGCGGCGCTGTCGATGCTCGTCAAGCAGCCCGCGGCGGGGTTCGAGCAAGCGGCAAAGCCGTCGTTGCACGTGGGCGCGCAGCTGCCGCCGCCGCACGAGGTGGCGCTCGCGTTCTGTGTTTGGCACTGCACGTTGCAGCCGCCGCAATTGGCCGCGTCCGTCAAGGTGGGCGTTTCGCAGCCGTTGACCGGGTTGCCGTCACAGTCGCCGTGGTCGGACGTGCAGCTGGGAACGCAGGTGCTGCCGGTGCACACGTTGCTGGTCGTGAAGTTGTCGGCGCAGGCCTTGCCGCAACCTCCGCAGTTGGCCTTGCTGCTGCGCGTGTCGATCTCACAGCCATTGTTGGGGTTGCCGTCGCAGCTCTTGAAGTAACTCTGGCTGCAGGTGGGGCTGCACGTGCTGCCGGTGCACACGTTACTGGCGTTGGTTTGCAGGCAGGCGATCGCGCAGCCACCGCAGTTGTTCACGTCTTTGCTGAAGTTGGCTTCGCAGCCCGTCTTCACGTTGCTATCGCAGTCGCCCGAGGTGCTGCCGCAGCTCGGCACGCACGCGCCGCTGGTGCAGGTGTTCGTGCCGTTCGGGGCTTGGCACACTGTGCCGCACGCGCCGCAGTTGGCGCCAGAGCTCTTGAGATTGGCCTCGCAGCCATCGACGTCCGGCTTGCCGTTGCAATCGGCGAAGTTTGCGGCGCACTTATCGAGCTGGCAGCCGCCGGACGTGCATTTACCCGTGCCGTTGAGCGGGCCGTACACCGTGTTGCAGTTCAGGCCATTGCTGCCGCAACCGCCGCAATTGGAGCCGTTGGTGCTGGTGTTGGTCTCGCAGTCGGTGCCGTTGCCGTCGCAGTCGGCCCAGGGCGCGGTGCACGTGTTGACCTTGCACTGCTTGTTTTCGCACTTGGCGGTCGCGTTGCCGATCACGCACGCCTTGCTGCACACGCCGCAGTTGCTGGCGTCACTGACGATGTTCGTCTCGCAGCCGTCTTTGACGACGGAGTTACAATCCGCGTGATTTGCGTCGCACGTGCCGACCGTGCACGCCGAGTTGACGCAGGCGGGCTGATTGTTGGCCCCTGGGCAGACCGAGCCGCACACCTTGCAGTTCCCCGCATCGCTCGTGAGGTCGACTTCGCAGCCGTTTTTCGGATCACCGTCGCAATCGCCGAAGCCGGGCGGGCAGTCGCTGACGCCGCACTTGCCTTGCACGCAGTTTGGCGTGCCGTTTTCAGACGCGCATACCTTGTCGCACGCGCCGCAATTCAGCGCGTCACTGTCCACCTTCTTCTCGCAGCCATTCGAACGATCGTCGTCGCAATCGGCGTACGGCGCGGTGCAGTCGATCAAGCACGCCGAGGCTACGCAAGACGCGACGCCATTGACGGCCGGGCAGCCCATGCCGCACCCCTTACAATTGTCGGGATCGGTGCTGGTATTGACCTCACAGCCGTTGGCCGGGTCTCCGTCGCAATCGGCGTAGGGAGCGACGCACTCGTCGACCGTGCAGCTGCCGCCGCTGCATTTGGCGGTCGCGTGCTTCAAGTTGCACGGTGTGTCGCAAGCGCCGCAGTGCGCCGCGTCGGTTTTGAGGTTCGTCTCGCAACCGTTGCTCAGGTCGCCATCGCAGCTGCCCTTGCCGTCCAAGCAGGTGAGCGAACAGGTGCCCTTCGTGCAATCACCGCCGGCACAGTCGCTTGGAATTTTGCATTGCTGGCCCGGCAAACAGGTGGAGCACGCTCCGCCGCAGTCGATGTCGCCCTCGTCGCCGTTCTGTAGCCCGTCGGTACACGACGGTTGGGCGCAGCCGCCCGCGAGGCACACGCCGCTCGTGCAATCACGCGCCGCCAAGCAACGCTGGCCCGAGGCGCACGCGGAACACGAGCCGCCGCCGCAGTCCGCGTCGGTCTCCGAGCCCGACTGCACGCCGTCGGTGCACGAAGCGTCTTGGCACACGCCGTTGATGCACTCGTTGCCCACGCAGTCGGTGTTCACCAGGCAGGTGCCGCCCGCGGGGCAGCCCGGGCAAGTGCCGCCGCAATCGAGCCCCGTCTCGCCCTCGTCCGAGATCTGGTTCGAGCAGTGCTCGGTCGCCGGACTTTCGTCCGCGAACTGAAACTTGGGCACGGAGCACGAGGCGATGACCAAGGCGAGCACGGCCAGCGCGCGCGGCAGCCAATGTTTCGGAGACGTCGAACGAAGGGGTTCTTGTGATCGCAAAGTGGACTATCCGGCGGGCGCACCAGAGGCTGCTAAGGGCAGCGTGAGCAATCGGCTCGATTATGTCAGTTCATCTGCGCGCAGAGGAGCCCGATTTCGGTGTGCGCACGCAGGTAGCGGCGCCACGCGACCGCACGTCCGGCCTCGGCCGAAAAATGCACGTTCTCCTTGGTCGTTGGCCTCGTTGGCCTCGTTGGCCTCGTTGGCCTTGTTGGCCGACAGACACCGCGATGCACGCCGTGCGGCCTACCTGTGCCGGCAGGCACCAGGCAGAGCTCAGTGAAATAAGCCCGCTTCGATGGGCGCGACCCAAGTCCCCTGCTTTACGTCCATCGCCTTGAAGGCGCCGCCATCGTCCCAGATCGCCCAGCCGATGTGGCGCTTTTCGGCTTCCTTTCGCACCAGGCGGATCCAGCTCTCGCGCGACTTCGGGTCGGCGTTCACCGACACGCCCCACTCACCCATGTAAACGCGACGCTTCGTGGTCTTCACGTAGTCTTCGACGATCTGAAAATAGTCGAACACGGCCTTCGGACCGTTGGAATTTTCGGTGACGGGTGCGCTGTTGTAGGACGTGAACCAGGTGTTCACCCAGTCCGTCTTCAGGCCCGCCGCGACGGGCGTTACGGGCGTGGCAGGCGGCCCGGGGAAAACGACGGGGCGCGTCTGGAACTCGGGCGCCATGAACGGCATGCCTTGGTGCGTGAACAGGATCGGCTGATAGTTGTGAAACGACGGCACCAAATTCGGATCTTGGGGTAGCTCGAGCTCCTTCAAGCGCTCGGCGTTGGCCCAGAAAAAGCTGTCGACGAACACCGTTCGCGTCGGGTTCGTCGCGCGCACCGCGGCCAGCGCACGCTGCGTGATCGGATTGAGCAAATCCGAAGTCAGCTGGTCGCACGGCTCGTTGATCAGCTCGAAGGCGACACTCGGCGGCGCCGACTTGTAGTGCTCGGCAATTTGCTTCCACATCGCGACCAAGCGATCGGCATGTTCGCTCGGCTTCTTCATCAGCTCTTCGTAGTGATGCAGATCGATGATCAAGGACAGGCCATTGTCTTTCGCTTGCTCGATGGCCCAATCGATGCGATCGAAGAAATCGGACTCGATCAGGTACGGCGCTTTCTTGTCGGCGTGGGCGCTGAAGCGCGCCGGCAAGCGCACGTGATCCAAGCCGGCGGCCTTGGCCATGGCAAAGTGTGCCTTCTCGAGCTTCACGCCCCAGGCGCCTTCCACCGGCGCGTCCAGTGCGTTGCCCAAGTTGATGCCGCGCATGAAGCCCGGCACGGGTTCACTCGCCGCGCCGACCGGCGGCGGAGTGACCTCCGACACGTCGTGAACCGCGACGGCTTGCGGCGAGCCATCGTTACGGACGGGCTCCGCGGCCGCGACGGGCGTCGAACCGGTCGAGCTCGGAACAGGGCGGCGCGCGACGCACGCCGCGATCAAACAAGCCGGAACGAAAGCGAGATGGAGGAACCGCATGGGGCTCGCAGCATAGCGAGCAATCGCGCTCACACGCTATGCGATTCCCGAGGGCCGACGCGCAAACGACACGGCACCGGTAAAGGTCGATTCAAAACTATGATGCCGCCGCGACCGGCTTCGCTGGACCAAAGTCTTTGATCACCGCGAAGGTGCCAGTCACCGTCTCGGACGGTGCGGGCAGCACCAAACCGCCGCCCTCGAACAGCGCAACCACGGCCGTCAAGTTGTCCTCGCCGCCGCGATCGTTGGCGAGCTGGACCAAGTGCGCGCAGGCCGGCCACGGGGCGTTCGCGTTCAGGATATCGCGCAGCTCGTCGTGCGAAATGGCGTTGGAAATTCCGTCCGAACACAGCAGCAGCTTGTCGCCTCGACGCAGCACCACCTGGCCTATCGCGGCGTGCACTTCATCGACGCTGCCCATGGCTTGCAGCAAGATGTTCTTGCGCGACGAGCGCTCGGCCTCTTCTTTATCCATCAGGCCCTGGTCGACCAACATTTGTACCAGGCTCTGGTCGTGGGTAATTTGCTTGAGTTGACCTGAACGCAAAACGTAAGCGCGCGAGTCGCCGACCTCGGCCACCGACGCGGTATCGCCGTCGACCAACACCGCGGTGAGCGTGGCGCCCATGCCGTGGCGCCCCTTTGCCCGCGCGGCCTCGATGACGTCGACGTTGGCGCGGCGCACGGCGGCCTCCAGCCGTTGCTCGGCAGGGCCGCTGCCACCCGCCTGCAACGTATTCCGAACCGAGCCAATCACGGTGGCAGCGGCGACTTCGCCGGCGGCATGGCCGCCCATGCCATCCGATAACGAGAGCAACACACCGCGCGCCCCGACTGGGATTTGCCCTTGAGACGGGCTCGCTTCACAGCTGGCTCCGGTCGACAAGTCGGTGAGTTGAAACGCATCTTCATTGACGCTGCGCGACAGTCCGACGTCTGACAGCGCAGCGAAGGTGATGGTGATCTCGGTCATGGCAATCTCACATTCATATTGAGGCCATTCAGGCCCGACTAGTGTGACGCAAGTGTCAGCTGCGCGGAGCGCACGTAGCAAGCTGCCTCACGCCCGGGGCTACAATTGGCCTGCTTTCAGAAGTTCACCCCTGGCAAAACATTCACGATCCCGAACACACGCAAAAGCCAAAGAACGAGCACGATGATGACCACGGCCTGCAATAAGCGCAGGATTTTGGCATCCATGGGGACGAAGGACTCAATCAACCAAAGCAACACGCCGGCCACGACCAGAACCAAGACTACATGAATCAGCATCTGCCGGCCGTAACTGCAAGGCACGCGCCAATGCTCACGGGCGTGAAAAAACACGCGGTGTCCGCCCGACGTCGATGTGCCAAAGTCGCTCGCACACTCGGCGCCCGGCCTTCACTCAATGTCGCCCCCCACCCCGTACCCATTTTGCAAGCACGTGTCCCTTGCAGGCGTGTCGCGCCGCATGCTCAGCGCCGCAACGCTGGTGCTCTGTGGCGTGGCCTGCAGCTCGAGCTCGGGCAACGGCGGCGCCCCTAGCGCCGGCAGCGATAGCGGCGGCGCGCCGGCCAACGCGGGCGGCGCGCCGCCCAGCGCGGGTTCGCCGAACAGCGGAGGCGCGCCGGCCAGCGCGGGCGGCACCACGAGCGGCGGCGCCACGAACAACGGCACGGCCGGCGCGAGTGGCAGTGCACTCGGCGGCGCGGCGAGTGGTGCAGGTGGCACGCCCAGCGCGGCCGGTGCACCCGGCGCGAGCGGTGCTTCCGCGCAAGCCGGCGCGGCCAGCAGCTCGCCGCCCAGCTGCGCGCCGGGAGGTCCAGGCATGAGCAACTGCGGCCCGGGCGGCCAAGAGAGCTGCTGCACGAGCTTGCCCGTGAGCGCCGGCACGTTCGATCGCACGTACACGAACAACGGCAGCGGCGCGACGGGCACGGCCGATCCGGCCACGCTGAGCGCGTTCGAGCTCGACAAGTACGAGCTCAGCGTGGGTCGCCTGCGCCAGTACGTGAACTACCTGGCCGGCGGCGGCGCGTTGCCGGCCGCTGGCAGCGGCAAACACAGCCATTTGAACGGCGGCCAAGGGCTCGCCGACGGCAGCAAAGCGGGCAGCTACGAAGCGGGCTGGGACGCAAGCTGGAACAGCAACATCCCGACCGGCGCAAACGCGCTCTCTACTTGGACCAAGAACCTCGACTGCAGCACCGGCACGTACGCCACCTTCACCGCCAGCGCAGGCGCCAACGAAGCGCTACCCGTCACCTGTTTGGATTGGTACGAGGCGCACGCTTTCTGCATTTGGGACGGCGGATTTCTACCGAGTGAAGCGGAGTGGCGCTACGCCGCGGCGGGCGGCGACGAGCAGCGCATGTACCCCTGGGGCTCCAGCGCTCCCGGCACCATGAGCCAGTACCTGCTCTACGACTGCTATTACCCGACCGGCAGCGCCGGCAACTGCACGAGCCTCGCCAACATCGCCAAAGTCGGCAGCACCACGCTCGGCGCTGGTCGCTTTGGCCAACTCGATCTCTCGGGCAGCGTGTGGGAGTGGACGCTCGACGTGTACTCCGCCAAATTCGTGAGCCCATGTACGGACTGCGCGAACCTCAGCGGCGGCACCGATCGCGTGTTGCCCGGCGGGGGGTTCCACTCGGGGCTCACGCCGTACATGCTCTCGGCCAATCGCACCTCGGTCAACTACGCGACCACTTATCGCGGTGACTACGGCGTCGGCGTGCGCTGCGCGCGAACGCCGTAAAACTCGCTCACGCCGCTAAGCCGAATCGCTAAACCCGCTCAGGCGAAAGCCGACCGGCAATTCTTCGCCGAACCAGGCCGTTCGTTCCGCTTCCACGAGCGGCACGAACTCCCTCACCGCACGGATCAGCTCCGCATCGGCGGCGATCGCTTCGAGTCGTTGGACAACCTCTGTGCGCACGGTCGCCGACACGTCGCGAACGCGGTCGTCGCTCAGGCGCGCGAGTTGCGCCGCGGTGGCGGCCGCGCTCGGCACTTCATGCCAGCGTTCGCGCAGTAAATGGTCGAGCCACGCCTCGGCCGCGCGCGGCGGCACGACGTAGTGGGCGCTGGCGTAGCCCGGGACGCGCGCACCAATGCGACCGATCGCGCTCCATAGCTTCGGATCGCGATCGCGAAACGTGCGCTCGATCAGCCAGTCGCCGAGCGCCACGCGCCGTTCACTCGGCACGCGCTCCAGCGACGCGCTGAGCTCGAGCAACTCGGGGGTCGGCTCGGCCGGTTTCAAGCTCTTACTGCGCTTCAGCTTCGACTCGCTGGGCGCCCAAAAGGGTTCGAGCAAGCCGAGGATGCGAACTTGCGTCTCTTCGCGCAGCCCGGCGACCACGCGGCGCCAGGCGATCCAAAATTGCTGCCAGCTGCGCGTGCCGGCCGTACTGGCGATGCCCGCCTCGAACAACGGCACCAAGCGTGCGATGCGTTGTTCGTCGAGCGCGGCACCGAAGCCCGGCCGCAAGCAATAGCCAGCCAGCATCCAGAATACGCGCTCGTGATCTTCGGAGCGGCGGCGCGCGGCGCGGCCTTCGGCGAGCGCGTCGAAGAGCGCGCGATTCGCCTCGATCGTCCAACTGCGTCGCTCGCCGAGCAGCCGCTCGAGCTCGCGGGGCAAATCCTTGCTTTCGCGGGACTTCACGTCGTCTCGAGTCTCACCGAAGACGCGCCGAATCGCTTCCAGCGCTTCGGCCAAGCGCGCCGGAGGCGGCCGCGACGGCGTGGGCGGCACGCTCTTCTGAGCCGTTCCTTCACTCGCGCGTAAATCGAAGGCCAAACGGAAGCGGCGCGGCGCGCGACCCGTCGCCGGGTGCAGCTCGACCGAGGCGAGTTCCACCGTACCGATCGCGCTGAGCTCGCCCTCGAGCAACACTTCGAGATCGCCTTGCTCGTCCCCTTCGCTAAACAAAGTGGTGATCGGTGGCAGCAGCGTGAAGTCACCGTCGTCGAGCGAAACGACGTCGCCCGCGCGATGGTGAGCCGCTCGATCGGAGGTGTACAGCTCGAGTTGCACCGCTTGCCCCACGCGCAGCCAAAGCCCGGAGCTCGACGCCACCTGCCGCTCTCCTTCACGCGCCCCCTTGGGCACGACGCACAGCGCGCGCCGCGCCGAGCGCTCGTCGACGGCCACGTAAAAACCACGCGGGGTGCCGCCCGCAATGCGTAAGCCTTGCCCGGCAAGCGTTCGCCCATAGGCGACCGCGCCGCGCGCCACCGACAAATCCGGATCCGGATACGGCAAAAGCGTGACTGGGCGCTCGCACCATTGGCTCACGACGTCGCGCACGCGCTCAGCGGCCTGCGGGGCGTGAAATAGCCCGCCATTGAGCAGCAGCGCATCGACCTCGAATTGCCCGTGGCGCTCGAGGAATTGCACGACATGCCGAGAAATCGCCGGATCGCGCTCGTAGGGCAGCCCAAACGCGACCAGCCCCGCGCGTGCTTTGGGCGCCGCGTCGCCGCGCTTCACGAACGGCAAGAAGCCTTCGAACACGAGCGCATCGACCTCGCTCTTCAGCACTTCGGTGGAAAGTGTGCCGCCAACCAGCGACGAGCCCAGCGAGGCGATCCGGATCGGTACGGACTCGGGCGCGCCCGGGCCGAGCAGCGCCTCTTTGGCCGCCCGACACGCGAGCAATAGCCGACTGAAGCGCAACGGATCCAAGCGCTCGCTGGTCGACAGCTTTTGTTCGCACAGCTGCGCCAAAGCCAAGTCGATGTTGTCGCCACCGAGCAGCAAGTGTCGGCCGACCGCCACGCGTTCCAAAGCGAGCTCGCCCTGCGCCGAGCGCTGGGCTTGGATCAAGGTCAGGTCCGTCGTGCCTCCGCCGACGTCACAGATCAAGATCGCGGCGCGCTCGCGCCCCGCGGCCAGCAATGCTTCGAGTACGGCGCGCCGCTCGCCGTCGATCAAGTCGTAGAACGCGGCTTGCGGCTCTTCGAGCAAGCGCACGTGTAAACCAGCATGCTCTGCCGCTTCCACCGTGAGCTCGCGCGCCACTTCGTCGAACGACGCAGGCACCGTCAGCACCACGCTTTGCTCGCTCAAGGGCTGGCCGGGAAATGCCTCGTCCCAGCTGCGCCGCACGTGATCGAGTAAGCGGCGTGCGGCTTCGACGGGAGATATTTTTTGGATCTCTGGCGCCGCGGCGCCCCACGGCAGCACCGCATCGCGGCGCGAGACGCCCGCATGGCTCAGCCAACTCTTGCTAGACGAAACCAAGCGCTCGCTCACCTCTTGCCCGCGCGTGCGCGCAAATTGCCCGACCACCCAGGGCAGCTCCGCCCAAGGATCGGCGACGGTTTCGCCGCTGACCGGCGAATACAGAAACGAGGGCAGCAAGCGCAGCGCGGAAAGCTCGTGCGCCGAGACGAGCTGCGGCACGGCCAACACCCGCACCGCGTCGGCAGTTTCGCGAGCGGCATACGCGACGACGGTGTGAGTCGTGCCGAGATCGATGCCGACGTGGTAGCGGCTCTGGTTCTCGCTGTCGCTCTCGCCCACGCTCAAGCTCCGTGGCGCACGCTGAGTTCGATTTGCCAGCGCTCGTCGGGCGTCAGCGGTTCTTTGGCGATCGCCTCGAGCTTCAAGG
>FSWQ01004582.1_pt1 | contig 11197 bp, 6 predicted proteins | sample 1637691 | NCBI WGS metagenome assembly FSWQ01 (sample SAMEA3914814, study PRJEB12502) | metagenome | biome: forest; material: soil | place: USA | collected 2011-09-16 | depth 0.1 m | reverse complement strand
GTGCGCGCGTTCGATGAAATCGACACCGGCGCCACCTTCAAATTCAGCGACAAAGAGCATGATTTGGCCGAAAAGCTGATCGAGCAATTGTCCAGCGACAGCTTCGAGCCGGAGAAATACAGCGACTCCTACAGCGAGCGCGTGGAAGCGGCCGTGCAGCAAAAGGTCGAAGGCAAAGAGATCACGGTCGCCCCCGAAGCGCCCAAGGCTCAAATCATCGACCTGTTCGAAGCGCTGAAGAAGAGCCTCTCGGCCACCGCAGCCACCGGCCAAGACGGCGAAAAGAGCCCGCTCCGGCCGCCCAAGAAGACCGCGCCCAAAGCCGACGCCAAAAAGAAGACCAACAAAGCCTGATTGTTGGCCTAGGGGCCGTGCCTGCCCTAACGGTGGCGTCCAGGAGGATCGCCATGAGGAGCCGCAACGCTACTTTGGTCGTGATTGAATTCGGCGCGAGCTGGCCACGTTGGCTCGATCCGAGTCATTCAGGCGACATGGCCGTCGTCGCCCAACACTACGAGGGTCTGCCCACCTCGCTCATCACGCAAGTCGCGAGCCGCGTCACGCGACTCGAGGCCAAGGGCTGGAAGCTGAAAGCCGTCGTGCTGGTGTCCAATGGGCGCTGCGAAGCCGACTCGGTCGCCGCCCGCTCGGTCTTGGCGCGTGGTCTACTTTCGCGTCTGCAAGCCGCACGCGGCGGCCACTTCGCGCTCACCGTCGACGAGCGCTATGGCCGGCGTGCACGCCACAATCTCACCCATTTGGCCGAATCGCTGGACGAAGACGCGAGCTTGGGCGGCATCCAACTCAGCGCCTACGCGGGCGAACAAACGCCGCTCGCCTGCCTGGACGCCACCGCGCTCGCGAGCTGAGGCACTAGCTTGCGAGGGGCGTTCTGCTAAGAACGCCGCCTCGTGACCAGCGCCCTCGCTCAGGAACAACACGCGCGCGTCGCGCTCGAGTGGCCGCTCTTGCTGGACCGCATCGCTGGGCGTTGCACCAGCCGCGCCGCGTCTGAGTACGTGCGCGCGCTGTTGCCAGCCGATACCTTGCCGGAAGCGCGCGGGCGGCTGGCCCGCATGGGTGACGCGCTCGCGTTGTTCAACGCCGGCCATCCCCTGCCCGTGCGTGAGTTTCCAGAGTTGGGGGAGCTTCTGGAGCGGGTACGTGCAGACGGTGTGGCCAGCGGCCCTGAGCTCGGGGCGTTGATCCGCGTGCTCGGCCTGGCTCAGGATCTGCGCGCCTACGCGAAAATCCACGGCGCTGTCGCACCGGATTTGGCTGCGGCCATCAGCAGTGACGCGAGCTTGGATCGCCTGCGCGAGCGACTTTCCGCGTGCATCGATCCTGAGGGTGAAGTCGTCGACCGCGCCTCGCCCGAGCTGGCACGCGCGCGCGCCAAGGTGCGTGAAGCGCGTGACGAGATGAAGCGCCGCCTCGCGCAGCTCTTGGGCCGCTTCGCGGATTTACTGCAAGGCCAGTACTACACGGAACGCGAAGGGCGCTTCGTGCTGCCGGTGCGCTCGGACGCGCACTTGCGCGTGGACGGCATCGTGCTCGGCTCCAGTGCCTCGGGCAGCACGCTGTTCGTGGAACCGCGCGAGCTGACTGAGGTCGGCAATCGCTTGCGCGTGGCCGAGGCCGAGGCCGCGCGTGAAGAAGCCCGCGTGTTGATCGCGCTCTCGGCCGAGGTCAAGACCGCGCATGAAGCCTGCGAGCATGCTTTTTTCGCCTGCATCATGGCGGATTCGTGCAGCGCCGGCACGCGCTGGGCAGACGAAACCGAGTCGGTCGTGGTGCCGATTCAGGAACAGGCGCGCCTGGAATTGCGCGGCGCGCGGCATCCCCTGCTGCTGCTGACCGGCATTGACGTGGTGCCGAACGACATCGTGCTGGCCTCGCGCCAAGCGCTGATTATTTCCGGGCCGAACGCGGGCGGCAAGACCGTCGCGTTGAAAACAGCCGGGCTCGTGGCGTGGATGGTGCGTGCCGGCTTACCCGTGCCCGTACGTACAGAGTCCGTCGTAGGTTGGTTCGATCTCGTGCTGTGCGACATTGGGGACGAGCAATCCATCGTGCATTCGCTGTCCACGTTCAGCGCGCACATCGTGAACTTACGCTCGATTCTAGAATGCGTGACGCCCAGCTGCCTGGTGCTGCTGGATGAGCTTGCTGCCGGCACTGATCCTGAAGAGGGCGCCGCGTTGGCCGCCGCAGTGTTGGAAGCACTCACCGCGCGCGGCGCTGCGGTCGGCGTGACCACCCACTACGAGCGCTTGAAGGAGCTCGCAACTCAGAACGCGCGCTTTGCCAACGCCTCCGTGGGCTTCGACTTCGAGCGCATGGCGCCCACTTTTCGGCTTCTTTTGGGGGTACCCGGGCCTTCCAGCGCGCTCGCGGTGGCCTTGCGACACGGCTTGCCGGAAGGCGTCATCGAGCGCGCCAAGGCGCTATTGCCGACGCGAGCGCTGGACCGCGAGACAGCGTTGCGCGAGCTTGCCCGGGAGCGCGCCGAGCTGGAAACGCTGAAGCGCGAGGCAGAGCTGGAGCTGCAGCGCGAGCGTGAGCTGCGCGAAACGTTGGAAGCGGAGCGACACGCATTTCGCGAACAGGCCGCGCGCGAGGTCGAGCGTGACGTGCGTGATCTGCGCGTGTCCGTGCGTACCGCGCGCACGGAGCTGGAGAATGTTCGCACGCGCATCCGTGGCGGCGTGGCAGATCCGGGCGCGCTCCGCGAGCTCGAGCGAGATCTGAGCCGCGTCGCAGCGCAAGTCGCCATCGGCGGGCAATTCGCCGAAGTAGGGCCGGCGGCGCCGCCAGCTGCGCGTGATTTGTCGCCGCAGGAACTGCGCGTCGGCCAAACGGTGCGCCACCGCACTTTGGGCGCGAGTGGGCAAATCATCGAGTTGTGCGATCGCGATCAGGTGCGCTTGATGATCGGCGCAATGAAATTGCTCGTGCCGATTCGTGAGCTGGCCTTCACCGGCAAGGGCGACCCGCCCGCGCGCAGCAACACAGCCAAGAAAAACAAGCCCAAGGCCGCAACCCAGCCGAAACCTTTGGCCGCGCCACAACGCACCCAAGCCACCACGCTCGACCTACGCGGAGAGCGTCTCGAAGCGGCACTCGACCGCGTCGATCCATTCATCGATCGCTTAATGAGCAGCAATGAGCCCGTGGGATTCGTGCTGCACGGGCACGGCACCGGTGCATTAAAATTACATGTGCGCGAACACTTGCGGGCTTCCGCCTACGTTGAACATTCGCGCGCCGCGGAGGCCAACGAAGGCGGGGATGCGTTTACCGTATTCTGGGTGCGCGGCTAGCGCCCGCTTCCAGCAGTTCCGTTGGAACTGCTCACCGCCGCTGACGCAGCGGTCGCCGCTACGCGGCCGCGGGCGCTAGGCTGTCTCGCCGGGCCCCGCCCCGGACCCCACGTCCGCTTCGCGTCCGTCACCCTACTACACGCGAGGCGAATTTGCGGTAGCGTGCGCCGGTCGATGTCCGAGCCAGTGACCGCCCCAAGTCCCGTCGTAGCGCCATCCCGTCCCAACCACGGAATTCCGACCGAAGATGGTCACGCTCACGGCAGCGGCAACCGTTACCTGATCAAACTGGCCTTCGGCGCACTCGGCGTCGTGTACGGCGACATCGGTACCAGCCCCCTGTACTCAGTCAGGGAGTGTTTCGCGGGTGGCTTGCCAACGTCACACGAGAACGTCCTCGGTGTGCTGTCCTTGATCTCTTGGTCGCTGATCATCATGGTCTCGTTCAAGTACATCGCGTACGTGCTGCGCGCGGACAACAAGGGTGAGGGCGGCATCTTGGCGCTGATGGCCCTGTCCAGCTCCAACCTGCGCAAATCCCGCAGCTATCTGCCGCTGATCTTCTTGGGCGTGTTCGGTTCCGCCCTACTCTACGGCGACGGCATGATCACCCCGGCCATCTCGGTGTTGAGCGCCGTGGAAGGCTTGAAGATCGCGGCGCCGCGCCTGCAGGAGTTCGTCGTACCGATCACGATCGTGATCTTGATCGGCTTGTTCATCGTGCAAAAGCGCGGCACCGGCGGCATCGGCGCAGTATTCGGGCCGATCACGTTCGTGTGGTTCGGTACCATCGCCACGCTCGGTGTCGGGCACATCATTCACACGCCCACGGTGCTGCACGCGATCAACCCCTGGGAAGGCGTGCACTTCCTGATCAGCCACGGCCAACGCGGCTTGCTCGTGTTGGGCGGTGTGTTCTTGGCCGTTACCGGCGGTGAAGCGCTGTACGCGGATCTCGGCCATTTCGGCCGCCGCCCGATCCGTCTGGCCTGGTTCTCGATCGTGTTCCCCGCCTTGCTCATGAACTACTTCGGGCAAGGCGCGCTGCTCATTCAGCACCCGGAAACCATCGAGAACCCGTTCTTCCGCATGGTCCCTGGCTGGGCGCTGTACCCCGTGGTGCTGCTCTCCACGTGCGCCACCGTGATCGCCTCGCAAGCGTTGATCTCGGGCGTGTACTCACTCACCAGCCAAGCCACCATGCTCGGCTTCTTGCCGCGCTTCTCGATCCGGCACACCTCGGCCCACGAGCGCGGGCAGATTTACATCCCGAGCGTGAACTACGTGCTCATGCTGGCCGCGATTGGCCTGGTGCTCGGCTTCAAATCTTCCGACGCCTTGGCCGCGGCGTACGGCATCGCCGTCACGCTGACGATGATCATTACCACGGTGCTGGCCTTCTACTTGGTGCGCTACGGCTGGGGTTGGGGCTTGCACAAAGCCATCCCCATCACACTCGTGTTCTTCATTCCGGAGTTGTTCTTCGTCAGCGCGAACGTCTCCAAGATCGAGCACGGCGGCTGGGTGCCGTTGGCCATCGGCGCCGTCATCTTCACGATCATGGTCACGTGGAAGCGCGGTCGCGAAATTCTCTCCGAGCGCTTCCGCGAGCAACTGCTACCCCTGTCCGACTTTTACGACGTGATCGCGGTCGAATTGCCCGCGCGCGTGCCTGGCACCGCCGTATTCATGACCGGCGCGCGTGACGGCACCCCGCCCGCACTCCTGCACAATTTCCTGCACAACCGCGTGCTGCACCAAAACATCGTGCTGCTCACGATCGTAACCAGCGACAGCGCCCGCATCGCCGAGCCGGATCGCTTCAAGTTGGAGAAGCTAGACCACGGCTTCTGCCGCATCGTCGGGCGCTACGGCTTCATGGAACAGCCGGACGCGCCCGCGCTGCTGATCGCCGCCGGCCTCATCCACACCGTGGAACACACCACCTTCTTCCTCGGCCGCGAGAACTTAGTGGCCACGCGCCGCCCGGGCATGGCGCGCTGGCGCGTGAGCTTGTTCTCATTCATGTCGCGCAACGCCCAGCCCGCAACCAAGTTCTTCAACATCCCGCCCGACCGCGTGATGGAAATCGGCGCGCAGATCGAGCTCTGAGACCAATGCCGTTCGGATAGCGGAGCGAACCGCCAAGTCGCCAAGGTCGCCAGAAGGAATTTTATTGGATTTCTCATGGGCCGGCGCTCTTGGCGCCTTGGCGGTTTTTTTCTCGCGTACTTGCTCGGGCTAGACCGCAAACGACACTTTCGACGCCGGCTAGCGCTCGGGGCGAGCTGAAATACCCGATGTCCGGACGCTAACCGGTACCTCGGTACTCACGCATTCATTTGCGCGCGGAGTGTAGTTTTGCACAATTTCAGCCTGATCTCGGTGTTTGCGGTGTGCGGTGCTTTGTCTGTCGGCGCCATCGGCGCGTGCGGTGACGCCAAGAGCGGCAGCGGCACTTCGCCCGTCACGGGAGCCAATGCTGGGAGCGCGGGAAGCTCAGGCGGCGCACCCGCCGGTGCGGGCGCGAGCGGCGCGGGAGTAGCAGGTGCAGGCGCAGACGCGAGCGGCGCAGGGACGCCCGGTGCAGGCGCACCCAGCGCAGGCGCGAGCGGCGCGGCAGGCGCACCCGGAATGGCGGGCAGCGCGGGTAGTGCAGGCGCGGCAGGCGCAGGCGGCGCCGCGAGCACCACCATGGACACGCCCGCCCCGCGCGAGATCAAGGCCGACACCATCGGCTTTCGCCAATTCGCGTTCAGCGCACGCGACGCCGATGCCACCGTTTCCGATCCCAAGAGCCACCCAGACGACAAGCAACGCGCGTCCGTAGACACCTCCAAACCGCTGAAGAAAAAACTGTGCGTCGTGCTCACCGGCATCGGCACAGGGCCGGGGCAAGGTGTTGGAGATTGGGCGGGGCACCAGGGCTACCACGTGTTCCAAGTCGGTTATTCGAACAACCTCGGCATGGCTGCCGACGGCGACAAAGACCCAGCCACGCCCGGCAACACGCGCATGAATCAGTTCGACGGCAAAGGGCGCATGCCCGCGAACGCGCAAACACTGCCCCAAGACAGCATTGAGGGCCGCACGGTCGCCGCCATAAAATACCTGGAAACGAAGGACCCGGGCGGTGATTGGGGTTGGTTCCTCAACGCAGACGGCAGCATGCGCTGGTCGGATGGTTGCTTCATTGGTTACTCGTACGGCGCCTCACACTTGGCGGTGATCGCACGCAACGTGCGCATTGGCTTGGGCGTGTCCACTTCTGGACCGCAATCAGAAGGCCACCCAGATGCTGCATGGCTCAAGCAACCCTCCGCCACGCCGCTCGAACGCCTGTTCGCAATCTACGGCTCAGACGACGGCCCGACGAGCCCCGGCCACTACAACGACACCACGCTCGCACTCGGCTACTTGGGTGACGTGCTCATGACCACGCCCACTGCAGCGCCCGGCACCCCCCCCTACATGAACGCGCATCGCCTCGAAGTGCAGGGCTTGGGGCACACTGAGTTCTGCGCGGGCATCCCACCGCAGTACTGCTCGTACATGTTCGGCCTCGCGCCGTTTCCGCCTATCCCCTGAGTGGGCGCTCCCAACCCAGCCACGCACCTCACTGCGCGTCGTTGTTCCCGCCCCGCGTCGTTGTTCCCGCCGCGCGCGCCGCGATCGGGGCCGCGAGCCCCGTGTCTCGCCAGTGCGCGTCCGACGTGCGCGACGCAATCTGGCTTTCTGCACGCTGAATCGTGGTTGGCGCACAGCGGTGTGCGGAGCCCCCGCATTAGGGGGCGCGCCACACCATTCGCACGCGCCGCTAAAAGTGCGGATTTGCTCTGAAAATTGGGTGTACGCTGAACCTAGTTTTCAGTTGGGCGCGCCGTGCAACGGCGATGAGGGCGCCTGATTGGACGAGCCAGAAGAGGTGGACGATGGCCAGAACATTTCTGATTGGGGCTGTGACGCTCGTTGCTGTGGGTTGTGGGTCGGCATCACACGACACGAACAACGGCTCGAGCAAACCGCCCGGCAATACACCGAGCGGCCCGATGTGTGTGGCTGCCACAGCAAGCGAGACCGCGTGCTCCGACGGCACGGACGACGATTGCGACGGCTACGTGGATTGCCTGGACACCGAGTGCGACGGGCAAGCCTGCGGGGATGGGCTCACGTGCAGCGGTGGCGCCTGCCGCAAAGCGTGCGCCGCGGGCGACGCCTCCTGCGTGCCCGAGCTACCCACGATTCAGAATGTACACGTGACCACGCACGGAGACACCGCGACCATCGAATTCGAGCCCGTCGCGGGAGCGCTGGACTATCGCATTTACCCAGAACCAGACCCGGCAAATTGGCTCATCGGCTCGAACGGCGAAGTGGGTGTGAAGAACGGCATCTACCGCTGCGCCGGTGACCGCATATTTCAAGCTCGCGAAAGCGACGACGCAAACCTGTTCGCTTGCTCCATCACCGGCTGCGACAACGCGCGCCACAACTACGTGCGCAGCGAAGCCGAGGCGACGCTCGGTTATGTGTACCTCACGCCCGGCGCGGACCGCCTGCCCGTGTACCGCGTCGCGGATCCAAGCGGTGGCGGTGGCTTCCGCAATGCGGATTGGGTTGTGCCGCTGTATTCGGAGGCCAATAGCGCCGAGTATGTGACGGACAGCGCGGCGCGTGATGCGCTCTTGGCCAAGGGCTGGCGCGACGACGGCATTGCATTCTACACGGCAAAAACGGCCAGCAAGACCGTGTACCGCGTGCACTACGCGCACGGTGCGGATTGGCAGGGCGACAATGTCGTCTTCTTTTTCACGGACGGTCCCGAGCACGACGCGCGTGCCACGCAGCCGCCCGCGGAGATCGCGGACCTGGGCGCGCGCTTCACGATCTTGGACACTCAAGAGCCCGGCAGCGTTGCGCTGCACCGCGTGACGTACCCGGGCAGCTTCGACGTGCTGGCCGCCGGCGACGCGCGCTTCGATCAGGTGCTGCATCAAGGCGTGCGTCCGGTGTGGTCGCTCACGTGGCCAGGCGTCACTGCCAAAACCCGCTTCGTGGTGGAGGCGCTCGACCAGGGCTGTCCCTTTGCCGGCGGCTACATTGCGTCCGCGCACGCCGCAGCCGACATCGACCGCACCAGCATGATGCCGTTCAATCAGCCTTCGTTGACGCTGGACGAAGCGCGGCTGAGCTCAGGCGAAGTTTTCATCAATGGCCAACACGATCCCATGAACCGGCCAAAGCCCGTTGCGCGGGCGTACGTGGACGTGACACCGGATGCACAACCCAAGATGGACTTTTTGGCGACGTTCGATCCCGGTGCGAGCTGGGAGCCGTTCACCAAGTGGCAGGACAACAACGCGTTCATCTTCCGCAACTCGCAGTGGGCCGTGGATACCAGCGGTTGTACGTCGAATTTCACGTTTGGGCCGCTGCTTGGCCAGCTCGTGCTGGGCATGGCGGATGGGGGCTCGAGCTGCAATGTGTCCATCACGCCGCGGCAAGTGCCGACTAAGATCGCCCCCGATCATTTCTTACACGTGCACATGGCCTCGGATATCCCGTCGACCAACCGGCGCTATCCGCAAATCATGGTCACGACCGTGCCGCTGCAAGACGACCCGGCGCCGGACGCGGGCAACATCGACAACGTGCCGCTGCACAGCCGCCTGGGCAATTTCCCGCCCGACGTCTTGGGCAAGGACATGAAGGCGGGCACCGCGGACGACACCCCGGCAGAGGGCGGGCGCACGATTGTGGTGCAACCGTTCGGCGGTTACCAAGAGACGCAAATCGAGTTTTGCGATACGCGCGGTTGGGGCGTGAGCCAACAGTGTAACCGCGCCAACGTGTACGGCTTCCACGCCGGCGACTATCAAGACACGTGGAAGCAGCCGTGGACTGCCGCGCCGGTGCAGGGCGACCTGGCCGGCTACGACCGCCCCGTGCAGTGGGACGTGTACACGTCCACCTCGCGCGTGTACGTGTTCATGGACGGCAAGCCGGCGGCGTGCGCGGTGTTGCCCGACGGGCGCATGCCGGCAGGGCCGGTCACCGTGGCGTACCGCGCAGTGCTGTACCACTGCGGCATCGACGAAACGGTAACGCCGGCAAACACCGGCCACCAATACGAGCGCCAATACAGCATTTGCCACAGTGATCGGCATTTGGATGATTTCGGCATTGATTTGAGCGTGCCGGCTCCGGAGTGGGATGAAAGCAAGCTGCCTTGCGGAACCAAGTGGTATGGCGGCACCTGAGCGCGCAGTCGTGCTGCTTGCGCTGTGCTCGCTTTGCGCGTGCAGCGGGTCAGGCGGAGCGAGCAACCCGAGCGGCCCGGGGCCAGTGTTTACTCCGGGCGAGCGTGAGGCTTTGGCCGCGCTGCACTACGACGCGAGCCCGCCGCCAGCGGACCCGAGCAACCGCGTTGCCGATGATGCCGCGGCGCGTGCGTTCGGGCAGCGTTTGTTCTTCGAGTCGGGGTTCAGCGGCCGGCTGCTGGAAGGCGACAACGACGGCTCGAACGGCACGCTGGGCAAACAGGGCGAGTCCGGGCGCGTGAGCTGCGCGAGCTGTCACGTGCCGGAGACCGGCTTCGTAGACACGCGCAGCCCGCATCAACAAGTGTCGCTCGGCGCGCAATGGACGCTGCGCAAGACGCCCAGCTTGCTCGAGGTCGCGTTCGCACCGCTGTACAATTGGGATGGCCGTCACGACGCGATTTGGAATCAAGCCCTGGGCGTGATGGAGGGCAATCGCGAGCTCAACTCCGGGCGGCTGTTCGTGGCCGAGTTGCTGTTTCGCTCATACAGGCCGGAATATGAGGCAATTTTCGGGACCATGCCCACGTTCGACGACGCGGCGCGCTTTCCGCAGCTCAACGCGGATCAAACCGGCTGCGTAGAGGTCAACACCAGCCAAGGCTCGACGTTCATGTGTCGCGGTGTGCCCGGGGACGGCGCGGACTACGACGGCATGAAGCCCGAGGACCAAGCCTTGGTCAGCATGAGCGCGGCCAACGCGGGCAAAGCCCTGGCCGCGTACGTGCGCCAGCTGCGCTGCGGGCCCAGCCGCTTCGACCAATGGTTGGACGGCACGGCGAGCGCGCTCTCGCACAGCGAACAACGCGGCGCGCAGGTGTTCGTCGGTCGCGGCGGCTGCGTGCCGTGCCACGGCGGTTCGCGGTTCACTGACGATGCGTTCCACAACGTGGGCCTCAGCCCGGCGACCGTCGCAGTCGCCATTCAAGACAATGACGATCACGGCGCCGCCACCGGCATCGCGGCCGCCCTCAGCGACGCAACTGGCACGTCTGGCATATTGAGTGACGGCGATCGCCACGCGTTACCAAGCACGCCCGGGCCGGCGCTCGAGGGCGCGTTCCGTACGCCCACGCTGCGCTGCGCTGGCGCGCACCCGAGCTACTTGCACACCGGGCAGCTCGCGACGCTCGAGCAAGTAGTGGGCTTCTTCGATCGCGGCGGCGATCGCGCGGGCGGGTACCCAGGCCTGAACGAGCTCGTGCCACTCGGGCTGAGCGAGCAAGAAAAGGCGGATTTGGTGGCGTTTTTGGGCGCGCTCGAAGGCGCAGGGCCGGATGCAGCGCTGCTCACGCCAGCGCCATGAGCGGCGCAGCATTGGGATCAGGGGGGGAACGATGAAACGACTTGGGGTGTTGTTCATGTGGGGCTTGGTCTCGGCGTGCGGGAGCTCGCACGTTGGGCTCAGTGATGGTGGTTCCTCCGGGGCTGGGGCTGCAGCTGGAGCAGCAGCGGAAGACGGCGCGGGCACGGGAACGGGCGGAGACATGCCTATCAACCATCCCGACGTGCCGAGCACCTACGTACCGCAACCCGGGAAGTGCGGCTTTGACG
>FSWQ01004307.1_pt1 | contig 11211 bp, 8 predicted proteins | sample 1637691 | NCBI WGS metagenome assembly FSWQ01 (sample SAMEA3914814, study PRJEB12502) | metagenome | biome: forest; material: soil | place: USA | collected 2011-09-16 | depth 0.1 m | reverse complement strand
TTACGCGCAAAAGCCGGTCAGCAAGGAAGCCCTGGATGAAGGCTTCTCCAGCTTGCTCAGCTTCATCTCGCGCAAGCAAAAGAGCCTGCTCATCGTCGAGGACGACGACGTGCAGCGCTCCAGCATCGTGGAGCTAATCGGCAATGGAGACGTGACCTCCACGGCGGTCGGCTCGGCCGAGGAAGCGCTCGCGCTCTTGGCCGCGCAACACTTCGACTGCATGGTGCTGGACTTGGGGCTGCCGGGTGCGAGCGGTTTTCAGCTCCTGGAACAGGTGAAGACCGAAGAGTCGCTGCGTAACCTGCCGGTGATCGTGTACACGGGTCGTGAGCTGGCGCCCGCGGAGGAAACGAAGCTGCGCAAATACGCAGAATCGATCATCCTGAAGGACGTTCGCTCGCCCGAGCGCTTGCTCGATGAGACCGCGCTCTTCCTGCATCGGGTCGAGGCGCATTTGCCCGAGGAAAAGCGGCGCATTCTGCACACCGCGCACGGGCGCGAGGCCGCCTTCACGGGCGCCAAGGTGCTCGTGGTGGACGACGACGTACGTAATATTTACGCCGTCACCACCGTGCTCGAAGGGCAGGGCATGAAAGTGGTGTTCGCGGAGAACGGCCGCGACGGCATCGAGATGCTCAAGAAGACCCCGGACGTCTCGCTAATCTTGATGGACGTCATGATGCCGGAGATGGACGGCTACGAAACCATGCGTCAGATCCGCCGCCTGCCGGAATACCGCACGTTGCCCATCTTGGCGCTCACGGCGAAGGCAATGAAAGGTGACCGCGAGAAGTGCCTGGAAGCCGGCGCGTCGGACTACATCACCAAGCCGGTCGACCCAGACCGCCTCTTGTCTTTGATGAGGGTATGGATGTACGCGCCGAGCGTGGCGGGGTGATGCAAGGCACGTATGGCGGCTATCCCGACCCCCGATTTCGTGACCGTCGCCGCGACTGCTGCCAGCGAAGCTCGGGCGCAACGCTTTGCGAGCGCCACAAGCGACCTCGAGCGGCTGGAGATGGAGCTGCTGCTGCTCGCGATCTATCGTCATCATGGCTTCGATTTTCGAGCTTACGCGCCGGCGTCGCTCCACCGCCGCATTCGTCGGCACCTGGAAGCAGCGCACGTCAGCACGATTTCCGGGCTGACAGAGCTGATTTTGCACGAGCCCGCCGCGCTACAACGGCTACTTCACGACTTGTCCGTGAACGTCACGGCCATGTTCCGAGACCCGTCATTTTTCGCGGAGTTTCGCAACACGGTCGTGCCGCTGCTACGCACGTACCCAACCGTGCGCATCTGGCACGCGGGCTGCTCCACGGGGGAGGAGGTGTACGCCATGTCCATCCTCCTGGAAGAGGAAGGCCTATCCGAGCGTTGCCGGATCTACGCCACCGACATGGATTCCACGGTGCTGGACCACGCTCAGCAGGGGATCTTCCCGCTGTCACGCATGAAGGAGTACACGAGCAATTACTTCCTGGCCGGCGGCAAGCGATCGCTCAGCGACTACTACACTGCGAAGTACGATGGCGCGCTGTTCGCGCCGCGCCTCTCGAAGAACGTGCTCTTCACGCAACACAACCTGGCCATGGACCGCTGCTTCAGCGAGTTCAACGTCATCGTGTGTCGCAACGTGCTGATCTACTTCGATCGCACGCTGAAGGATCACTCGTTAGGTCTGTTTTCGGAGAGCCTGGCCACGCTCGGCGTGCTCTGCTTGGGGCGCAAGGAGTCGCTGCGTTTCACCGCGTTCGAGGCCGAATTCAACGCGCTGTCCGAGCGCGAACGCATCTTTCGGAGAAACCGGTGAAGGCGCGCTATGACCTCGTCGTCGTGGGCACCTCAACGGGTGGCCTGCATGCGCTCACGCGCTTGCTTGCTGTGTTGCCCGGTACGTTTCGCCTGCCAATCCTGATCGTGCAGCATCGCTCCAAGGATTCTGACGAGCGTCTGGCTTCGCTGCTTCGAGTAGCGTCGCACCTGCCGGTCGCAGAGGCCGAAGACAAACAGCCCCTGCGCGCGCCTGGCGTCTACCTGAGCCCGCCCGACTATCACCTGTTGGTGGAGTCGGACTCACTGGCGTTGTCCACGGAAGAGCCCGTCGCGTACAGCCGCCCATCGATTGATGTTTTGTTCGAATCAGCGGCGTACTCCCACGGCAGTGCCGTGATTGCGGTGCTGCTCACGGGCGCGAATCAAGACGGCACGCGCGGCCTGCAAGAGGTGAAACAACGCGGGGGTTACGTGATCGTGCAGGATCCGAACTCCGCAGAAAGCGGATTCATGCCACGGCACGCCGTGCAGCACGTGATCGCGGATCGCGTGCTGGATCTGGAACAAATCGCGAGTGAGTTAGTGGTGCGCGCGAGTGATGCGAGGGTGGCATGAGCGCTGAGTTGGACGCGCCGCAGGCTCTGCCAATGCCGAGTCTGTCGCCCGTGAAGGCCAAAATTCTGCTGGTGGACGACCAGCCCAAGAACTTGCTGGCGCTGAACGCCATGCTGGAGCCGCTCGGGCAAGAGTTGGTGCAGGCCAGCTCCGGCAAAGAAGCGCTGCGCCACTTGCTGAGGGACGAGTTTGCGCTGGTGCTGTTGGACGTGCAAATGCCGGTGTTGGACGGCTACGAGGTGGCGGAGCTGATCCGAGGCCGCGAGAAGTCTCGCGCCGTGCCGATCATCTTCCTGACCGCCATTCACCGCGACCAGCGGCTGGTGGCGCGTGCGTATACCGTGGGCGCCGTCGACTACATTCTGAAGCCGATCGAGCCGGAGATCTTGCGCAGCAAGGTGGCCGTGTTCATCGAGCTGTACCAAAAAGGACAAATCATCGCGCGTCAGGCGGAGGAGCTACGCCGCGCGACCGAGCGCGAGCTGGCTGACTTCAAACGCAGCAGCGAACAACGCTACACCATGCTTGCGGAATCCATGCCCCAAGTGGTGTGGACGACGGACGAGCGAGGCGCGCTGCGCTACGGCAATCGGCGCTGGTTCGAGAGCGCCGGGTTGCCGGAAACCGAGGCCATGTCCTGGCAGAGCATCGTGCATCCGGTTGAGCTCGCGGACTTCGAGCGCGGGCTATCGGATGCGGTCGCAGAGGAGCGCGCCTGGGAGGCGGAATTTCGCCTAGGCAACGTCGCGCAGCGGCGCTTCCGTTGGCACCTGGTGCGCATGCTTCCGGAGCACGATGCGGCCGGCAACATCAGCGGCTGGGTCGGCACCAGCACGGACATCGACGGCAGAAAGCGCGCCGAGCAAGCCCTGCAAATGCTGGCCGCGCTGACCCGCCATTTGGGTGAGCTCAGCGATCGCAGCCACGGCGTAGACCGCGTGCTGGCGTCCACGCTTCCGCTGCTGGGCTCCGCCGCAGCGCTGTATTTGCGCGTGGATGAGCAAGTTTCGAAGAGTGCTTCTGCCAGCCTGCTCACGGATCTCAATCTGGATGACCCTCGCTTCGACCTGGGCCCGTCCACCGTGTGCTTCGACGGCAAACCAGAAATCGTGAAGAACGTCGCTGAGGTGATGACGGAGTCCGGGCAGCACGCGGGGGAGCACGTGTGGTTCTTGCACGATCTCGGTGTCTCGTCCTACATCTGCTGGCCGCTGTTCGTGCGCGATCGCGTGTTCGGTGCCGTGGTTTTCCTCAACCGAGATCCCGAGCAGCACTACCAAGATTCCGACGTGGAGCTGGCCAACGACGTGGCCAGCCGCATGGCCACCGCGCTCGACAACGTGGGCTTGTATGAGCTCGCTCAAAGCGAGCGCGCCAAGCTGCAAGAAGCCAATCGCGCCAAGGACATGTTCTTGGCCACTGTGTCGCACGAGCTGCGCACACCGTTGAACGCGATCGTGGGTTGGGGGCAAATGCTGCGCAGCGGCGGTTTGACCAAAGAAACCGAGCAACGCGCCATTGACACCATCGAGCGCAACGGTCGCGCGTTGGCCCAGTTAGTGGCTGATTTACTGGACGTTTCGCGAGTCGTTTCCGGAAACTTGCACGTAGACGAAGGCCGGGTGGATCTGCGCGGCATCGTCGAAGCGGCCTGGGACGCAGCGCGCCCCGGCGCCGTGGATAGCGGTGTCGACCTGCTCGTGGAGCTGCCAGAGCAGTCCGTGAAAATGCTGGGTGACGCCACCCGATTGCAGCAGGTCGTGGGTAACATTTTGGGCAACGCGCTCAAGTTCACACCGCGGGGTGGGCACGTAACGGTGTCCTTGAAAGCGGAGAACGGCTCTGCGCGTCTCGAGATCACCGACGACGGGCCCGGCATCGCGCCTGACTTCTTGCCCTCCGTGTTCGAGCGTTTCAAGCAGGCGTCGCACAACCCGCAACGCGTTCAACGCGGTCTTGGTCTCGGGCTCGCGATCGTGAAGCACCTGGTGGAGTTACATGGCGGCACGGTGGCCGCGTACAGCGACGGCATCGGTAAGGGGGCCAGGTTCGTCGTCACACTGCCACTCGAAACGCAACGCGCGGATGAATCTGGTTCGATACCCGCGGGCCCGCCGTCCGAACCGGCCTCCAATGAGCGACCGGCCCTGGCCGGCATCTACGCGCTCTTGGTCGAAGACGACCCAGACGGCTGTGATTTGATGCAAATGATGCTGCGTCGCTTCGGCGCGGAGGTCACCGCGGTGTCTACGGCTGCTGCGGCGCTCGAGTCGGTCCGCCTGCGCCGTCCTGACGTGCTGGTCTCCGACATTGGCTTGCCGGATGGTGATGGCTTTGCGCTGCTCAAGCGCGTGCGCGAGTCGAATCAGGACCTTCCGGCGGTCGCAGTCACTGCCTATGCGTCGAGACAGGACGTTGCGAAGGCGCTCGCTGCCGGGTTCCAGGCACACGTCGCAAAGCCGGTAGAGCCGGCGCAGCTCAGTGCTGCGGTCGCACAAGCTTCCGGACGCTAGCCTTCACTAGCGCGTTGGCTGAATGAACGCGTTTGCGCGTCGCGAACCAGTCGCGGCGCGCTCACGCGACGAGCATACCTCACGCCGCGCTACGTCGACCGAATAGGAACGACACCAGCGCGAACACCAGGAACACGAAAAACAGGATCTTTGCCACACCGGCTGCGCTCGCTGCCAGGCCACCAAAGCCAAAGATGGCCGCTAATAGTGCGATCACGAAAAATACGGCTGCCCAATACAACATGACACAGTCCTCCGGGTGAAAGTGTGTATGGTGACGGCCTCTGCAGCGTCTGTGCCAGTTTCCCAGATTCGTTTTCTGAGTCGAAAAAAGCACGGTCCAGAGCGAAACTGGAGGATTCCATGCGGCAAAAAGCATCGCTCGATCGCGGCTCATGTGCAGCCCGTGACGAAGCGCCACAGAATCAAGGCGTTCGGCGCCAATTCTGCGCTGAAATCCGAGCTGAGCACAGCTTTCGTCTCTCGGAACGGGCTTTGCAGAGGGCCGTCCACCATGAGTGATTTCCGAAAGATCGCCTTTGTCGGTAATTACCTGCCGCGGAAATGCGGCATCGCGACCTTCACCCATGATCTGAGGAACGCGGTCCAGGGCGCGTTGCCCGCGGGGCAATGTTCCGTGATCGCCGTCAACGACGGCAAAGATCAGTACGCATATCCGGACGAAGTGCGCTTCGAGATCTCGGAGCAAGCGCCGGATGACTACTTACGCGCCGCAGAATACTTGAACTTGTTGAATGTGGACGTCGTGTCGTTACAGCACGAGTTCGGCATTTACGGCGGTCCCAGCGGCAGCCACGTGCTGAACATGCTGCGCCGTCTGCGCATGCCGTTCGTGAGCACGCTACATACGATTTTGAAGCAGCCCAGCACGGAGCAACGCCGCGTGATGCAAGAGCTGACGAGCCTCTCGTCACGCGTGGTCGTGATGTCGGACGTCGGGCGCTCGATCTTGAATGAAACGTATGCCGTGCCTGAGCGAAAAATTGACGTAATTCCGCACGGAATTCCGGACATGGCGTTCGCCGATCCGAATTTTTTCAAGGATCAGTATTCGGTCGAAGGCCGGCGCGTGCTGCTCACGTTCGGGCTGTTGTCACCCAACAAGGGCATCGAGAAGGTGATCGAAGCCCTGCCGCAAATCGTGGCTGAGTTTCCGGACGTGGTTTACATCGTGCTGGGCGCCACCCACCCGAATTTGTTGCGCGAGCACGGTGAAGTTTATCGCGAGAGCTTGATCGCGTTGGCGGAGCAGCTCGGCGTCTCCGAGCACGTGCGCTTCTTCAATCAGTTCGTTGAGCTGGAAGAGCTGAAGAAGTTTCTGGGCGCGGCCGACATCTACGTGACCCCGTACCTGAACGAAGCGCAGATCACGTCGGGTACGCTCGCGTACGCCTTTGGTTGTGGCAAGGCAGTGGTGTCTACCCCGTACTGGCACGCTCAAGAGCTGCTCGCGGATGGCCGCGGCGTGCTGGTCCCATTCGGTGACTCCGGCGCGATGGCCCGCGAGATTTGCGGGCTGCTCCACGACGAAAGTCGCCGTCACGCGATGCGCAAGCGCGCCTATCTATCCAGCCGTGAAATGGTCTGGAGTAAGACCGCCGAGCACTACCTGGCCACGTTCGAAGCGGCGCGCAAATGCCGCAGCGAGCGCCCGCTCAAAGTCGTGCCGCGTCGCACCGCGGATTCTCGCGAGCTTCAGCTGCCCGAGTTGGGCTTTCAGCACCTGAAGCGCATGACGGATTCCACGGGCATGTTGCAGCACGCCCGCTTCACGCTGCCCAACTACGCGGAGGGCTACTGCATCGACGACAACGCGCGCGCCCTGATGCTCACCGTGCAACTGGAGAAGCGCGGAGCAGGTGGGGAAGAGCTCGCAGCGCTGGGCACCCGTTATGCAAGCTTCGTGGATTATGCGTTCAACGCGGAGCTCGGCAAGTTCCGCAACTTCATGGGTTACGACCGTCGCTGGTTGGAAACCGTGGGTTCGGAAGACAGTCAGGCGCGCGCGTTGTGGGCTCTGGGTACCTGCGTGGGCCACACGCAACGCCGAGAGATTCGCGGCTGGGCCGCGGAGCTGTTCATGCAAGCCTTGCCAGGCATTGCAGAATCCGGCTCGCCGCGGGCTTGGGCCTTCGCGCTGCTTGGCATCAAGGAGTATTTGCGCCGGCTCCGCGGTGATCGCCGTGCGGCAAGCATGCAACAGGAGCTCGTGACCCGCCTGGTCTCGTTGTATGATCAGGTCAAGACGCCCGACTGGCACTGGTACGAGGACGTCGTGTCCTACGACAATGCCCGCATCGCGCAGGCGGTAATCGCCACCGCCGGCAAAGACCCTGCGCTAGCCCGTGTGCGCGAAGTCGGCTTGGAATCGCTGCGTTGGTTGGTTGCCGCGCAACGCGCCGAGCGTGGCCACTTCCGGCCGATCGGTTCCAATGGCTTCTATCGCCGAGGCGAAGCACGTGCGCGCTTCGACCAGCAACCGTTGGAAGCACATGCGACGGTATCCGCCTGCAGCGAGGCCTTCCAACTCACTGGTGATCGCTTTTGGATCGACGAAGCTCGCCGCGCGTTCGGCTGGTTCTTGGGCCAAAATGATCTCGATACCAGCGTCTATAATCCGGACTCGGGTGGCTGCCGCGATGGCCTGCACGTCGACCGCGTCAACTTGAACGAGGGCGCAGAATCAACGCTCGCGTTTTTGGGTGCCCTGGTGGAAATTCAAGCGCTCGAGTCGCGCGCCATCGGCATCGACGAGATCCCGGAGTCCGGTGAGCGTGGTCGCTCTACGATGCTGAGTGCGGCTAACCGAAGCTCTACGTGATAAGTTACTAACATGATCGTTCGCAGAACGAATATCGTGATCCGCCCGAATGCGGCGCGGGTCCTGTTCCGTCCATTCAACCAAATCGACGAAGCGCGCATCGTGCGCATGGTCGCCCGCGTGATGTCACTGCGGGACGAGGAAGTGACACACCTGCTCGAGAAGGTGATGGCGGAGTTCCGTGGGCGTCATCATCGCCTGCAGCAGTTCTTCCTGCTGCGCTTCGAACAAATGCGCCGTCACATGGTGACTGATTTGCCGCTTTCCGAAGAGCGGCGAATGCTCATTGGCTCGTACTTCACTCAAGAGTACTCCGTGGAATCAGCCGCGCTGTTCAATCCGTCCATGGTTTGGCATCCGGACCAAAGCAACTTGCCGGAAGGCTCGCGCCGCTTCGTGCTCAGCCTGCGGTCGACGGGTGAGGGGCACATCTCGTCCATCACCTTTCGTTCGGGAGTAGTGGATGCACACTGCGACATCGTGCTCGATCCCGTCACGCCGTTCGTGACCACGCCCGAAACGGTGCCAGATCCGTTCTACGACAAGTTCTTGTTCCAACGCACCTTGTTCGAGCTCGGGACGGCTGACGGCTTCTCCGAACGAGTGCTCGGGCGTGTGGGTGATTCCTTCAACATGAAGGAGCTGCGGGCTGCGGTGCGCGGTGTGGAGTTGGAATACCGAACCCAGTCCAAGAGCCTACCGCCTGCGACTTCGCGGTCCATGCTCGCGCTGGCAGAAGCCAACTACGAGGTGATCTACGAACCGATGCACCAAATGTCGGAGCGCATCATCTTTCCGAACTCACCCACCGAAGCGAACGGCGTGGAGGATGCGCGCTTCGTGCAGTTCACTGAGGAAGACGGCCAAACCAAGTACTTCGCCACGTACACCGCTTACGACGGCCGCGTCACCTTTCCGCAGATCTTGGAAACCACGGATTTTCTGCGCTTCAAGATCAGCACCATGAATGGCCCGCAAGTCCAGAACAAGGGCATGGCGCTGTTCCCACGCAAGATCAACGGTCGCTACGCGATGTTGTCCCGACAGGATGGGGAGAACATTTTCATCATGTTCTCGGAAGACCTGCACTTTTGGCTGACTCGCGAAATCCTGCTCAAGCCGACTTACGGTTGGGAATTCGTGCAGCTCGGGAACTGTGGCTCGCCGATCGAAACGGAGGCTGGCTGGCTCGTGCTGAGCCACGGCGTCGGCCCCATGCGCAAGTACTCAATCGGCGCGTTCCTGCTGGATCGCGATGACCCGTCGAAGGTGATCGGCCGGTTGCGTGAGCCGCTCTTGGCGCCAGAGCACACCGAGCGAGAGGGCTACGTGCCCAATGTGGTGTATAGCTGCGGCGGGCAAATCCACGGGAAAGACTTGATCATTCCGTATGCCATGAGTGACTACGCCAGCACCTTCGCCACGGTCGGTCTGGAAGATTTGCTGACCGCGCTCAAAGCCAATCCACAATAGTTGCGGCGTGCCGTGCGGCCGCGTTTCCCGTGCGCGGTCGTAGCGCGTTGCCGCGAGGCACTTCTGCGCGCACCGTGATTTCGCGGGGTTCCGGCGCAGGAAACGCGGCATAGGCGTTGCAACGTGGTGGCGGAGGAGAATGGCAATGACTTCGACCAAGATCATCTCGACTCTGGTTGCGTGCGCTGCGTTACTTTCGTTCTCGGCGGTTGCTTCGGCGCAGAGCGTGCGCCGTGAAACCGTGACTGAGCGCGGCGGGCCAAGCCGCTCGATGTTGTTCAGCGGCGTCGCGACCTTTGGCATATCCTATGGCGCGGCCGCCGTGGTCGCAGCAGAAAGCAATCTCAGCGCTGACCACAGCATGTACGTGCCGTTCGCTGGGCCGTGGATGGCGCTTTCGGGGCGTGGTCCGTGCGGCGTCGGCACGCCCCGCAGCTGTGATGCAGCGACTGCAAACAAGGTACTCATCATCACTGATGGCGTGTTTCAAGGCTTGGGTGGTTTGCTGATTTTGGAAGCCTTCTTGAATCCGGAGACGCACACCACTACGCGCGTCGCGCTCAACCAGCCGCGGGTTCAGGTTGCTCCACTGGTCGGCGCCAACGGCTACGGGCTAGCGGCATTCGGGAATTTCTGAAGCAGAGCTGGAACCGGTCTCGGAATCGTCATCGGGGCGGCCTTTCCAGGGCTGATTTCGGCGCGAATGCTCTAGGATAGCGGGGTGTTTCGCGGTTGCTGTGCGCTATTGGCTTTGCTGTTGTGCGGCACGGCCGCGCTGGATTGCAATTCGCAGAGCGGTTGCCCGGCAGGTGCGGACTGCGAGTGCTCCGGTGGTGACCAATGTGTCATTGGCTGCGACGGCAACGGCTGTCATCAAGCCTGCCATGGCTTGAACCAATGCCGGACCGAGTGCGGTGACGCGTGCACCTCGCAATGCCACGACGTGATGAGTTGCACCCAAACCTGCGGCTCCAACTGCGCGCTGGAGTGCTTCTCCACGCCGAATTGTGATTTGACGTGCGGGGAGCGTTGCCAATACCAATGCCATGACGTTTCGCAGTGTCTGGCGCGGGTCGGTGACAAGAGTGAGGTTTCGTGCGACCGCTTCGGGTCTTGCACGGTGGAATGCACCGGCAGCTGCGTCGTGCACTGTTCTGGCGACAACTGCTTGATCACGTGCGCGGCTGGCGCAGCGGCAACGCGCTGCGAACCTGGCCGCTTTGCCTGTGGTGGCTGCTGAGCGCCGCCAGCACGCAACGCTACGTAACAGACATGTTTTGAAGGAAGCAGGCGATGCTTTGGATTCAGCGGCTGGTGAGGCTACACTGCTGAGCGTGGAGGAAGGGCCGGTTTCCAAGCGTTCGCTCCGGCCGTCAGGGCCGCGGGCTCCGTTCCAAGATTGTGCTCGCAATCTCCGTGGCGCTGGGCAAACACCGCGTGCTCGCACCAACAGATGCCGCTTCGCTGGCAGGCCTGTTTCCCTGAACTGACGCTGAGATCAGGAACTGGTTGCGGGCGCGAGGGCTCCGGAATGAACGAGCAGCAAGCTCTCCTCGGCCGGTACGCCTAGCCGCAGCGGAAAGCCGTAGTGACCCGTGCCGCGGTGCACGTACAGACGGTCACTGCCACGCGCCCAGAAGCCATGATCCGGCCCGGCCATGAACACTCGCAACATGGTCCACTTCAAGCCCAAGCTGACCAGGCCGACTTGGCCGCCGTGGGTATGCCCGGAAAGCGCGAGATCCGCCTCGCCCTCTGGCAGGTGACGGAATGCACCCGGGTCGTGCAGGAGCACGATGCGGAGGTAGCCGGGCTTGCGCGGGTGCGCTGCAGTGACACGGGCGAGGTGCTCCTTGCGCCCGCGCCACACGAAATCCATCCCCAGGATTTGCACCGGCCCGGCGGGGGTTTGGAGCTCGCGTGCGTCATCCACCAGGAGCGTCACGCCATTGCGTTCGAGCGCTCCGCGCACGGTGTCTGGCGCCTCGTGAT